>Ga0181349_1000258_pt1 | contig 22666 bp, 28 predicted proteins | sample Su13VDMM110SD_FD_130106 | JGI IMG/M metagenome (GOLD analysis project Ga0181349, IMG submission 130106) | Freshwater viral communities from Lake Michigan, USA - Su13.VD.MM110.S.D | ecosystem: Environmental > Aquatic > Freshwater > Lake | place: USA: Michigan | collected 2013-07-16 | reverse complement strand
TTTAGAATCGAAAAATACGGGTTACTGGGAAATCCAGGCGCGGTTCATGAAAAACAGGTGCTAAAAGAGGTAATTGTTGAAAAACGGGTGGAAGTCCCAGTAGAAGTTATAATCGAAAAAATTGTTATAGAATATGTCGAAATTGAAAAAGAAATCATCCGAGAAGTCCCTAGGGAAATTGTTGTTGAAAAAATCGTTGAAGTCGTTAAAGAAATCCCAGTTGAGAAAGTTATCGAAAAAACTGTGGAAATCATTAAAGAAGTACCGGTCGACAGGATTGTTATACAAGAAGTCATCAAAGAAGTTCCGGTTGAAAAAGTCGTCACCCGAACCGAGTATATTACAGACGAGTCAAAAGTCGCTAAACTCGTGGAGGAACTTGAACGACTCAGGAATTTACCCCCAACCATTATCGATAGGGAGGTCATTAAAGAAGTACAAGTTCCCTATGAAGTTGTTAAAGAAATTCAGGTGGTTAAGGAAGTCACAGTAGAGGTGCCCGTGGAGGTCATTAGGGAGGTTCTAGTGGAGAAAAAAAATTCAGAGGACACTCAACGTCTTCAGGATACACTTAACAAGCTACGGCAACAATCTATTGATAAGGATGTTAAGATAAAACAACTCGAAGATGAAATAAATTCATTGAAGAGCTTACAACAGCAACAAAAGGCTGTATATTTAAGAGGTTCAAATTTGGACGATAAACTTTATAGATAATAAAAAAAAATGGATATATTAATTTGGTTTTTTCTAGCATATGGCTTTACCAACATCATGGTTTGGGGCTCTATCTTTGCTGGAATGAGAAATAAAATTGCTTTGATGGGGGAAGATATTTTTAATCCGCTGTCCCCAATTTTCAAGTTCATCTCGGGCATAATCTCCTGTATGATGTGCTGCAGCACTCATGTTGGATTTTTCCTGGGACTTTTCATCTACTCACCAACACACGAGCATTTTGGTCTTACAACCGACATTTCGTGGTTCTTTGATGGACTCCTCGCCTCGGGAGCTGTATGGGCAATAAACGCCATTGTTGAATGGTTTGAAAACAACAAAAATTAAAATGGGAGTTAGAAAAAAAGAACATCGAAAAAAGGTAGCCGCTCGTAACGCAAAGATGAAAGGCGTAGAGCGTCAATACCAAAAAGTTATGAATGATGCTTACCAGAAATACCTTGAGCAAATCAAAGAAGCTCAAATGTCTGGAGAAACCAAAACCGAGGAAAGTTTCACTGCTCAGCAATGAGGGTAAGAAATGGACTTATTCAATCAACCCCCCCTTTTTGATTTAATCACCATGGAAGAAGATATTAAAAATATGGAGTTTGAAAACCCTTATCTGCAGGTAGTGTGGGATGATGTTGCTGAGAATTTCACTCAAGAGAGAATTAGGAGTGTCAAACAATACTTCAGCAAGAAATATTCAACCTTGAATGTTAACATCATTACAAAAACCAGGCACACACAGGAGGTAAACCACACGGTAGATGTGTCCATGAATATTATGGACAAGAACTACCAGCGTGAGCTTATGCGAGGTTTTTTGGTATCCAGGGGTAATGGGGATTATTTCGATGAAATTGTGGGCATTGACGACGTGGTTGATAATAAGTTGTCTCAGGGAGACACGGATGTGAATCCGTTTCAAAAGTGGTATATTAAAAAAATTCACTTTTCTAACTTCTTGTCCTTCGGGGAGAATCAGACTTTAGATTTCGAGAAGTGCAATGGTATTACAGTTGTTGAGTCGGACCCCCCTAACTTTGGGGGGAAGACTGTATTGACGGTTGACTTGTTATTGTTTTTATTTTTCAATACAACTACCAAGACCCAGAAGGCTGAGGAGATTTTCAACCGATTTAGAAACGATGATAAGGTTTCTGTCAGGGGAGAGGTCTCTATCGATGGAGATGATTATGTGATATCTAGAACTATCGAGCGTAAACTTTCAAAAAAAGGTGAGTGGAATGTAAAAACAGATTTGGATTTCCTGAAAAAGTTGGCTGATGGAACCTATCAGAACTTCGTTGGTGAGCAGCGCAGGGAAACCGAAAAGTTTATTAAAAACACAATCGGTGAGATGGATGACTTTTTGATGACCATTCTAACAACTGCCAGCAACCTAGAGGAATTGATTGATGCAAAGCCCACGGCCCGTGGTCAGGTATTGTCTAGATTTATGGGCTTGGAGTTTCTCAAAAGAAAGGAAGATGCTGCCAAGGAGGTCGTTTCCGAATTTACTCGTGGGATGCTCAGCAACGTCTACAGCACCGAAAACCTTAAACAGGAAATAGAAGATGCTGAACAGACCATCAACACCACTTTGCTCGACAATGAAAAGACAACGGCGGAACTAAAAGAAGTTGATGAGAGATTGGAGACAGGTCAAGATTTTAAAGATGGTTTGCTAAATGCAAAGCACATGGATATTGACCAGGAGTTAGTTAAGCTTAATCCCTTAAATGTAAAATCCGATATTACAAACTTGGAGGCAGAAAAAGAACGTATTGAAACCCAAATAAAAGCAATGGTTGTTAAAGAACCATCATCTTATTATCATGAGGACCAACACGATAAAATTCGCCGGGAAATCAGCGATAAAAACATTGAAAAGTCCATGCTTCAAATTCAAATCGAAGACATTGAGTCTTTGGTGAAATCTTTAGAGGGGGGGGTTAAATGTGAGCATTGCGGTATTGAGCTTATTAATGCGGAGTTGAATAAGGCTAAAATTGCCAAAAAAGATAAGTTAATTTTAAAACTCAAAAACGTTTCTGCGGAATTATTGGTTTTAGAGGGTAAGGAAAGATTATTTACTCAATTAAAAAAAGATTTTGATGAGTATGAAAAAAACAAGCTCATCAAGGAAAAGCTTGAGGTAAGTCATGAGGCTCAGATTTTAAAAATTGAGCGTGTCAAGGACACTTTAAAGCGGTACGAAGAATCTCAAGAAAAAATAAAATCCAACCATGAAATTGATGCAAAGTTAATCAAGGCTCAATTGCGTATTGATGAACTTATTAATAAAAAACGTGAGTTTGACCGTAAGCTCTCACAAAACACAAATGTAATTTCTAACGCAACGGATAAGATAGCTAGGAACCGGGACTTAATTCAAAAAATAAAGATTGAGTTTGAACAAGAAAAGTTTTATAAGATTTATCTTGAGATATTTGGAAAAAACGGGATTGGTAAGATTATTATGAAGACCATGATGCCCATTATCAACCAGGAGCTTCAATACCTTTTACAGGACTCAAGTTATTTTAATTTAGAAATACGTATTAACGACAAAAACGACGTGGAGTTTATTATGACTGATAATTCAACGGGCATTGAAAAGTTAATGGCTTCGGGCTCTGGTTATGAGCGAACCATTGCAAGTATGGCCCTACGTTCTGTATTGACAAAAATCTGTTCTTTACCAAAACCCAACGTTGTTATTATGGATGAGGTCTTTGGTAAGATATCCAATGACAACCTAGAACTTGTTGGCGAGTTTTTTGTGAAGATTAAGCAATATTTTGAAAAGATTTTTGTTATTACCCACAACCCTTTGGTTTCAAACTGGGCAGATAACATTGTGAAAATCAAAAAGGAAGAAAATATCTCAAAAGTTTATCAAGATTAATCAAATAATATCAGAATAATATTGTAATTTTGCTAAATGAAACACAATAACCAAATGAAAGATTTTATTGCAATTATTTTTGGAGATTTCAATACCTCTAAAAAAGTTTATGACGCTATGTTAGAAATAACACCAGTTGTTGAATCTGAAAATTTAAAATTTCAGTATAATGATTTATCCATTATCTGTCATTTCCAAAGTCAGGAGCCTCAGGAAGAAATACGAGAATTTTTTAATGTTGCATTATTTGATGTTTGTGGGATGCTTTTTTTAGCGGAAACAAAAAATATGTCAATATTCATGGACCAACAAATGAAACAACATCTAATGAATCTAGAAGCTACAGAAAATGTAAATATGGCCATTGACATGGATAAAGTTCGTAACGGACAAAATGAATTTCTGGAACAAGATTTGATTAACATTCCAATTGTGTTTGACCAAGACGAGGATGAGGATGATGATATCAAACTTCTAAAGAAAAAGCCCCAGGAACCATCTTTGGATGATATTTTAGAGAAAATCCATATTTACGGATATGTATCTCTATCTGAAAAAGAAATCAAACTATTAAATAAATTCAGTAATTAAACTATGAAAGACAAACTATCTACAATTCCTATAAATCAAGAAGAAATTGCGACTTATCTAAAAGATATTCGTAAAATTAAGGTGATGACCCCAGAACGTGAGCGACTACTAGCCCAACGAATTTTATCTGGAAACATATCCCTTGTTGAAAAATTACAAATCGAACGTGAGCTCCTTATGGGTAATCTCCGGTTTGTCATCACTGTTGCAAAACAATATCAAAATCAAGGTTTGGAATTGGCAGATTTAGTTGCTGAGGGTAATATGGGTCTTTTGAAAGCCGTTGGTAAATTTGACTGGACCCAACAACTGCGTTTTATCTCTTATGCTGTTTGGTGGATACGTCAATCTATCTTGCAGTCTTTGAACGAAAATTCACGCACGATTCGTCTTCCGGTGAATGTGGTACAAGACCTGCAAAAAGCCAAGAAACAAGTGGAAAACAATGGTCAAGACCTTCCAGACAAATTTGCTCTGCTTCCCTATACAATTAACTACGATGCCCCTTTGAATGAGGATGGAGATACCCTTTTAGATGTCATAAAAAATCCAGATGCTCCGATGCCAGATGCAATCTTTGACACCAAAGAAATGCTTAAGGAAAGTTTGCTTAAAATTTTGAATATATTAGATGACCGTGAAAGAGTAATTGTGCAAGATTATTTTGGTCTTTCAGGTCAACCTAGAACCTTGGAAGATATTGGTAATGATTTTCAGTTAACCAAAGAGCGAGTTAGACAAATCAAAGAAAAAGCTTTACGAAAACTTAGAAACGAGTCTAGAGAATTGTTCGAATATCTTTAATTCTTTTTAATTACTATTTATAATAATAAAAAAAAGTTTTGTTATTATGAAAGAATTTATAAAAAAAAATTTCACAGTTATTGTTTTAATCATAGTATTGTTAAGTTTCTTCAAAAGTTGTGGTGATGCACGAACTCTTGCTAACATCAATAAAAAAATGGAAAACTTGGTTACCAAAGATGACATGATGAAGGAGCTCAAGAAAGAGGGCTTGAAAGCTGAAAAAAGAATGATACAATCAACCGATAGAAAGATGTTGGATGTAAACCGACAAACACAAATCGATGAAGATTTAAAAAAATTGGAAAACAATTAAAATGAATTGGTTTCAAAAAAATTTTAAAACCATAATTTATTTTGCGTTTTTGATTCCAATCTTGACTGTGGCTTTTGTATCAATTTCCCACGTAACTATATGGTATGGTATAACTAACCCTTTTAGCTGGGCAATCTATCTTTCAATTGGAATTGAAATTGCAGCATTGTCAGCTTTGGCTGCTATTTCAGCAAATATGGGTAAGATTGTCTATGTCCCCTTTGGAATTGTTACGTTTATTCAATTTTTAGGTAATATATTTTTTGCATATCAATTTATAGAAATTGATTCTAAGATTTTTCTCGATTGGGTCGAAATGGTTGACCCATTGGTGAGTTATTTAGGAGTTGAATCTGGAAATTTAATTTCCCACAAAAGATTTTTAGCGTTGTTTGCTGGTGGGATGTTACCTTTAATTTCTTTATCATTTTTACACATGTTAGTTAAGTTTGAGGAGGAGGAGAAGAAAAAAGTTTCACAACCAATTCTAGAAATAGATATTGACAACTTGTCAAAACAAGCTGGCAGACAAGAGGCTGAAATGATGGAGGAAAAATATACACCAACTGAAGAAGAACTTGAGAATATTCAAAAGGTTTTAAATGAAATGTTAAAAAATCAATCTAAAAATTCTCCTACAGACCAAGAAACAACGGATAATGAATCCAAAATAAATCGTTTAACTTACACGAGGTTTTGATTGAAGAAATTATATTCCAAGGTAAGTTTAAGTTAGGTGGTAAGAATAAAAATAAAAAACAAATTATTCTTTGTCATTCGGCAAGAGAGGTTGGAGAATATCTGACTTCTTTGCGCTTAAGAAACAATGGTAAATATGATAAAATTCCTCACTTTATCATAACCAGGGAAGGGAAAATTTTACAACTATTATCACTTAATTCAAGTACAAACTTTTTCAGTAATTCTATAACACAAAGCAATAGTTTAATTGTTTGTTTAGAAAATCTGGGGTGGTTAATTAAAAAGCCTTTGAGTGTGGTCTATTTGAATTGGATTGGTAATATTTATAAACAAGAAGTTTACGAAAAAAGGTGGAGGGATTACGGATTGTGGCAACCCTATACTGACATACAGGTTGAAAAAACCTCTCAGTTATGTCAGTGGTTGTGTGATGAGTTGTTGATTCCACGTAAATTCGTAGGACATAATACCAAAATCGAAGGTATTGAGTTGTTTAACGGTGTTTGTTCACGAAGCAACTTTAACCATAGATTCACAGATTTAAGTCCTGCGTTTGATTTCAACAACTTTAAAAAAATATTTGAATATGAAGAATTTAATGAACGAAAGGTATGATGAAATTAAAAGTTTGGTAAAAAAAGCCAAACTATTGAATGAACAACTTAATGCCGAAAAATTAGGGCAAATAAATGTTGCCACTGATATAGAAGATAAGATTGATGATGATGTTGCCTCTATAACGACATCGACACTTAAAACCGGAGGAGAATCACAGCTTTCAACTTTAAATCCACAGGAGGCTAAAGATGAGTTTGAAACGAAATATAGGATATCTGGAAATATTCTTGCACTTCATGGCCCGACTAAATCATCAACCGACATCACCACTGATGATAAAACAGCATTCCAAGATTCTATTGAGGAGTTTAACAATGAGGTTTCTGATTTAGTTGAATTTAACCAATTGAATGTGTATACCAACACGGTAGAATGGTCTGGAAAGATAATTGATAAAGATTTTGAGTTCCTCTACACAATCGGAGAAAGTTCTGGGGTATACATCGATGGGGTTTTGATTAAGTTGGATGAAGAAACAAAAACGCTTATAGATAAATTGTTTGATTACTACGGTAAGTTCAAAGCTAGATGGGCTAGAGTATTAGCGATAAGAAAACAAGTTGGTTATGATGACAAGTTTTAATTCAATTATTGATTTTTTAAAAAAATATTACAAACAAGTGACAATTGGTTTACTTGTTTTGTTTGTTCTATATTGGTTAATTTTTATTTTGACACCATCGGTTAAAATGTCTGGCGTTGCTGTGCAAGAAATTCAAAAACTCGATGAAGAAATCGGGACTATAAAACTAGAACAAAACATTCTGTACACGGAGATTCAACAATATGAAGAACAACTTCAAGGAATGGATGAAAACATTTCTCAAATAAACTATACCCAAAACAAAATTTCAGGTGAATATGGTGAAAAAATTAATGCTGCTCGCAGTTATGACTATCAGCAGCTTGTCGCTTTTCTCTCAAAACGTTACTCCGAGTCAGGAATTCATTAAGATTCCTGTCCCAGTTGTTCGTAAAATAGTTGTTGACCTTGTTAAGGGTGATTCGGCTATGGCTCAACTTAATCAATCAAAATTAATGATTGAAGAACTTGACAACAAAACTAAAGTTCAAGACAGTATAATTATCAACTACCGGCAAGTTGATGGAAACAATCAAAAGATAATTTTGAACTTAGAACGTAAAGTTGAAATTATTGAAGGTGAGTTTAAGTCTGTCAGGAAAGAATTAAAAAAACAAAAGGTAAAAGCTCGTTTTACCAACATTATGTCCTCTGCGGCAATATTAACTTTATTAGTTTTCATATTAAAATAATGGCACTCACTAACTCAGACATGAAAGAAATTGAAGTTTTGATTCGCAAAGAAATCAAAATTTTTATGGACAGTCCAACTCTCAAGCAATTTGAGGATAAGTTTATGGACAAAATAGCAAAAGAAATTAAACGTGGAAAATTAGAGGGTGAGGTAAAAGAACTTGTCGTTAAAATGTTCCGTGAATTTTATCAATTTATGTGGATGAATAGAAGCTACTGGGAACCTAAATTAAAAAATGCGTAATGAAAAGTAGTAAAGAGGTTTTCAACCGAGCAATCACGGATGCTTTCACTAAGCAAACAAACATAAAATTAAATGCAAACACCATAGGTGATGCACTTCAATTTCAACAAGACATGAAAGAAAACAAGAAAAAAATCGAATCACAAGAAGCTACCGGCGCATCTTCAGCTGGACAATATTCAGCCCCTTTATTCACAAAGGAAGAGACCAAAGAAGCTAATAAATTAAAAGGTGCACTAGCGGATACTTCAAAGCTATACGATTTAGCGACAAAACATGCTGTTGATAAAACTGTAAAAAAACAAAGTCCTGAAAGAATTTCTAAAATGTTAATGCATTTAGCTCAACAACTAGTCAAAGGTATTAAAGTAGAAATGGAACACAGTGATGATGTAAAAGTTGCAAAAAAAATAGCTATGGACCATTTGGATGAAGACCCCAACTATTACACTAAATTAAAAAGAATTGAAGAAGGTAAAGTTGAAGCTACCGAAGCAACAACTTCAGCGTCCAGTGGTGCCTATTCAACTCCTGCATTTATCCCTAAAGGTAGTAAAAATTGGAGAGGTGGTAAGAAACCTATTTATAAGGGGGGTAGCTTTGTCCAGATAAAAAAGAAGTGTTTAACATTTCCATATTGTAATCAAGGAGCAGGAGCTGTTGATTATCCAAAAAAAATAAAAGAAAGTCAAGCTCTTAAAAATGCGAGTCAAAGATTGGGTTTGTCAGAGGATATTGTGATGAATATTCTTAACAAAATCAATAACAAAGGAAAGTAAGGCTCTCTATTCCATAAAAAAAGATATTTATTAAAAAAAACCCTGTAATGGAAAATTTTGAAAAAAAATTAGATATGATTATAAATAAAGCCTTGAACGAGGCTATCAACGAAAGAGGTGAAGACCTTGTGTCTTCATTATTAAAAAAAGCGCTAATAGAAAGCGCCGAAATTGATGAAAAACTAAAAGGCAAGCAAGAAAAATTGGATGTTGCTAAACCTAAAGGAAAATTAACTGCAGCTGATTTCAAAAAACTTCGGGATATGAAAGAAGTTACTTTCGGTGATACAGAGGATGATGAGGTAGAACCTTATGGAGATTTCAAAACAGAAAAGCCAAAAGTCCACGACATGAAAGAAGGGAAGTATAAAAAAAATAAAGCCGCAGCATTTATTGATTATTTAAAAAAATCAATGGAGGGTAGCGGAGAAAGGGATTCTTTTGATGGTCGTTCTAGTGAAGTCATTGGTGTAGATTCTGACATCAAAAAACAAAGGATGGAAGAAGATGAAACTATGGAAGGGAATGCTTTTTCTGGTGCTCTAGCAAAAGCCAAAGAAGAAGGAAAAGACACTTTCGAAGTTGACGGTAAGAAGTACTCTGTGAAAGAAATGGAAATGACTGAAGAATGGGAGGATGATGTTGAAGTTAAACAAACAGGACAATATTCCGATATGAACATTGCTAAATTGAATGCTGCTATTAAAAGATTAAAGGCTCAGAATGACAAGTTTATGGGAGTCGGGTTAAAAGTTCCTGAAAAAAATAAAACAAAAATGAGTCAGCTATACTTTGCAAAAAGAGCTAAACAAGGTTGGAAGGGCGAAGGTTCAGCAAAGGTTAGTGAATCAAAAAAGACAATCAAGATGACAGAATCTGAGGTTATTGATATGATTGAAAAAATTGTTATGGAACAAAAAACAAATGTCCAGAAAAAAAGCTCAGCTGTTGAACCAGGATTTAATAAAATTTCATCAAAAAATAAGGAGGTTAATACTGACCACTTAAAAGACGTGATGAAAAAAATGAAAGATTATTTAAAGACAGGTTCTGAGGGTGAATATGAAATGAATCCAGAAGGATTTCCTGTTGGAAATGGTGAGATGAAAGAGACTCCAAAGAAGGCTTACAAGGCATCTGATGCTGTTGAAGAATACGTCGATGCTTTTGCTTATCCAGGTCAAACTAACTTGGTTTACGATGAAATTAAACCAAATGATGAGTGGATTGAAGCTAACCTTGTTGGTTCATCAAAAACAGGTAATGCTCAAGTTGATGAAAAAGGAAATGCCTTAGGCAATGTTGTTCCATCTAAAACCGGTGAAAAGTTTTATAAAAACTTTAAAGATAATCTTTATGGTGCTGAACAAATGAATGCGTCCTACAAGCGTTATCCCCAACCTGTTGACCAAGCGGGAGAGAGTACTGAAGATGGTGCTTTAGCTTTGAAAAAAGGTTCAGCCAAAGCTCAAAAGATTTTGAACCAACTTGAATCAAAGCAAGTAGCTAAAACTGAAAAAGTTTTGAATGAGGAGTTTGAGAAAATGAAAAAAATGATTTCTTACAATAGAAAAACTCAGTAATCTGTAAAAAACATAATAAGTAATTATAATTCTTCATAGGAAACTATGGAGAATTTTTTTAATTGGATGTCAAAACCGGTACCAACTCATGAAGTGGAAGTTTGGTTTCAGGTACATAATATAATTCCTGAAAAAGTAGATTTGTTTGGTGATATATTTCTTTATTTGTCCAAAGTTATACTTAACACCTATCTAGGGGACCAAACATCTGAAACAAAAATTATTTTGACGGCGGAAGATATTTCCAATCACTTTGATTGGTGTTGGAAAAAAATGCTCAAAGATTTTGAACTTGAAAATTTAAAAATAGAAAGACAAGGTAAACATAAAGATTATTTGAAGAAATTTTTTGATGATAGTTTTTATCGTCAAGAAAAAACAGAAATGGGGGAAGCTATCTCAAAGTTTATTTCTGACCTTTTTGATATGGATAAACCTTTTGCAAAATCTGATTTAGATATTCTAACAGAAATTTACAAGTTACTAGATAAACATGTTAGTCATGTTTGAACTATTGACTGGATTAATCTGGTTGATTATATTCTAGTATATTGTTTAAAAACATAAAATTAATAAAAAAAGAAATGGAAACGTTAGAACAAATTAAGAACCTTACAGAGTCTTTATCAGTTGATGCTGAAAAGTTTTACAAAGGAAACAAAAGTGCTGGTACAAGAGCTCGTAAAAGCGCTCAAGAATTAAAAGCTTTGCTTCAGCAATTTAGACTTGAAATTCTAGAAGAGGGTAAGAAAAATTAAAATGTTACAAATAGAAGCTTTATTTCTTTTTGTATTTATTTTTACCTCACAGGTAATATTGAAAAATGTTATCAAATTTATAGGTGTCCTACTTGGAAAAGAAACTTTTTTTTCCGGTAGGGACCTTTTATTCTTTTACCTAGCTATAAGCTACTTTTTAACCTATCTTATTTATTTATGAACTTTTACACTGCTTTAGAGCCTTTTTTGGAATATTTCTTTTCAATTAGAAAGTTAGAAAATTATTTGTCTTTTGACCTGGTAATTCCTAAAACGTGGGGGATGCCAAAAACGGTGTCTAGTGAATCTCAGATTGTACCGTTCGAATCACCAAGTCCTGAAACAACAAGAGGTATGAGTTTAGTTTGTGAAGCCAGTAAAGAAGAAACCGACAAAACTATCAAAGCTATACTCAAAATTATTAGAGTTAATAAAGAGAGAGAAGAAAAAGAACTACTCTTCAACGAGGTTATGTTAAACCTAAAAAAAACATTTGAAAGTTCAGATTTAAATCACTTGAAAAAACTTCAATTTCATTTTGACGGAGATAAATCACCAGAATTAGAAGACAATGGACCGACAGAAATTATTGGATTGGCTGAATAAAGAAAAGCATAAAGATAATGCTGAAATTGAAAAGCAAAAAACAGATTTTGCCAATCAACTTAAAAAAATAAAAAAAGAAGATTTGTTTAATAAATCAAAGAAAACAATATGGATGAGAATAAGAAAGATGATTTGGGGTATCTAGAAAAGCTAGCAATCCTATCAGATTCCTTTTTGGATTTATTTCCAAATGGAACAAGCTTAGTAGTATTTGAGCTCGATGATGAAGACTACAGAAAAATGCAAAAACATTTTAGAACTATTGACCACCACCATGAACAATTTACCGTAGAAATTTCAGGGGTAGATTTTCACTTTATGCTTAAGAAAGAACCCATCCCTATCCCCGAGGGTGAGTAGTGTATTGTCGATATAATATTTTCTTGTCGACACCCAAATTAAATAAAAGCTCAAATAAATATTTTTTTTGAGCAGTTGATTCGTCTTTTACAAACATACAATCCTTTCGATTTATATTGTAAAAATGCTGTGATAATGAATCAACATATCTTATAGCCTCATCAGAACTTTTCACGGAAAACAAATTACATTTTTCATCCAATTGAACAATAATTTTGTTATTTAAGGTTGAAATCATTTTTAGCCCATCACCTTCAAGGTAATTTTTAATAAAAATTTCTGTTAAAATCTTTTTACTTGTTTGGATGTCATAAATTTGTTCTTCAACTCTGTAGTCGATAATTTTCAATAAATCATAATTTGGGTCTTCCAATACAACTTGTATATTCCTACCCAGTTCATCGTTTTTATAGACGTCAAAAATATCATTACTTTTATTTTGAAGTAATCCCAATTCATAATCACATTCAAAACCATTTTCTATTTTTTTAGAAAAAATAACTTCTGAACTTTTCTTTGTAAGTTCAGTGTAAAACTTTTCAGCATTTTTATAATTGCTAAATTTCTTTATTATTTTTTTGCGAGTCTTATTTTTGAATAACACAACATAATATTTGGGTAACATATAGATGAATAACTATTTTGAATTATTGGGGGTTTCAGAAGATGCCAGCGATGAAGATATAAAAAAGCAATACAGGTTGTTATCTAAAAAATATCATCCAGATATAAATCCTGAAGGTGCTGAAAAGTTTAAGGAGATTGCTGAAGCCTACGATGTCCTTTCCGACCCAGATAAAAAAATACGCTATAAACAACAAAAAAACAATCCATTTGACGGGGGTCCTTTCGAAGAATTCTTTAAAAACATGTATTCAAATGGACAAGAGTTCCAAACTAAAAGAAAAGTTGCTGACAAAATAATAAAACTTCCTGTTACGGTATTAGAATCTTTTAAAGGTCAGCCTAAACAAATTAACTACCAAAGAAATATTGCTTGTGGAGATTGTGCCGGAAATGGGGGGGACAACATGGTATGTACCCATTGTCATGGTTCTGGTTTTTTCTTTCAAGTTCTAGGTTCCGGGTTCTTTCAACAAAAAATAAAAGTCACTTGTCCCTCCTGCCATGGAAAAGGAAAAATTATTACCAAATATTGTAGCACTTGTTCTGGGGTTGGGACTAAATCAAATTTTGAAACAATCACTATTAATATTCCCAGGGGGATAGATGATGGTCAGTTTATGAAATTAGAAGGAAAAGGTGATTTTATTCAAGGAATGTATGGTGACCTTGTAATTCAAACCACAATTCAACAAGATGGAGAATTTCAAAAAATAGGGAATGACCTTGTATTCAATTTAACTTTAAATATAGAAACGATTCAAGAGGAATTTTTTCATATCCCTCACCCTGACGGAATACTCAAAATAGCATCTCCCCAGGTAATTGATACAAATAAACCATTACGTTTGAAAAACAAAGGTTTTCCTAGTGGTGATATGTTTGTTAAAATGAGTTTTATTCATGATAAGTCAAAATAAACTTATCAAATAGGTAACCAGTTTGTAGGTGGTGTATACCACTGCACCAAATCCGTAAACACTCAATAGTGCCATTATATTCCACGTTTTTGAAATTTGGAAAAAAGATTTGTTTTTACAATTGGAACATGCCATAGTATTTATAATTATGAAAGATTTAATTAGGAAGTACCTAATAGAATATATCAACGAAAGAGGATTTAATCAACCTAAAGAAGTTGAAGAGGGTAAAAAATTCAAAAAACCTAGAAAGTGGTCAGCATCGTATTGTAAAAAAACTTCATGTTCTGAAATGGGGTTTTCCCAAAAGGCCTCCTGCAGACCCTATAAAAACTGCTACAAATAATTTTTAAGGGTATTGCACATTTGTTTTTGGTAACGTAAATTTGCATTACTAATAAAGGACTACAATGGCAACCATGACTAAATCAAAGCCCGAATCCAAGTCACTTACTCGTTTTGAGTATTTGTTAAACAAGTATGTTAACCTTGAAAAATGGATGAGTTCTGAAGATGAACTAGAGTACTTCATTTATTATAAGAAGGTTTATGAAACAATCTCATCCAAGGTGAATGTTGCAGATTTTTTTGCCATCATTTCGTTTGACCCTACAACCCGTTTAAATGGTATTACAGAAGATTACATTACAATGATGCTCCAAAATAAGGCCATTTCTTTATCGGAACAAGGTAGTAACATAAAAGTTGGTGAATATTCCAAGTGGCTCATCAAGCAGTTTTTAAATGTAGAATCCAACGAATCTCATGGTAGTTCCCGTCAAGCTCGTGAAACTCTTTTGCTGCGTGTTCGTTTTATTGAAAACCTCTATAAGGTACGAGAAACCCTTACTAAGTTTCATAGGTTCAAAAACCGTCTTACTAAAGATAATAGAGACATTAATAAACTTACGATTGGGGATTTAGAGTTTTTGATGTTGGGGTATTCTTTGGAAAAAACTAAGGCTACGGCAGAGGAGAAAGATTCAGCAAAGAGTTCGTATTCGTATCCAGGTTCGGAAATCGTTTTCAAAGGACTTAAATGGACAGTTGTAAAAATTAGTGAATTGAACGACTTGGCCAAAGATGCTGCATGTTTTTTTGGTGGTTATGATTTAAAACCAACAATGGGTGAAACAGCCTGGTGTACAGCATCTCCTGGAACTTACAACCGTTACAACTATCACGCAGAAAAAGGTCCTTTGTATGTAGTGCTGCCTAATGAATGTGATACGTTTGGTAAAAAAACAGGACTACCGTCAGTTAGGTATCAATTCCACTTTCAGACTAATCAATTCATGGACCAGTACGATAAGAATATTGAGTTGGTCCAATATCTAAACGATTCAATGAGTGAGCTTAAAGAATTTTTTAAGCCTGAGTTTGCTGTTGGACTCACCGAAAATGGAGGTGAAGAACTTGTAATTGATAATTTTGAACATGGTGTTATTGGTAGCTTTATTAAATTGTATGGGCTTGAAGATTTGTTTAATATTCTTCCAGATACTCTCACAAAAATTCACATTAAAAATAATTCAAAATATGTTTCACTCAAAGTACCTTCCTCAATTGGTCGTTTTAAAAATTTAACTTCAATTTATCTCAAGAACTGTATTTCGGAAATCCCGAGAGAAATTGCTGATTTGAAAAATTTAGTATTTTTGGCATTGGAAAAAAATACTGAGCTAACTTCCATACCTGATGAAGTTATTAATTTACCAAAACTTTTATTTATAAACCTTAAAGGTTGCGAAAATTTAAAACTTTCAAAGTTTTTTCTAAACCACAGCATTCAGTTTATGCCCGATATGTGGAAAGGTAATGCGATGGTCTAACAGAAATATAAGTTAAAACAATATATTTATTATTATGAAATTACTGAATACTTTAAACGGTTCTATTATACTGGAGGTTTCTGAGAAACTTAAGAAACAGCTTTTAGACAAATTCAAACTTGAAACTCAAGACAGTGAAGAGCAAATTGTCAAATACATAAATGACTTCGAAAGGCTCAAACAATCACTACCAACGGATAAACGAGATATTACTCGTTACGATTACAAAACTCTAAAATCTTTAATCGACGCTATAGAAAAAGCAAAAACTCGTAAAGAAGATATAAATTCAAGTGTTACTAATTTTATCCAAAAAGCCAAAAAAAACGAAATACCACCACTCGAAGCGTTAAAGCGGGCGGTAAAAAAGTTTTTTGAAATTCAAACTGAAATAAAAGATGCACCTAAAGATATCAATAAGTATAGTTATCTAAAACTTATTCAATTTTTAGAAAAAAATTACGAGAGCTTACTAACTCAGAAATTAATAAACAAGTTAAAAACGGAAAATCAAACCCTCACAACCGAGCAAATTTTCTTGTATGTCAACGAATACCTCCAAAATTTTAACGATATTCCTTTAGAGACTCCTAGTGCGGATTTGATGTCTTTTACTCAACTTGAACATTTAGTTGATTCATTGATTTCAAAAAGAGGTCTTGGAAAAGAAACCAAAACTTATTTAGAAGATATTGATGTTATCTATAATGATAAAAATGGTTTTAAAGTTTATGCACCAAAAGGGAAGGAACATTGTATTAAACTAGCGCATGGGCGTGGGTATTGTATTGGTTGGCTGGGTGGCTCAAACTTGTATTACAGATATCGATTAATCAAGAATAGAACTATTTATTATGTGGTCGACGAATCTTTGGATTACGAAGACCGTTACTATGTAACAGTTGTTTTAGTTGACCCATATGGTAAAACTGCCTTTGCTGATAAAACTAATTCTGCTCCGTACCACGGAGATACTGACCTTCCTTGGTCAGAAATCTCAGGATTTGTTCCAAAGTTGAAGAATCTTGAAAATTTGTTTGTGTCAAGACCTTTATCTCAGGATGAAATTGAAATGCGTGACAAATATCAGGGGATACAATACAGTTTAAGATACGGCTCAAGATTGCCCAATAATCAAACTCCAATGGAATATTTTAATTCCCCAAAAGAGGTTGGGCTATGGATGGAAATTCAAAGTCCTGAATTATTTGATGAAGATTACGCTTCATTAACACCTGATTTAAAAAAGAAATACATTGCTCTCGGATTTGATTTAAATGCTAAACAAATTGCCAGTTCTGAAGCAACAGTCTTAAATTACTATGCAAATAAAAAAATAGAAAAAATCAAACAAAAACCTCTTCAGCAACTTTCAGATTCAGATATAGCCTTGTTGAATTCTCCTATTTTCAAAAAAATTAAAGAAGATTTGAAAGAACGTTTTGCTGCCGGTCTTACCGCGCAAGATGGAGAAAAACTTGAAATTTCCAATCTTAAAAGTGGGGATGTCGGGAAGTTTATTTCGCTTTATGGATTACAAGAAATTTTTGAGTCTATGGGTGATAATTTGGTAGATATTGTAATTAATGTTGGTGATTCTGGTGATTTTATACAAATTCCAAAAAATATTACAAGATTTAAAAAACTCAGACAACTTACTTTGCAAAAAAATGCTATTAACCAGTTACCTGATTTTATTTGTGATATAGAAAGTTTACAATTCATAGGATTAACGGACAACCCTGAATTGACCTCTCTTCCAGAATGTATTGGAAACCTACCTAATTTGGAAATAATTAGCTTCAAAGGGTCGGGTATCAATGAAATACCAAACTCCCTCAAGGAAAATTTTTATATGGTGGCACCACAAATGTATCAAGTTGAGGATGGATTCTAAAAACTTTTTTTTTTGAATCTCTAATTTTTTCTATTATCTTTACGTTATGGAAGTTGATGTAACGATTTATGTGTCAAATCTAAAAAAATTTTTTAGTGACAATCCCCAGGATTTGGCGAATTTAATTCCTGAGAAAATGTTTGATGATTTTTTTGTTGAGGTAGAACAAATAGCAATTTTAAATTTTGAGGGTGGAAAAGAAATACCACTAACTCGTCAACAACTAATAGACCTCTGTGTTAAACTTAACGGTAATCCCCCGAAAAAGGGTGGAGAGGTCTTTGTTGAGTTAATTTATGGAAAATTTTTTCTTAATTGAAAAAAAAGTTTGTGGGAGTGGATTTTTTGTTTATCTTTGAAGTGTAATTCAAAAACAAACAAAAAATGAACTTCCAATCCCTCCAAGCTCTCAGCGACAAAGTACCCTCACTGTTTGCCAACGCTGCGTCTCCCAAAGTATCTGACAAGTATGCGTTTGTGTCCACGTTAGAAATCCTCGATAAGTTTGAGCAAGATGGCTGGAAAGTAGCCAGTGCTCACCAAAAGGGTAAAACTAAATTCCACGCACACGAAATACGTTTGAGTAACGGTCAATTACCTGCCGTTGGTGATTCCTTGATTCAAGCCGTGATTCAGAACTCACACGACGGTACCAAGCCATTGCATATCCAAGCTGGATTGTTTCGCTTGGTATGTTCAAATGGTCTTACGGTACCTACGGCTGCGGCGGCAGACTTTAAACTACGCCATAAAGGTTTGGAGATGGGTGATATTCGTCGCATCACTGATGAGTTTGCTAAGACTATTCCTCAACTTCAAAGCAAGGTTAGCATTTTTGAATCCAAGGTTATGAATGAGCAAGAGAGTGTTGATTTTGTCAACAAAGCCATGATGCTCCGTTGGAATCAAGGTTCTCTTCCCAAAATTGATGTAGAATCTTGGCTAAACCCATTGCGTAGAGAAGACCAGGACCCCACCATGTGGAAGGTATTTAACCGTGTTCAGGAAAAGTTTGTTCGTGGTGGTGAGCAGGTTCAAAACCAGAAAGGACGTTTCATCAAAATGCGGGAGCTTAAGAACTTCGACGTGGTAAACCGTATTAACACCGACCTTTGGGAGCTTGCCGAGTCTTACTGCTAATTTAGAACTAACTAATATTTTGGGGGATGGGAGACCATCCCCCTTTTTGACTATGGAAAAAATAGAAGTTTACAAGCACATAAAAAACCATTATGAAGTTGTGCTTCATCATGATAAATCCGATATTTCAAACTCTGATATAATAAGGACGGCAACCAAGCAACAGTGGATTGCTAGGGAAAAATATCTTAACTCTGAGGATAAATACCTAGAACACTTTGCCAACAAATTAGCCAGTGTTCATCACATTATTTATACCTCCGTGATGGAGAAATCGGAGGATAAAATATCTTTCAAATTTTTTTTCAATGAAAAGTATAGACCTGTTGGGGTTCATTGGTTTAAAAAAAACCGGTTGATGCGTTTCATCACCTTAAATCTTAAAACTGGAATTCTTTATACTGGTTTCATTGGTGGCTTGCATAACAAAAAACCAAAAAAGCAAATTCGTGCTAACAAGTTCTGGGGTAATCTCGGTGAGGTGTTTGAATTTGCAGCAGACACTATGGTTGATGTTTATTCGCCTCAGAATTGCAAAAACTACCATAATAGCCTAATAAAATTATTCATCGAACAAATTTATGATTGGCCCTTCGATAATATGAAGGAGGGAAATACCAGTAACTCGCTCGATGGCATGCAGTTTTACCAATATTATTTAATGAAAAAGAAGGTAAAGCTTCCTGATAATTTTATGGTTTTTGAGGGTTACAAGTTTAATATCCCTAGCAAATTATTCAAAAAAGCAAATTATAAATATATTGATGCTCTTTTGTTACACTATGGCCTTCAAGGTGAAAAGTTTCGAAAGGCTTTTCATGAGATAAAAAAATATAATCCAACTTTGGAATCTTTAAAGTTTGTTGTTGATTTGGTTGGAAAAACAAGAGTAGAACAAGATTATAAAATGTTGGTAAGTTTATTATCTCATACTCATACCGTACAAAATCATTATGATATATCCTGGATTACAGAGCCAGAACGTAAAAACATATGGTCTATACTCACCACCACCTCCTTTAATCTTTTGGTCATTAGAGACCATATTAATTTTTTAAGTTTCCTTCGTTCTCGAGGGTTAGATTATAAATGGAGAGCAAAAACTAGCGAGCAGTTTAACCTGGAACACAAGATGTTGTCTGACACTATGGACACCATTAAAAATGGTCTGATACACCGAGTTTACCCAAAGCAATACCATGAATATTTTATTGACCCCATAAAAGTGGGGGATGTGCAATACATGGTTAAAATTCTAGACGAGCAAAGTGAGTTTTATAAGGAAAGTGAATATCAACAAAATTGCGTAAAGACATACATAAGTCGTCCTGGTAGTTTCATTATTTCAATTAGAGATGGTAAAGAACATGCAACTGTTGAATACAATGTAAATTCCTCAGATACCCATTGGCTTATAGACAGAGCACAATTTCTTGGAAGGTTCAATAAAGCTCTCCCAAGTAGCTGGAATCCTATCCTTAAAAAAGTTGATAAAATGATTTCTGATATGTTCGGTCAATACGGTTTTGAGATGACTCTCCATAAGGTTCAAAATGATGTAACCAAAACATGGAATTTGATTTTAGATGAAAATGGTCGACCAAAATGGAATAACACACTTGAAATAGTTGATGATGATGATTATTTTTTCTTTTGAAACATGTTTATAACCCCACACCCTTTTATAAAAAAAATAGAGCGAACCCTAGAAGCATCCTTATCCGTGATGCGGATGGTCAATGTACAGTTGGAAAGCAATCAAAATAATAAACATGTAATTGTTTACATAAACTCAAACTATCCCACTAAGGATTATAATGAAATTATTTACAAAATAGAGGGGGGAATCTATTTATTGTATAAAGCAACAGGAAGCCATGGATATTATGATTTGGAATGTTATTTTCCATCCGATAAACTTAACCAGATAAAAATCTTCCTTAATTCAATTCATAAGAAAAATGACACAATTAACGGCACAAGAAGTTAAAGAAAAAATCGTAAACAAGGAAAATTTTGTCCTTGATTTATTTGCCTCATGGTGTGGACCCTGCAGAGTTCTGATGGGTAACCTAGCAGCTCTTGAGAGGTCCGAAAACGTGCTACCCATGTCCATCTATACCCTGGACATCGATAACGATAGAGATTTCGTTCAGGAACTTGGTATCCGCTCGGTTCCCACACTAAAGGTGTATAAAGGGGGTGAAGAGGTTTTCTCAAATGTTGGCGTTATGAGTCAATCTCAACTCTTGGAAGTATTCAGTAAAAATTAAGATGTCTACCCATGTGGTAATTTACACAATGCAAAATTGCCCTCATTGCATTGACTTCAAAGAAATGCTTCAAACCGAAGGTATCGATTTCGTCGATAGAGATATAGAAAAAAACGACGAAGAATACCAAATATTTGTTGAAGTAACCCAAAACGATTACGTTCCAGCTGTTTTAATTATTGAAGAGGGGGTTGAAAAACATAAATCATTCTTGTATGCTCCCGATAGAGATTACAACGAGCTGACCGAAGCTGTTGCAATCATTAAGAAGCATCTTGCTTAATTATACGAAACTTAATTTATATTCTTGGTTTCAAACCAGATTATTTAGTATTTATAGTATCCAAATAAGTTGAATGCCTAGCAATATAATTATATTCCCTAGTTTTTTAGTTCCTCAACCATTGAGGCGCCCCAATATTGTATTTCAATATGGGGCTTTTACAAGTAAATTAGAGGTTCTTTTTTCAGCGGCAATTTTATTAAATAATCAACTTCTTATTGCCCCACAGTCTGGCTGTACAAATTACGAAATACTTGGGGTAACAGACCCAACATGCACGGTCCAATATACGGATTGTAGCACTGGTGTAATAACTCAATTAGTTGTTCCCCTGGGAGAGTACCGCTATAGATGCGCCAGACCAAGTAGCATCTCCGATGTCTCGGGGGTATCTATCACTGAGAGTCTTGGGGCTTGTTATCCCAAGGTTCAAATCTTTAGCGGACTGACTGTTAACAATTTCTTAAGTGTTGGGGGTGTTCAAGATTTGAATAATACTGGTGATTGGATAGGCCCGGCAACAAATATCACCGGAGCGCAAGGTGCTCAAGGACCTCAAGGTGCACAGGGGGTTCAAGGTACCCAGGGTGGTGGACAGCCCACTATTTATGGACCATTTGATTATGTTTGGACACTTTTAACACCCCCTGGAAGCGGGGCGGTAACAACCAATAATGGTAGTGCTAGAACGGGGGTTATTTCTTATTTAATTAATGACACCGATGGTGATGCCGTTAACCATGATGCACTTTATGATTCTGTTGCAACTGGAAAATGGCGTCTTGGCGTTACAACTGAAACGGGTAACAGTTATATTTTTACAGTGACTTCGGTTGTTGATAATGGAGCATATCATACTTTTGGGGTTACTTTTTTGTCGGGTAGCCTCAATGAAAACCCCACGGAAGGGTTACCAACTTATATTGAGTTATATGATTATACCACCCCGACAAATGCCGCAGTAGGGGCACAAGGTGCTCAGGGCTTACAAGGTGCTCAAGGTCCGTTAGGAGCTCAAGGGTCTTTAGGCCCTGATGGTAACATAGGACTCCGTGGAGCCCAGGGAGCCCAAGGGGCACAAGGGGAAAGAGGACCACAAGGTGATATTGGCTCTCAAGGAGCCACAGGAGCTCAAGGGGCACAAGGTAACAGAGGACCACAAGGAGCTCAGGGAGCCACAGGCGCACAAGGGGCAATAGGAGCTCAGGGTGCCGGTGGTCCAAAAGGAGAAGCTGGAGCAACGGGAGCACAGGGAGCACAAGGGGCTCAAGGAAGCCGAGGACCTCAGGGAGCGCAGGGTGCTTTGGGAGCCCAAGGGGCAACCGGAGCACAAGGAAGCAGAGGACCCCAAGGAGCACAAGGGGCCACTGGAGTGGAAAGTGGAGAAGGAGCCCAAGGAAGTAGAGGACCACAGGGTGCCCAAGGA
>Ga0181349_1000257_pt1 | contig 22678 bp, 31 predicted proteins | sample Su13VDMM110SD_FD_130106 | JGI IMG/M metagenome (GOLD analysis project Ga0181349, IMG submission 130106) | Freshwater viral communities from Lake Michigan, USA - Su13.VD.MM110.S.D | ecosystem: Environmental > Aquatic > Freshwater > Lake | place: USA: Michigan | collected 2013-07-16 | reverse complement strand
CAACTTATATAACTCTACCAGCCTAGTAATTTTACTAGGCATGCATAGTAAACCGTATGAGGATTGATTTGATATAAATATTAAAAACGGTTTAAATATCTAGGAGGTAACATCATTATGTATATTTCTAAGAAATCCTTTAATAGAAGAGCATTTTTGAAAACCACTGGTGTAACTATAACTTTACCATTTCTTGATTCTATGGTTCCTGCGTTTGCCAGTAACGTAGATATACCAAACAGATTAAATTACCTATATTTGCCCACTGGTAGGATACCAGATTCATGGTATGCTTCATTTGATGGCTTTTTGTGCCCAACATTGAAACCACTTGCTGATCATAGAGAAAATATATCTGTGTTACAAGGATTGGATGTCGGTAATGGCAAGGGTGCTCATTCTGGACCATGCGCAACATTTTTAACTGGTGTTGCTCCAGGAAAAGAACAAGAAGTTCAAATATCCGTTGACCAAATTATCGCAAAACAAATAGGATCTAACACAAAATTTTCTTCTATGGAACTGGGTGTCGATCCACCTGAATGGGCATTTGCCGCTGTTGATGGGTTGGCAGGGTATTATACCTCTACATTATCTTGGGCGACAGGGACGACCCCATTGCCCGTTGAAGTTAACCCAAGAAAAGTATTTGAAAGAATGTTTGGTGAAGCGAATAATCTCAACCCGGAAGAAATGAAAAAAAGAATTGAATTGAAGAAGAGTATACTCGACCATTTAAATCAAAGTGTTGGAAGGTTAATGAAAACTGTAGCACAAGTGGATAAATATAAACTAGATGAGTATTTCAATTCTATCAGAGAGTTGGAACGAAGTATTGCTATTCAAGAACAAAACCCTCTACAACTTGACGAATATACAGAACAGAATATGATAAGACCAACCGGCATACCAAGAGTATTTGCGGATCATGTAAAATTAATGTTTGATATGATGGTTTTGGCTTATCAAACTAATATGACAAACGTGATTACATTCATGTTCGGTGGAGAAGGTACAAATAGAAATTATCTGGAACTGGGTGCAAGTGACGGTCATCATTCTTTAACTCACCACAAAGGCGATGAGGTATCAATTAATCTTGTCAGGTCTATAGAATATCATCAATCAGAATTAATAAATTATTATATTAATAAGTTAAAATCTATTATAGAGGTTGATGGCTCAAGGTTATTTGATAAAATGTTGATTGTGTCGGGTAGTGCCCACGGCGATTCAAATATGCATTTACATAAGAATGTACCAATGATGATTATGTCAGGCAGTAATAAATTGGGAGTTGGCAAAGATATCATTTATGAAAATGACAAATACACTGTATCAGATTTGCACCTTGCCACAATGAAATTTTTAAATGTCGATCCGACAGAATATATGACAGAAAGAACTGATGCGAAAACTGTGTTACCGGAAATATTAAAAACGGTTTAAATATCTAGGAGAACACCGCATGGTGATATTCAAGAAAACAATGCCAAGGCGTACATTTTTGCGAGGTATAGGCGCAGCCATCTCCATGCCGATGTTAAGTGCGATGATGCCAGCCATGGCAACACTTGCAGAAGGTAAAATGCCACTGCGTGTAGGCTATGTTTACACTCCAAATGGCATCATACGTGAGCAATGGAGACCAGCAAGCCGTGGCACAAACTTTGAAATGACGAACATCCTGAAAAACTGGGAACCATTCAGGGACAAGGTTTTGGTTCTAAGTAATATGAATAATGGCGCGTCAGAAACTGTAGATGGTCATGTTGGTGGAAGTTCAATGTTCCTTACTGGGGTTGAACCTAATAAATCATTAAGCGAACTGTTGGTTGGAACCTCTGTTGATCAGTATATCGCCCGGAAGATCGGCAAGGAAACACCCTTGGCGTCTCTACAGCTTTGTATTGAGAATGCCGCTGAACTTGCTGGGCAATCAAGTGCTGGTTATAGCTCAGCATACACCAACACTATTTCCTGGTCAAGCCCGACAATACCTTTGCCAATGGAACATCGTCCAAGAGCAATTTTTGAGCGATTGTTTGGTGATGGTGGTACGGATCCGGTTGCGCGTCAGAGTCGTCTGGTAAGACAGAAGAGTATTCTTGATTTTGTCAGGGAAGATTCCGCCAAGGTTAAACGCAGACTCGGTGTTGCTGATAATCATAAGCTAAATGAGTTTACCGATGCACTGCGCAGCGTCGAGCAGCGTGTCCAGAAAGCGGAGCAAACCGTTGACATAGAATTACCAGAAATGAAACGCCCTGTCGGCATTCCTGCACACAAAGAACATATCGGTTTGATGTATGATTTGCTGCATCTGGCGTTTCAGACAGATACAACACGCGTGTTTTCATTTATGATGGCTAGAGAATACAGTGAGCTGGTCTATACGCATCTTGGACACACCGATCCGTATCATCCCTTGACCCATCATCGTGGTGACCCAACCCGGAAACGTCAGGCAGGTGAAATTGATGTCTATCATGCTAAGTTATTCGGGGAGTTTTTGGCGAAAATAGAAGCCACCAAGGACGCAGATGGGTCCTCATTACTCGATAATTCAATGATAGTGTACGGAGCAGGCATGGGCGAAGGTGATGTTCACAATCAATATAATGTACCGATTGCACTGATCGGTGGCGGTGGCGGTGCTTTCAAGAGTGGTCGCCATATTATATATACCATGGGCACACCATTAACAAATCTCCACCTGACCATGTTGAACATTTATGGTATACCCATGGAGAAAATGGGAACTCGATTTGGTGCATCTACTGACTTATTGGATTTGAGCGCGACTTCATAACAAACCACTTGCTGTATTATCGGAAATATTAAAAACGGTTTAAATATCTAGGAGACAACATTATGTATATTTCTAAGAAATCACTTAATAGAAGAACATTTTTAAAGGGGACTGGTGTTACTGTTGCACTGCCATTTCTTGACGCAATGGTTCCTGCATTTGCCAGCACGCCAGCAATTCCTCTTAGATTTGGTGTGATGTATACACCAAACGGTATTATCAAGGATGCTTGGCGCGTGCCAGAAGGAAAAACCGCAGATAAAGAATTGATATATTCTACATGGTCTAGGCAACCAAGAGTATTTTACGGTATCGATAACGGTGCCTCTGAAAGCGTCAGTGGTCACGTTGGTGGGTCATCAATGTATTTGACAGGTGTCACGCCTAATGAGTCCTTGTCAGAAATACGCTGTGGCATATCATTAGACCAAGTAATTGCAAATGAAACAGGAAAACAAACACCTATAAAAAGTATTCAAATTTGTATTGAGAATGCTGCTGAATTGGCTGGTCAATCAGCTGGTGGTTATAGTTCGGCATACACAAATACAATATCATGGGAAGCGGAAACCACACCCCTCCCAATGGAATATAGACCAGGTGCCATTTTTGACAGAATGTTTGGCATGGTCAGAACTGCTGAAGATAGAAAGGCAGATTTGCTTAGGAAAAAATCAATACTTGATACCATATCAGGTCAAACTAAAGATACCATGAGGAAAATGGGAGCCAGTGACAAGAGAAAATTAGATGAATATTTGGTCGCTATTCGTGGGATGGAACAACAGCTGGAAATAGCTGCTGGGAAAAATTTTGATAATATAAACATTCCTGAAAAACCTATTGGAATACCAGCACACGAAGAACACATTAAAGTTATGCTAGATATGATGAGAGTTGCCTTTCAAACAGATATGACCCGTGCGTTTACTTTTATGGTTGCAAGGGAGTACAGTGAATTGGTATTCACTCAACTTGGTCATCAGGATCCTTATCACCCATTAACTCATCATAGAGGTGATAAAAAGAGAAAACAACAAGCAACTGAAATTGACTTGTATCATGGAAGATTGTTTGGTGAATTTATCAAGTCCATGGAAGATACCAAAGAAATTGACGGGTCTTCGTTACTAGACAATTCTATCCTATTGTATGGGGCTGGTATGGGTGATGCTGATATACATAGTCAATGGAATGCACCTGTATTTTTGGTTGGTTCAGATATTAAACCAGGATTGCAATATGAATCAGAAGGTACGTCAATGTCCAATATTCACATGGGGATACTGCAGAAATTTGGCATTGAAAAACAATCTTTTGGACAATCAACTGGTACAATAATGGTGTAGTTTTTTATTTCATTATATAAATAACAATATAATCACAATTTGATAAAAAAATAACTATGAAAAAAATAATTGCAATGCTTATTGGATTTATTGTGTTTTCAGGAATCGTTTCAGCACAAGAAGTTAAAGCAAAATTGACTGGGGCTGGGACATTGGATGACCCTATATCAACCAATTCAGTTACGGATAGCAAGGTGACCACAGAAGGAACTATGGAAACCAACATAAATCAACCACCACCTTCTGCTATTGCACCTCAGTTTAGTGGTGGTATGAATAGTGATTTATGTACTATCGGTGTTGCTGGAGCTGTGCAAACTCAGATTTTAGGAATTTCTGCTGGCACAACATTCACTGAAGACAATTGCATACGTTTAAAAAATGCTAAAACAATGTATGATATGGGTATGAAAGTTGCTGCGGTATCAATTATGTGTGAAGATGACAATGTGTTTCAATCTATGTTACACGCTGGAACACCTTGCCCATATAATGGTACTATTGGTGCAGAGGCACGACTTGGTTGGGAAACTGATGTCGAAAAACCAAAAGAAAAATCTAAGTTTATGGAGAAGCTGAATTTAAATGTTGAAAAAACTATTATGGGTGTTGGCAGCATTCTGTTGGTGCTCGTATTGCTACTCTGAAAGCATAGCAAAATATTACGGGCAAACTGGTAATGCTGCAAGAGATGGTCTAACATGGGATATGTCATCCATATTACCTATCCCACCAGGATTGTTCATTAATAATGTTTTGTATAAATATACCATAAGAAAAGCTGTTGAGGATGCTGTAACTGTAAATGTGCAAAATCAAAATGCAACAGGAACAGGTTATATTTTTCGTGAAACAGATCAATGGAATGCAGGATCCATGGATGGAACGGGTATTAGAAAAGTAATTGGTGTGGGTTCTGTTAATCGCAGTTTATGGGGTGATGGTAGTATAGAAGTTCAAGGTAATGGGCGAGTGGAAAACCCCTCGGTACTTTACACCTATACAGTAGATCCTTGTTACGATCCACAATTTGACCCGAATTGTCCAGGATATAAAAAAATTATTCCGGAAATGCCAAAAGTTGATTATGCAATATATGATGCAACCTCAGATGCGGATAGGGAACAATATCAGGATGGTGAGTTATATGATGATGAAAAAAGAGAATTGACTGAAGAGGAACTTGAAGAATTAGAAAAGAAAGAAAAAGAAGATAGGGAAGAACGGTTAGAAAAGGCATTATCAGAAGCGGATACTTCTGAATTTTTTGCTGTATCTTTTGCCCAAGCGCAAATTTTACAATCAATTGATGCCGCTACAAACTTAAATTCATATTATACTCAAAATATCAGTGGTGGCGTATATAATGAATCTATTTCTCTGCCCTCAACCGAATTGCCGGATAATAAACAAGGGTTGAGAAATGGGTTGGCACAACAATTGTTGCATATTCAAATGGTAGGATCGCAATACAAATAGCTAGGAGAAGCGTAAATGTTTAAACCAAAGTTAACGAAAATCGTTGGAATTTGTGGTGCTGCAATGTGTATTGCTACAATTCCTATGATATCCCAAGCACAAGAAAATGAAAATGTACCCATCACAGGTATTGTTCAATCAAAATGTATCATTCAAACAGACACGCCTGGAGTTTATGGAAATCCTAATGCATACACACTGTCAACCGATGGAGCGGACGGTGGTGTTGAATCTGTAGTTCGTTTTGATATTACACTGGCAGATGCATATTATGCAGTTATTACTGCGCCAATTGCATTTTCTACATCCCCCACTTTGCCTGATGTAGTTACATGGACTGGTGATACAGAAGTCGAATCTGTGAGCGATGCGCAAGGAATGGGCACATATGAGGCAGATAAAATTGAATATGGTACGTCAGACAAATATGATTTAACAGATACAGGAAGTACATGGTTTAAAACTTCTTCAGAAGCGGTTTTAGGCGGATCCAGACCGTTTCCAGGAGGAACATACACAGCATTAGTATTTGCTGAATGCATTGCCAAGTAAAATGGAAAAATTTTGAAATGTCTTTAGTTAATGAGAGTTTAATATTTATTTGTTTGATGCTGTTTTCGGTGATCACACCTGCGCATGAGATGACTCCAACATATCCAAAAATGGAACCATCTCATGTCAAGGGTATATATAAAACTACAATGCAGATGTTTAACAAAAGAGTAGAAGTTGAATATTATGAAATACAAGTTTATGATGCTGATTGGAAACCAATTCAATTCGTAACATCCTATTCTATTTTAAAAATAGAATATTTGAGTAAAGTTGAATTTGATTTATATGTTAAAGAAGAAGATGCTGGTAATGTGGAATATATTTGTTCAACATCAAAGATAAAAAAGATTGAATTAACATCTCAAACTATATCATCTAGAATATGTTCAAAAGTAGATAAAGAAGATAAAAAATAATGAGACAATTTGTTATAATATACTGTTGCGTTATTATAGTGTTGATATTATATCTTATATTAACATTGCCCGAAGCATATTCGCAAAGTTTAGGGCTACAAATGCCCAGTGCACCGAGTGTTTATGGTCAGGATAGTATCCGGGCAGGTGATCTTGATTGTAAAAATGCTATTGGTGGTGCAACCCAAGTTGAATTTGGTGTTACAGGAATTGTAGACAATTATGACAGCCCTCTTAGTACTGATAACGGGTTGAACGATGATCCTTCTGAAAAAGATGTAGGTGTTTATGCAAGGGTTATTATACCATTGGATAAACCCAGAGAACGTATTAATTGCAACACCTTATACGAACTGGAGTTGCGTAAAAAGCGGTTAGAAGTAATGAGGTTACAAGAAGAATTGGATGCTTTAAAAGCATTAAATGCTAAAACAGAGTTTGAGAACTAATATGGCTGAAAAAGATCTTGGCAAAAACCTAGAAAACATTGAAGAAAGTGTTGAAAATTTAAAGAACAAAGAGTTTAGACTTTTTGGTATTAAAATGACTGCAATGACAGTCTCAGCTACTATTGCATTTTTGGGATCTATCATTGGTATGTTTTACAGTGGTTTTGTTATGTATCAAAAAATTGAATCCATTGCAAACCTTGATGTAGATGCATTTGATCAAAGGATGCAGGTGATGGAAACCAAAATGGTAGAAATGCAAGATGGGGTTGAAAAAACTGTAGAATACTCCCGTGATATCAAAAATGGGTTACAAGAAGACATTTTGCGCATTGAACAGGTGACAGATAGAACTGAAGATACGGTTCGTAAAACTATAGATGATGTTAAAAATATGATCAGTGCTGCGGAAACAAGATTTGAAGACAAACGCGACTCTCTCAGACAACAAGTAGAAAGAGACACTAAGGAACTTGAAGAAAGTCTAAACGACAAAATTCAAAAAGCTCTTAATAATCCTCTGGCAAATTAAAGAATTAAATTATTATAAATAATGATAGCGGTTAGGCTATGGCAATCCCGCATTAACTTAACAGATAAGCCCAAGGGAAACTCTGATGAAAACCAAGAAAAAAATTAGTAAAACTGAAACGGGCAAACCGAAATCCCAGATTGATTTAGATCCTCAGCTAAAGAAACAAAACGGTTTGCACAGCGAAGAAGCGATAGACCTAACCGCCTCTCCAATTCAAGAAAAAGCACTTACTATTATTCAAAGACAATTAAGATCGCGTATCTTCAAAAGATATCTATCTAAAATGAAACGTGCAAGAGAAGTATCCAAACGGAAACTTGCCAGCCCAGAAAAATTAAAAGTTAGAGCAGAGCGCGCAGCAAGAACTATACTCAAGAAAAGGTTTGCCGGAAGAAAGGGCACCTCCTACCAAGATTTATCCACCTCTGAAAAAATTCAAGTTGACAAAAGGCTTGAAGGTAAAGCAAAACTGATTAAAAGAATAGCACAAAGATTGGTTCCCAAACTCAGAAAAATGGATATTCAAAGACTTCGGAGTTTTTATCAGGGCAAACAACTAAAACACCATACAGACAAATCTCCAGCACCGCAAGCACAAGTCAATGAATCGTTTGAAAAAATGATAAAGATGTTTGATAACGATGACCAAAATATATTGAAAAATATATTGAATAAAGACCCCAACCAATTGGTTGGTATTATAGAATCTATGATTGGTGAATTGGAAAATCAAAACAACCCAATAGCACCAACATTAAAAGAAATTCTGGATAAAGTTGCACCGCAAAATCCAGTTTATACCTGTTTAACAGAAAAATCATCAAAATCTGGAATACCTTTTAATATCTTAGAACAGGTATTTAATAGAGGGTTGCAGAATTGTGACGAAACCACACATCAATTTTCAAAAGAGCAATATGCCTTTAATAGAGTAAATTCTTACATATCAAAAGGAAAAGCCTATGAATTGGATTTTGATCTACGGGAAACGGCTAATATCTCGATTGAGGAACCTATGAACGAAAATGAAAGAACAACAGATTTCAAATTAATAAAAGTTACGTTACCAAACGGCAAAACTGTTTGGAGAAAAGAAAGAAAAGAAATAAAAGAAATTAGTGGTGAAGGTGCAACTGAAACCATTAATGATAGGCAGAAAAAGGAATTGCAAAAATTAAAAATTAAACATGCGCAACAAGACAATGTTGCTAAAATACAAAATCTTAAAAAAGAAGAAGTAGATATATTTGAAAACGATCAATACCGTCAAGACAAGCGTTCTGATGAAATGTTAAACTTAAACAAACATATTTCTGATTTTGCTAAAAGCATTAAGTCTTCGGCTGCAAAACAAAGCATATACAAAAAAGATGGTAAACCTGTTTTAAATATGAAGCATGTTGAAACAGACAGCGGTCATCAGGAAGTATTTGATCATCTGAAAAAAATGGGTTACAAAAAGACTTCTGGTTACGATCCAAAACCAAATGGATTTGAGATTGTACACAATCGTGATACGATGACCTCAAGGAGCGAGCCAGTTCAACACCCATCTGGGGTTTCTGCGTATGTTGAAAAAGAACATGGTGGCAAAACAAAAGTTCACTTTGCCCATCGTGAAATGAAAAAAGAAGAAGTAGAAATCAGTGAAGCAGAAAATACAGGTCTTGCAGCTAAAGCAGAGAAGTCTGGTATTTCAATTGGCGTATTACGCAAAGTTTATAATCGTGGCGTTGCTGCATGGAATTCTGGTCACCGACCAGGAACAACCCCGCAGCAGTGGGGTATGGCTCGTGTAAACTCTTACGTCACTAAAGGTAAGGGTACATATTATGGTGCCGATAAAGATCTTCATGAAGTTAGTATTGAAGAGGGTACAGTGCCAAAGGATAAAGAGTCTGGTTTACCAAAAAAATATGTTGCTGGTCTTTCTGCTTCAACAGCAAAAGCTAGAGCAGCGCACTTTGATAAAGCTGATAAACTAAGCGACAGCGATCCAGAAGCATATAAGCCAGCACCTGGAGATGCAAATGCTAAAACTAAACTAAGCAAACATACACTGAAATATAAGGCTATGTTTGAGCGCAATAAACAAAATGCTTTAATGCGTAAAACAATGGATGCTTCTCGTGGGGCAAGATTTAAATTACGAAAGGATACAATCGTTCCGGATCCAGAACCACAACACAAAACTGCTCAAGCGTACAACAAAGCACTTGGTCGTGCTATTCGTCAAATGAGTAATGAAGACAAGATGCCCACTACGTTTGGTGAGGATGATATATCCGTGTCACAAAATAAAAATTTAACTTTAAATGCGGCATTTATTATGTCCAATATGAGTGAATCTGAACAGCCCATTGAATTAACACAGTTGTTGGCACTTGAGCATTTAATAAAAATCGGATTTAATATGGTTTTGGAAGAAGTTGATGACGAAGGTAAAATGGCAGTGGGTCAACTGTCGTCATTAATAAAAAATGCGCAAAGTTTAATAAAAATTATGACTGACAATAAACAGTTGGATGGTTGGGTTCAAGCAAAAATAACCAAAGCCTCTGATTACATTAACAGCGTACAAGAATACTTGGATAATAACAAACAGGACGTTGATGACTAAAATATTATGAAATTATTTAAAGAATTTATACTAGATGAAGCGGTTGAATATCATTTAAAAAATAATATTTCATTCACTGAGAATGTTTTTCGTCCAGGAAGTGATATGTTTTTTAAGATGATTGACGAGGCAAAAAAACTTTACAAGGAAGGTAAATACAATCCATCAGATGAATATGAGCAAGAGTTATTAGAAAGTGATATTGGAGAAAAAATTATCTATGATGGGAAAGAAGTGTTACTTGATTTTCCATTTGATGAGGAGCTTGATGAAGAAAAAGATCCAACAGATGGAAAGGGTATTGGTAAACCATTCAGGCATAATGGCGGTGGTGCTGTTTATGTAAGGTCTGGGGACGGTATAAGGAAGGTCAATTTTAGCCAGTCTGGAATGGAAAAGAAGTATATGGATCCGGGCGCGACAAAGAGTTTTGTTGCAAGACATAATTGTTTGGATAATAAGGATAAGACAAGTGCTGGTTATTGGGCTTGCCGTTGGCCAAGGTTTTTTTCTAATTCTGGAAAACAATGGTGGTAAAACCATATTATCAAAAGAAAATAAATAGTAATACTATAATAAGAACTTTTGATTGTAATGTGAAAAATGAAGAACTGGTATGGCATAGAGATAAGGGATATAGAAAGGTCGAAGTAATAGATGGAGAAGGTTGGGAAATTCAATTTGAAAATTGTCTACCCACCAAAATAGAAAAAGGCGACACATTCTATATCCCCTCCTTTGTTTACCATAGAATAAAGCGTGGGAACACCAATTTAAAATTGAGTATTGAGGAATAAATGAAACAACTTGGATTAGCAAATTACATACAAGATTTAATGGATCAACATAAGAAACATCAATGGATGTTAAGGGCGTTTAATAAATAAATGACTGACAAATATAAAAATTTAATTGGTTCCATAAGAACACTTTCTGACGGAATTGAAACTAGGCAAGAATACGATACTCTTATTAATAAAATTAAAAATATAGTAAGGGGTAATGCTGCTAAAGGGGATGATAATAAAGACCCGACAGGTGCTCACACAAATGCACTTCGAAAAAGTATTCAGAATAATATACATAAAAAAATAGACGAGGAAGAAAAAATGGCTGCAAAAAATTTCGGATTATCACAGTCTCTTATTGATGCTGCCAGTCGGGTTGCTGAATCTACATATCAGGTTAAATATGACGCTGCCATAAAGAAAGATGTTGTTGACCATACTGGTACTCATGAACCAACTGCTACTAAAACTGCAGATCTCTTAAAGAAAAAAGGTCATAATAATGTCCGTCTTTATAAAGATGGAAAAATTGTAGAGGGTATGGATCCTGTTGGAAAAGAAGATCCTGATGTCAATAATGACAATAAAGTTGATAGTTCGGATTCTTATTTAAAAAAGAGAAGGAAAGCCATTTCTTCTTCAATTAAAAAAATGAAAGAAGAGTCAGATATATCTGAGGGCGGGACTGGTAATGCAATGAAAACCCTACAAGATAAAATGCGGATAATGGCCAATCTTAGGGGGAAACCGGAAGAAAAGAAACCGGAAGAAAAAAAGAAAGAAGCTGTTAAAGAAGAATCCGATCTGGAAGAAGGTCGTAGAGGTCGCCCACCAAAAGTAGGTTCTGCAGCCCATGCCGCTCAAATGGCTAATGCCCAGGAAGATGAGCCAGATCAACATATCATAATGCAGTTAAAGAAAGCAGCTGATTCAACAGATAAACCTCATGTTATAACATTTAAAAACGGAGCAAAGGCTGTACCCCACGCAATTGCACAAAAGGCACTTGACAGGTATATGGGTCAAAAAACAGCTGATAAAGATAGACATCAGGAACACCTTGAAAAAAGCCATGAAAATTTAATTTCATATGCTTCTGGTAAATAAAAAATTAATAAATACAAGTAATTAAAGTATAAACTAATTAAATAGGAGTTATTTAAATGGCACAATGGGGAACAACTGACGACGCTGCAAACTCGGTACTTTGGGGCGTTTCACAATTTAGTAAAACCGCCAATACATACAACCAAGCTAATTTGTTCAGTAATACAACTGTCAGCGGGTTTGTAACTGGTCAAACCACTGGGCAGTTTGCCCTAGACGCAACGGAAATCGCGCTTGGACAAAGCAATTGTTCTGTTGTTGCTATACAAGTTACCTCCGCAGGTTCTGGCTATTTTGTTAATGCTGTTGCTACCATTGGTGGTAATGCTACAGGCAACGCGCAATCTAATGCAACGGGTGGGGTCACTGTAAACGTAACTCTGCCAGGTAATACTTATAGCACCCCTCCGACAGTTACAATTGCAGCTCCAGCAGCCCAAACATTTAGCTCTAATACCGCAGTTGGTACTTATTTTAACGCCAACAGTGCTGTAACTGATGCTGCTGATACAATAGCAATAACCACTGCTAATACCACATTCCCAGTTGGTGAAGCTGTCAGGTATTATGTAACTGCAGGCAACACCGTAATATCCGGTCTTGCAAACGGAACTCAGTATTTTATCGCAACCTCTAACTCAACAGTGTTAACTCTTGCTGCCACTAGTGGTGGTGCAAATATTAATATCACCAAGGGGTTTACTGAGGGTGGACATGTTTTAGCAAGGGATGGGTTTGTTGCCATAGCAACTAATAAATATCAAAACGGCGATATTATCACTTACACTTCACCCGCAGGTAACACAGTTCCGGGTGGTTTGACCAATGCCACGTCATATTTTGTCGTTAGTGCTAATAGCAGTGGTTTGAAACTTTCTGCCACATATAACGGAAGTAATATTGCAGTTGTTCCGGGTGTTTCTGAAACAGGGCACAATTTTGTAGGTCAAACCGCAACCGCGTCAGCCGTGCTTTCTGGTGTTGCCAAGGGTCAATGTCATACTGGTTGGGTTCTCCGTACAGTTGGTACTGGCGGTAGAGCTGGTCGGGTACAATATGAAACTTTGGTAGCCATGGGTGGTGGAATATCTGATGACTCTGAAGACACTATTTTGAAGGATGTTTAATAAGTAGGGAAACTGATGGGGGAGGAAACTCCCCCTTTAAATACTATGTTTGAATATATTGATGAATCCAATTTTTTCTTATATGCTGCTAGGCATTACGATAATCATGACTGTGTTGATGTTGTGGAGTTTTATGAGGATTTGAACAGAATAAAATATTTAAAAAGATTATTCAATAAGTATGAAGAGTCTGGTGAATTAAAGGAAAGATTGGTTCTAAACCATTTGATAGTGTTATATAATACCTTTGGTGACGCAACAACCCAAATATTGTTTTTTAAATTAAAAGGTTATTATGAATATCTTAAACCGTTTCTAGTTCTACTTTGCAGAATGCCAGACAAAATATACGGCATTGGTGATACCCCAATTTTAAACACAGATATACATATGGATAACAAAATAGTAAACATATTGAGGGATATATGAAAAAGTTTAAAACTTTTACTTCGGAAGATGCTCCTGTTAATGCTGTAAGCTCCGGAAATATCGATGGTGTTGGATATGGGTCTAAAGGTGAACCAGGAGTTAAGCCACGATTTATTAAAAATTATAAAAATAAAAATAAAAAATCAACTGATTATATGGTAGCTTTGTTAAAAAGAATGAAAAATGTTTAATGTCTATGGTATATTGATTGTTGGATTTTTCCTTGTTTCCACGTTAGGCGGTTCTTATGTATATTATACCACCACACAAGCAAGAATTGCTGTATTGGTAGAAAACAATGCAAAATTGGAAATAGTTGCAAAAACAAATCAAGAAACTATTGAACAGATGCAAATAGACAGTGAAGAAAATGAAAAAAGAAATTCAGAATTAAATGGTAAATTGAGAGAATCAGAAACATATAAAGATGAGTTAATTGGTAAATTGAGAAAACACAATTTAACAAAATTGGCAGAACAAAAACCTGGATTGATTGAAACAAGGATAAATGATGCTACGCAAAAATTATTTAATGATTTTGAACAAATTACTACTGAGTAGTTTCATAGTAGCAATATCTGGATGTTCTTTTTTTTCAAAAGAACCAGAAGTTGTGGTACAAACTAAAATTATTGAAAAAAACATACCAACTCAACCCAGACCCAAAAAATTAGAATTATATGATATAAAATGGTACGCAGTTACATCAGAAAATTTTGAAGAATTTAAACAAAAATTTGAAGCTGAAAATGGCAACCTTGTTTTTTTTGCAATAAGTGTACCAAGTTATGAGAATATGTCATTAAATATGGCAGATATAAAAAGATACCTGGAACAACAAAAAGCAATAATTATTTATTATGAAGAATCTGTAAAACCCAAAGGAAACGATTTAAATGAAAAAACTGAATGATTTTATAAGGGAAAAACAAGAAGACCCAGAAGCAACGGATTCTTTGGAATCATCAAAGGATTCTCTTATAACAATGATAGCTAGTTTGTTAAATCGTTACAAATCAACGGACAGGGGTGATATAAAAAGTATTTTAATGTTAATAGCGGCATTACAATTACTTTCGAGCGGTGCAACTTCTAATATGACAGTATCTACCGCAAGAAGGTTGGTATCGGTAAAATGATATCAAAAGATAAATTAGAAAAATTGGTAGATGAAATTGCGTATCTCCAAAAAGACAACGCAAAGGTCGGGGTGTTGGTAGATAGGTTGGACATTGCTATAGATAAACTGACAGAAGTGTCTACAAGTGTTTCTAAATTACTTGCGGTTCATGAAATGAAAATTTCCAGTAATGATGAACAACTAAGGGAAACTATGAGTTTGGTAGAAAAAAGAAGGCATGAAATGGAAATCAAATTAGAAACTTTACAAAATAAAATAGCATTATCGGAAAAAGAATCATTCAATAAAATCGAAGAAAATAACAAAGAAATTATCGAGAGTTTGAAGGAATTAAGGGCTGAGTCGTTACAACAACATCAACACCTTGATGAACGAATTTCTAGAATGGAAAAATGGATGTGGACTGTAATTGGCGGTTCAGTAGTTTTGGGGTTTTTAATTAGTTATATTTTTGCATAAACCATTTACTAATTTTGTGGTTTTGAGTTATAATTACTATGTACCCAAAATAAAAGAGATTATATTATGTATTGGATTGAAAACAAGTATGTTGGTTTGATATCTGGTAGACTTGAAAGATTTACAAGAGTAAACAATAACACCTACACTTTCAGGTGTCCTTTCTGCGGTGATTCCAAAAACCATAAATCCAAGACCAGAGGTTATATTTATAACAAAGAATCTGGCTTGAGGTTCTATTGTCACAATTGTGGTTCCTCTATGGGGTTTTCTTGGTTCATAAAGAAACTTGATCCCACCTTATATTTAGAGTTCGTTAAAGAAAAGTTACTTGACAGCGGAGGTAAGAAATCTGAGTTTCAGGACTTCGTTGATAAAATGAAGAAACCTTCTTTTATCAGTAACACATCATTGAAACAATTAAAAAAGATTTCACAACTATCCTCAGAACACCCAGCCAAAAAGTATGTCGAGAGTAGGAAAATACCATCAGAGGTTCATTATAGATTGTTTTATGCCCCCAGATTCAAAGAGTGGGTTAATTCTATAATTCCAAATAAAATAAAAGATGAGGCAAAAGAAGAACCACGATTGATTATACCATTTATAGATAAAGAGGGTAATCTGTTTGGGTTTCAAGGTAGGTCTTTCAGGTCAAGTAAAAATGCCTTGAGATACATTACCATAATGTTAGATGAGAATAAACCTAAGATATTTGGTCTTGATAAAATTGATGATAGTAAAACCATATATGCAGTAGAAGGACCAATTGATTCACTCTTTTTAAAAAATGCTATAGCATCTGCTGGCGGTAATATAATATCAGAAATTGGATATACTTCTTTACCAAAAGATAATATAATAGTATTATACGATAATGAACCTAGAAACCCTCATACAATAGAAAAAATTGAAACAGCTATAGATAATGGTTATAAAGTTTCAATTTTCTCAAACAAAATAGAACATAAAGATATAAATGAAATGGTCTTGAATGGTATACCTATCAATCAAATACATACAATGATTGATGAAAACACTTTCAAAGGGGCTGAGGCAAAATTGTTTTTAACATACTGGAGAAGGGATAAAAAATGAATGTAAAATTGATTAGTATATCAAAACCTGTTGAAGACTGCACAACTGCAGAGGATATGATAGCATATGTTGCAAGGGTATCCAACCCAGAAAACCAGAACAATATGTCAAACTCTTCAAATTTAATTAAATATTTGATTAAACATAAACATTGGAGTCCATTTGAACTTGTCAATATGACTTTAGAAATAAATACAACCAGAGACATATCTAGGCAAATTCTAAGGCATCGGTCATTTTCATTTCAGGAATTTTCGCAAAGATACGCAGACCCTACAAAAAGTTTGGAATTTTCTACAAGGGAATTCAGGTTACAAGATAAAACAAATAGACAAAATAGTATTGAATTAAATGGGGAAACTGCCAAGCATTATTCCAATGATATGGAAATATGGGAAGCTCTACAAAATAATATTATCAAGGAATCTTTATCTGCATATGAATGGGCGATATCAAAAGGTATAGCAAAAGAACAGGCAAGGGTGGTTTTACCAGAAGGGTTGATGCACACTAAACTTTATATGTCAGGATCTTTGAGGTCTTGGTTACATTATTGTGAATTAAGAATGGGCAACGGTACACAAAAAGAACACCGATTGATAGCAGAAAAATGTTGGGACATAGTTTCCCAGCAGTTCCCTTCTATATCAGAGGCAATAAAAGAACTAAAGGAAAAGGGATGATATGATACAGGTTGTAAAAAGAAACGGAACTAGGGAAGAATTAGATTTAGATAAATTTCATAAAGTTGCTTCTCACGCATGCGATGGTGTAACTGGCGTATCTGTATCCGACTTGGAAATAAAAACGCATATTCAATTTTATAATGGTATTAAATCTACTGACATTCAAGAAACACTTATCAAGGCAGCAGCAGATTTAATATCTGAAGAAACTCCTAATTACCAGTATGTCGCGGGTAGATTGATAAATTATAATTTGAGGAAGGAAGTGTATGGTAAATATGATCCGGACAGCCTTTTAAATCATTATAGCAGAATATCAGATCTTGGATATTATGATAATAATATTGCAGAACAATATACAATTGATGAATTTAATGAATTAGACAAATACATCAATCATCAAAGAGACGAGACGTTAACATATGCGGCAATGGAACAATTTAGAGGGAAATATTTGATTAAGAACAGGGTTACAAATCAATATTATGAAACGCCTCAAATGGCTTATATGTTGATTTCAATGACTTTGTTTATGTTCTATTCAAAAAATATCAGACTGCAATGGGTAAAAGATTTATATGATTCAATTTCAACATTTGATGTAAGTTTACCAACACCTATCATGGCAGGGGTTAGATCGCCGCAAAGGCAGTTTAGTTCCTGTGTTTTAATTGAAACTGGTGATTCTCTGGATTCTATAAGCGCAACAACTTCTGCTATTGTTAAATATGTATCACAAAAAGCAGGTATTGGTATTGGGGCTGGTGCTATTCGGGCAATTGGAAGTACGATAAGAAACGGCGATACCAGTCATACTGGCGTGGTTCCATTTTATAAAATGTTTCAGGCTGCTGTCAAAAGTTGTAGTCAGGGCGGTGTTCGTGGCGGTGCAGCAACCCTATATTACCCAATATGGCATTTAGAAATTGAAGATATGCTGGTATTAAAAAATAATAAAGGTACAGAAGATAATAGAGTTAGACATATAGATTATGGTGTGCAATTTAATAAATTATTTTATGAGAGGTTATTAAATGGCGAAAATATAACTTTATTCTCACCAGCAGATGTTTCTGGGCTTTATGATGCATTTTTTAGAAATTCCGATGAGTTTAAAGAACTATACGAAAGGGCGGAAAGAAATACCCGACTGAGAAAAAAGACTATACCAGCATTAGATTTATTTTATTCCTTTATTCAAGAAAGAAAAGATACAGGTAGAATTTATCTAATGAATGTTGACCATGCAAATGATCATGGTTCTTTTATTGCAGAAATGGCTCCAATAAGAATGTCAAATCTCTGCTGTGAAATCACACTTCCGTCCAAGCCATTGAACGATATCAATGATGAGGATGGAGAAATATCTTTGTGTACTTTGGCTGCTATTAATTGGGGTAAAATAAAAAAGCCAGAAGATTTTGAAAAACCTTGCACTATTGCTGTGAGGGCATTAGATGCCTTACTGGATTATCAGTCATATCCAGTTAAAGCAGCTGAATTGAGCACAAAGAATAGGCGACCTCTTGGTGTGGGTATAATTAATTTGGCATATTGGTTGGCTAAAAATGAAACAAATTATACAAATCCTGATCTGGAATTAATACACCAATATGCCGAGGCTTGGTCATATTATTTAATAAAAGCATCAATTGATTTGGCGGAAGAATTTGGAAGTTGTCCAAAAAACAATGAAACAAAATATTCTTTAGGATTGTTCCCAATAGATACTTATAAAAAATCAATTGATGAATTAACGAAACCAAAGTATAATATGAATTGGGGTGAGTTAAGGAAAAAAGTTAAGAAGGTTGGCATAAGAAATTCAACATTAATGGCTTTAATGCCATCTGAAACGTCAGCTCAAATTTCTAATAGCACCAATGGAATTGAACCGCCCAGAGCATTAGTATCCATTAAACAATCAAAAGATGGGGTATTAAAACAGGTTGTACCATCTATCAATCGTTTAAAAAATAAATATGAGTTACTATGGGATCAGTCATCCCCTGAGGGTTATCTTAAAATATGCGCTGTATTGCAAAAATTTATCGACCAGGGTATCTCTGTAAATACCTCATATAATCCTTTGAATTATGAAGAAGAAAAAATACCAATGTCGGAAATGATAAACCACATATTGATGTTTTATAAGTATGGTGGCAAACAGTTATATTATTTCAACACTTATGATGGGGCTGGTGAATCTGATCAGACCCATTACACCCAACCGATTGAAGATTGTGAATCTTGTAAAATTTGAGGATTATATGAAAATATATTTGCCAAAACCAGGATCTAAAAGAAAAGAAAAAGTTGAGATTCATGATTATGATAGTTGGAATGTAGATCATACGTTGGCTCAAATTATATTACCTTTATTAATACAACTTAAAAACACACAGCATGGATCGCCTTTCACTGATGATGAAGATGTTCCTGACGAATTAAAAAGTACAGCTGTACCAAAAGTAAATAAAGATTTTGGTGAGACAGATGAAAACCATTTTAAAAGATGGAATTGGGTTTTAGAACAGATGATATATTCTTTTGATACAAAGGTAAATATGGAAGAAGTTTATATTAGAATAGATGATATGGAAATAGCAAAAATAGAACAAAAAAAAATATCCAATGGTTTTAATCTTTTCGGTAAATATTATGAGGGGCTTTGGGACTAATGGCATATCTTGTACATAATTTAAAACCCATACATCTTTTTGTAAGAAAAGAATATCTTCATGATTTGAAAACTGGACATGGTGAGATTATAAAGGGGATTTGGATATCCGTCAAATCTGTTCAACACAAGGCTCTATATTTTGAAACTTTATTGCCAGAATATGGGGCATTATATGATAAACTACCAATTTCAGCATTTCAATGGAAAGAAAAATTAGACTATGATTTGTCACTGGATACTTTACAACTCTGGGATTGTTTTGATTATGGTTTAACGGTTATCGTGAAACCCGTTTTGGGAAGGTGTAAAGTATTCGGCAAAGATAAGAAATTTCATTTTGGTGAATATCTATTCACAATAGATAATTGCCATGCCCATTCTTCTGAATTGGATATTAATTTTTCTGAATATGATTCAGATCATAAATCATTCAATGTAATTAAATTGGATAATGGGCAATTTGCTGCCCAACCAAATAATAGGATAATTTGGATAGATGCTGCATTGATACCAAAGGATACAAAACAACCAGATTTTAAAGTATGCACTCAAAATTATAATGTTGAGGGTAAAGATAAATGGAATGTAGCTGGTACTGATGAGTGGCAATATAAAAGTTTGGAGGAAAGTTGATGTCGGTTTTTAATACCAAGACTGTAGATATAACAAAAGAAAAGTGTTTTTTTGGTGAGAGTGTTAACATAGCAAGATACGATAAACAAAAATATTCAATTTTTGAAAAGTTAACAGAAAAACAACTTGGATTTTTTTGGAATCCCCAAGAGATCGACCTTTCAAGAGATGGTAAAGATTTTAAAGGTTTGACAGATCATGAAAAACATATATTCACTTCAAATTTAAAAAGGCAAATTTTATTGGATAGTGTTCAGGGAAGAGCACCATCTATTGCCTTTGTGCCAATATGTTCTTTACCTGAATTAGAAAATTGGATTCAAACATGGGCATTTTTTGAAACTATACACTCAAGATCTTATACTCATATTATAAGGAACATTTATTCAGACCCATCAAAAGTTTTTGATGAGATGTTGGAAATTAATGAAATCGTAGATTGTTCACAATCCATTTCTATGTATTATGATACGTTGATAGAATTTAACACTTCGCCTGTGGCAAAGGTGGGTTCTTATGAACACAAAAAAGCGTTGTGGATGTGTTTAAATGCTGTAAATGCTTTGGAGGGTGTCAGATTTTATGTTTCGTTTGCTTGTTCTTGGGCGTTTGCAGAAGTTAAGAAAATGGAAGGCAATGCAAAAATTATTAAATTGATAGCAAGAGATGAGAACGTACACTTGGCATCAACCCAACATATGTTGAAAATCCTACCAAAAGAAGATGTCGATTTTGAAAAGATACAAAAAGAAACCGAGGAAGAATGTAATAGATTATTTTTAGAAGTGGCACAACAGGAAAAAAAATGGGCAGGATATTTGTTTAAGGGTGGATCTATGATTGGGTTGAACGAGCAACTTTTGAACGAATATATAGATTGGGTTACAAACAAAAGAATGTCAGCTATAGGATTGAATGTTAAATCTATAGGATCGAATCCATTACCATGGACACAAAAATGGATTAGTGGTGCTGAGGTTCAAGTGGCTCCACAAGAAACTGAGATAACAAGTTATTTAATAGGTGGTGTTAAAAAAGATGTTGATAAAAACACTTTTAAAAATTTTACTTTATAGGGGAAAATATTATGTATCAATATAGAGCCAAGGTGTTAAAGGTGGTGGACGGTGACACAGTTGAAATTGATTTGGACTTAGGATTCAATATTGTTCTAGCAAATCAGCGTGTCCGTATGGCTGGAATTGATACCCCAGAATCTAGAACTACCAACGCAGAGGAAAAGGTTCGTGGTCAACTTTCCAAGAAGAAATTGGCAGAAAAGATGCCCATTGGTTCTCATGTAATTATTGAAACACAAAGACCAGACAGTAATGATGATAAGTTTGGTAGGATTCTTGGAATTTTTATTCTAGATGATGCAACTAAAGTCAATCAATGGATGATAGAAAATAATTATGCTGTACCATATCAAGGCGAAAACAAAGAATTAACTCAAGCAGGGCATCAAGCTAACAAAAAGATTTTAATCGAGCGCGGTGAAATAAAACCGTAATACATATTTAAATATAGGAGAAAGTATATGCCACAACCATGTAAAATTTGCGAAGAAGACTTTGAAATTATAAATTCCAGAGAAGGGTCAACCGATGACGAAATTGCATATTGTCCATATTGCGGTTGCGTAAAGGATGATGAAGATCTTGATGATTTAGAAGAATAATGTGGCTGTTTGAAGACAAAGAGTTTGAAGGTGATACAGAAGGTTTTTATGGATTTGTTTATGAAATTGAAAACCTGTCAAATGGTAAAAAATACATAGGAAGAAAGTATTTTACCAAAGCAGGTTATAAACAAAAAAAAGGTAAAATCAAAAAGATAAGAAAAACCTCAGATTGGGAATTGTATTATGGTTCTTCTGGTTCATTAAAGGAAGATATAGAAATATTCGGAAAAGAAACCTTCAGAAGAACCATTTTAAAATTATGTAAAACAAGAGGTGAATGTAATTATTGGGAATCAAAATTCATTCTTGAAAGAGATGCTATATTAAATAACAAGTATTACAATGAATCAATACAGTGCAGAATACATTCATCCCATGTCAAACATTTATTATTTTAAAATGATAATATTATGTAGTACAATATATCTTATTTATCAGGAATAACTATGACTACTTGGCGCAAAGAGATACTGAAAACGATGATACAAAATGAAGATAAGGATGCCAAAAATTATGTTTGCACTTTAACTGAAGAAGAATTAGATATTTAGTTTGAGGAAGGTTTTGGATGGCCAGAAGGATTGCCATTTACATTATGGACTACTTGGCACGTTTACTTTCCGTGTGT
>Ga0181349_1000256_pt1 | contig 22695 bp, 39 predicted proteins | sample Su13VDMM110SD_FD_130106 | JGI IMG/M metagenome (GOLD analysis project Ga0181349, IMG submission 130106) | Freshwater viral communities from Lake Michigan, USA - Su13.VD.MM110.S.D | ecosystem: Environmental > Aquatic > Freshwater > Lake | place: USA: Michigan | collected 2013-07-16 | reverse complement strand
GAGGCACTGAGGATTACGGCAGAGGCTACGGTTGCAGCAACGCAATACGATCCAGAGTTTAGCTCATGGATTCAAGACAATCCAGAAGCCTGGATTCTTATTAACTGGCTTCTTCCATACACCCCAGACAACATTGGGTTTGGTCTCTCCTCAACGGTGCGAAAGTTGGGCGTGGCCAAGGGTATGGCTGGAGAAGGGTTTGATGTTGGACGTTTCCCACAAGAGGGATTCAATCAGGTTGTATCTGCTTCGCTACCTGGGTCGTGGCGACTTGGATTCAATGCTGCAAACCAGATATTCACACAGAATCCGGTCGCGGATTTGGCCCCAGATAGTCTGAACATTACAGACATTCTGCAAGGAAAGAATTAAACCCAGAAAATCTGGGTGGTAATAGATAGGAGTACAGTAATGCCGGATGAAGTCGTGGCACAAGCTCCAGTAGAGTCAGCTCAAGTTCCAGCAGAGGCTACGGCCCCTGCTGAGGACACGCTCACTCAGGCTGAGGGTGAAGATGTCGCCACTTATAAGAAGCGGCTGGCTGGTAAGGACCAAGCCCTGACCGCCACCAAGAAGGAACTCGATGCTATCCGTAAGGAAGCCGATGACCTGAAGAGGTGGAAGGCTGAGATCGAAGAGAAGAACCTTTCGGAATACGACAAGGCTCAACTTAAGATCAAGACGCTTGAGGAGACTCTTGCTAAACAGCAGGATGAAGCTCGTCAGGAGCGGCTATCGAGGCAGCACCCACTCTACGCACAGTTTCGCCAGGACACTGTGAACTTGGATGAAGAGGGCCGAGCGGCCGCCTTTGAAAAGTTCCTTGCTTCCCGCGTTTCTGAGGTTGAGTCGGAGCCTCGAATTGATCCAAATAATCCACGACGAGAGCCAGTAGTGGAGAAATCAACGTCAACGAGTGCTGAAATCAGTGATCGATTGAAGGCTCTTGGCAATCCATTTAGTAGATAAACAAAGGAGAATGTAGATGGCTACCACCACTACGGCAACCTCAGGTTTTTCTGATCTCGTACAGGAACTTGTTTCTGCACGAGCGCAAGAGGAACTGCGAGCACGAGCCGTTCATGCGATGCCAGGGCTTTACGTCCCTGCTCGCTTCATTAAGGGAACGAATACCCTTCGTTACGCACGTTATGCTGACCTTGCGGTCAACACCACGGCGCTTACGGAAGGTACCGCTCCAACCGATGGCGCTCTGACCATTTCGTCCGAGTACTTCACCGCTGCACAGTTCGGTGCGACGGTTGCAGTCTCTGACCTTGCTCAGATCGACTCGCCGCATGACCTGATTTCTATCGCTGCAGAGCGCATTGCTTACAATGCGACCCGCTCGATGGACGTTCTTGTCCGCGACGAGATTCACAGCACCGCAAAGACGAGCGCAATCTTTGGCGCCACTGGCGCAACGACGCTTACCGCAAACACTGCTAACTCGGCTGTTGCCGCTGCTGGTGTGTTGACGGGAGCGTTCGTGAAGCAGATGGTTGCTCGGCTCAAGGGCAGCAACGTTCCACAGTTCGCTGATGGCACGTTCCGCTGCATCATCCACCCTTCACAGGAGTATGACCTTGTGTCAGACACTTCGGTAAACGGCTGGATCGAAGCAAACAAGTACGTCAACCAGATGCCACTTCTCACGAATGAGATTGGTATGTTTGCTGGCGTGCGCTTTATTGTGTCTTCGGACGCCAAGGTCTACGCGACCGCTGGTGCTTCGAGCGGCAACGTGTACAACGCTCTGTTCCTCGGACCAGACGCTTACACGATTGGCGATTCGCAGACGCTTCAGTCGTACTTCGTGGCTCCAGGCGGCGATCATACTGATCCGCTCGCTCAGAAGGCACTGGTCGGCTACAAGATGCGCTTCGGCTCCCTCCTCCTCGATGAGGCTGGCGCCCGTTACCGCATCCTGAAGACGCAGGCAACAGTCGCTGTCTAATCGTTTAGACAGGTGAGTACCCCCGATGTCGCTTGACATCGGGGGGAAACCCTACTAGAATAACTCTGGGCAATCATGCCTAAATACCCAGAGGAGTAAGATGAATGTATTAGTTTGGGGCACTGCCGAACAAGGTCCTTGCGCTTATTTCCGTGGTCATATGTATGACGAAGAGTGGAAAAAGATGGGCATCAACGTCAAGCACATTGACAAAGTCAACTTCATTGCCAAGGATGGCGCACAGGGCCTCTCCCAGGATGAGGCGATGCGAAAAGGTCTGCTGTCGGTAGACACCAGCGACATTGACTGGGCAGACATTGTGATGTTCCGCCGCTACTACAACTGCTCCGCCAAGTGCAACACCTGTGGCGCGGCGACAAAAGATCCAGCCGCCATTCAGGTACACCCACACAAGATGGAGTTTCGCGACGCCATCACTGAGTGGATGTGGCCAGCCTTTGAGTCTGAAGCATTTAATAAAGCGGTCATCTACGAGACGGACGACAATCACTTCCAGATCCGTACGTGGAATGGATACCACCCAGACGTTCAGGCAGAGCGACCGCTTATTGAACGGATGGCACGGAGGGCTGACCTCGTTACTGTCAGCACGGGTCCAATCAAGGATGCGTATTCACATCTCAACGAAAACATTCAGGTGATTAGAAATGCAATTGATCCTTCGATTTATACAACAGATGCTACTCGCCCAGAACACGGTGGTAGCAAACCACGCGTGGTCTATTACGGCAGCACGGCGCGAATGCGTGACTACGCTGGATACCCCAGCGGTGTTGGCGGAAAGTGGGAAGGCGGATACGCTGGTAAAGCGATAGAGGACCTTCGTAAGGAACTCTGGAATGTCTTCATCGGCGTTAACCCAGGGACGGAACACGTCATTGTCCCGTTCTTTGATGAGGCGTATCCCTACGTTGAGAACATCCGACAGTTCTCCCAAACGCTGGCAGGAAGCCACGCAGACATTGGGATTGCGCCGCTCGGAGGGGATGACTTTGACCGCTGCAAATCAGAACTCCATTGGCTGGAATACGCAATGGTTGGGGCGGCATTCATTGGCGAAGGATTCAAGTACGGAGAAGCCCCCTACTCAATGGTCAACCACGGCGTTGACGGACTCGTTGTCCGTGGTCGACAGCAATGGTTTGACGCAGTAAAGAGTTTAGTTAGAAGCAAGGACCTGCGGGATCAGTTTGCAGGCGCCGCTAAAGAACGAGTGCTTAAAGAATACGACTATAAGGATCGGGCCAAGGAATGGGCCGATGCCTTCAAATGGGCAGTAGAGCATAAGGGGATTTGGAAGCATGGCAGAAACACTCAGCAGTCTTCGAACGATGGTCCGCAGGGATCTTCGTGACGCAAACGGTGCAACCTGGTCAGACTCAGAGGTTGATGATTTAATCAACTCTGGTATTGACTGGGTCAATGGATTTTACCCAAAGGAAGCAATTCAAACAACAGCGTTTACTCAACCAATTTCTGGCTCTGTGTTTTCTGTTGCAGCAACGGATGTTTCATGGCCATTTAGAGTCGACGCATATGATGCTGCAGGAAAATTTAAGGAAACAGTTTTACCCACCACTTCAGATGGTCCAAACTCTGGATGGGAAATTCACAACAACATTGTCTTTTTTCCTCCGCACTACACCCTTTCTTCTCCAGGTACGCTTCGCATTTTTGGATACAGCACGTTTATTCAATTGTCTTCTAGCACATCTACGACAGACATGGATACCTCTGCCATCAATGCTGTTCGAGTGTGGGCTCAGGCGGAAGCTTTTAACCGATTGCTTTCCGACCGAGTAGCGTTTCAACAGTGGCAAGTCCAGTCTGGAAACTCTGACGTGTCAGCTTTGTCCATGAACCAGATTGCACTGTCTAACCAGCAACGCGTCAAACGGGAGGAAGCCCGTCTCCGCAAAATGCGGAGGCTCGGATAATGGATTTTAATCGACCAATTACTTATCAGGTTGCTGGTGGGTCAACCATTGACTTTAACAGCATTGCCGTTTCTGACGTTACTACACCTGCTGCTCGCGGTGGGTATAAAGTGCTGTCTGCGCGATTCAACGAAGCCCCACTTGTAGGATACGTCGACAAACGGGCGCTCCGTGATGGTGCCGACATTGCAGACACTTATATTGGTACCCGCACATTGTCTATTGTTTGCGGAGTATTCGGTACATCAAGCGGTGACCTTGGCGATAAGGTTCAAGCCTTCCTCGACGCAATGCGCCCAATCCCTAGGACTTACGAAGCAGACTACGGGTTCCGGCAGTTAGCGTTTTCTCAAGCTACTATTGACACTGCAAACTATTCTACTGGGTTTGTTCCAATGATGATGCTTGTTCGTCCAGCAACTATCCCAACGGTTACGCTAACGTCATCCCAATCAATTGGGGCATCCTCTAAAGGATTTGCTGCAACGGTTGGCTTTACGCTGTTGGCAAAAGCGCCGTATCGATATTCCGCCACTGAGCGAAGTATCTCTATCACGGTATCTTCTGCCAGTACTTCATTTCCAAATCTTGGATCGGCTGTTGCTTACCCAACGTTTGAGCTAATCTATTCCTCGGCAGTATCGTATGCGGCTGCAACTGTCGCGTCCGTAACATTTACGATGGACTCTCAGGTTCTCAAACTAAACAACCTGGACTTTATCCAGAAAACGTCGACAAACGAAGTCCGATGGTACGTTAACTTCGAAAACCAAACCGTTCTTCGCGGACTTAGATCTACTTCGGGAGGATCGTACGTTACGACCCTTAGACAAGACGTGATTGATACTGCGGTCTATAATTTTGGAACTATCCCGCCTACGGATGATGCGGCAACCGTTCTTACAACATCTTACACTGGGAACACTCTCGGGCTTATTACCGCGACATACCGTGAGGCGTGGTACTAATGGCGTTTAACTACATTCAGTTTTCCAGCAGCACTGCCGACCTAACTCTTACCCGAACACGAACCATTTCGGCGGCTGTCTACGACAGCGCGACGAATACGGTTGACACTTCCTTCACTGGCGTCATCGCTTTCTCTGTTGACACAACATCAATTGGAACCATTTCTATCGGCACGGCAAGTGCTACAGCAGTTGCTGGCATTGCCACGTCTGTGGTCACAGCGGCTGGCATTGGTCAGGTAAACATCAGGGCGCATTACAGCACCGCTACGGCGGACGGAACGCAGTCGTTCAGCGTCGTTGCTCGCAACATTGTCTTCACTTCTTCTACGGCGGAGATTGCCGCTGGATTCTCGCGCACCCTAACCGCAGAGCTGCGGGATACGACGGGCGCGATTATGACCAACGACTCCACGACCCCGATCACTCTGACCAAGACGGGGGCTGGTGCCGTTGCTGGACTGACCACCGCTACTGCCGCTGCTGGCATCATCTCCGCCGCAGTCACGGCGACGACAGGCGGCTCCATCACCATTACAGGGGCATATAACTCCACCGTAACCAGCGGTTCTACTACCTTCACAATCCAGCCATACCACATCGTCATCTCTTCATCAACGGCCCCCCTTGCGTCTGGGAATAACCTTAACCTCATTGCTGAGGTTCGTAACATTTCTCTTGCCGCAGATACAACGAACGCATCGGTGGTTACATTTGCCCAAAGCGGAGCTGGCACAGTTTCCAACACTGGAACTGCTACTGCTGTTAATGGCGTTGCCTCGCGCTTAGTCACCGCTGCTACTGTTGGTGCGCTGACAATTACTGCATCTGCCACCAGCGCAATCTCTGGGACAGCAGAAATGGAAGTTGCCAACGCAACCCGCATTAACTTGTCTGGTGCGCAGGGACGATGGTACTCCCAATCGCCATTCCGCATCACGTTGTGGGACATGACTGGAACAGGGCGTGGCCGAGGGACAGTCAAGGCGGTAATTTCTGATGCAAAATACATTGGAGTTTCGTCGTATCTCAACGAAGGCGGCGAATCGTTTTTCACTCTGCCGTACAACCACCCTCAGATCTCGCAGTGCTTGCCACTTGAGCGGCACTACCGCATTGACCGATGGGACGAAGAGGACGCAGTCTACAGAACAGTTGGTAGCGGTATCCTACAGGACTATCAAGCAACCGACAATGAGACCGTGTTTTACGGCATTGACTACATGGCTGCGCTCAACCAAACCATAACCGATGTGTCTGGAATCATTGCCAATCCGTCATCTACTGTATCATACGACAACAAAACGGTCTCCGAAATTTGGCAGTCGGAGTTAAGCGCAGCTAAAAACGCAGCTAACTCCCGGTTGGGGTTTATTGACGTCGAAGCAACAATCAGCCCGTCTATAAAAACGTACGACATCTTTACTGCTGGCGAGCAACGTGGCGAGTTCTTGTTTAACATTACTGCCATTGCCCAGGAAGGAACAACTAACAAAGTTGTTTTTGGTAACAGGATTGAAAGCAACTTGCAATCTTACAACTCGTTCTTCCTTGACATGAATCATTCCACAACTCCAAATAACAACATCCGTCTTGTCTACGGTTGGAATGTTAAGCGGTTCTCATATAGCCCAAACTTCCGCAATTTACGAACTCGCGCTGTTCTTATTGCAACCAGTATCTTTGGTTCTTCGTCTTCTAAAATTTGGTCAGACTATGCCACGTCGGCACTTGTTTCAACGTACGGTATCATCGACCGCGTTGACGTCCAAGAAGACCTTATTTCTCAAGACTCTGTTTCTGCGAGAGCTGCTTATAACTTAAACGAGTCCGCCCCCGAGCGATTGAAAGTCATTAATCTTGCGGTCGTCGACGGATCCGTTATCCCGTATAAAAATTACAAGTTGGGTGACGATATCCGAGTCGTAATTAAGCGCGGCATTGTAGACATTGACACAAACGTTACGCTTCGCGGCCAGCAGTGGGTTGGACGAGAGGACGGCTCAGAAGAACTGTCGTTTGATTTCTATAACAAAAGCCAGCGAGAGTTTGAGTTGGTTTCGTATAGAGAACAAAGCCCAATTTCTAAGATTGAGGTGGACACTACCATTTTTGAACCAACTACGGACGCTGGACCAAATCACCTTTCTGCTGTCCCAATCAACGACCCGTTTGCTACTGGGGCATCAGGGGAGATGGATACCAGCCCATCTGCTCCGTCGCAACCACAAGACCAAGCCTCTCCACCTCCTCCACCAGGGAATGATGGAAGCCCAGCTAACCTTCCAAAGAAGCCGTCCGCAAATGTTCCGCTTAAGCCAACACCAGTTACAACGGTGACTACCGTTGGGGCAACAACAACTATCACAACCACAACGGGCAAGAAGAAAAAGACATTCTCGTACACAAAAATAGGCCGATGACATCCTCCCACTTTCATTCTCTCCTTGAGGCAATTGACGGAGTTCGTTCCGATCTATCTGCAAAACTTGACAGCATAGAAGAACGCCTGCGGGAGGTTGAAACATTTCAGCACCGCCTAGAAGCAATAGATGATACTAGACAAAATCACGCTTTATCGTTACGATGGAAGTTAGGGATCGCTGTAAGCGCAATCGGTACAATGATTACCGTAGCCTTGAAGGTCTTTGGGGTTGCTAACTAGGGAGGCATTATGTCCTATGTGGACGACATTGTTAAACTACGTCAAGACGGGATGTCTTTTTCGCAGATTGGCGCCAAGCTTGGAATCACCAAGGACGTTGCTCAAAAGCGATACATGAGGCTTGACAGGATTGCCAGAGATCTTTACAATCAAGGAATTCTTGCTAAAGAAGTAGATGATTCTAACTTAGATAAATATAATACTTCCTTAGGAAGTAGAGTTCCACACTTCGTAAGGCAGGTTGATCCAGTGATATTAGACTATCTCCCACGGGTAGGGGCTCCACTCTCCTCTTCTCGTGGCGAGATAGTCGTGTGCGTAGGAGATTTCCAATTCCCATTTGAGGACGGAGATGTCTTTGCTTCATTCCTTACATTCATTGCCGTAGAACGACCAGACCGCATCGTGCTAACTGGGGACATTGTAGACCTGACATCCGTGTCGTCATACGATAGGGACCCTCGTCTCGGACTACCAGTCCAAGATGAGTTGGCACACGCGCATCGACGATTAGCTGAGATTCGAGCAGCGACTGGTCCGGACACTGAGATCTATTTCATTTACGGGAATCACGAGGCACGACTGTCCAAGTGGTTAGCCAAGAAGGCACCAGAGTTGGTTGGGTTAACGGACGCAAGCGGGGCGGAGATGCTATCTCTTTCAAGTCTTTTGCGGTTTGACTCTCTTAACATCGTAGCATGCGTAGATCAGAACGCAGCGTTTACTGGACCAGATCATTTCCGATCTTATTACAAGATTACAGAAGATCTTATTGCAACACATGGAACTTACTCCCGCACGGCTGGCGGTGGGGCTTCGATAATCCCCATTGCAGACGCAGCGGGAGTTTCTGTTGTCGGAGGTCATGACCATTCTCAGGGCATTTCGTTTAGGACAATCGGTGGGTTTGCTGACCTTCCAGAGAAGCGCATTGCCGCTATCTCTACGGGGATGATGTGTACCCGCACTGACCTAGGCTACCTTGCCCAGCATCAGGTCAGCCGATGGTCGGCTGGCTTTGCTGTCATTGAGCTATGGGGCAACAACGCTGGTGAGTGGCAGCCAGACTTCGCGTCGTGGACGGGAAGCGAACTGGTGTGGCGCGGTCGTCGGTACGCATCCAAGTGAACATCGACGAGCTGATCTCTCGGCAAGTTGCCATCGACTTTGATGACACACTTGCCATTGAAGTGATGGGGGAGATCATCCCAACCAAGGGCGCAAAGGAGGCGATGTCAAAGCTTTGGCAACAGGGCTACATCATCGTCGTCCATTCTGCCCGAGCATGGGAGGGCTTTGTCGACCGAGGCGAGAAGACTCAGTGGATGGCGGAGTGGCTGCATAAGCATCATATCCCATATCACAAGATCCACACTGGCTACGGGAAGCCTGCTGCGATAGCGTACGTCGATGACAAGGCGATTAAGTATGAGAACAATTGGAAAGAGATTGTTGACTGGCTCATTGCTCGCAAGGGCGTAGAGTTCAGCCACGGAAAGACTGGAGTGAAGAAGTGATTGTTATTCTTGGAAGTGGGCAAGCATCACAGCACATTCAGGATGAGCTAAAGAAGCGCAAAGAGAAGTTTGTTGTACTGAGTAGGAAAGACTATGCCGACCGAGAAGAGTTGGTCAGCCTAATCAAGGATGCGGACCCAGTGTCTGTCATTAACTGCGCGGCACAGCGGGATATTGTTCTGTGTGAGGAGCGACCTGGTACCGCAATGGAAGCAAACGTCTATCTGCCAGAGGCGGTGTCGATTGCTGGCTTCCATCAGATCTACCTTAGCACCGACTACGTCTACGATCTAAACAAAGAGAACCGCATGCTGCATGAGGACGAACCGACTAAGGGTGCGCTGTCAGTCTACGGGGACTCGAAGTGGCGAGGTGAGCGCAAGGTACTCGAACACGGTGGCGCGGTAGCTCGGATCAGCAGTCCGTTTGGTCCACGCAAGTCACCATTCAAGCCATCGTTCCCTGACTTTGTCTCCTCGTCATTTAAGAACCTTGAACTGCCAGTCGACCAGCACTTCAAGCCAACCTACATGCCAGATGCTGCTGTTGCAATCGTTAACTTGGCGCTAGGGAAATCGACTGGAGTCTTCCACGTCGTCAACGAGGGAACGACCGACTGGGCGCTTCTTGCTAAGTTTGTCCGCGAACAGGTAAGGAACAAGTCGAAGGTCATGCCCGTCACTCGCAAGGATACCACTCGTCCGATGTGGGGCAACCTCGTCAACACAAAGCTTCCTAAGATGCGGCACTGGGCTGAGGCGATGGTTGACTATCTGAGGAACCCATCATGAGAGTACTAGTCACGGGTAACCTTGGGTTTGTTGGTCCGCTGGTTGTTGCCAGGCTAAAGGATAAGCGCATTGAGACGGTAGGCCTTGACACGGGGTGGTATCTTCCTACGTTCGACTCCGAGAGGGCGCTTCACTCCTTGCCGGATGCGCAGTTGTTTGCTGACCTAAGGGACCTTGGGACCTTCTCCTTGCCGTCCAAGATCGATGTCGTCATCCACCTTGCTGGGCTATCAAATGACCCACTGTCAGAGATTGATAATACCGCAACGAGAAGGATCAACTTCTTTGGGACAGCACGTCTGATCCACTACTACCCACTTGCTCGACATGTCGTTGCATCGTCAGCGTCGGTATACGGGGCAACCCCGCATGGGGAAACCTCTAAAGAGACTGACGCTCCCAACCCGCTAACGCCATACGCACAGGGAAAGCTCGACATCGACAAGCATCTTCTCGACGCGGACAAGACCGAAGGCGAGTTCAACTGGATGTCGCTACGGTTCGGTACGCTATGGGGATTCAGTCCAAACATCCGACGCGACCTTGTGGTCAATGCGTTCTGTTGGCAAGCGGCAAAGAGCAGGGAGATCGCACCAGCGCAGAATGCTCGTCGTCCCCTGCTCCATGTCGAAGACGCTGCGGACATGCTTGTTGCCGCTGCGGTGACGAACTACAGGGGCGTGGTAAACTGCGCCGCTGAGAATACAACGGTGTTAGAGATTGCAGAGAAGGTTGCTCGCGCAACCGATTCGTCGCTCGTCCCATGCCCAGAGTCGAACCTCGACGCTCGAGACTACTGGCTTGACACTGCGCGTATGCGCGAAACAATTGGTGATGGGCATACGTTCATCACGCTCAATGACCAGAAGGCAATCGACAAGGTGTATCAGGAAGCCAAGCGTCGTGGCGATGCGTACCCGACGCGCATCCAGCGCATCAAGGAAGTTATGGAGCACTACGGCAAACTCTAGCATTTGACAAACAGCAAACTAAGAGCCTATACTCCCCCTATGGGAAGCGTAAAGAACGTGATAGAGGCTCAACTAGTTAAGCGTGAGCCTCGTCCTTCTAAGCAGAAGTGGCGGGGCTCTTTGCTTGGCGGTTGCGTCCGCGCCCATTGGTACGATGCGAATAGCGTACCAGAGACAGAGCCATTCGAAGACAAGTTGTTTGGCATCTTCAAGGTAGGCAACGTACTTGGCGAAGTGATCGTCGACATCCTGAAGGAGTCGGGGGAGCTTGTCAAGATTGATCCCGAAGTTCCGGTGGAGGTTCCAGAATGGAACTTTGCTGGCAACATCGATGCGGTTGTCGAATGGAAGGATGGCAAGCGATCTGTGCTTGAGTTCAAGACAGAGTCGTCGTTTGCTCGCAAGTTTCGGAAGGGTGAGCCAAAGCGGGAGCACATGATCCAATCGTCGTCTTATGCGGCGGTGCTGGATCATCTTGGCACGCCAGTGGATGATGTCAGGGTCGTGTACATCGAAAAGGACACGTTCTCAATTGACGAATACATCATCCCTCCCGAGTGGAAGGATCGAGCACTCAGAACGATTGGAGTGCTGAACTATTACGGGGATCGGATACCACCTCGAATCCCTGACGCATGGGCGAAGTCACCTAAGGGTGAGTTGAAGTACCCATGCTCGTATTGTAGGTGGAAGACAGCATGTAGGAGCAGCCGATGAAGTTAGCAGCAAAGCTTTCTCAGGTCATGGCTAAGGTTGGCTATGTCCAGAAGGGTGGAACAAACTCTGCCCAAGGGTACAAGTACGTGATGGCATCCGACGTTGCCGACAAGGTGCGTACCGCACTTGGTGAGTTGAACGTCATCATGATCCCAGCAGCGGTCGATGTGATCTCTGAGGGTACTACGCCAAGCGGCAAGCAGACCATCATGACGGCACGATACACGTGGCGCTTCATTGACGGCGATACTGGCGAGAGCCTTGACATCCAGACGCTTGGGTCGGGAGCCGACAGTGGGGACAAGCATGTCTACAAGTCATCGACTGGTGCCTTGAAGTATGCGCTACTCACAGCGTTCCTTATCCCAACGGGGGATGACCCAGAGAATGATAGCGGGGATGCCAACGTAGCAAAGGCTGCGGAGCGGATCTTCGGGGATACCGTCAAGACTGCGGCAAAGCCAGCGACAAAGAGCGCATCACTTGAGGAGGTAGATTTCTAATGGAGACGATTCTGTTCTGGTTCAGCGACAAGTTTGAGCCAGAGGTTAAGACACTTCCATCGGGCGTAAAGATCCTTTCGTTTAAGGGATCGATGAACTCATACGAGTATCAGTTGTGGGTTGACAGCGGCAAGAAGACTGAGAAGCCAGCCAACCGATACCTGTACGTGACGTTCACATCATTCGACGAGCCTTCGTGGGATCACGTTCATAAGATCCGCGAGTGGGCGAACACGCAGAAGCCAGAGGGAGATCCTCGTTCTGACGCTGTTGCGATTGGTAAGTGGGGCAAGACCATCGAGGTCAACGGGAAGAACTATGCCGACTTTACCCTTCGAGAGATCTCGCGCTGCGTCTGGGGACCGATGGCCCAGCGAGGCAATAAGGAGTGATCGAGTCGCCATATGATGCGGTCGAAGCCTCGCGCTGTGCGCTGGACCGAATGGCGAAGACTACTGCGGCTGGGTGTGATCGCAAGAGCGAGGGCTGCCGCTGGTGCGAACACCCAGTCCGCGTCCTGCTGAATGCAGTGCGCGAGTACATCGATAACCCTATGAACAGTGTAGCAATTAGCAACTACCAGAAGGGGTCGCTTATATGAGTCCTGCAGTTAAGGCTGGTAAAGGAGATCGCAAAGCTCCCAAATGGGAGAACCGACCATGCGTTAAGTGTGCGTTGGCGATAGAGAAGCAAGCAGACTCGTACAAGTTGCAGTCCATCGAGTTTAACGGACCACGACGGAGCACCGAGTGGCATTGGGTACACAGGAAGTGCATTGGAACGGAGGGTAAGAATGGCTAAGATGAAAGACATTGCAATCGAAGAGCGCAATGATATGCTTGAACAGTTTAATGGGGCATTGCTTGCCGACGGGTTTGAGGATGCGCTCATCGGATACGGGCAAAGGTTTAGTTACCCAGTTGCAATCTATGATTACGATAAATGCCTGAAGATCCTGATCGAGCGTGATGGCATGGAGTACGATGAGGCGTTGGAGTTCTTTGACTTCAACGTTGTCGGAGCATACGTTGGGGAAAGCACCCCAGTGTATTTGATACTTCGTGCCTGACGCTGATCGTTCCCGTAGGGGGAAGAACAATCGCAAGCGTGGGAATTCCATCGAGTTGTCGGTGGGCAAGATGATCGATGGAAAGCGCGTGGGTATGTTTGGGGGCAAGGTCGATGTAGAGAATGACCACCTCCAGCTACAGATTAAAAGTGGCGGGACATTCCCAGAAAGAATCTGGGACCTCATCCAGTCGATTGAATACCGAGCAGATCGATTGAGGGGGGCAGTGCATGTAAGCACTGAAGGCTCGGGAACCAAGCGAAGGTACATGATAACATTTGATTTGGAGGAATACATTAATGATGAACGTGTCTCTTGAACCGCGAGTTCTAAACGGCGGAGTATTTCAAGACAGCAGAGGATACTTCTCCGAGGTCATCAAGGACCCATATAATACAATCCCTGGGTTTGAGATCCGCCAGGTTAACGCCTCGTGGTCTATCGCTGGGGTATTCCGTGGACTCCATGCCCAGTTGTTCATGGACAAGGCAATGTACGTGTCGTCTGGCAAGGCGATCATCTTTGCTGTGAACATCGACCCAAAGTCAAAGCTGTTTGGTGAAGTCATCTCCGAAGAGTTGCAGGCTGGGGACGGTAAGTTGTTCTACGCCCCATGGTGGTGGGCTCGAGGGTTCATCGCACTTGAGGATTCGACAGTCACATACTTCTGCTCGACAAAGTACAACGGCAAGAGCGAAGTGGCAGTGAACTATCGTTCGTTCCCAAAGGTAGAGGAACTAGTAGAGAAGTATAACGCAACAATCATTTCAGACAAGGACCTTACGTCGGCCAGCGCGGACAAGGAAGTCCTTGCTCAGTGGATTGAAGGCGCATCATGAGCGTACCGTACGCAAAGAAGAAGCCAACAATCGAGGGAGGGTTGCTGGCGTGGACTAAGGCATTCAACTACATCTATGCTGCACTAGAAGAAAAGTCAGGAGAACTTCCTGAACAGTTCAAAGATGCGGCAAGGATCACGCAGTCGACATGCGCTGCACAAGAGGCGACCAAGTTGGTCGGGGAGGTATCAGTTGGCGACTAACCCTGAAGATCAGGAAATCAATCCCTCCGCCCTCGAGAAGGTGGTCAGGGCTATCAAGACCCCAGTGGCAACCAAGCGTTCGCGTACGGCCCTCCTACTGGCATTTGCGGGGCTTCTGGTAGCCCTTGCTCCCCTACCGTGGGGCTCTCTGGGAGCTGCGACGCTTATCCTCATCGCCGCAGACCAGCCTGCATGATGACGGGCATTCCATGCCCTAGGTGCAAGTCCCTAAACATTAAGGCGACACGTAAGCCATACAGGTTGCTTACAGATAGGCTCTCACTACGATTGTGGGAGTGTACCAACTGCGAAACACGGTTCATGATGGCGAACGTTGTAGTTAAGGATGAGACAGCAGACAGATTGGAGGAGATCTATGACAAGGAAAGTACCGAAAGAGTTCTCTGATTACTTCAGTGGGTTGTCCGAAGAAGCATTCAACATCCTCGTCGAGCGACAAGAAGGATACGGACCAGCAAACATCGAAGGTCTTGGACCATACGGTGTGTTCTCACGACTGGCATTAGACAAGTGCGGACGCATTGCCACGTCGCTCAATGGAACCATCAAGTCTGGTGTCCCAGAAGTAAGCAAAGATTGGTTCAACGCTGGTGTCCGTGATGCGTTGATCGACATCTCCAACTACGCGCTGATCCTTATCGCTCTTGGCGAGAACAAGTGGTCAGCAGTATCAAGGGCTGATGAAGTCAAGGCTAACAAGAAAGTAGAAGACCGTGGAAGATTTACAGATCGCAAAGTCCAAACTAATAACAATCATCGGCAGAACGAACTTGCCGAGCTCCGAGATAAAGGAGCAGATTATTAGGGCTCTTGGTAATCCCAACCTCATGCAGGAACGCTACCTACAGAACGTCCGGTATGGTCTGAGTCTAGCAGTCGGAGTGCTCGATGAGATGATCGAGGCAAAGAGTGTTCAGAAATAGACCAGAGAAGTTCTTCCGCGAAGAGGCGGCTCGCCTCGGCATGAGCCTTCGATCTTATTGCAAAAAGTTTGGGATCGTCTACGCATCCCTGATAGGTAAAGAAGTGGGGTACGGTGAGCCTACCGTACCCCTTTCTTCTTTGGAGGAGAGCCGCCTCGACAAGGCTCAGTTCAAGCGCAAGGACTAGTCGTCCTCCTGCTCTGTCATCCCATCTTCCATGAGGTCATCCTCATAGATCGACTCTGCCACGTCGTGCTCGCAAGACCCGCATAGCAGATCCTCCTCGTACATCTCTTCGACATCGTCGATGTTTGCTATTGCGCCACCACACAGGTAGCACGTAGCGACTTCTAGATCCACCTGCTACTCCTTGTCCCTGAATGTGGTCGTGGACTTCTGGAACGACAGTTCGACCATCCCCGTCGGACCATTCCGATGCTTGGCAACGATTGCCCGTACATCCTCATACTCTTGCGTGATCTCTGTCTGCCCCTGTCGCCACAGCATGAGGACAACGTCCGCATCCTGCTCGATGGCACCTGAGTCTCGCAGGTCAGATAGCCGTGGCTGTCCCCCCTCACGATGCTCAGATGATCGACTCAACTGGGACAGCGCGATCACTGGGACGTTCATCTCACGGGCTAGACGCTTCAACCCACGGCTGATGTCGCTAGTCTCGGATACCCTGTTGGCGTCCTTCGTGATTCGGTCAGCGGTCATGAGTTGGAGATAGTCGACCACGATCATGTCGAGCCCATGCTCCGACTCGATCCTGCGGCACCTCCCCCTGATCTCTGACGGGCTCGCCACTGGCGTGTCGTCAATGATGATCTTCGCATCGAGCAGACTCCCAGCCGACGCAGCGATCCTCGCCATGTCGATGCCGTAGATGTCCCCCCTTCTGATCCTCCCAATGTCGATGCCAGAGACACCAGCCACCAGTCGAGTGGACAACTGCTCCTTGCTCATCTCCAACGAGAACACGGCGACGCTCTTGCCGTGGTTGACTGCTGCGTGCTGCGCCATGTTCAGCGCGAGGCTCGTCTTACCGACCGACGGTCGAGCTGCGACGATGACGAGGTCTGACTTCTGCCATCCCCCCGTGATCCTGTCGATGCTCGATAGCCCAGACGGTATGCCAAGCCGCTCGCCCTTGTGTTCGAGCATAAACTTGATGCGCTCGATAGTCTCTGGGATGAGGCGGTCAAGCGTGATGGCATTCTCCGCCCGTCGTCGCTTGTTCAATCCGTAGATGATGGTCTCTGCCTGATCGATTGCTGTGTCGACCTTGTCGCTATCACCGTAGCCGATCTCTGCGATCTTGTGTGCTCCGCTGATGAGTGAGCGCATGACTGCCTTGCGTTCAAGGATGTCGATGTACTCTGGTGCGTTGATGGATGTCGGCACTGACCGAACGATGTCGGACAGCATCGAACCCCAGCCAGTCCCATCCAATGGGGTGCTCTTCGACAGCGCGTCGGACACCGACACAGAGTCTGGGATGCCACCGCGCTTAACGATAGAGGCGATGGCTAAGAAGACTGTGCGGTTATCCTGCGAGTAGAAGTCTTCATCCGATAGCCGCTCGACCCCAAGCGACGACATCGTTGGGTCGATCAACATCGAACCCAAGATGCCGCGCTCTGCCTCTGATGAGAACGGTGTCGTCCTGCTCATGATGGCTTCGTCAATGATCCGAGGAACGCGAAGAGAAACAGGGCTCCGATGACCCACGACATGATGTTCATGGCTGTCCTTTCATTATCTGGTGCTGTTGCGCGGATAAATAGTCTTTGGACGAGTCCAGCCGCATCCTCCGTCGGAAGGATCACAGAACCCACCGTCCGCTTCTGGGTGATGACAGTTTGGGCACGGCTCGACTGAGTATTTGGGGTGGTATAGCGTCCACGACGAGCCGTCATCCTTTGCGACCCGAGTTCCAGACCGAACGGGTCTTGACTTTGACTTTCGTGTGCGGAGAGATAAGTTCGCCATTTTTTACCTCCTTCGGCTCATACCCTAGCCCAGCAAACATGCTTGGTAGGGTTAGTGTACTCTCATTGAAGTTCCAGTGCAACTCAGGCTCGCTGTTATGGCATGCGTCGGGGGTACATGCCACCTCCAACAGCCTCCCGCCAGTATCGTCTGGCTCCCTTTGGGTCAGCGTCATGACGACCCTGCCCCAGAGGAGACAGTCGTCGCACCAGAAGGCAGCCTCTGTGGTGTCATCTCGAATCCATTGGGGGTCATGCCCCAGTTCCTTTGCCTTGTCGAGTGCTGCGCGCACGTTGTTCCAGAACTTCCGTTCAAGGTTCTCCTGACCATAGTTTCTCCCCCTACCCATTACCTTCCACCTCTCATGTACCTTACAAATACTTTGTCCGTACCCTTGCCCAAGTCGTGGCCGAGGGCGATGAACCCCAGTGGGCTCATGTCGATGATCGACCTCCCTTGACGGCATGCCCCGCAAAAATCCCTGACGATCAAGATGACGCTTCGACCAGTCGTCTTGCTGGTGATCCTTAGTGGCACTGGGGTCATGCCGTAGCGGAACCAGCCAGCCGCTGCGTACCACTTGTCCTCGCCTTTCAGGTAGGGGTGGCACGTGTCAGTCCTCCCGAGGTATACGACACCTTCTGGGCATCGAGCTCCGTACCACGTGGCTCGATCAGGGATTGGCGACTGCCCCACGATGAGAGCAGCCGCCAAGATCGCCGCGATCAAGACTTCTCATCCCGTTTATCGGTCATGAGGTTATCGACGATGACCGCATTGAAGTGCTCAGTCCACCACCCGCACTTGCGGCAGGTGAACAGATAGTCCATCGTCCCATCGAACGGGTACTCGTCGATCCTGTTGCCGCCATACTCCCATCCGCCATCCCCGTCAGAGATGATGTCGTACGAGATGATGACCGCTTCGTTGCTGGTGATCTCCCCTTCACATCCCTTGTGCTCGATTCTGTCAGCGTGCTGGTTGATCTGCTGCTCTATGGTGCTCATGAATCCTCCTCATTCCCGAGCACGACCTGTGCTCGATGAAACTCTTCCTCGCATGTCCCCCTGTGGGCGCATGAGATGATCTGTTCATTGTCTTGGTTATCCCAGATCAGGTCGAACCACCTGTCCGTCTCGTGATCCTCCCACATCAGCATCGTGTACCCGTAGCACGCATCCGCGATGGGGAAGTTCCCTTCGAGGGCTTCCTTAGCCGTCTGGTAGTACTTGTGCCTGAGTCCCTGCTCGTTGACCTCGAACATCACGCGGTCGAGTGGAGCCGACCAGATGGTCAGTGTCCTGTCCGCGCTGCCCAGATACTCTTCGTGAACCATGTTCCACTTACTCATAGCGACCACGCAGCCACTTGCTGAGGAGCGCGTCGAGGATGTCGTAGCCCTCCTCTGTCACTCGATCACGGAAGTCTTCTCCGTACTTCTCCAAGAACTCGTTAGCCTCCTGATCGCTGACCTCATGCCCACTGCCATCGAGCACTGCCATCACATCCATGTACGTGAACCCCATGACTTCAACCATCTTCTTCTTCATGCTTCCTCCTCCTCATCATAAACTCTAACCTCTGTGATCGTATCGTCCTGATCTCCAAACTCCCAATCAACCTCTAAACTATCTTCGGCTATACCCCTTGCCTCTGATAGGGAATCAGCGTATACCACCGCTGTCATCTCCGTTGTTCGCGTTGCGAACACTAGAAACTTCTTCTCTGTCATAACTCCTCCTATGAGAACAGGATCTCGCGCTGCGCAACTTGCGCAAACCCAACGACATCCTGCTCTGAGATTCTCTCTTCGAGTTCGGCAGCGTTAAGCCGCGTGAGTGGCTTGTACTGATCGTCAAACACCATACCCTCCATCTCTGCGATGAAACCACGCGCTGCGTCCAGTGCCTCGGCTTGGGTTCCATACACCCCGCCGACCACATCACCTTCGATCCAGAAGGCGTTGACGTACATGACAAACTCATTGCCGATTGGCTCTGATGGCTTGCCGTTCGTCTCCCATCCCATCACTTACCACCCTTCTCGGCATCCATGCCGCTGCTATACGCTCTGAGGAGATAGTACATCACCCTCTTCGGCACTGCTCCGATGCCGAGCACATCCCTGCGCCCACCGTCGGAGTTGATTGTCTGGACAAGTTTCCACCCGCCCCACTCCCCTGTCAGGGAGTACCAGCCGATGGTGGGACGGGCTACCCCGTCCTCACCCTCGCTGTACCTGTCCGTCCCCTCGGGATGCCCATGCCGCACGTTGATGCCGCGCAGCATCTGATCGAGGTCAGCCTTCGTGATCTTGTCAGCCATAGACCACCGTCCCGAAGATGGTCATCTGGAAGATGACATCGCAGCCCGTAGCGTCTAAGTCCATCTCGACATCCCCGTTCTCACCACTGAACCCGTTGAACAGGTGCGGGAACCTTTCGAGCGCCAGAGCCGTCCCCACTTCGAGGTTGGCGATGGTGATCTCGAACCAGTCGTTCGGGTTTCTCTCGGGGGCAACCTGCTCCTCATCCTCTTTGATGCGCACCAGCACCTCGAAGCGAGGGATGTCGCGCAGCATCTTAGGGTCGAGAGACTCCCCATTATCGAGGTACCAGTTAGTCCACTTGTAGTTCTTACACTCAGCCCAGTACCCCGTCCCTCCCTCGATAGCCCCGATCACGATGTCCGTTGCGTCCTTAGGTGTGAGTTCCAGTGCCTTGATCTTCATGACCGTACCTCCCTGACATAGATGGTGATGCTCTCAGGCTCACCAGTTGATGGCGCGAGCCTCGCGCAGTACTTGCCGTTGACCAGCGCCTCAGCCGCCACTTGCCACTCCCCGAGCAGCGTCTCGCAGCAGTAGTAGGCTTCCAGTTCGGCTCGACGGTTCGCATCTTCGAGGGTTGTAATCCCCACGATCTCAGCCTTGCCCGTCTCATCAGTTCGCTTGTCGTACATCTCGACTTTGAACATAAAACCCTCACTTTCTGGCGGGATTGTCCCGCCTCACCTCACCTTAAAGCCCTCCGCCTCCCCTGTCAACAGCCTCCCCGTGAACGCTGCCGGACTTGGGGGGTAAGAGCAGGGGGCGGGTGCTAGTCCCCGCCCCCCGAAGTCAACGCGCTAGCAGTCGAAGCCGCCAGCACCAGTACATGGTGGCAGCAGGATCAGCCCCACGATGAGCACCACGAAGATGCCCAGCCACAGCCAGACTCTGCGCCGTTCAGCCTCGCGCTCGGCATGCCATGCCGCCGAGGTGCGGAGCGGCTCGCGCCGCTTCATGATTCCCCCCCTACCTGCTCATCGAAGCAGTATCGACACAGGTAGTAGCCGCTCCCTGACTGGTCGCAGTCGCAGGGGGGGCGGAGCCCCGCCTCATGACATGCGGAGCACAGCATCCCTCGTGAACTTGCCCACGAGCCCAAGCCCAGAGCCCCACAGTCGACGCAGTGCCGCGCCTGACGGTCGAAGGGAGGGGGCGCGTCCCCTTCCCCGTCCCCGTCATCCCCTAGCCCGAGGTCGACGGTAGGGGCTAGCCCCTGATCGACGAGCCCACGGGCTAGGTGTAGCGCCTCGTCGAGCGTCTCGAACTCCACCGATACGGTGAACCGCTGCGGCTCGATCATGACTCGCCGCCTTCGGACTCTTCCGCTTCTGGCGCGTAGTCCGCGACATAGTGGGAGCCTATCGAGTACCAGTCGACGGAGCCGAGACAACCGCGAGCGAAGTGAGCCGCAAGCCCCCCTTCGTAGTGCTGGTCGAGCGTCTCCTCGACGTACTCCTCGACGCGGTCGCGCACCCACTGCCCCACGGCGTAAGCGTCTCCCTCGTGCTCCTTGACTGCGTCGCGGATTGTGTCCTCGTCGATTACTCCCTCTCCGACGTACAGCGCGACGCTCCACGTCTCCCAGTTAGTCCACCCGTTGTATTCCCTGTCCGTCATGGTTCTAGCCTCCTGACCTGTTGCGGCTCCCACAGTGGCAGCCGCTGGGGTGAGTCTATGGGAGCCCTACGCAGGGTGTCAAGGCTCCCCGCCTCTCCCTTCACTCTCCCCCTGGCGGGTGCCGGGGGAGGCCGTTCAAGCTGCTACGGCTGGGCTATTGACATGGCTGGCGGGGGTGTCCTAGTCTCTGGGTGTCGGGTCAGCGTTCCTGCTAGGGGAGGCGCTCGACATGATCGGAAGGGGTACACGAGATGTGTGAACAGTGCGACACGAAGTCGACGGACATGGTCGAGATTCTGACCAAGCCACAGGTTGCCAGTCTGGCAACAGTGGCACCACAGGCTGAGACGGTCGACACGGTCGACACGCTGCGCACCACGTTGGCGAACGTGGTCAGCAACACGGGCGCAGAGATCGGGAACCTGACCCGTGAGGTCGAGAGTTTCAAGGCTGGCGGTGCGCTGGCTGCTGAGGTCGTGGCGGAGATCGCTCGACACTTGGGTGCGAGGCTCGACGCGAACTCGCACGATTTCGGCAACTCTTACGGGTCGGGTGCGCTCGACTTGGTGCGAGAGACTACGGACAGACTGCGGGGTCGGGTCAGCGTTCAGGACTCCGTGATGGTGGCGCTGGTCGAGTGGCTGCTGCCGCACCAGTGGCGTGAAGCGTTCGTATCGAACTTGGCGGATGATCTCCGTGATCAGGTCAGGGATGAGATCAGGGAAGAGATCGAGGAAGAGATCAGAGACGAGGTCAGAGACGAGATCAGGGACACGCTGTCGAGTGTTGGCAGTCTGATCGACGAGATCGAGACGGCTGCCAGCACCATTCGAGACGAGGTCGACGGCATTTAGCACCTAGCAGCCCTAGCAGGGACAGAGACCCCCGCCCAGTGTGGCGGGGGTCTCTCTTTGTCTCGACTCTCCCCAAAGGCTCCCTTCACTCTCCCCCAGGCGGGTGCCGGAGTAAGTCCGTCGAGCTGCTGGCCGGTGCTGTCGGGCTGGTCGAGTCTTGGGCTGGTCGATACGCCCGACATGGGGGTGCGAGGCTGGTCGATTCTGGCATCGGGAGGCGCTGCTAGGTGGGGCGGGGTAGGACACAGGGGGGGTGCGCTAGCGTGTCTCTCCGTGGCTCCTGTGCCAACGTACGGCACGAGGGGGAGGCTGGTCGAGCGTGCCAGAGTCGACTCGAAGGGGGTGGGGGGTAATCCCCTTCCCTCCCATCTCACCATGCCGGGGTTGTCTGTCGGCCTCTGGTGTCCTCGATTATTTCTGACCCCCTCTCCCCCCCCAGTATTTGCTGAAATCTAGGCGTGCGTGGAGGAATACCCACTCCTGGACTATGCACACTCACTGACAACCCGCCGCCCTCCCCTCAAAGTTAAATGAGCATGCCACCCTAGGTTTGCATTGACAGGTATATGAACAGAAAGCCTTCCCAAAATATAAAAATTCGTACCAGCACGCAAATGACAGAACATGCATAGATTGTTAAGAAAACTTAATGTGCAACATTTGTCAAAAAGGGCCTGTTTTTGTGGTTATAAGTGGGGGGATAGAGGGGGGCGAGAGAAACCTCCCCGATCTCCAAACATGTAACACTAAAAAGAACGCGGGGAGGTAAGAAGACCCGCAAGATTCCCTCCGGTTTAAG
>Ga0181349_1000255_pt1 | contig 22782 bp, 38 predicted proteins | sample Su13VDMM110SD_FD_130106 | JGI IMG/M metagenome (GOLD analysis project Ga0181349, IMG submission 130106) | Freshwater viral communities from Lake Michigan, USA - Su13.VD.MM110.S.D | ecosystem: Environmental > Aquatic > Freshwater > Lake | place: USA: Michigan | collected 2013-07-16 | reverse complement strand
GGCCTATTGTCGTTATGGGAACGACTCTTGAAGTTTCTAAAGTTGTGACGACATCTTGGCTGTATCAGAACTGGACGATTGCTCCACGTTTTGTTCGATACTACCTGATGCTTGCTGTCACTGTTCTTATGTTCATCACAAGCATTGGCATTTTTGGTTATCTGTCAAAAGCGCACATTGATCAGTCGTCTAAGTCTTCTATCTCTGTTGTTGACCAAGATGCTATCCAAATGAAACTGGATATTGCGAATCAGGACATCACATTTGCAAGAGCAACTTTAGCTAATTTAGATAGTGTTGTGCAAGTGCTGACTGATGCGGAACGTATCAATGGTGAACGTGGTGCTATTGCAGTTCGAGCAAACCAACAAGCTGAACGTGACTCTTTGACCGCTCTAATCTCAAAAAATAGCGAACTGGTATCAACACTGCTTGAAGAGAAGCAGAAGATTGATACGGAGACATCAGCTCTTGAAACTGAAGTTGGCCCGTTGAAATACATTGCCGAAATAGTGTATGGTAACTCAGAGACCACCACAGTCGAACATGCAGTACGGTTGGTCATCTTAACGATTATCTTTGTGTTCGACCCTCTTGCTGTATTGCTTCTAATTGGTGCAAACGCTGGTCTTGCTTACAAGCCGCCGGTAGTCAAAAAGAGCACATACAAGCCCAAAGCTAAGAAAACTGAACCGGCCAAGCTGCCAATCTAAGGATAAAGCAAATGGTATACATTCCTGATAACTGGGTCGTGATCAAATACAAAGGTGATGATCCACATTACAAAGTTCTTGCTGGATGGTCTGGCGGGTATTTGGACGGCGATTCTTGGCGCATGAATAGTGGTATTGTCCGTGTTGAAGAAGATGAACATTTATTCTTGTTCTATGGCGCATCTGGTTCCTGCTATGAATGCAACAAGCAATCTTATTGTCTGCGTAATAATAACGCACACATTTGGATCGCATTGAAAGAAGGGATTGGCGCTGACGTTGAATTGATGCCAGAAGATACTGACTGGCTTAGCATGGATTGGATTATAAAATGAATTACAAGAAACACTTTGCATGTACTTTGAACATTGATCCCAAAGTAATTGTTGCCTTTACCCCAAAAGACGGGGACCATAGTAACTGCAGTCTAAGCAATATGCTGCTTATTGTCAATCCAAACAAGTAGGAAAATATAAAATGAAACTAGTTGACTACACTATTGAAATTCTAACAGCTATTGTTGTTATGTTTGTCTTGGGAGGCTTGGGGTATTTGATTAATTCCGATATGGATAAACATTTAACCTTTAAAACAAGCTGTATTGCTGCTGGTATGCAGTATTCTGGAGGAAGTTGTCTAGAATGAGTCTAAGCAAAGACGATCTCAGAGTTGGCAATACGGTCTACAGGTTGGACTTGAACAACAACATGCTGAAACGTGATAAAATCTATATGACCGACTCCCAAGGTGTTGAGTGGAGTCGGTATGATCTGCCTATGTGGACGTTTACTGTCACTACTATGAAGATCTGCGGTTCAATCAAGCAACTTGTTAGTGGGAAGGTTGATGGTGATAGTATATCAGAAGATGAATATCATCTAAACTACGCTCCAGTTGATTGGGCATCAGGTGTCATAGAACCATATGGTGTAGGCTATCTAACCACTAATGATCCTAACTGTTGGACATTCTTCTTTGCTAATGAAGCTGAAGCAGAAGCTGCTGGCGAAACTTACTGTGTGAATAGGAATACTCAAACATGACTAAGATTTTTGTATTTGGATCAAACCTTGCTGGTCGCCACGGTGCTGGTGCAGCTCTTTATGCTATGAATTATTATGGTGCAGAGTATGGTATTGGTATGGGTCCCACTGGTATGTCGTATGCTCTGCCAACTAAGGATAGGCAATTAAATACTTTACCTCTGAATCAGATTGAGCTTTACATTGCTGAGTTTTTGAGATATGCTGAGACACAACCTGATGATGAGTTCTGGCTGACTCCTATTGGCTGTGGTCTTGCTGGCTATCGTCGAGATCAGATCAAGCCTCTTGTTGAAAAGTACAACCGCCCATCAAACGTGATCTACACCCAAGAGTGGGAAGATGAGGATATTAACTGATGATTAAAATATTCCAATTACTTTGGTCAGGTTGCTGGCACAAGTGGAAAACTATTGATGTGGCAATAATCAACTATAACAATGATTTTAGTAGCGGGCAAGCTCCTCGATACACATTGCAATGTGAGCGTTGTGGTAACATTAAAACGAAGTTGGCAAAATGAATAACTATGTAAGATACCGCAACTGGTGGATGGCCCACCGTGGTCCTGTTGACTTGGATGAACAAGCGTTCAAAGATCACATCAACTCTATGACTTTGTTTGAGTTGATGGAGACTCTTGAAGGTTTTGGTGAAGAAGACAATGATGAGTATGCGCCTGGTTCACAGCCTGAGAAGCTAATGGAAGAATGGGGCCTGCCAGACTTTCCTCCACCTTATATCAAGTATCCAACTCAAAAGAATCCAATGCCGCAATGCCCAAAGTGTGGCCTTGGTCTATCTGGTGTGATGGGATATGTTTGCAGTGATCAATACTGCCCAACCTTTATGAAAGTGACTTGCTAATGAAAGTATACATCGGACCGTACCGTCGTCGTTGGTACAGCCAAGTCCATTACAATTATATGAACAAAAAGTATAATCACGATTGGATCGAGAGCACAACCACGTTTGAACATCTTCTTGAGAAGTATGAAAACTTCTTGGAGTGGATCTACAATAAGACAATCAACAAGATCTTTGACCGGTTTAAAGATCAAAGAGTCAACATCCGTATCGACAATTATGATGTGTGGAGCATGGATGACACTCTTGCTCTTATCATCTTACCCATGTTGAAAAAGCTCAAAGAACAGAAGCACGGATCTGCATATGTTGACAACGACGATGTTCCACCAGAGCTGCAACACCCTGTCACTGATGATCCAGGGCACGACGGCTTGGTTGAGAAGCGTTGGGATTATGTACTTGGCGAGATGATTTGGGCGTTCGAACATAAAGTTGAACGTGCCTATTCTTATAGCGATGACTACAAAGAGCGCCAAAAGCGTATGGACAACGGCTTTCGTTTGTTTGGAAAATATTACGAAGGTTTATGGGATTAACTGTTGACCTTTGCTTGTGTAGCTCTTATATTGGGGGAGCACAAGCAAAGGAGCTACCCATGAAAACCTTCACCATTGAAATCACCGAAGAACAACTTCGCCTTATCCGTGCCACTTGTTTGTTTACTCTTGCCCAAAATGATAAACTCACCTCGGAAGAATCCGAAGAAATCGACATGATCGCTGGAATGATCATCGATACCGTCGAAGGTGACCACGAAGAAGATACCATCCACGGTTTTTGTTATTAAAAAAGGAAAATAAAATGGCCATCTATGCTATGATTGGTATTTTCGTTGTCGCCGCTATCTTTGCAGCAGGTGCTGCTTGGGTAGTGCGCACCATTAGCTTTAAACCAATGACGAATCCATACGAGTACAAAGTGGATTCAGAGGGTAATGAGTATGTGAAGGATAACACTAATGAATAAACCTGATCGTTACGACTACTCAACCCGTGCAGACTATGATACTGCAGTTAATCGTTATAATCAATATGTAAGGAAAATGAAAATGAATGCTATTGTTGGATCCAGCGTTGCTGCTGTTGTTGGTCTTGTTGCCCTGACCGTTCTTGGTGGTTCGTGGTACACTGTAGGCGAAGGTTATCGTGGTGTGCAGTTGCGCAACGGCGCTGTTGTAGGCACTGCTGAACCTGGTCTTGGCTTCAAGATGCCAGTGATTGACTCTGTTGTTGACATTAGTGTCCAGTCTCAAGCTCGCACTTATGAGAATGTTCAGACTTACTCGAAAGACCAACAAACTGCAAGTCTTATGATTTCTGTCAACTACCGGTTGCCTGCTGATCAAGTCGAAACCATTTATGGTGAATACGGTGGTGCCGAAGGTGTTGTAAACCGTTTGCTTGATCGTCAAGTACCACAGGCTGTTAAGAACGTATTTGGTCGCTTCAATGCTGTTACTGCTATCAATGAGCGTGGCCGTTTGGTTAATGAAGTGTCGGCTGCTTTGATGGAATCTGTCAAGGGTCCTATCATTATCGAGTCTGTCCAGATCGAAAACATTGACTTTGATGATGGCTATGAGCGTGCAATTGCTGCTCGTATGGAAGCAGAAGTCGAAGTGCAGAAGGTTAAGCAGAACGCCGAGCGTGAAAAGATTACTGCCGAAATCACCGTGACCCAGGCACAAGCTGCTGCTGACTCTAAGCTCGTAGAAGCAAAAGCTGCTGCAGAAGCAACCCGTATTCAGGGTGAAGCAGAAGCTGCTGCGATCAAAGCTAAGAGCGAAGCTCTGAAAGACAACGCTGGTCTGATCGCTCTGATCCAAGCTGAAAAGTGGAATGGTGCGCTGCCAACTACTATGATTCCTGACTCGACTGTTCCATTCATGGATGTAGTTAAGTAACTAGTTGATAACATTGAGAAACAAAAGAGCGCTTCGGCGCTCTTTTTTGTTGACTTTACTGTAACAATGCATTATATTATAGGTAAGGAAACAAAGGAGACTAAGATGACCGTTTTTGTTTTGCTGCTGGCGACCGCCTACGAGGGTGAGATGCTGCTGGGCGTTTATTCGTCGCGGGAACGCGCTGAAGATGCATCGGAAGCCTGGATGGACTATCGCCGCTTGGGCAAGCTGCATGAATCAGAATCCTTCGAGATCCGCGAAACCGATCTAGACGCTGTCGAGCAATATAACTGGTAATAAGGAGAACACCATGTCTGTTAAGTTTCGCATCAAGTGCATGTCCTCTGAACGTGGTTGGGGTCAAGACCATTGGACCGAAGACTTCGATACTCTGCAAGAAGCTAAGGCTCGTATCAAGTGGTACAACGATCAGAACACTGCTGAACGAGCTCCTGACTATTACGAAATGGCGTTTAGCGATGTTGAAGCTGTGGAGGTGTGAGATGACTTGGAACCTATTCATTGACGACGAAAGAATGCCTGCTGATGTCACTTGGGCACCTTGGTATGTCAAGGCAAAGTATCGGACTGAACAATGGGTAATCTGTCGTAACCGTGCTGATGTTATTTTGACTGTTATGGGACGTGGAATGCCATCATACATTTCGTTTGATCACGATCTTGGTCAAGATGAACCTACTGGTCACGATATTGCTAAACTTATTGTTGACTGGGACTTGAACGATAAGCATTACCCACTTCCAACAGACTTTGATTTCTACGTCCATTCACAAAACCCAATCGGCAAAGCTAACATTGAAGGCTTGCTAAACGCCTATTTGGAGTTCAAAAAATTATGAGTGCTGATCAACTATTAGCTAAGGCTTTAAGTACAACTTCAGAAGAGGAAGCGATCTCTGGACTGTAAGATAGCTGTTGACATTTGGTGTTGTAGTTACTATATTGTAGGTAAGGAAACAAAAGGAATACAAAATGCTGGTCTGCTTTGATATCGATGGAACACTGGCTGATGTTAGCCACCGTGTCCATTTCTGGCGTCAGAAACCTAAGAACTGGAGTATGTTCAAGTCGGAGATGGCCAACGATGCTCCGATCGAGCAGATCGTCACGATTGCACGTATGATGTACAAGGCTGGTCACACTGTGATCCTGTGCACTGGTCGTAGTGAAGATACTCGTGACTTGACCGAGCAGTGGCTGTTTCATCACGGTGTTAAGTTTGAAAAACTGTACATGCGTGCAGAGAAAGACTACAGAAGTGACGACATCATCAAGCTGGAGCTGCTGAATCAGATCGTTGTTGACTTTGGTCAGAAACCTGATATAGTGTTTGACGATCGCCCACGCGTCGTTAAGATGTGGCGTGAGAATGGCGTGTTTGTCGCCGATGTGTACCAAGGAACGGAGGACTTCTAATGTGGAATAAGTTTAAAGAAGGTTTTAAAGAGAGTTTGTCGCATGTAACTCTCGAAAGCCTTGGCGAAATATTGATTCTTATAGGTGTGGTGTATATCCTAGCTTGGATCTTTGGTGAACCTGCTGACAATGTTGTTGGTTGGTGTGCACTTGGCATTGCTGCAATGAGGACTCGCTGAATGGGTATGATGAACGGTGATGCTTATGCTGAAAAGCTAGAAAACAAACTAGACTTGCTTGAGGCTAAGTTCGAGATTGCAATGGCTGCATTGACTGCCCTAGGCAATCAACAAACCTCTGGTGGTGGTCCTGACAGTTTGATGGCTTTCTACGCGCGTGAAGCGTTGAAGGAAATTGGAAAGGTGAAAAAATGATTGAACTGATCGTATATTACATTATGCCAAACGTTGTATTGTTTGGTGGGATCTACGGGATCGCTAAAGGGTTTGAGTATCTCGTGTGGGAGTTGATTGTTTGGACAAGTGATAAATATTATTCAGATGAAGACAAAACAACAGGATCTGAATACTAATGCATAAACAAGCTCTTCGAAAAGAACTCCAAGATCTGCTGACAAAGTATGAAATTGATAAATACACTGGTCTGCACAATTACATGATGTCTGAAAACATCGTTCGTTGGATCGAAGAGTATATTCGAGAGCAAAAGGTTTCATCACTTTGGGACGACGAGCCGCAGGCATCACATATCAACTACATGAGAGATAGAGAGGCCGCTTATGACGTTCATCCTAACAACAAATCATCTGACCCAGATCCTAAAGGGTAACAAAGAAATTGAAGCGTGGCACAAAGCCATGGTCAATGTTCTTCCAAACTATAAGATTGACACAGTAGAACGAGTTGCAGCATTCTTAGCTCAATGTGCTCACGAGTCAAACAGCTTTACAGTGCTTGAAGAGAATCTTAACTATTCAGCAGAACAACTTCAAAAGACTTGGCCAAAACGCTTTGATGCTAAGCTGGCAGCTCAGGTAGCTCGTCAGCCTCAACGTATTGCAGAGATTGCATATGGTGGTCGCATGGGTAACACTCAACCAAATGATGGTTGGTTATTCAGAGGCCAAGGTGTTATTCAGTTAACAGGCCGTGACAACCTTACCAACTGGGGTATGACTCTAAACAAATCTGCTGAACAAGCTGTTGGATACATTAGAACCAAAGGTGGAGCTATTGAAGCTGCTTGCTGGTATTGGAAGGTAAACAACCTGAACAAGTGGGTTGATGCTGGTGACTTTGATGGTCTATCTGATGCCATCAACATCGGCCGCAAGACTGCAAAGATCGGTGATGCTCACGGATTTCCTGACCGTAAGAAGCGCTATGACAACGCTCTAGCAGTGCTTGCAGGGAAAGCAGCATACGTTGCCCCAGTTGCACCTGTAGTGGCCACTCCTAGCGTGACTCCGGAGGTCTCAACCCGTGTTAGATCGACCACACATAGAACATTGCCAAAGGCACCAGACTCTACAGAATAACCAAAAAATATTTTGAAAATAACATAGAGGGCTGTTGACATTTGCGTTGGCAGCCCTTATATTATGTCTATGAGCAAGGGAGAACAGCAGATGCGCGTTGCAACAGTCACCAAGGAATGGGCCGAAGTTAAGCGTAACGGTCGTAAAGTTGAAGATTGGTCGTGGACTGTGACGTTCACCAACAACGATGTTGGTGTCGATGAGCACTACTACAACAGCGCAGAAGTAGCTCTTGATGCAGCATTTGCATTCGAGCTTGGTCAATACACCGTCAGCGAGTTTGGAGGAGTGAAGATCTGATGCCAAAGTTTATCAACGATCATTGGGGAGATGACAAGTACTACTACATCGCCCACAACGGAATTGGCGGTTACACAATAAAAGAGTTTGTTAACCGTTGTCTAAAGACCGAACTTCGTATAACATCCGAAGAGAAGGTCGCCTTCGAACAGAAACTGAAATCAAATGGATGGTATGAAAATGCAAACAACCGCTGAACGTATGGCTGTGATTCGTCAAACTGCTGAAAAGTTCAAAGCTAAGCAGAAAGTGCAAGCGAAGTTTGAACGTGATGAGCGTGTCAAAAAAGTCGCAGAGATCGACAAGAAGTTTGAACGCGATGAGCGTTTGTGGAACGATGCTCCTCAGTATGCTAACCAGTACTACGGTGAAGTGTTCCATGCAACCACTCGGTTTGATAATGACTGGGGTTGATGTTCCACGCCTGCAGGTCAGGCTGAGTGAGCTGGAAGACCAGCTAAAAAATGTTGTCTCTCGTTGTGATCTGTTGGAAGATTGTAACGCTAGACTAGTAGACGTTGTAACACTATTGACAGACTTAATTGAACATAAAGGACTACGACATGAATCGTGAAGAAATGATTACAGAACTGCGCACTCGTGAATGCCGAGTGGTCTTTACCAAGCTCAATGGTGAGCAGCGTGATATGCAGTGCACTCTTAGTGCTGATGCTATTCCGGCCGAAAAGCAACCAAAGGTTGGCAAAGAGTACAACGACACAGTGATCCGTGCGTTTGACATCAACAAGCAAGAGTTTCGTTCTTTCCGTGTTGAGAATGTGACATCCTTCTCGTAAGAGAGGGATTACCACATAAATACCTCAACAACAGAAGGAACACTCTATGATCAGTATTACGTTGGACCCATTTTGGTTTATGCTGTTCCTATCAGCTTGTATGTTGTTTTGTAGTTACAAAATTGGGAGAGCTCTAACTGAGGTCAATCAGCATGATATTATTGCTGATACTATTGATAAGCTGATCCAAGATGGTTACATAGCTACGCGCCAGACTGCTGATGGAGACGTTGAATTAATTCCGTACAAGGATATTAATCATGTTGACTCCTGATCTAGTTTGGGCTAAGATAGAGACTCAGATACTCAATGGAGATGTGAATGGCTCGTCAACCTCAGACCAAGGAACAGATCGCAGCTCGCGTAGCGAAAGCTCAAGCGACCAAAGCAGCGAAGAAGTCGAATGCACTTGCTCAGATGGGTGTGGTTGCAAAGACGTCGAAGACCAAGGCTTCAAAACCTCGTAAGATGACTGCGGAGCAGAAAGCTGCTGCTGTAGCTCGTCTTGCTGCTGCTCGTGAAGCAAAAGGTCCTTCCCAGAACACTATGATCGATGCAGATGTTCGTAATCTGCCCGATGATGATACATTCAGCTTGAAGAATGTTCGTCAGTGGATCAAGACTAACAAAGAGTTGTTGGTTGCGATGAAAGGAATGAAAGATTCTAAAGAAGCCTCAGAGCGAGCATCGTACGCAAACGTAGAGTCGTATGTTGCTAACCTTGAGGCTTATCTTCGTAGCGGTCACTACCTTGACTTCAGGTTTGGCGAGAATGGGCAAAATAAAGTAACATACGTGTGCAGGGCGATGGCATACTACGCCAATGGTCATCCTAAGCGGACTGTTGGTGTTCTCTACGAGGACATTGGCCTGTACACGCAAGAAATGGAAGACGATGATCGAAGAAAAGCAATTCCTCACAAAAGCAAAGTTCACAAAGTTAATTGAGGAAGCTGTGGGGAAACACAGCTTTTCCTACATGGATGCAGTGATCAATGTGTGTAAAGAGAATGAAGTTGAGATCGAAGACGTTCGCAAGTTCATTACACCAATCGTAAAAGATAAGATTCAGGCGGAAGCTATGCGCCTGAATTATTTGCCTAGGCAGAACACTTTACCTATTGACTAACCCTATATAATCTGCTAATATAATTAGCGTTCAAACATTCAAACATTCGGAGAATTAAATGTCTTTTGCAAATCTTAAAAACAAGCGTACAGACCTCACCAAGTTGATCAGCGATGCTGAAAAGTCTACTGGTGGTCGTGAACGCCAAGAGGATGACCGCTTCTGGAAACCCTCTCGCGATAAAGCTGGCAATGGCTATGCTGTTATTCGCTTTCTTCCTGGTAAAGAAGAGAACACTGTTCCTTGGGTCCGTTATTGGGACCATATGTTCAAGGGCCCTACCGGTCAATGGTATGCAGAGAAGTCGTTGACTACTCTTGGCCAGAACGATCCACTTTCTGAATTGAACATGAAGATGTGGGGCGAGAGCGCAGATGGCTCTGCTCAACGTAAGCTGATTAGCTCGCGTTCGCGTAACCTGCACTACATCACTAACATCATGGTTATCTCAGATCAATTGAATCCTGAGAACGAAGGTCAGGTTAAACTATATCGCTTCGGCAAGAAGATCTTTGATAAGATCATGGCTGCTATGAAGCCTCAGTTCCCTGATGAGAAGCCTATCGACCCATTTAGCATGTGGGAAGGCGCTGACTTTGTAATCAAGATTAGCTCAGAGAAGGTTGGCGATCGTTCGCTACCTAAGTATGACGCTTCATACTTCAAGGCTCCTTCTGAGTTGCTTGGTGGTGATGAAGCTAAGTTAGAAGCTATCTACGACAAGCAGATGCTAATGGCAGAGTGGGTTGATCCTGCTTCGTTCAAGAGCTATGATGAGTTGAAAGCTCGTCTGCATGTTGTTCTTGGTGAGTCTGCTCCACGTACGATTCGTGAGACTGCTACACTCGATACGCATGAGCCTGCTCCAACATTCAAGTCTGCTGAGAATACTCAGATGGATGATACTGATCAGGACGACACAATGAGCTACTTTGCGAAGCTCGCTGCTGAGGATTAATATCCTTAGCTAAATTAGCTAAAGTTTAGGCCCAGCTTTTTGCTGGGCCTTTTTTTATCTTACACCATGTCCGCCGTACGACTGATATGCTGGTCGATCATGTGCGCTTGGCATACCATTGCCTGAATACGTGACACTCGACTGAGATGTGTTATTGTTGACAGTGTTACCACTATTTGCAACTAAACTACCACCTCTTGGCCCACGACTTCTTATTTCGTCAAGTGTGGCTTGTTCTTGCTGTAGTTGTTGTCCTGTTGTCTTTGGAATAATACCAAGACGTGGATCAGTCGGAAGCTGGACTGGTTGGAATTCATCAGGTACAAACAACTGACCACTTCTGCCAGTCAACTTTCCAACTTTACCATCACGTACAACACGACCAGTGGCATCGGATCGTAAATCTGGCCGAGGCGCTACAGGCTCTGGATTATCTTCATTCCAAAATTGACCACCAAACGCTGATTTAATCCAGTCCACTAGTGGTCCAATAGAATTATCCCAAATCCACGTTCCTAAGTCTGCAGCGCCACCTAGTGCGGCAGTCCATTGTTGTGAAATCCACGCTGATAGGTCTGGGAATGTGTTTATAAACCAATCTACCAAAGGTTTGATTGAGATGCTGTATAGCCATTCCCCAATACTAGCATACAACCCAACATATCCCCAGAACAAGTCACTTATAGCTTGGCCAGGATCAGTGAACAATAATTTGACCCAATCTACAGCGCCCTGCACCATTGTCCAGATTCCGCCAATCATATTGTTAATGATTGTCTCAAAGCTCCAACCTTCTAGCCACTTTGCAGCATTTTCAAATCCAAGTTGTTCCAATGCCCAGCCAACAATACTTTTTAACAAGTCAAGAGGTGCACCAACAAAGTCGCCGATGAACGCACCAATGCCAGCGACAAACTTGTCCATGAACGACCCTTCGGTATTCATAAAAGCCATCACACCGTCATACGCTGAGAACAAGAATCCAATTGGTTTCAGAATCTTACCAACAAATCCAGCAAACTTACCAATGTTTGCTACACCACCAGAGATCCCTAATACACCGTCCATGAAACCAAGTAGCTTAGCTCCAGCGCCTGTTGCCCATCCAGTGATAGCAGTACCAAGTCCAATCAGCGGGCTAATAATTGTTGACATTAACTTGCCAGCTTTGGACACAATTTGCCCAATCTTACCACTACCAGTACCAAGACCAAACGCTTGTGTAATATTTGATCGCAACAAGTCAAATGCCTCAGATATCATTACAGCAGTCGTTTTCAGCTCGCGACCAGTAAAACGACCCCGTGCATCTCGCGCCATTCTACCCGTTGCTGGATTAATGCCAAACGATTTCAATATTGATCGTATCATGTCGTCAACACCGCTGTTGAATTTTACTCTAAACCCATCAGCTAGCTTACCAACGCTACTGATCAGTGATGTTGTAAATTTCTTAATGACAGGAACTTCCCATCCTCGTAGTCCAGCAATTGCCAATGGAAGTGCTGCTAGTAAAGGACCCAACCTTTTTGCTAGATCAAACATATCCATTAGACCACCTAGACCACCTTGACCTGCCTTCTGGCCCTCTTCAAACTTTTGTACAAGTGGTGACTTATTTTTATTGCGAGCTTCACGAGCTGTTTCGAGTGGATCTAAGTTTAGCCGCTCTGCCTTCTTCTGATCGAAGAACATAGAGAATGATTTAGTAATAGACGCCGCCAGTTTTCCAACTGCAGATGTTGTCTTGTCGACACTCTTATTGGTCTGATCAGAAACCTTTTGATTTGTTTTTAGCTGATTGACAACATCTAGTAACGTAGCGGCCATCTTTATGATCCTTTATTGTGGTCCTGCTGCTCTTTGATCCATTGCATCAACAGAGTAACATAAACTTCTTTTTCCCATGGCATTAATCCGTCTATCTCATCTAGCGAAAAATTATGTTCACGCATTAGTCTGAAGTTGGTAGTGAAATAGTTAGCTAGGTCTTCGTGAGATAGACTTATTAAAAAAAATTCTGCATACCCTCAACGGTGTAGGTATTTGTATGTTTGCACTGGACACAATTAAAGTGAACGTCGTGGGTCAGCTTTGGAATTGTCTCAACAAATGCTCTTATCTTTTGTAGCTGATCACCTGTCATTGACTCAATAAAATCTTCGAGCTCTTTATGACTTACATCTTTCAAATCGATTCGTTGATCGCCAGTGTGAATAGCTTTCATCACCGACATGATCATTTCAAACGTCTGCTCTGTAGCAGATGATGAGTTGACTAGCTTCTTATTCTTTGCCATAGCTCCAAAGTGTGGATACGACATCTCAACAATAATATCATCAGTTAGCTGAACCATAAAATCTGTCTTGGGAACCGTAATATCAATTGCTTGTAGATCAACTGCAACCTTGTTGGTATGTTCACACTCAGAACACTTAACACCAATCTCGCTTGTCTCACCGACAGACTTTGAACGAATCTTGACAAACATATACTCAATATCAAATGTCGTTAAGCTGTTGGGATCAATCTTTTCATCAACGCACGCGATGATTGTATCAAGCACAGCATTTAGTGCTTGGCCAGCATCTTTTGTTTCCATAGCAAGCAAGAGGATCTTTTCCTCTTTGACGAGATATGGGCGGAACTTAACCGCTTTGCTTGTAGACGGAATAACGAGGTCATATTTTGGGGTATTATTTAACTTAGGTAGTGCCATTCACTTCATCCTTATTAATTTCAAGCCACTTTCCACTTGCGATATGATAGTTGAACAAGTAGTTCAACAGTCGCATTTTCAGTAGCGTCAGATAATTCAATTGCTGAAACGCTTGTGGGAAACGCTTCGTAGAGTTCGCATGTAAACATAATTTTTTCAGTACTAACCAAATCGATGTCGATAAAGTTGTTGCTGAATATTGGTAATCCAATCCCACGCTTTAGTTGATGAATCTTTACAGTCTTTGCATATTCGTTCAAATAGCCAATCTCGTGAGTATTTGGATCGATTGCCAGAGCTTGCCAAGCTTCAAAATACATTCTTATCTTGTAATCGTTTGGCACATGGAAAGACATATTGATATCTTCATGTGCTGTGCTATAAGCAACCTTCTGATCAACAGCACCAATTATACGATCGTTAGTCAGTATTTGACGGCCTGGAAGGTTAGTTGCCTTGCAAAGCAAGTTTAGATTTCGAGTTGAGTATCCGTTGATTGAAGGTAGCTCAACTCTGTAAATGTTAGGAGCTGCCATGCCTCCACTAGTAGAGATTAAACTCTTTAGCTCTTCAATACTAGCCATTAGATCATCTTCCTTGAGTCAGCATACACTTTGTTGATGTTGTACCTCTTACCCTGTGAGTTGAAATCAGCAGTTGGAAGAAACACAGCAATTTCCCATTCAGGAGCTGGCACCATAGCAAAGCGACTTCTAACATGATCAGTCAAGTAGTGCTTGATACATGGCTTGAAATATTTCAGCTTTGCGGCGCGCTGCAAAGCGTTGTATGTTAGGTTAAACTTAGTCGACTCGTCGTAGCGCTTATTGTTCGTAATCTCGAGGAGAGCGTCGAGAAACTTCGCTCTAAGTACTGGCGGGAGGTAGTGCAGGTTCAACCCTAAGAAGCCTCCCTCGGCGGGCTTAAGCACGATAACAAGCGGGAAAGAGTCGTAGTACGGCAATGTGTCTTTGTGCTTCGGGTCGTAAAAGAACATAAACATCGAACCCATCACCTGTCGGTTTTTAATGATAATTGGTTCTTCTTTCATCAATTGATTTCTGTTGATTGCCTTTATTGTCGACATCTTACTACGAAACCATTCGCGAGACTCTGCAGTCCGCGGTGTAATTCCAGCTCTAAAAGCTTCATATCCTAGTTTTTGAAATAAATTACTCATGTGCTTATTTATGTTGATCTTTCTGGGAAACGATGTATAATAAAGCTGCAGTTGTTAGCAGTCCCGCAATATATTACTTCTTTGTGGGATATGGCTTTAACGGTTTTGGCGGCTTGGGCATAATACCCATCTTCTGTAGGTGGTGTTCAGTCCATATCTCAAAATGCCAACCACGATCATTTGCATACTCGGTTGCAGCTTTCCACTTACATTGATTCTTGACGTATGTGACAGCCTCAGTGATGTACCGCTTTGTCTTGCGTTTACTGGTTGGTAGCTTGGTCTCTTTGTCGGGTTTTATTTCTATCAAGAATGTTGCACCCTCGGTTGTCACATATTTCAAATCTACAAAGTATCTATGGTAGCTTTTATCGACGTCAAAAAAGTATGGAATGACAACTTCCTCAGATGACCACTCTTTGATCTGAGAGTTATTGTCTAACCATTTGAAGCAATGGCGCTCCCACATCGATCTGTAAATGACGTTTGATGCATCACCCTTATACTTGTGAGGATTGATAACGGTGTATCGTCCTTTATATGTCATCGAAAAGCCTTATAAATATCTGCAAATGCAACTGTATTTATTAGGCAAACAATGGCTGGTTATTACCAATATCCTATAGAACACCAAGACGACTTCTTAGGAACAATTTCTTTTGAAGCTATAATTGAACCACCAATTGACGTCAACATCTTTGGTATAGGTGGCAATCCCAATCGTGAAGGTGGTACAATAATTACACAAGACACCCTTGAGCAGTTTACTGGGGGCGATAGATTTACACGCAGCGGTGAAAAAGGAGTTATCCCCGATGGTAGGGTAACTCTATACATGCCTCGGGCATTGCAAATTCAAGATGGCGTTACATACGACAACAACTTTAACTTGGGACTGATTGGTGCTGGTGTTGAAAATGCGTTAAGTAGAGGAGCTTCGAGTCTAGCTTCTGCTGCTGCAAACGCTACAGGCGGGGCTATTGAATCCTTTGTATCTAGTTTCTTAGGTACATCTGGTGGGGACTTGGCTCGACTTGGCGCTGTTCGAATGGCAGAAGCTATTAACACTGAAGTTGGTGGAGCTGTTAGATCTGTTGCAAGAGTTGTTCCTAATCCAAACACTAGAACACTGTTTAGAGGCGTTGCAATGCGTCAATTTGCTTTTGACTTTACGCTAATTCCAAATAGTATTCGTGAAGGTCAGGAGATCCAAAACATCATTAGATTCTTTCGTACACAAATGTATCCTGAAGATATTGGTGGAACAGCGACCACTCAAGGTATTTTTGGATTGAAGTTTCCCAACAAGTTTGAAATTAAAGTGCTATATCGCGAGAAGGAGGTTGGAATTAGATTTCTTCCTTGCTACTTGACAGGATTCTCTGCAACGTATAACCAACAGGGTGGTGCTATGCATAAAGATGGTAAGTGGAATGATGTGAACATCCAACTATCGTTCACTGAAACAAGAACATTGGTCAAACAAGATATTCAGGCGGGATACTAATGTCAAAATATTTTGCACCGTTTCCACTCTTAACCTACAGCTTTGGATCTGCAGAAGATCCTGTGTTGTTTCAAAACTTGTCGGCGTATATAGATCTTGTTGATCAGGTAAAGGATGATATCTCTTATTACCAGACAATGCAGATTGAAGAGTATGAACGCCCTGATACGCTTTCGTATAAGCTCTATGGGACAACTGACTACTACTGGACATTCTATTTATTGAATGATGATATCCGTGAAGGTGGATGGCCGTTGTCTGGTGCCGACCTACAAGCTAAAGCTCTTATCGATTATCCCAACAGAGTTATTACAACAACCAATGATATCTCTGCAACATTTCTTCCTGGTGAAACAGCGATTGGTCTTTCTTCAGGTTCTATAGGTAAAATACTAAAGCGTTACCTTGATCTAGGGCAGATTGTTATTAACTCGAACGGCAATTATAATGTAAACGAGCTTATTAGAACATCAACTGATGGAATTACAACTGTTAGTGTATACAGAGAAACAGCTCAATATAACAGTGTTCATCACTATGAGAATACGTCAGGTGAATGGGTTGATATTAATCCATTCACTCAAAACGTATCAGGTTTAATTCCTATAACATATCTAGATCGAATGATTTTGCGTAATGAACAGCTAAAGACTATCAAAACATTGAAGAAAGAAGTTGCACCTCAAATAGCTGCTGCCTTTAAGAAAGCGTTGTTAAGTTAATATGGAATCAGCCAAGCATTATGTAATTGAACAGGCTCTACTTACTGCAGATCGCTCCGCATCATCAGTAATTGATATATCGCAAGTAATTATTGAGCTAAATATTTTTGAAAGTATCGAGTTGCCATACCTAACTGGTTTAGTTATGATCAACGATGCTGTTGACTTGTTGAACAGAGTTGGGTTTACTGGGACCGAGCGACTAGAGATTAAATTGTCACAACCTAACAGTTCATTCACACTTATTAAAAAGTTTGTAGTTGAACGTATTGAAAAGTCTGAAAAGATAAACGATCAACAGGAAGTGCTGTTGCTTCGCATAATAGAAGAGCACGCTTATAACAGTGCGCTGATTAGATTCAGTAAGGCATACACAGGTAAGCCTGAAAAGATTATTGAGAAGATGTTAGCTGATCAGTTAAAGATGCCTCTCAGAAATAACTCTACAGAGACCAGTCAAATGGATATGAAGGTTGTTGTTCCATATATGACTCCTTTACAAGCGTGTGAGTGGCTCAGAGTACGTGCGACCACTATTAATGGTTCTCCATACTTCTTGTATTCATCTATTAATGATAAAGATTTGGTTCTTAATGATCTCGACACTATCTTATTAGAGGGATCGTGGAACACTGCCATTGATAAGCCGTTTACATACTCTCAACGAAATTCTTCTTTATTTAATCAGAATCAGAATATTAATCGACAAGCATATGTAATTGAAAGCTACACATATGGTAATACTGAGGACACACTGGCACTTGCACGTCAAGGTATCTTTGGTGCACAGTATTACTTTACAGACTTATCATCTGGTGTTACTGAACAGCAACATTTTGATATAAGGAAAGTTGTCAGTAAACTCGAAACTTCACAAGTTTTACAAGGCAGCAAGACGTTAGCAATTGACATTGACTACGTTGTTAATAATCAACAGATCAATAATGTCAACTCGGCCCATGTTCATCAAATTGTTGCAAATGGATCGTATCCAGATTACTTCAACTACTATGAAGAAGGTGCTGGTGGGGTTACAAAGTATATGCTAAATGCGGCCAACGTTTCATTGCGCCATTTACTATTCAAAAACTCAATCCAGTTAAAGGTGCCAGGTGCAGCTTTTCTCACAGGGTCAAATAAATCTATTGGTAAAATGTTTGAAGTCAATATTTTCAACAGTGATATATCATTACAGAATAATGCTGGTGTAACAATGGAAGATATGAAAGACAAGAAGAAGTCAGGAGACTATCTTGTGTATGCTGCAAGGCACGTGTTTTCATTGGGCAAGCACACAGTTATGATCGATGCTGTTAAGTTAACATCTGATCGCGGTGCAGATGGTGGTAGATTCCGGAGAGGTGTATAATGTTTGGTATGTTTACTTCACAATACTACGGTGATGTTACACGTTGGTTTATTGGTATCGTAGAGCAGGTGGGTGGTGATATTCCTCAGTTAGGACGTGTCAGAGTTCGTATTCACGGCATTCACGGTCCAGCATCAGAACTTCCATTAGCGGACCTTCCTTATGCTAGTGTTATGCTTCCTGCGACAGAAGGTGGCGTCTCTGGTATTGGAAGATCAACTGGACTTGTCGCTGGTGCTACTGTGTTTGGCATCTTCATGGACGGAACAAACTCTCAGCTTCCACTTGTGCTTGGATCAATTCCTAAGATGGAAGTGCCCTCAGCAACACAACTATCTGGTATGAGAACAAGTGCTGTACATCAATCGTCTGGTGTTCCATTTGGTAATACTGTTCCATCAATGAACGATTCGTTGACGGGTATTCCGCCTGGTGTCACTTACAATCCTAGCTCAAATCAAAAGCAAAATATCCAGATTGCTTGGGACTACCTTATGTCAACCAACAACTATAGCAAAGAGCAAGTCGCTGCTATGATTGGTAACTTCCTGCATGAAAGTGGTATGGATCCTGGGATTAGATCTGGAATTGCTGTCGCTGGAGGTGGCACTGAGAACTCTGTTGGTATTGCTCAATGGTATTACTACGGTGCAACGGGCGGCCGTCAGACAGCATTGAGAAACTTTGCTGCTCAAAAAGGTAAGAACTGGGATGATCTATATGTTCAGCTAGCGTTTGTCGACTATGAGCTTGCAACAGATCCTTCCGTTGGTGGTGCACAGTTTAAAAGAACCACAAATGTATTAGATGCCACACTTGTGTTTATGCGTAAATATGAGAACCCTGCTAAAACTGGTGAATACGGATCAGATGGAATTGAAAAGAGATTGGGTCAAGATGAACGTATTACAAATGCCCAAGGTATATACGAAAATTTTGCTAATAATGGTGGAGCGGCACGGTAAATGGCAGTCAATGTAACAGAGCTTAACTCTCACATTAAGAATGTAAATAGTCAACTTAGTTTTGCTGAGATTGAATCATCAGCTGATACAATGACTGATCAATTTACTGCAGCGACAAATACTCAATTAGGATTTGCGGTTGGGGATGTAAAAGGTGGTGTTGAGTCATTAGTACAAACCGTTGATTATCCGCTAGGTGCCACATCATCAGCCGCCCCAGCGGTGTCTCGTATAACTGCAAATGTTCCAAATATAAAGAGTGACCTCGTTAAAACTATTAGTGGGTCTGACGCATCAAAGTTAGGATCAATTGTGGAATCTACATCAGAGTCTGGAATTCTTGATGAGATTATTACTGCTGGAACTCCTGAGGCTGTTGCAACAGCTCTATCACAAACTCTAGGAAAGACGACAGCAGAGATTAAAGATTCTTTGGCTGCTATTTCACCACAAGGTTTAAATATTGATGTAACATCATCTGTGGATCAGGTATTGAATGGAACTTTTAAGAACCCATTTTCTGCAGGACTATTTAATTTAACATCAGCTCTTACTTCTGCTGTTAGTGGATTAAATAGTACAAATATCTTAAAAAATGTTGTTGAGAACTTTACTGGTCAGATTACAAATACTGTATTGTCTGCAATTAATATCAGCGACAAGGATTTAACGCAATCTATTGTTGTTAACATTATGAATGGTAATAGTTCTTTAGCAGTTAATAGATCATTACCATCTTTGTCGTTGCCTACTGATTTGGTAAATTTATCAATACGAACTGGTATCAAAATTGACACATCAAGCGTTCAAGCGTTAATGAAATCCCTTGACCTACTTGAATTAGCTGGTGGATCGTCGGCATCTATCCAAAATATCGTAAACAACATCAGTAACATTCAATTATTATATAATGGTGTCTCAGGAGGAATTAGCAACACTATCACAAGTGGTAATCCATCGTTAGGAACACCTTCTCCTGACCGTGTTGTGGCTATTGGCAGTACGAACACAGGTGCAAGTGGACCGTACGATACAGATTTCTCTTACATTGAATCTCTTGAAGAAATGACTGCTGACCTTCGAGCTGTTACGCGTTTAGTGTCAACAACTGTTGTTCACTGGACAGCTAACTATATTGATGACTATCATATTGATGCACAAACTATTAAACAGATTCATATGTCTAAAGGTTTAACAACTATTGGATATCACTATATTATTAAACGCGATGGTTCAATTCAAAGAGGGCGGAACCCAAATCAGACTGGTGCCCACGCAAAAAGTAGTCATAACCCATATAGTATTGGAATAGGATTTGTAGCCGGCTATAACTGCCCCAACGGCACAGCTAATCCTGAAGGGTATGCTAGTGCTGATTCTATCAACTCTGCTCAGTGGGCAGCACTTGATACATACTTAAAGGCATTCTATACAGTGTATCCAGGTGGGGAAGTTTGGGGCCACCAAGACACCGACCCATGGAGTAAAACTGACCCCATGACTAATATGTCAGCATACGTTAAAAACAAATTTGGCAAAACAAATATTAGTCCACAACCATCTAGAACATATTCTCTTGAAGAACTAGGTGAAAAACTTTTTGACCCAGTTCGTACTAGTCCGCTCGATGAAGGCAACTATAGTGGAGAAAACGGTCGCCTCGATCCAAACACTTTAACTGTAATTGCTGCTGGGCACAGATTACGCGCAGATGCTGCTAATGCATACTTACAAATGGTTGCTAGCGCCCGTGCTGCTGGTGTTCAATGGACTATCACAGATTCTTATCGTACATACGAGGTCCAAGTAAGACTTGCACAAGAAAAGGGTCTCTATGGCGAAGGTGGGTTAGCCGCTAGACCTGGAACTTCTAGGCATGGTTGGGGGCTTGCTGTTGACTTAGGTGGGGGAGCAAACTCGAGTGGAACGGTCCAAAATAATTGGCTTGTTGCTAATGCTGGGTCATTTGGGTTCAAAACTATTCCTCGTGAACCATGGCACTGGGAATACGGCGGATAATTCTTTTACAAAGGTAACATATTATGTCAGACGAAAATGGCGATGATTTTGATGGTATTGTAGACCAACAAGTCGCGGGAATTATTAACACTCCAAGAGGTGCTGGGTTTTCAGATCCTGCAGGTGTGTATCCACGCCCAGCATATCACTACAGATCATCTATCAACAAAGCTGCCACAGGTCACAGCGTCACTGGCCTTAGTGTGGGCGGCGGTGATCCTCGTATTGATGCATGGGGGTCATTAAGTGATCCTACGACAGATCAATCTGGCAAATACACTCACGTTGATATAAATGAAACCAAGTCAGGGCATCAAATTGTTTATGATGACACTCCTGGCAATGAACGCATTTTGATTAAGCATCGCACTGGTGGTGGTATCGAACTTCGCGCCGATGGTACAATGATTATGAAGACTGAGTCCAACATGATTACATCAGTCTCTGGAAACAGTGCTGTAATTATTGAAGGTGATGTGATGATGGCGGCTAAGAACTTCACATTAGATATTGCTGCTGACATGAACCTAAAGGTTGGTGGCGACTTCAATGTAACTGTTGGTGGTAGCTTAACAGAAACAATTAATGGTTCTCGTCGCGAAAACATCAGAGGCAATGCTGGCACAACCGTAAAGGGTAGCAAGTCGACAACTGTGCTTGGGACAACAACAAACACCACACTTGGATCATTTAACAACATCGTCAAGGGCAACTCTAACAACACCGCTGAGGGAACAGCTTCCTACACATCTAAAGGTGCCGTTAAAATCTCCTCAGCCGCCGAAGCAAATATGTCGTCTCCAAGCGTCAACATTGCTGGATCGAGCCTATCAGTATTTGGATCAAGTGGTACAATTGGTGGTGAAGGTGTAGTTGCTTACGTTAAAAACATATACGGAGAATCGGGAACATTCACAGAAGGTTTCAAAGCTCCCACATTCGAAGGTAAGCTAAAAGGTAAGGCAGACACCGCCTTCCTAGCTGATGCTGCAACTACGGCGGCAGCGGCTCCTTTGGGCTCATATGTCGCACCAGGATCACAAGCACACACCGCAGTCGATACAACTGCAACAGAAAAGCCAACATCTGGTCTACTCGACACGTATCTCAACAAGTCTTCTCGTGGTGTATCTCGAGTCAGCATCGATGCTGGTGATCATTTGAAGAATGCTATTGATCGCTCTGTTAAGTCTGGTGGTGTAACCGACCGTCCATTGACAGTCGCTGAAACAGCAATTCGTATGTTAGATGAGGACAATGCGGCTAATGCAACATTTGTAGCAAACGCTGTCTCAACTGGAACACTTGCACCAACATACACAAATAGCGTTCCACCATCCGTTGGAAGAACAAGATCAACACAGTCTTACGGCCGTGTGCCAACAACATTTGTTCAAGGAAGCACTGCGCAGTCAGCAATTAAGATGTACGTTCCTGCTGAAAAGCCACCAGCAAAAGTGTTCTCAGTTGATCCTGGATATGATCCTATGAACATCAACGTGCGGATTGGGCCTACAGCTATAAACTCATCCACAATGTTGGCAAAGGGTGTTCCATTAGGTACATTCCTTGGTGGCACTGCTGATAAGGTTACATTGAACCATATTGCAACAATAGAGGAGCGTCAAGCGATTGCTCGCAACTTGTTGC
>Ga0181349_1000254_pt1 | contig 22831 bp, 24 predicted proteins | sample Su13VDMM110SD_FD_130106 | JGI IMG/M metagenome (GOLD analysis project Ga0181349, IMG submission 130106) | Freshwater viral communities from Lake Michigan, USA - Su13.VD.MM110.S.D | ecosystem: Environmental > Aquatic > Freshwater > Lake | place: USA: Michigan | collected 2013-07-16 | reverse complement strand
TCTTACTTTTTCCCATAACCATTTTTTAAATTGTTTTTTGTATTGTAAACAATACCATAAATGACGAAAATACTTAAATACTCGTATATTTTTTTTGACTTGACGATAACTATTATAGCGATCTAGATCTATTACTATTTCGTAAAAAGCTTTCTTACTTGTATTACTAAGATTAAGGGTTAAAATGTCGTCAGATAAAGAAGTTTCATATGTATCAATTTCGATTTCTATTTCGGTTTCAATTTCGGTTGTCATTTTGAAATGTATATGGTTAGTGATTTATGTTTTTATACTTTAAAATAAAAAATTTGTTTCAATTTTTTGTTTAAATACAAATTAAATTATAATACGGTTAATGACTATATAAAAATCGGTGTTTGAAATGTAAAAAGGTGTATATATCTAACAATATTTTATATATCTAACGATACTGTATTATTAGCCGATTTCTTACGACGTCCGCTACGTTTTGGCATATTTCCCTCTGCTTGAAGTTCCTTTAAGTCACTTATACTAATTGTACTATTATCATTCGTATTATTCATATTTACAGGTGACATTTGTTGTGCCTCTTGTATATTAATTGTTTTAGTTTTTAAACCAGATAGAATATCCGTTATATCACTTGGTCCCTTCATTTCCGGACGTTGCATTTGTTGTTGCTGTCTTCTACTTGTTCTTTCTTGAAAATCTGGACGCTCAAAATTCTCTCTGAGACTTATACCATCATCTGTAAAATTACTGCGACTATAATTTAAATCTGGTCTAGTTGCGTAATTATTATTGCCTGGTCTACTTGACGGCGGTGGAATGGAGTTTGGTCCTTGTGTAGCTAATGGCGGAGGAGGCCCCATACCTTGTTGTGGTGTTTGCATTTCAGGATTCATAAGACCTGTCATAAATCCAGAAAATCCAGGACTTGTTTGCGCCATTGAATTTACTGCTGCATTTTGAAAAGAGCGCATTAAGTCAGGATTTTGGCGTAATATATCATCCATTCCTGGCATAGCTGATTTAAACATAGTGTTTGTCATATGGACCATCATAGCGCTTCCACCAAGTTGAAACAAAAGTTTTAATTCAGGAGCCATAGATGCTTTAGTCTTATATTTTTCATGCAACTCTGAAAAAATCTCATCATAATCATTTAGATTTTCATTTATTTGGTCGCTCCATCCGTCTAGTTTAATATCAAATGGGTCAAATTTGTTATTTAAAAATTCAATTCCATTAATAACAGCCATTAACATATTTCCCTGAAATTTAACAGAGTTTTGTTTAGACTTCTCCTCCATAATTGTTTCATATTCTCCTATCATTTCTTGAAGTGATGAGTCCATCGTATATTTTTTCGATAACTCTACACCTTTCTTTTCAAGAGTCTCCAATTTTCTTAAATATTTAAATTTCTCTCTTAACATATCTTCTTTATTTAATCTTGGTTCCATTGGAACAGATTTATCTGGATTAATAGGTATATTATTAAATTTCGTAAAACCATCCCACGTTTTAGATTCATTTTCTGTTTGGGCGGTTGATTCGCCGATTGAGTTATCGTTAAATCTTACAGATTGCTTTTCTTCGTAAACAGAACTGGGTTTATTAAATAGGTCTGATTTTGGATTAAAAGAATTAAAAGAGGTTGTTGGTATGTCTTCAACTAAATTATTCAAATCATTTTCTAAATCATTCAAATCATCTAAATTAATATCACTACTACTACCTTTTTTGTTTTCTTTAACTTTATCATTCATTAAAAGTTCTATGCCTCCTCCAAAATTTGTCTTAGATGTATTTTCCCAACTATTACTAAAATTGTTATCATTCAGGTCAAGCTCAGTAATTTCAATTATATCAGACATTATTAATGATTAATTAGAACATTTAATTTTAAGTATTACGAATTAAAATATATATTATTAAATAATTTATTAAATAATATATTCATACAATTTATTTTTTATTCATCAATCTCTGTAAATTTTAGATAAATATATCCGTTTTCATTATCTGAATAAAGTTTTCTACATTGAATTTCAATAATTTGACAATCATCTACATATAACTTGTCATTTAAAGCGTCTAAAACAAATTTTACCATATTATCTAAATCTTTATTATTAACGTTATATTTTGGTGAAGCTTCTTTTAAAATATTGATATTTTTTCCTGTTTTGTAATGTGATTTTGGTCTTTTACAAAAAAAAAATAAAATACATTTTATTGGCTTTTCCATTTTTTTTTCAGGTAAATTATTAATTAATTTTACAAAATCTTCTTTTTCTTTTTTTGATGGATCATATGTTCCGCCAAACTTTCTATGTCTATGGCGCTTTAAACTAACTGGTTCAAAATGTATAGTATCCTCAAATATCATTGTTATATCGTTATGTTGTTATGTAATATATTTTTATATTGTATTATTATTATATTGTTACAAATATATCGTTATTATTTTTGAATTCTATAGTTTGCTGGGTTGATTGATGGTGCTATTAGTCTAGAATTTAACTGTTCTCTACTTATGTAAGGATTTTTTAGGTCGCTGTTACAATAACCAAAACCTGGCATACTTGTGTCAAAAGTTGATTTAAATATATGAGGAACATTACTTGACGGAGTATTACCAGTTTGCACGTGTTGGTCTAAACCTAAATCGTAGCAAGCCTCTGAATTATTATACTGCATAATTTTCAAAGCGTTTTGCTGTAAATATTGACGGTAATTCCAGTTAGTTTTAATGCCTTCTTGGTTTTGAATTCTTTCATTTACTAAAGCATCAGGTTGCCAAGAAGAATAATTTCTTCCGTCATTCATAATCGGCGGAAAATTGAAATGAATATTATTTGAACCTGAATAACAAGTGCCCCAACTCATATTATATATTATATAATTATAATAATATAATTTTATTTTATAGTTATATTTTTTATTTTTATCGTGACAAGTATTGAAAAAAAAAGTCTATTCAGCACCTAACAATTTAAGTATTTCGTTTTTCTTAAGTTTTGAGGCGTCGTTAGTTAATCCTTTTTCTGCGACAATATTTCTCAGTTTATTAATAGAAAGTTTTTTGTAATCTAAATTGTCACCATTCTCTTCTAAATTTATATGAATTGTTTTTAATTCTGTATTGGTTTCGTGTAATTTATTTTCTTCAATTTGAAATATATTTATATTTTGTTTTGCTTGTTCTTCTTTAAATAGTTCTTTTTCTTCAGTTTGTTCGTTTATTACGTTATCAACAAGAAATGACGACAACATCATATTATTATTATTTGTCTCTACTAAATCTACTAAATCTTCTAAAATCTCCTGTTTATCTTCGTAATTTTCAGCATATAACTCTGTTATATCTTCATCAAACTTTAATATTTTTATATCACTATCCTTAGAGAAATTTATTTTTACATCTAGAGAATTCTGGCTTATTATCGAAGTTGTATCACCAATTAATGTATTATTAACAGAAACATTATCACCATTATATTCGTCTTCATATTCTTCATCGTCTTCATCTTGTTCGTCTTCATCTTGTTCGTCTTCATCTTGTTCGTCTTCATCTTGTTCTTCATATTCACCATCTTTTTCTTCATAGTCATCTTCGTCACCTTCATCTTCGTCACCTTCTTCATCTTCGCCATCTTGTTCTTCATCGTCACCTTCTTCATCTTCGTGATCGTCACCTTCTTCATCTTCGCCTTCGTCATCTGAAACATTAATTAAATTATTATTTTCATTAATATTAAAAGAATTTTCTAAATTATTTAAAGGATAAAATAGAGGAATGCTCGCACCTCCTGTTGTTTGCTGTTGTTTTAATCCATTATTAATAATATTAAATTCTTCAGCTAAAGAAGATACTAAACTTAACATAGATGATATTTTATGATTTTGTTCTCTCATCTTTCCTTCAAAATAAACTACTAATAACGCGGTTACAAGTAATAAAGTCGCTAAAAATATAAAAAATGTTGAATTAAATAAATCAAAAAATGAAGCCATTATATTACAAAAAGATTATATAAATAAATCAAATAACTAACGAATATAAAATATAAATATTTGTTGTACTACTATATTTTATTTTTTGTACTATATATTATTTCTTTTGGATAATTCATTTCTGTTAATATATCTATTCCACCCTTAACGTGAGATATACCGTTTTTCAACAAGTAAAAGTATTTTATGCGATTATCTTTTTTTTCAGAAACCATATAACGGTTTATTATATTAGTATTTTTTTTTAGATTTTTACATACTTTAATAAAGTGTGTTGTTAATAGACAAGATACGTTTTTACGTTTTGATAAATATTTCATAAACGCAGTAGCACTCAATTCCGCCTCTTCAGGATTTGTTCCTGAATATAATTCATCAAACACACAAAAATGTGTATCTTCATCATAACTACTATTATTAATGCTATCTATAATTTCTTTACAACGTCGTGCTTCTGCTTGAAATAAACTATCTCGTCCTGAAGTATCAGGAATATTTAAATAACAATGTATATGTGTATATGGTTTTAATTTGGCAGAATCATAAAATCCACACCCAAATTGCTGTGTAAGTATTATATTTATAAGCGTTGATTTTAGAACTGTAGTTTTTCCTGAAGCATTTGGACCTGTTATTATTATATTTTTTTTTAATTTTATTGTGTTTTTTATTGGATTATTATTTTTTAGACAAGCATAATAACTCTTTGAAATCTCATTCTTTTTGTTTTCTTTTATAAAAGACGCAAAATTTATTTTTCTCTCTATAATATTATTTTGTAACCCTTCTATACAATCAATATAACCATTAAACCCAAACGAAAACATTATAGCTTCTTCATATTCTTTATCAGTATGTAATTCATAAAAGTATTTTAATACATTTCCTATTTCAGCTAATTTTTTTATATTACATAAGTTGTAATCTGTAATTTTTTCAAGTTTCACATGTATGCTTTCTAGCAAATTCATTTTAATTATAAGATTGTTATTAAAATCTGTATGCGTTAATAAATTTTTTGAATAACTCATATAATTGCGCATTGAAGATAAAGTGTGATTTATATATATATTGATTTCCTTAAAATAGTTATGTATATTTTTCATATTTGAGTGAAATCTAACACAAACCATAATATTTTGGTAAATTGAATATAAGTATAATGCTGCTGATACTATTATGTAAATTCTCTCTTGAAAAGATATATCAAAAAAATGTATTGTGAATAATTTACCTATAGCATTTTGTTGAGCTACCATTTTAAGAATTACCATATATTGCGAAAATGACAAGTCTAGTCCTTTTAATTTAATAATTAAAAAAGGTATTAACATTATAATTATTGGAACAAAAAGAGAGATAATTGGAGAAAACAGATTATACAAACTCGCAAACTGTAAAAATAATATAGAATTATTCAAAAAATCTAATTTTTCCCAATCGACGTAACAATACTTTTCTTTAAATCCATTTTCTATTTTTATTTCATTCCATATATCAAGTATATTTTTATAATTTGACGAATATTTTGTATATTTATTATCTAACCTTTTATATTCTTTTAGCAAATGTTGATTTTCTTTTAAAAAATTTACGTCAGTTGTATAGTAATTTGCTGTTTGTGTAATAATTTTTTTTGAAATATCGTTATCATTTTCAAAATAATAAGTATAAATTGGATTACAAGACTGGTCCATTGTTTCAACTAGTTCTAAATCATTAATAATATTTTTATTGAGCTCAACTTTATCTTTATTATAAAATATAGGCAATTTAAAATAGTTATCAACATCTAGTACATCTTTTTTATCTTTTTTTACATTTAGTTCTTTTTCTTTTTTTTCGTTAGTATTCATTATATAAAAATAAGAAATATAATGAATATTTTATACGCATAAAAAAAATAATATATTTCTATACACTTTGTAAAAAAGTTAAATCCGCAGGCATTTCTTCAATATTACAAGAATAATGTTGTTCAATTTCTTTTATTTTTGTAACATCACGACGTGAAATAAAGTTTATACCTACACCTTTTCTACCCCATCTACCACTTCTACCTATTCTATGTAAATATGTATGTACGCATTTTGGTAAATCAAAATTAATGACAACACTAACCTGTTGAATATCAATGCCACGAGCTGTAACATTTGAAGAAATTAAAACGCGATATTTACCGTATTTAAAATTATGAAATGCTGCGTCTCTAACAGATTTTTCCATATTACTATGAATACAACATACAGGAAAATCATCTTCTTTCATAGCATCATATAAATCTATTACGCGTTTTACGCTGTTACAATATATTATACACTGTGAAACGGATATAAAAGAAAATAAGTCTTTTAAAGTTTGGTATTTCTGTCTGTCGTCATCGATTCCAATTACAAATTGCCTAATACCATCAAGAGTCAAGTTCTCAGGTTTTACACATATTTTAACAGGATTTCTCATAATTTTATCTATTATTTGATATGTATTATCTGGTAAAGTGGCACTAAATAATGCTACCTGTATATTATTATTAAAATGCTGAAAAATATTATAAACTTGGTCTTTAAAACAAGATGACAGCATTTCGTCTGCCTCATCAAGTATAACAATTTTAAGTTCTTTTGCGTTGATTTTTCCGCGTCGTATCATATCAAAAACACGACCAGGACACCCACAAATTATATGTGGAGTCTTTTTATCTGAAAAAACACTAATTTCATCAACAGAAGAACCGGCAAACAATGTTTGAATTCGTAACCCTGTAATCATTTGTCCTATTTCTTTAAAGATATCTGATGTTTGAGTAGTCAATTCTCTTGTGGGAGACAATACTAATATTTGTGATTTATTTTTTGATGTATCTATATTTGCTAATGAACCAATAATAAAAGTCGCAGTTTTACCTTTGCCAGACTGGGCTTGTGCTATAACATCTTTACCATCTATAATCGGTTTTATTGCCTTTTGCTGAATATGACTAGGTTTTTCAAACCCCTTAGCATAAATTCCTCTCAATAAATCATTACTTAAATTTAGTTCATCCCAAGTTGCTATTTCATATGATGGATCGTAATTTTCTGTACCATTTTTTTCTGTATCATTTTTTTCTGTATCAACTTCTTCTAAATTATTTAAAACTTCGTTCTTTAGTGAGGACATATTATAATATATTATTGCTGTAATCTGTTTAAGTTTATTTAATTTTATTATAATATTAAAAAAAAATTGATATAAACATTATCATTTAATTAATTGTAACAACCAAAAATAATGACATCAACAAATATAATATATTCGCTTGAAAATATTCATAATATTATTTATCAGGGTTTTAATTATACTTTACCAGACAATACGTTAAAAACTATTTCTGAAATAGCACTTCAGGTCGGTGCGCCAAATTATGTAAAAACACCTGTATTTCAAAAGAAGGAAAATTTTGTAAAAACAGATTTATCATTTCCTTCTTCACAAAAGGAAAGTTTTAAAAGGAAAAAAAATAAAACTACTGAAATTGCTGATGAAAGTGTATGGGAAAATATAAAAAGTTCAACACACGCTTTTCAGTCAGCAAAAAATGAAGATAAGACTGGCATTAATTCTCAAATAGATACCATAAGAATATATTTAAATAAGTTAACAGATAAAAATTATATTGATATACGTAATAAAGTTGTTGATCTTTTCGACCAATTAATCGCAGACAATATAGTGTTTGAAGATTTGTCTCGCATAAGTTGTCTCATATTTGAAATCGCTTCTACCAACAGGTTTTATTCAAAAGTTTATGCTGATCTATACTCAGATTTATACACTAAGTATGAAATCATTAAAACCGTCTTTGACAATAATTTTAACAATTTTACAGACTTGTTTGCTATAATTGAATATGTAGATCCAGATGAAAATTATGATAAATTTTGTGAAATTAATAAAAAGAACGAAAAAAGAAAAGCAATTTCTACTTTTTATATGAATTTATTAGCGAATAAAATTATTTCTGTAGAAAAAATTATGTTAATAACAAAAAATTTATTAGAACAGATTTATAATTTTATTTCACAAGACAATAAGAAAAATGAAGTTGAAGAACTTACTGAAAACATATCTATATTATATAAAAAAGAAATATACGCTAGCTATAAGGGAAAAAATAGTTTTCTTATTGGAGAATATTCATTAAATGAAATTGTTGAAAAAATCGCAAACAGCAAAGTAAAGGATTATAAAAGTTTAACAAATAAATCTTTATTTAAGTTTATGGATATGATTGATATGTAGATAATAAATGTATAAAATAAATATATATAAAATTAAAACAAATACTAACTATAAATAGTTATGGATAATATTTTTTTTTCAGTAAAAGAAAAAGACGATGAAAAAGAAAAAGACGATGAAAAAGAAAAAGAAGTTTTTGATTTTAATAATTTATTAAATGATTTTTCGATAGTTGAAGATGTTAAAGTGTCAAGAATGATAGACTATAATGAAAATTATACTGTAAAGGAATTAATGTTAATTTGCGATTATTATGGTATCGCAAAAGAATTAAAACAAAATAAATTTAATAAAAACGAAATAGTTCAGTTTCTTGTTATGTTTGAGGAAAATCCTATGAATTACGATATAGTATTTAAAAGGCGAAATGTATGGTTTTATATTGATGAACTTAAAAAAGATAAGTTTATGAAAAAATATGTTATATGGTAAAAAAATATATATTTAATATTTTAATGATGATAAAATACTAAATATATTATATTATGATAAAATATAAATATGGTTTTATCAAAATTAGATAATGATATTAGTTATCCTGAATTAAAAAGTGTAGATTCTGGTGATTTAAAAATGGAAGCTAATTTATATCAATTAGAAATTAAAGACGTTGACGTTATTATTGCTGTTGGTAACGCAAAAAATACATTTGAAGACAATAATATATTATATTTTCCCATTTATTTAGTTAAAAACAATAACAAAGTAATTCAAATAGGTGTATATGAAATTAAAGCAACCGATTATTTAAGTTATTTGGATGACTATAGTAATTTAGACGTAGAGAAGCTAAACGAGCCTTTAATTTATTCATTTGCAACTAAAGAATTGCTTGCTAAGCTAAGATTAGAACCTGAAGTACCATTAAAACGTGTCATAAATGTCGATAAAGAAGAAGGGGAAGAAAGTGAGGCAAGTGAAAGTGATGATGATAATAGAAGTGTTAAAAGTCGAGAAGATATATATAATGAATACTACGAAATACCTGAAGAACGAAAAGATATTTTTATTTTAACGAAGGGCGTCCCTATTCCGTCAGAGCTTAAAGAAGAAACACAGATAATCGCTAAAGATTATAGAGAGAAATATCACGAAACGCCTTCTGACACTTGGATTGAAAAATTTATGAGAAATCCAAACTATGGTATAATAGATAATGAAGGGGAGGGTGATTGTTTATTTGCGACTATTAGAGACGCCTTTTCAAGTATCGCCCAACAAACGTCAGTAAGTAAGATTAGAAAGAAGCTGTCAAATGAAGTGACAGAAGAAATTTTTTTAAATTATAGAGAGCAATATAATATGTATAAAACCGCAATAGAAAAGGACACTGAAGACATTAAAAGATTAGAAAATGAGTATATGACTTTACAGAAACGGTTCGTTGATATTATAGATAGAAACGAAAAAAAACTTATTTCAGAACAAGCCAAAAAGGTTAAAGCAGAACATGATAAGATTGTAGAAGAGCGAAAAATTAGTTTAACAATTTTAAAAGAGTTTAAATTTATGAAAAATGTAGATACATTAGAAAAATTTATAAGCAAAATTAAGTCTTGCGACTTTTGGGCTGATACTTGGGCGATTTCTACATTAGAGCGAATTTTGAATATTAAGTTTATTAATTTATCAAGCGATAATTATAAAAGCGGAGATGTAAAAAATGTCGTCCAGTGCGGACAATTAAATGACAGTGTGCTAGAAAACAAAGGCGTTTTTAAACCAGAGTTTTATATTATTGTAGAACATACTGGTAATCATTACAAAGTTATATCATACAAAAAAAAAATGATTTTTAAGTTTAAAGAGTTGCCGTATGATATAAAAAAAATGGTTGTAGATAAATGTTTAGAGAGAAATGCTGGACCCTTTTCTATTATACCGGATTTTTTAAAATTTAAAGCAAAATTTAAAAAAGCAGTCATCAAAGAATCTCAATATGAAGACCTAAGTGAAAGCAAACTAAAAGGATTATATGATGACGAAATCGTATTTTTAGTTTACTCAAAATCTAACGATAAACCTCTTCCAGGGAAGGGTTCAGGAGAGAAAATTCCTAATGAGAAGCTAAAGGATTTTACTGAGTTGGCTGCGATGCCTCAATGGAGAAAAAAACTAGCGAATTCGTGGGTCCAACCTTTTTCACTAGATAACCACCAATGGTCTTCAGTAGAACATTATTATCAGGCTTCTAAATTTAAAAAAGAACACCCAGAATTTTATTTAAGTTTCTCTCTAGATTCTGGAACAGAACTATCTAAAAATCCAGAGTTGGCGAAGGCCGCAGGAAGTAAATCAGGAAAGTTTAAAGGAGAACTTTTGCGACCTTTTGAAGTGAAGGTAGATACAGATTTTTTAGGTAGAAGAGAGAAAAAAGAAGTATACGCAGCACAATACGCTAAATTTACACAGAATGAAGATTTAAAAAAACTTTTAGCGGCAACTGGAAACGCAAAAATAACACATTATGTGCGTGGAGCACCATCTATTGTGTATGATGATTTAATGTTGATTCGTGATAAGATAGCAAGAGGGTTAATATAAGTTTATTATTTTTTCTATTGTTTATATATAAATTTTTATAATGAGCGATAACGCAATGAAAATAAAAGAAAAAAAACGTAAAAAGCGTTATACTTTTCCTGCTGAACTTGATGAATACAACAGTAATAATGTAAAACATAAACGTCGTCATTCAATTAATCACATTGTGATGGAAAACGAGTTCGTTGATTATAATGAAAAACACTTTATTATAAAAAATAATGTTAATGGAGTGAAAAAAGAAATAATCATAAAAAAATACACAAAAATTCACCCCTTAGTAGAGAATGAAGATGTTATTGGTAAAAATATAGACGATGAGACAAATGCTGAAAACTTTATAAAAACACAAAATTTATGTAACATATTATCTAAAATTGTAGTTAAAATATTATGCTGTATTGGAATTTTTTCTTGCGCTGCTATATAATTTTTATTGAAAAAATGGTGCAAAAGGTCATTCAATGTTGTAAAATATGAAAAGTGTAAAAAATAAAATAACACAATATATTAAATGATGCTAACTAAAAAAAGCAAACAATTAATTTTATTTTTTAAAAACAACGGACATATTAATTATACAAAACAAACCGCCAAAACAAAAAATATTTTATTTTCTATTTATGAAGATTTACTTGAGTCGTATAATTATTTACTAAATTTAAAGAAAAGTAAAAAAAAGTATTTTAATGTTACGATAAAAAAAATACATAATAAAACTCATATTATACAGCCACAAAACTTTCATTCAAAAAGCTTTCCAGATATAATAAGAACCCATATAAATGACACTGCTAAATATGAGTTGACTTATACTTTTTCTCTCTACGAACGAAATATTAAAGTATATTTTATAGTCGAAGAGGACATAATGACTGATGTGAAGCTAGAGACTTTTAATAGGTATATTGATAACATTACAATGTGGTTATACATATTGAATAAATATGCTTCAAATAACTGTGTGAATACTCTTGCCGTTTATATTTATTTTACAAGTTTGGAAAAACAACTACCAGAAACAAATGTGACAATATTAGATGAAATACAAATTAACACTGCTTTTACTACGTCTTGTCCTAAAAACTCAGAAATAGTCGTTTACAGAAGAGAAGAATGGTTTAAAGTTTTTATTCACGAGTCATTTCATAATTTCGGTTTAGATTTTTCAGATATGGATATAAAAGATAGTACACGATGTATTTTAAATATTTTTAAAGTAAATTCAGAAGTAAATTTATATGAGTCTTACGCCGAATTTTGGGCCGAAATTATGAACGCATTATTTTGCGCGTTCTTTAAGTTAAAAAATAAAAACAATATTGTCGAATTTCTCTCTAATGCTGAGATATTTATTAATTTTGAAAGAACATACAGCTTCTTCCAACTGATTAAAACTTTACATTTTATGGGACTAACTTATAGGAATTTATATTTAAATGATGAAAGTAGTAGGACACTTAGAGAGAAACTATATAAAGAAAAAACGAACGTGTTATCTTATTATATAATAAAAACTGTTTTAATAAATAACTACCAAGGGCTTTTTTCTTGGTGTAAAACGAATAATTATTCTCTCTTACAATTTAAAAAAACTATATCAAATCAAATGAATTACTGTAAATTTATTGAAAAAAACTATAAAACTACGAGTATGTTAGAAAGTATTGTCTATGCTGAAAAATTCTATAACAAAGTTGCGAGCAAAAATAAAAAAAATTTTTTATTGTCAAATTTGCGTATGAGTATTTGCGAGTTAGGATAAAATGTTTATTATTTATTAATATTTTTTATTTTTTATTTTTTATATGTGTACCACAAAAATCCTCTCCCATTAAACAATTTTTAGCGCACTTTTTGCCCGTTTTATATATATTTTGACAAACGTATTTATATGTTCCATTACCTGTACTTGTTTTATTTGCTTTCCATAATTGACTTGCTTCTTCAAAGTTTATATTGACTTCATAAGTCACATCATATTGATATTTTGTTTGGCTTCTAGTTAACATTTTTATAAGTATTTTATTAATGCGTTATTTTATTATTATACTAGTTGAATACTTTATATTTTTCATTTCAATTTTTTATTTTATTTTTATATTCAAATACTTTTATATAAAAATGAAATAAAAAAATTATAATATTATTATTATTATATGCTTGATTTATATAATAATAAATACGATAGAACAACCTTAAAAGCTAATATTTATTCCGTTAAATTAATTGATATATTGAAAACGCAAACAATAGATGTCAGTTTCGCAGCAAAATATATATTAAATAAAAAATATCAGCTTCATACTGATGACAATATAAGCATTCCAATTGTGTTAATATATCAACCTCATATTAATAAAAATGAATTAATTGAATTACTAAAATATTACGATACTGATGATGATAGCGTTGACGACTTTGAAACAGTTTCAGAAAAAAAATTTTGATTTTTTTATTCATCTAGTAACATTAACGCCATTGCCGCATAATTATGTAAATCTATTAGTGTATCTCTAATACTCTCATCATTTATTAAATTTACACCATTTTTAGTTATTGACATTGAGCGTTGTAATTTATCTTCTATCCTCATCAATACACCGATAACACCATATTTTGCGAATGCATCACCATAATCAATATTTTTTTTGGTAAATAATTCTAATGCTTCTTGTTGGATTTTTTTCATTTGTTCAACTCTGTCCATTTTCAATAAATACTTTAAAATAATTATTTTATATATTATTTATTTTATATATTATTTTTATAAATTTTGTAGATTGATCGAAATGTAAAAAGTATTTGAATTATATGGTTTATAAAACTATATAATTTATTATTTTGTATTTTTTATTATTTTTTAATATTTGATTTAAGCAGTGACAACGTCCTTGGTAGCCTTAGCAAAATGAGGAGACATATACTTTTGGAGGTTAAAATAAGTTAGCTCATCACTCTTCTTAAGCTTCAAAAGGGCTGCGAGCTTTACATCAGGGTTGATCTTACGACCATTTTCCTTATCTTGGAGGTTATGGTTTCTGATATAAGTATTGATTTCCTTTGTAACAACTGTGCGTGCCATTTCTGAGCCAGTTGGCTTATCAAGGAACTTGGCAAGCTCATCAGAGATACGAGTAGGCTTAACAAAACCTGATGGGGCTCTGTTTCCTGCCTTGCGCTTTCTCTTAGAAGAAACCTTTTGGGCTACCTTAAGTTCACGGTGCCATTGTTTTTCTAGAACACGGTACTCAGCCTTCAATGAAGAAATAAGAGTTCCAATTTGTTGGAGCTTTGCCAAAAACTCAATTGACTTTTCAGCAAAAACAGCTTCAGTATCAACATCTGAAACAACAGCTGGTACAATAGAAGAAGAAGCAGTTACAACTGTTTCAACAACAGGGGTAGAAACAAGAACTTCAGAAACACTGGTAGTTGCGGTTTCAACCTTTGTAGCCTTTGGCTTTCTTTGCTTCTTTTCAGTTGGAACAGTAGAAGTTTCAACAGTGGAAGCTGTAATAATAGAGGGAGTGACTAATTCAGTCTCGGTCTTAGTAGAAGATTTCTTTGGCATCTTATTATAGTATATCTAAATAATATCTTTTTAAGTGATTTAACGCAAATAATATATATTGTTACGTGAATATGGTAATATTGCCTAAATTTAATGGGTTTTATAAATTAATTAATTAAAAATCAATTTTTTATTTTATAAAAATTCTCTCAATATTTACAAATGTCTAAAAATATCTAAAAAATATCTACAAATAACTTACTGATTGATAAAGCCAAGGAAGAGATAAAGCGGCATCTGTATTTACTAAAGTTAGGGCACCTAATATATAATATGAACCTAAAGATTTGCTATCACTGTCTATTCCACTACACACAAATTTTTCCATAATTTCTAAAACATAATTTTTTACATTATTTAAATTAATTTCATTATAAATATAAGTCAAATTCAAATTCCTAAATGGATCTCCATTAGGAGGACAAATGTTGCGTTTAACTTCTTCACTTAACTGAGCCCTATAGCTCCAAATTTCAATCAACTCTCTTATAAATTTTATTATTTGATTTCTGTTTAAAGAGAGAAACCATTGAGAATTGCTGTAATTGCCTAATAGGTTGATCGCCTGAAATAATGCCAAACTTCTTAATTCAACTGCTTTTTCGCTTGATACCATTTTTGTACTATCTTCAAAGTCCAAATTTATATTAATTTTTAATAACTTTCCTAGTTTCACTACCAATTTTAAATTTATTATTACTGATAACGGAAATAATTTTCTATTATAAGGATTTAGCATTTCTTTAGCATTTTTCATATATAAATTATGGAGCGATATAATATCAAAACCGTAAATAAATCCGTCTTCATCTTTGTAGCTAATAAATTGATGAAAATCTATTTCTTCTACAGGTTCCATAGTGACAAAATCATAAGCATTGTTACATTTTTTTCTATCTTTTGTTGCTGGACCGTGTAGCTCATTATATTTTCGCACTATATGTCCTCTAAAATACTTTTGAATTTTAATTATAAACGACGACAAGTGTAAAAAAGAATATAAACGATTTAACAGTTCATTTTTAGTGCCACTTAATTTTAATTTATAATATCTTGCGAAATTTTTTAAATGAGTGACATTGTAATTGTAACACGTAATTTCATTATAATTTTCTATATTTGGAACATTTATTTCATCACTATTTATTTTTATTAATTTTTTAGCTAATGGCATACTTTTTTTACAATTATTTGTAATTGTATTAATATAATCATCTAAACTGGTATCATTCTTTTTATAAATTGTATTCATATTATTCATTTGTATTTATATAATACATATATATTTTCTTTTTGAACCATTTTTTTATAATAATTTAATAAAAAAATACCGTTACCTTTATACGTGTTACAATTATAAAGTTACAAGAACAACATTTGTATTCATTTATATTTAAAAAAAAATTGATTTAAAGATAAACCTATATTGTAAATTATACTAGCAAGAAAAAGAATGTCAAACTCAATCATCGACGGAACTAATATTGATACCTCTGTATTCTCATACTCTGCTCCTAAAGCTAACCCAGCAGGAGGAAAAGTTGTTAATTTATATAATAAACATTTTAGAGATTTTAGAGAATCTATTACTTTATCGACACCATTAATGCTTACTTGGGGAGCTCAGGAAGGCTTAGATCAAGCTAAGAATCCTACAGGTAAGTATACGTTATCGCTTCAATTTCCTAATGCTGAATATACGAATCCAGACGCGGAAGCTTTCTTATTATCAATGAGAGCATTGGAAGCGAAAATTAAGGCAGACGCAATTACATACTCCCGAGAGTGGTTTGGCAAAGAAATTAAAAGTGCTGACGTAATGGATGAAAAATTTAATACTATGTTAAGGCATCCTAAGAAGGAAAAGAATAGTGCTGTATTAGACTTAAATAAGCCTCCAACTTTAGCTATTAAAATTCCTTGCTGGAAAGGTGTATGGCAATCTGAAATTTATGATGAAGAAGGTAGTCCTTTATTCATTAAGAGCAAGAGTTCACCAGGCGTTTCTCCACTTGATTTCTTGAAACCAAAGACTCACATAATCTGTTTAATTCAATGCGGAGGTTTATGGTTTGTAAATGGTAAGGTTTCTATTACTTGGAACTTAAAGCAGGCAATCGTTCAAAAGCCTAAAATGTCTTCTATCATTGAAGGCACTTGTTTCCTAAAGCCTAAAGCAGCTGAAGTAGAAAAATTGAAGACGCTTCCGCCTCCAGAAGATGATATTGATCCAGATGGTGTAGTAGCTACAACTATTGTTGATGATTCAGATGATGAGCGTGAGCTTCCTCCTCCGCCTCCACAAGTGGAAGTGAAAGAGTTGAAAGTTGAGACATCTACAACCGTAGAGGAAGAAACTGTAGCTGCTTCTGTTCCTGACACAGTGTCTGAAGAGCCGAAGAAAAAGAAAATTGTCTCAAAGAAGCCAAAGCCTCAAACATAATAAATAAATATTACAAAATAATAATAATAATAAATAAATAAATATTACAAAATAATAATAATAATAAATAAATATTATAAAATAAAAAATATATAAATATTTATATATTTTTTATACGTAAATGTGTAATAATTCAATTACTTATTTTATATTGATTTGAACTATTATATCGGCTTTTTCTGATACGTCATATATGTCTTTTTTAAATTTTGACAATCCTTCATTTTTGATTCTATAATATTGTTCTTTTTTCATATACAAATTTGACGTGGGAATATTATATTCTTTATCACCAATTTTAATATTTATACATAAATCATTTGTTATAATGTTATGCAACACTGTTTGTAAGTCTATTTCTTTTTTTACAATTATATTATTATTTTCGTCTATAATAATATCTTCCGTTAATTCAGGTTCACATATTACTATTATTTCACATCCAGAACCATCAAAATATAATTCATTGTACCATAATGGCACTAAAAATAATTCATAATTTATATATAACTTATATACATTATTGTTTAATAAATCATTTATACTTGGGTTTAATTTATATATTTGAATATTGTCGTATTTTTTTACTACCAATTCTCGAACAATTTCCAAAATCTCGGAATTTAAATGAAGTGTTGAACGATTGTTAGATAGAAATGAATAAATATTTACTGCTGTATCCTTCTCTAAATTATCAAATAGTTTAACAGATAATTTTTTACCTCTTGTTACAATTTCTTTAACTATATTAGACAAGATTTCATTGTAGTTCCCTTCAAAAAAATTTTCAACAAAACCCTTTAATATATCAAAATAGAGAGAAGAGTTGACATCGTTGTCTTCTTCATCTTCTTTACAATTAATGGGATTTACGATTTTTATTTCTCTCTTTAAATAATTATAAGCTTCGTTTATTTGTCTGAATTTATCATTTGATTCTATTGTATTACCATTTTTATCTGGATGATTTTTTAAAGCTAATTTTCTAAATTGTTCCTTTAAGTACCCTAAAGATATATCATTATAATTTGTTTGAGATAAATCTATTTCCAATATTTCAAAAGCATCTTTATAATTCATAATATTTATGAACTATAAGTATTTATATTATAAAATACTTATTTAATTTTTTTATATATTTAATATATAATGGCAATCCATACAAGTTCTATGACTTATAGAAGAGGCATTCCTGATGGATATACAAATTTTTTCTTCGTCGCACAAGCCAATAATACTATAGTTGCGCCTATGGGTAATTACCTAAGAGGTTTCAAATTTTATGGTAGAAATATAGTTAATGGCAACCGTAATAGATGGCCGTGGAAACCTTAAAAATCCGGCAATTCGTTTATTAACTTAACCAAATTCAATAAATAATTCTCTAAATGATATATTGGTCTATAATTGTTGTTGTAATATTGAAAAAAACAATACGTTTTAACCATTATTTTTGACAAATGAGTTCTTTGAATTTTGTTTAGTTCAACCAATTTAGAGAGAATATACCAAATACAGTCTGTTACGTCCAAGTTATAAATAAATATGTCATAAAGTATGTCTCTAAATTTCAGAAATTTAATGTCGTTTATATTTAATATATTATGTATTATTTTATCGCATATAATTTTATGCTGTAACATTAATTCTTCTTCATTCAAATGAAGAACTTTTATATTCGTTATATTTTCCATTTTTAGGTTGCTTGGCATTTTATTTTTTATGCATTTTACGTATGAAGATTTTGTAGGTCTAGATATATTGATGACTTCACAACAATTTATAATGTTATCCGGAATAAAACTTAATTGTTCTGTTAATATAATAAACTTTATATTTACAGATATCGCATTATTTTGTTGCATATAACTATAAAAGTTATCTAATAATTCACTATGTGTTTCGTGAAAATATTTACAAACAATTATTCCTATTTTTTCGGTTTTCGTAGATATAATATCAATTATTTGCTGATAAATTTCGTGCCATAGTAATTTTGAATTACAACCCAAAAGAGACATATCAATTTCAAAATGTATGTCACTTATTTTAAAAAAAAAAACTTGTTTGTTATAAGTTATACTTATTTTTTTCTCATATTTTAATTCTGTTTGGCTATAGTTTTTTATAGACTTTAGCATTTGTGTATATTTTCCAGTACCTTTTGGACCAAAAAATATTAAGTTTTTTAATTCGTTTAGTGTTTTTGGAAATTTATTATATATTTTATTTAATTTTGGATGTAAATTGTTTTTTACATTCTCATTAACATATTCTTCAAAATGGGTTTCAAAAAATTTCATACTATATGTTATTATATGTTATTGTATATTCTTTATTTATTTATAGCAACGCATTATATTTATTTTTTATATTGGGTTTTATATATAACTTAAAAAGATAATATTGATATTATGTAGGCATAAAAAATGATTATTGCACTTAAATTAGACCAATATGAAGATAAATGTATTTATTTTTGTGAACCCGTAAAAAATAAAGTTATTGAAGAAGGCAATTTTATTCGCATATTATATACTAACCAATTTGTAACGTTAAACGGCGTTTATATTATAATAAGTTTTAATGACGTTACTGTAGAAAAGTATTACAATAAATATAAATGCAATTTTAATGTCTATACACATAAAAAAATTATTGATAAAATAAGGACTATTGAAGAAAATATTTTAAACACATATAAAAACACTGGTAAATTTAAACAAATGAAAATATACGAACAGTTACAGCAAGGTATTATAAAGATATTTAATGAAACTGAAAATAAAATAAATAACAATTTTATACTAAAAATTTCTGGTATTTGGGAAACGCCTATTAGCTATGGTTTAACATATAAGTTTATTAAAGTAAATTAGTATTCATTATTTTATTCTAAATCCATCTGTCGTATAATACTTTAAAATTGTAAACAATATAAGTGAACTAATGCTCGTTATTACAACTAGCAAATATAACAGGCTAGTCGTTACTCGTCCTACTTTTCCTGTTTCAATAAAACTTTGTGTGTTTAATTCTGAATATAAAAGATATAATTGTATAAAAATTATTATATTAGTTATGTTACTAAAACTATAATAACTTTGTGAAACGTGATTTTCTGATATAATGGTTTTATAATTAATTGTTAAATACATTAATAACCCTATCACACCTAACATTAATAAAAATGGTCCACTTGATGATAATATAGAAAATATTATTTTGAATAAAGATTCACTTCCGTTATGTTCTAGTTCGTTTTGAATTAATATAGATAAAATCATAAATATAGCTATAGTTAATATAGAATATGCTGTTAACATAAAACCTAAAGAGACCGCACCCTGTGTGCTGAAACCTACTATAAAAGTTGCCATACTTCCCAATATAAAGGCCTTATATAGAGAGAAATATATCTTATTCATTTTCATTTTATTAATATATTATAATATTTTATAATATATTATAATATATTATAATATTTTATAATATATTATAATATATTTTTAGAGGTTTTATTATTTTTTCTCATTTATTTATTTATTATCTCTTTCTCATTTATTATCTCTTTTAATTCATTTATTTCTTGGTTCAAAAATTTTATTTTATTTAACATTAATGGTATTAATTCAATATAGTTTACTGTTTTACGGTCATCAGTATTTAACGTCATTACTAATTCAGGAAAATACATTTCTACATTTTGCGCTATTAACCCGTAATGTATTTTTTGTTCTCCTTTGTATTTAAACTCAACCACGTCTAAATTTGTTATATTATTTGCGAAATCATCTGTTATTGGCAATATATCATATTTCATATTTATATCAGAAGGATTCAAAATAGAGCCATTTACGTATAAATTTTTGGGAATTAATACGTCCGTATCTGTAGAAGGAGTTATTACTGTCTTACTATTTTTATATATCCAGTTTACGAATGAGTTAACAGAACTAACAAACTGTTTAATAGACTGAACGTTATTTGGTTGTCTTCCACTATAGTTACCAACTGTTGAAAATAAATTAGACATATATATATTTTATTATTTAATCTTTTTATTATTTAATCTTTTTATTATTTAATCTTTTTATTATTTAATCTTTTTATTATATAAAAATTATATTATATAATATAAATAATGTCATATAATTTTACGAATTTTGATATGCTCCAAGGTGTCAGCTTAAAACAGACAAATGTTTATAACGCAAATACATCTCATCCTCTTATACCTAATTCACAAGAATACGCATTTTATAAAAAATATATTTCTATACATTCCGAAGATAGAGATATAACAAAATATCCTAATTCTAGTTCTTTTGAAATTGAATTGCCTGAAGATTTATTAAATATTTATACGGTAAGACTTTCAGAATGGTCTTTTCCAGCAAATTATAGCACATTTTCCAGTATTAACTCTAACATTACTATGACATTTAAAATTAATAGTCCATTTCAGCCATCTAGCCAAGGTTATTCAATCCCTTTATACGACGAAATATTTAAATGTTTATTTTTATTACAAAATGATAATTTTACCATCACGATTGAAGATGGATTTTATAACCCAGATCAAATGGCTACTGAATTGACAAATAAATTTAATTATGCTGTAACTGTAAAAATTCGAAACTATTTTTCCGACACTAGTGGAACATATTATGACCCCGTTACTTTTCCTACTTTGTTAGCACAATTTAACTCAAACGGTGGATACACTAATTTCATCATCGTTTATAATATAGTTAGTCAAAAATTATGGTTTGGTAATACGACAGATGGGTTTATATTAACAAATACGACATACGTCGCAAATAATTTGGATAATATTTCGGAGCCATCTTATTGTTATATAAAAAAACAATTACCCGACTCTTCTAATTGGGGACTTGCATCAAATTTAGGTCTTCCTCCTACTAATGTATATTCCAACAATCCTGATAGTATAACGAGTGATAGTAATATTACGACAAATGGTAGCGTAATTACACCTCGTTTTTATTATGGAGACGTTACACCTGGTGATAACGGTTATTGGCTAATGCCTAATTCTTCTCTTCCAGGCTCAACTGTTAATTGGATTGAATGTTCTTTTAAAATAAATCTTATGGGTCCTTCATATTTTTATATGGAAATAGAAGGATTAAATTGTATTAATGAAACGTCGCCGTATAACGTAAGTGTTTTTACTACTACTACAAATGAAACAAATGGTATCGTCAATTCGTCTTTCGCAAAAATAGCAATTCCTACAACACCTTTATCCCAATGGTTTGATCGCGATTCTAACCCATATAAAATATTTATTCCTCCAGCAGAGAGAATAAGAAAATTGAAGGTTAAATTAAGATATCATAACGGACAGCTTGTTGATTTCGGTTTATATAATTATTCCTTTGTTATTGAGTTTGCCTTAATAGTACCACAACAATTGCGAAATGCTAAAACTTATGGTATTAATTTCAAACCCGCTCTTTAAGTATGAATGCCGTATTTATCTTTTATCCAAAACTTTAAAATATAAATATCGCATATTTTATAGTCTTCTTTTGTATCTTTATTAAAGCCGGTCATATCATAAAATAGCGGCTTTTTCATTTTTGCACCTTTGAAAAATAAGTAGTCACTTTTTGGTCCTCTTCTAATTGAAGTAGTTGGATTTATCTCTCTAATTAGGTTCCCGCCTTCTTCTAAATATTTTTGGATTTCTTCAAATTTAATATTTTCTATTGGTCTATTTCCTAGCTCTTTTAATGTTTTGGATTTTTCACCCCACGTAATATAAATCCCAAACTTACCCTTCTTTAAAATAACATTTTCATCTTCATATTTACCTAAAATAATTTCATTCTTTATTTTCTTTAAGTCGGTTTCATTTATATTTTGGTTCTTTAAGTCGGTTTCATTTATATTTTGGTTCTTTAAGTCGGTTTCATTTATATTTTGGTTCTTTAAGTCGGTTTCATTTATATTTT
>Ga0181349_1000253_pt1 | contig 22861 bp, 4 predicted proteins | sample Su13VDMM110SD_FD_130106 | JGI IMG/M metagenome (GOLD analysis project Ga0181349, IMG submission 130106) | Freshwater viral communities from Lake Michigan, USA - Su13.VD.MM110.S.D | ecosystem: Environmental > Aquatic > Freshwater > Lake | place: USA: Michigan | collected 2013-07-16 | reverse complement strand
TGGCACATCTTGCAAGGCACGATAGTAGGTACTACTATGATTCACAATGTCAAGTTTGCTATAACTATCTAGTGTATTCCAATCTTCACTTTCAACATACGGTTGCCAGGTCACACTGTTAACATTTTCGCCATTTACAAATACCGCAATGCTGACAATTTCTGCTGTGTTAACCGGAACTACCACGGTCTCCCCAATGTCGCCGCCGATGTAATTGGCACGATACAACTGGCTGCCACCCCCCAATTCAAACACATTGATCTGAAACTGATCTCCAGATGTCAAGGTCAGTAAAGAAACTGTTTGGTTGATCCAGTCAACAGTATAATCAATGTCAAGTGCAAGATCTATGCCAGTGGTGATATCGCTGACCAATACCTGAACTGGATGTTCTACAATTCCAGACCAACTGTATGCTGTTTCAATAGCAGGGGCATATGTGTAACGAATTGTGCTCCATTGGAATCCGTGGCCGTCTCTGTTCCAGTCTGCGCCCGGACGAGTATACACACGGAAATCAAGAGTGTCAAATTCTGCACCATTGATCAATTCTTCAGGCGAGTGTCCTTCGTACAAGCCAATGAATTCACCTCCATCGACATTGATGTCTGTGGGCAGTTCTCCCAGTGTGGTATCTGTAAACTCACTAGTGTATTCAGCGTCAATACTCAGTGAATCGCGCAAGAAATAATCGCCGTAGACCTGTACACCAGGATAGTCCACGCCATCGATCAACAATGGCAATTCAAGATTAGGTTGATTAACGCCGGGCACATAATAGCCCATGGTACGATCTACGCCAGTTAGTGTTCTTGCTGGAACCACAGTCCAATCTTCAAGATTAAAGTCTGGTCCAACCACTGCGGTAGAGTCTGTGGGTGTGGCCGACCATACCCGATCATCATACCGTACCAGCATGCCTGACAAATAAGTACCATTTGGACTCCAGGTTGACACATCACTAAAATATTGGAAACGATCATATTTGATCACTGTGCGGAAACTGCGCACAAGATCATTTGTCATTATGGCATACGCTCTGGCCTCAGTGCCATTACCACCGTCAAATGTAATTGTAGGGGTTTGACCGTATCCTGATCCTGCGTTGGTAACATTTACAGCAACTACCTGCCCTAGACTGCTGAGCACCGCCGTGGCTTCTGCTGGTTCGGTTGCGTCGCCTGTGATAATAACCACAGGTGGTTCTGTATATCCTGACCCGCCATCAATGATTTCCACGCTGTCCAATATCAACAAATAATTGCTGTACCATTGATTGTACGGCCAAGTTGACCACAGCGCACTGGTTACGGGTAAATCACTTTGTGTATTGGTTGGTGAATTAAATGCGTTGCCGTGATTGTACGGCAACAAGATTGGGCTTGTAAATTTGGCTATTTCCAACGTGGTGTTGTAATAGGCCGGCAAATCAAAGTCTGTTAAATCGCCAAAGAATTCGTCAGATCCTGGATATTTCAAATTGAATTCACGAATGCTAACATGATATGGTTTGACTTCTTGAATATAGTCACTCACAAATTCTTGATTGTCAATTATGTAATTCTGATACGGGATCAATTGACGAATTCTGTGATCCACATCAATCAAACTGGTCTTGACCAACCATTCGGGTGCTGAGAATTCGCTCAACACAAAGTTAAACATCAAGACCAAGGCCTTGTTGCGTTGTATTGCAAGATCATCAATCAACAATTCTTCGTTGATGGCTTGAATAATTTTTCTTGTTTCAATCACAGGCTCTTGATCAAAATATTGTGCATCAAATACTTCAACGTCAAAGCCAAAACGTCCCAGAGCATAGTCCCATAGTTCTGCAGAAAATGCAATGGTGCCATCTTGCAGTGCAACTCGTTCAAACCCAAGATCAGTTAGCAAATAAATTTCAAACTTGCCTTGTGCATTGGCAGTGACTTTGACACTGCTACCAACCGATAACGTCAGCGTGGCCAATACAGAATATGTGGGCACTTCAGCCACAACTTTGGTGCTGGAATTATATCCTGTACGGTACCAGTTGATATAACTCCAATAGTCAGGTGTGTTGTATCCTTGCACTTGAGTCAATTTTAACACTCTTGTGTTGGCCTGAGTGTCGCTCGCTTCGACGGTGTAGACTGTCCATAGTCCATTGTTGCTACTGTCTGTGGTCACAAGATATTTGTAACCCAATGGTATTGATCCGCTGGTATTGGACCAGAACGGTGTTTGAAACCCTAGTATTTCTAAATTGGCCACCTGCAGGTTCCAATTGGTCACAGTAACGCTGTCTACTATTTCAGTTTGTGAAGGGATAGGTGCGCTACTGTTCAATAGAGTAAATGATCTACTTTCACTAATAGGGTATTGCGCCAACACTGCGTTCACACGTCTTAAATAATTTTTCAATGCCGCAAAACGATTCACAAACATACTTTGTCGTGGTCGGAATTGTACGCCGTAACGTTCGGCCGGATTGAGATTAGGATCAGGAACTTTGTTACCAAATGTATCTACTCCGCACAAACTGTCTTGAAGTTTACGATACAGGCTGTCACTCAAGAAGCCATCAGCACGATCTTGAGGAATCAGTTCATACTCAACGTGTACATTGTCATTTGTGTATTCGCGATCGTATTCAACGTTGATAATAGTATCGCTGGCTTCAATATAGTCAACACTGTTATACAGAGCAACAGTGCTGGCATTGATTGGTGCCAAGTAAGCAATACCACTAGATTTGGGATCCGCAATATATGATGCAACTGTGCTGGCTGGTAAAGTTTTGCCCAGTTGTGTTGCAGTCACGGTGATGCCTCTCACCCAGAAGTAGTAATAGGTGGCAAAGGTCCCGTCTTGTGACAGATTGGTGTTCACAGTGTAGGATGCTGTGGTTAACGGAGTTCCTTCACCGGTGTAGGCAGAAGGAGGCGTTGTGCTTTGTATCCACTGATACACATCGACTTCGCTGCCTGGGAACAATTGCGCCCAACGTCGAGAAGCATACACAACACTGTCTTGATTTGGATCAATAAATCTAACTGTACCGATATCCCACCAAATTTCTCCCACATGATCTGCAAACCAGGTGGTGCCTTTAATGTTTGCTGGGCCTGTGTTGTAAGCGGCAGGATCAACTGCACCGACGTAATCGATATTGGCACGGGCCGCACCCAGTATCTTGCCTTGCAGTGGGTTAATGAAGTCTAAGAACTGTGTTCTGGCGCTGGTGATTTTATCGTAAAAGAACACACTATTCAACAGTCGAATATCAACTGTGGGCTGTTCAATCTCTGCCACACTCCATGCTGGAGAACTGGTTGGGTTTTCAAACACAAACACCGCACCAAAATTGGCTGTGCTGTCTTCACTGTCATTCTTGGGTGCGCCTGCCATGAGCACACCTGACGTGTAATTTACTGCGGTGCCAAATATGTCATACGATTGTACTTGGCTGTTGTTGATTTGTTGCCCAAATACAAATTTACCTGGATTGGTAACAGTCAACGAACTGCTTGGCAAATAATCAAAAGTATAAATTACACCACTTTGTACGGTCAGAGAGAAGAATATGGTACTGCCAGCATCAAAATAAGTTGTGCCATCATCAAATACAGTTTCAAGATACAGTGTACCTCGTGGTGCGCCAACAACCAAATTGATAGCATTGTCGTTGACACTGATGGCGCTGCCAAACGCCGCATATTCCACAGGATATGGACTGGTAATTAACTGTGTCCAAACAAATGTGGTAAATGCAATAGTATCAAATGCAGTGCCCACACTACCGGGTGCTATCTGCAATTTATCATATTCAGGTGCTGCCGCGAGGTTCTTGGTTGATATGGTAAGATGTCCGTCAACATTCACAACTGCTATGACATTAGAAACAGTTGCGTTGATTTGTGCGGCCAAGGTACGATAACTCACCGACGCTAACACTGTGGTTGAAGCAACTTGCGACCAATATGCTGTGTTGGTTAATATTGTAGAAGATGGAGTGTACTGCAGAGAAACATAAATGACAGTTGTGGTGCCGCTGGTATTATATACCACTGTGTTTGCATTATAAGCTGTGGCCGAAGACCAAGCTCCTGGCACTACTACGTCTTGATTGTTCACTCGTAGGGTATTACCAGGGGTCAATGTGCCAAATGGGTTGCCGCAGGCCAAGGTGCCATACACACGGCTTTGATTAACAAAACGTTCAACCACACCACCTTTAAAAGTCTGTTGGCTGCTTTGTGGTTCGCCCACATATAGACTACAATTGTTGTCGCAAATTTCTACTGCTTGCCCAAAGTTTGAAAAGTCGGCCACGGTGTTTTGTGACACTGTCTGTAACAGATTGAATTGATTAGTTTCAATTTCAATTACATCGCCTACCTTTATCTCACCCAGGATGGTGACTGTGTTTCCAATTACTGTAAAAGAGTTTGGCGTATCAATCACGCTGTTAGTTTGACTGATGTAGAATTCATTGTTGACAATTACACTCACAGGTGCAGTTGGTACAGATCCCAATACTGTGAAGTCGGTGCTGGAAGAATTGCTGTCGCAAATAAATTTTTGTACATTACGGTCAAACACATAAACTTCTCCGGCCTCTACATTGCCATCCACTGTGATATAAGGAGTTCCAACCAGAATCTGGCGGCCATCTGTGGTACATGAAATACTGTGTCCAAAGCGATCTGAGGCACCTAGTCCAGCCACAGTAAGTGTGTTTGCATATTCAAAGTAACCTTGGGCTCTAGCAACTATGATGTCACTGCTGATATATGATCCGGTGAGTGTTACAATTGTGCCAGATAATGTGTAATCAATGTTGGGACTCAATAATGCTCCGTTAACTTCAATACTGAATGAGTATATGTTTGTGGCTGTGAACAAGCCAGGCAAAGATGATGATGTTCCAGCAAGGTCATATGTTGTTGTGGTATAATCAACTTGGAAACTGTTATAACGTGCAAATTCTATTAATACTTCAGCAACGGCTGTGCCCGAGCCCGTGCCTGCGCCGGTGGCAACAAATTCAACTCCCACAGTATTTGAACTTGCACCAATCGCTATAAAGTTGGTGGTGCCTACAGTTCGAATTGTGTATGTAGCGCCGGGTACAAAACTACCTGCTATAGTATTTCCTGGCGCAGATACAAAAGTAACTGTGCTGAAACTACCATTTATTGTGTAGTCGGTTGTAACTGTTTGTATTTGTCCATTTAATGTAACTTTGAGTTGGTAGTCATTATCGATTTGTATGAGATCATTGATGGTGTATACTGTAGTCACTCCGTCGGCAATTGCTTTGATAACTTGATTCTGCCAATCAACATAGCCATATGCATGTACGCTGTTTAGTCCCGGTGCACCAATGTATATCCAACGTTCGTCCAGGCTCATGGCCACACTGTAACCAAATTCTCCTGCACCGGTCAACAACGTACCGTATGCCGCGGGTTGTGTGAGCAATTGCCATTGCCCAAAAGGAATAGATCCTGGAACTCCCAATGTCGGATCGCGATAGATAACACAAGAATAGCCGTTGTTGGCTTGACTTCCTGTGCCAAGACTAGCACTGGCACCGGCTACTGCCCAGGTTTGATTGCCAAAGTCTATGGCATTACCGTAACCACGAACACCTGTTGCATCTAGTGTGAGTATGGCATCGCCTGTACCCAACGGACTAACAGGCGTGTACTGATCGCTGTAACTCTTGACGTACACGTATATTGCGCCTTTGGAAGTGCCTGTGTAAAATCCATAGTTTGGACTGCCTACAAATGCAGCCAATTTGTTTCTGGCCTGTGCCACGCTTGAGCCGTACTGTTCTCCAGCATCTAGTAGTTCTGGAGTCAGTGCAACAATGCTTGAGAACACATCATTCTTTTGCAACACTTCCCAGAGGCCGGCGCCGTTGTCGTCGACCCAGACTTTGGCACCTGGCAAGATGTTTAGAGCGTAAGGCAACGTATCAACGTCACTGGCTTGAGCAACTCGCATGGTCTGCAATGTAAATCCAATTCCTGTGCCATTGGCCACCGCACGATTGCTGGTAAATGCAAATGCAATGTTTACTGTGTCTAGGTTCGGAACACTAAGTACCTGATATACTCCATTGATTTCAGTGTCAAAGAATTTGATAATCAGTTTATCACCTGTTGTCAAGCCGTGTTGATCATTGAAAATCACACGACTTGTGCCGTTTAAGTTATCACAAACGTGTTGGATTTGCCCGGGTACTGCCTGCGTACGATAAATGTTCCAATCGTAGTTGTTGATCTTGGCCACCCAGATACTGGTGCCTACCTGGATTGAATCAATATCTGCTGCTAGACTTTCTGTGTTTGTGATGTCAAACACTGTGATATCAGTATCGTCAAGACTCACATAACCTGCTGTGGGCAAACCAATATCAGTGGGTAATTCAGTAGTGGTTGGAAGAATGTTTGTGCTGGTCAGTTTGTAACTGCTACGCCAAACATTGGTCAAATATATTTGTTGGTCTGCGACACTTGCTTGTTGTGGCACAACAACTTGTACCAGGCTAGGATTTGCACTCAACAACGCTCGGTTCAACTGCAATTCAACAAAACTACGATTGGCATTAGCACCATATGTTGCACGTTGTACTGCCCAGTTTTCATAGATACTGTAGTCAGCGGCTTCTTTACCTAGGTTGGCAGACTTGAATAAGTCTGTGGCCAGTCTAGTGCCTTTGGTTCCTAGGAATTGTCGATATACATTGACCTGACTCACATCGTCAAGATTCAATGCAGCCAGGTACTGACGTGGCTTGAATCCAATCAAGCCATAAGATAACAAATCATTGTCTGTTTCGATGTTGGCAGCATTGATGTTGTAACTGTTGGCCAGTTGATCGGCTTTGTTAGCCAGGTTGGGTAACAATCCAAGTTCAATTTGTGTGTAATCGCTTTGTGTCCAGACATTGAAGTCAAACTTTACACTGGGTTGCACAATGGTCAGGGCCGACCAATATACATTTTTGTACTTGACAATTTCGCCCTTGCTATAAGTTCTTAATCCTGTCCACTCTTGAACGTTGTCTTGATTTAGAATAAATCCGGGAGTATCTACACTGCCGTTCCAGTCGCTGGTGGTCACTGCCACCAGTGTCAATCTGCTTTGTCTTGCTCCAGTTACTGGATTATAAATCAAGTCTCCAAATACACTCTTGTTGTTCAATACCATCATGTGTTCGTAGCTGGTAAATCTCAAATTGATATAACTGATGCTTTGTGTGGTCAGCGGCTGAATAGTAAATGTATTTCCCAGTCGCACAACATTTAACGAACGTGTGGGTATTTCGTTTGAATTTTGGTCCAGCAACAGGTTTTCACTAGTTTCAGTCACAATGCTGTCAACCACTGCACCCGGTCGGGTAACAGTCAACCCTCCAGCCAATGGATTCAAATTGATAATGGCATTTGTGCCCCAGCCTTGTTGGCTCCAGTACAAGAATTCCGTGACCATTCTTGGCCAGTCCAGTGTGTAACCATTGACTCTGTCGACAAATGTTAGTCCTTGAGTTTCTAACAGTTTGCCGTAACTAAGCAAGAAATCACTCACTGCGGTTTCATTCACAAACACAAATCCATACGGAACTTGTGTCACATTGTCTGAATAGAAAGTTGGCACACGTACAGTGATGCCGCCGGCACTGTATTCTTGCAGTTTGCCCACTGCTTGGCTTTGTAGTATTTCAAAATACGGTTGCGTTGTGCCATAACCAAATACAGCGTATCCGCCACCGTCAACTTTTTGCACAGCCACACTGCTGTATCGTATTTGATCAAACGGCTGATTTTTATACAACAAAATGTTGTAACTTTCATCGGGAATCGTCAATGTGGTGTTGGTAGTGTTGGGACTAGACTTCTCAGTAACCAATTTGACGTATTGTTTGTCTGAATAACTGGCCATTCTATAGCATAGTCTAACATCCAAGGCTGCAAGATCAGCAGTCAACAGGTCTGTTGAATTGATTCCAGTTTGTCTGTTGTAATCCACAATCCAGTTGATGTAACTGGCTTTGCTGGTTTCGTTACCGTATACTTCAATCCCGTTGGCATCTAGTCTATAACGTTGATCGTAGAGATATTGACTGTAGTCAGTATCAAACTTGTACAAATCACGATCAGCAAACAGCGCAAAGAACTTGGCTGGACGAGTCACTGCCAACACATGCATCACAGAGAAAGGATATGAACTGGAATTCCACCATGACGCTTCAACTGGGCCACCATCGCCAATGGCCCAACTCTTTTGATATCTTGCGCTGACGTTTTGATTCAATGGCACGCCGCCCACAACACTGTTTTGTGGACTCAGTAACTCGCCTTCACCGCCTGTGGGTATGACCGATGTTAACCCTGGTCTTGCATATTTGAGCTTGTAATAAGGCGTAACAGGATCTGCTACAAGGCCGGCTTCCAAGTCGTCCCACAACACTAAGTTGTCTGCGGTATACGGTGCTGGACCATAACGATCTTGCCACCAGGTAGGTTCAATTTCTAACCCTAGCATTTCCCAAGGAGCATAACTGGGTTGTTGTGTGTCGTAGAAGTAACGATAGATGCCGCGCCAGGCACCCAACAAGTTTTCATTGTCGAGTCGGTTGGTAGTGCCACTATAGTTCCAGGTAAATTCATTGGTAGCACTAAATGTTTGTTCTTTGTAATTTAGTTTGTTCCATCCGCAGTAACTCAACAAGTCCTCGGCAAAGATATTGTTGATCTCTTCAAAGGTGTATCCTGTGTCACGGAACTGTCCGGGCAATACATTTTCTATTGTGAGAGGTACTGGGTTGTCATCTTGTTTGATATTGTTGTAGATTCTTGTTTCAAATTCCAACAGCACTTGGTCTCGTATGTCTCCAAACACCGGAGTTTGACTGCCATCGTGACCAATGATAAATTCGCCTGTGCCATTTGTGGTTACCAAGGTTGTTATCTCTGGTTCATATTTTGGATACAAGCCCATTTTACTAGGAGTGTTGGGTACAAAATTTCCATAAGTGGCACTGTATTCATTGATGGTAACAGTATCGCCAACTGCAAGAGTGGCTGATATTGTCAGTCTTGGGCCGTCAGTGGCCACAACATATTCTAGATCTCTGGTCAATATCTCATCATTTAGATATACACAAAGTCCAAGATAGTTGGCTGATGTGTAGGTGTAAACTTGGACAGTATCAAATGTGGCTCTAGTGGTTAGACCCACAGTGTAGGTATTGCTATCACTTGAGACGCCTTGTGGGATCATGTCACTCCAGTAGAAAGGTTGTGTTTCAATCTTTCCTAAAGTGATGTCTTGTATGGCTTGATCAAGAATTGTGGCTGTGGTTTTAAAAGCAATATTGTTTTGAGTCAACACTGCATCCAGCATTTGTGCTTTGAATTTTATGTATTCGCGACTGTTGTATTGCAAGGATGCAAATATATTGTAACTGGGACTACGCATGAAGTAGCCGGCCAGGGTCAACGGTGAACTTTGTTGTAGAATTTCCAGGCCATAAGGAATAATATTGCCAAGGTCACGACTGTTGTTTGACCCGTTAATTACACCGGTCAAGTCCAATAAGTTTTCACAAATGGTTTCGTAGTGAGTACGAATAGTACCCAATGTAAACGAAGGACTATTTGTATTGAGAGGATTACTTTGTAAATTGTTAGGAACCTGATAAAAACCTACCGTGCTGGTTTGATCGCTCAATACCAGTACTTCGATAATATCTGTAGGCAAGTAAGTGTCAGTCAGTGTGATGATTGTACCATTTGTGCCCACAGTATAGGTATACATGCCGGAATCAATAAACACACTGCCAACGTAGATTTTGATCACAGGAACTGCAACTGCGGTTTGTGACGTTACTGCAATATCAAGTTTCAGACTTTGTCCTGTATAGGTAAATTTAAATTGCTGGTAAATTTGCTGTTCAACCGCCGCAGTTTGCCAACCAATCAATTTGTAAAAAGTCTCGCGATCCTCATATTCTCTTGCGGCGCCTGAACTGATAGGAGTCTCTGTGCTGACATTGTCAATGGTATAAGTGAATGTGTCAACGTACAGGTTGTTGTCAAACAAGATATCACCAATGTTGTTGATGTTGAGGTATTGCAAAGGAAATTGCAATACAGGATCAAGTGTGGTTGTGTCGCCCACAGCATAACTAAACAACTTTGAACCCACAAAGTCGCTGGATTGGTACGTGACTCGATCGCCAAAACTCACACCATCTATATCATATACGTTGTACAACGGTGCCTGTTGTACACTGATTTTTTGTTGTGCTTGGATCCAGGTGGTTCCATCAAACCAGAATGTTAGTCCTGCAATGGTATTGCCATCTATACACACGGTAGATTCATCCAATTCAACTGCACCATCCGTGGCTTCGGTCAACACAATAATTGGTTGTGCAATCAATGGAGGCACAGTGTCCGGTATTGCAAAACTTACCACATAGATTTTGTCACGCACATCTAAATCTTCATCCTCGGCAAATATAACTCGTGAGCCTTCTACCAGGGTGTAACCGTCGGTTGTATAATCAGTAGATCCTTCCACATTTGAAAACGCATCAGTTTCAGTAAAGTCAATGATATCCACCGGTGCTTTGCCACGGGTTCCCATGTTCCATAATCTTATGCCCGGACGAAATTGTATGATTGGACGCTTGGCACGAAAGTTATTGTCAATATTCACAGTTGTGTTATTATATTCAGCAGTGGCATTGATCACATCAATATGAAACCAGCGATTGCTTCTTGTCCAGGCATTTAGATCCTGGCTGGCACGACTGATGGTTAGATAATCTATATCTGCTGGTTCCACAGCAATTGTGCTGTCAGTATAATCTGTCGCATAACTTTCGTACACTGTAAAATTTTCAACAGGCAACAATTCAATTGCAGTACCTACTCCACTCACATAATATTCATGATTACTAACCGCAATTGCATTCATAGTACCTGTGCCAGTTTGCAATGTCACTGCTGGACCATTGGGTACTGCACTCACTGTAAATTTCAGTCCGTTGACCGCAATGGATCTCACATAGTAAGTTGTGCCTGGTTCAAGGCCGCCAAGGGTTGTGGCTAAAAACACAACTCCTTGCCCAACGTACAAATATGTTGCATTGTAATAGGTTATATAATTTGTGCCGGCTTCTGTGGCAGTACATTGAAAACTGCTTGTGCCTGATCCATAACTGACAGGTACAACATCTCCGGTGAATCGTACTTTGAGACCATTGGTAAATGCCACTCCATTGGGACTGGTGTAGGTTTCTTGACTGATAATACTGTCAACATCCAGTGTGCTACTGTTGCCTGGCTCAACCAAAAGAATGCGACCAAAAATTTCTGAATTGGAACCAGACTGGTAGTACAGTGTGTCTTGTACAGCACTCAACAACGGGATACTGCGAATAACTCCGGCTGGATCTTTGTACCATTGAGTATTGCTATAAACTGTGCCATAGCTGGTAATCCATTTTTCCAGGCTGTTGATTGTTGCGATTTCTGCCAGTTGTAGATAAATCACACTGTCAACAGTGACATAGGTAATTTGATATTTTTGTGTGAGTGCAGAGTTGTCGATAAAAATCAACGTGCGATTGTTCAAATTGGTCACGCCATCAATACCGCCTGTTGCACTAACAAAATCAACCAGGGGTTGATCGTTGATATCATTGTAGGCCAACTCAGTTACTAAATCAATGGTGCCAATACTGGTTAGATTGTAGTAAAAACTTTGTGCATCCTTGAGTGGAGCATTAAAAAGCACAGTGCCCGATGTTTCACCGTTGTTGGCCACACCGTAAACATCTCTACTGCTGATGTTTGGGGTGGCAGGGATGACTCCTGATATACCCGGTGCTGACTGTATGTAAAATTCATCAGATACTTGGAACGTGTAACTGCCGCCACGCACCAATTCAATCACAGGATTGTTGCCATTGATGCCTGAGAAATTGTAAGAATTGTTGCTGGTGGTTACTACAAAATTATCAGTGGTGGAAATGCCAGCAGAGGCCACATCCACTGCGTCCAGGCCGCCAGGAATCCAATAGTACTGGCTGAAATTTATAAATGCATCAAAGTCAACAAACGGATCCCAGGTATAGTATTCACTTGAATATAATCTGTCAGGGCGACTGCTGTTGCCTCCTTGAAATCCCACAGCGTCATTGATGCCTGGATAGGTAATGGCATTTTTGATAGTATCAGTGTCAGGAACAAGACTGATCACCGCCGGTTCAAGTTGATAGTCGGCCCGTGTCTTTGTGGGTTCAACCACATATTTGTCGTTGGGATTGACACCAGGTCCAACAGTACGTCCAATAAAGCCCTGTGTTTTTCTAAAGTTAGGTTCTTGAATCAGTTGGTCAAGTGTAGCAGCCAAGAATTGCTTGTTGGCATCGGTCTGAAAAATCTCAGGAAGAAAATCTACACTGCGTGTGTTGGCCATCAATATGATCCTCCACCACTGTAGCCACCACCACTGTAGCCGCCACCGCCACCACCACCGCCACCATTAGTATTTGAACTGGTACTTGTACCACTGCCGCCGCCGCCTGCGGCAAAGGTCACTCCACTGCCAGAGGCTGTGCGAAGATTGGTACTCGTCAATGCTTCAATAACTTCAATGTTATTGATTGTAGCGCCGTTGACAAATATTTCGTTCGGTGTTGAACGTATTTCATACAAATCACCAAAGAATTTTTGTGAATCCAACGGGACCAAAACCACTGAACTAATAATTGTGCCAAGTTCTCGATGTAGGTACGCGGCTAGTTCTGAGAAATAAAATGTATCTCCAAAATTCCATTTGTCAATACTAAAGTATGTGTTCATAGCCGTGACCACACTAGTTTTGATTTCGCTTGAACTGGCAGTTGAACCGCTGGCTCTGATGACCTTTATGGTGCCACGCAGATTGGCATCTGCTTTGGCTCCAAACAGGGGTTTGAAGATCACCGAATTCAAAATAATATTGTCACTCAACATTTTGTAATTTTGTAGGCCTTGATATTCAGTTGATAATTCATCAATGGTGGGTACCGCAGGCTCAATAATAGTGCCTGTGGTATCACGTATCCAATTTTGATAAGCAGTGTAGTAATTCAATGTCACAACATACAGGTCAATGATATTGGTTGTGCCTGGATCAATTCTAGATGTCAGGGGCGCATTGTGACGATATTGGAAATACAGACTTTGACGTCCAATTCTGGCAATCCATTCGTCAGTGACATCAACCAAGGTTCTTGTTCCTATGTAACTTACTGACAACTGATAGAAATCCTCTTGTTCATAGGCATAAAATACTTGACCCGGAGTCCATGCACTTTTTTGCAATTCAATCTCGTCGTAGGTGCCATAGTCACTGGTCACCACATCTGGCTCTACCAACAGGTAGCGTTGCAGGTTGTCAAAGTCCACGGTCTTTTGGAGATAGATATATTTTTGCGTGGAGTTTACGGTTGGTGCAACAATTTCACTAAAGAAATCAGGATTGTCTGGTACACCATCATTATCACTGTCTCGATATCCTACCAGTACCTGGAAGTCATCAACATAGCCATCGCTTTCCACAGGCTGTCCAATAATGGTCATGTAGATGTCACCAGGCAGGTGATCTGTGGAGTCAGGTTGAGTGTTCACTGCCAACACATTTATAAAGTCCTTGATCACAGTGCCTGTACGGCTGTCATAAATTTGTCCACCGTCATAGTAGAAGAAACGTGTTTGTAACACAGATCCAAATGCGTATGCAAGGCCGCGGAAGGTCACAGTATAGTTTTGATTTTGCACAACAAATTGTATCAACCATGACGCATCTAGATTGGTACCTGATGTGTTGCCAGCATAGGTTTGGCTCCATGTTGCATCCGGTGCTAGATTTGTGCTGGTAATTAGATACCAAGTACTGGGGGTGCCAGTGATGTCGCCATTGTTGTCGTAGCCCAGACCAAAGTTTCGATTCAACAGAATTTGTTCGGCGATGCTTTGTTCTATACTCACTGGTAGGTCAGTGACAAACAAAGGAATAATGGTATCGACCAGTGCGCCAGTGGGCACAAAGTTATTGAGTGCAACAGGCCCTGCACCAGAAGGCAAGTTGCCGAGACCGTTGTTGTAGCCCGACCCTTCAATACTGATTGGACTGGCCCAGATTTGCAGTGTTTGATCTGCCGAAGTCGGAGTGCCTAGTTGCAACTTGTTATTTTTATCAAAATAATAACCAGTGGGCGGTACAAACTTGATCAAACTTCCCACAGCAACATATTTGAATGCTGTGGTTGTGGTTGTGCCTACTGGAATAGGCGAGCCTGTAGGGAAGGCAGTTGAATAAACTGCATTTTTAAAGTATCCAGTAGTTTCGTTAGCCAGTGTAGTACTTTGTGTCCAACTTGCGTCTGTTACCCAGGTTGTGCTGCCATATGTGGGCAACAAAGTGGCTGTGACTCTCGGAAAGTTTTCATAATAAAACTGGCGCATGGTGTTTGCACCAATGGCTGGTTGTACTTGGTTAGTCACAAAATCAGCAATCTCGTTGCGATTGGTCCAGGAAAACAGGATAGTGGGAAGAATGTTTTGTTCCCACAAGCCACCATCGCTTCCAAAACTGTTGGTGCTGGAATATTTGCCTGTGTTGTCCACAAGGTCAAGGTAACGACTTGTGCCAATTGACGCACGATTCAATGCCTTGCTTTTGACAATTGAATTGTATTGTGTGTACGGAAAGAGATTGTAATCTTCTCCGTTGACCATGCGGTCTTGTGTGTAATAACGTGCAGGGGCACGTTGTTTGATAGCATCAATAGTTTCACGTGCCTGACTGTTTGAAACAGGTTGAGTAATACCACAAGTGAATGTAATAGTTTCAAGATTGCCGGCGCGGCTAATATAACTGATTGGAATTTGTACTGCCTGCATCTCTGCAGGATTAATGATGTATTGCAAACCGTTTGATGCACGAACATAAGCACGGAATGTGCCTACTGGAATTTCGCTAAACACACCATCGCCAAACACCATGGTAATTTGATCGTTTGTTCTTGATGTAACAGTATAGATAGGTCGCAGGGTAGTGCCCACTTGTTCAGCACCAGCAGAGTAAATATTTTCAGTATATGCCCATTCGCGATTGATACTGCCAACATCGTCTAATTGAAACAACCAACGATCTTCGTTATTGACGCCTTCAATGTTGATATTCACTGTGCGGTTGCTGATTTTTTCAGCCAAGTTAAAATCTTGGTTTTGTAGCACACCTTGCTTGAACATAAAGAAGTAGCCGGTGTTGGCTGACTGAAACCCAAGGCTGTCATTACGAAACAAAATGTTGAATGGCTGGTCAGCCTGCGGCGAAGGTTCGTACAAATAGGTCTGGCCTGTTGATGTAGATGACATGGCTTCAAATGGCATGTTGACTCCGTCTACTGTGGCAGTATATGGTACTATTGGCAAAAAGCCGGGCACTAGATTAATGCCATATTCGCTGGTGTCTACTCCCAACAAAGTTTGTTTGTTGCCGGGACGTCCAACTTTTTGTGTGTCAACTAGACTGGCATTGATGATTGTGGTAAACTGTTCTTGCCAATCTGGATTGGTCTGGTCTGCCCAATTAACAGTAAGGTTAGAAAGATTTACGCCTTGATAGTCCACAACGTTTTCTGTTGTGGTCACTGAAAATACTTTGAGTAGGCCTTGTGCCGCAATGTTGCGTTTGGCAGTGTAACTCACAAGGTTGGCCAGGCGAACCACACTGTCACGACGCTCGGCTGTGTCTATGTAGTTTTCTCTAGTGTTTAGATCTGTACGGAAAGCCAGCGCCTGGCCCATGAACGCAATAACATCCAACAAAGCAATGTATTCTGACGATTCAATATAGTCATTGAACGTTTCTGGATAATACAAACGCAGGTAATCAACAAAACTTTTGCGCAGGGTTTCAAAATCATAACTTTGAAAGTCGGCTTCGCGATAGGTTTGATAGATTTGTTTCCAATCTTCTACACCAAATATCGCCGTTTGTCTTGTTGTTTTTGCCATTATACTGAGCCTCTTCTTTTATTTATGGAAGTTAAAAACCGCTCAGTTTATACGTAACTTGCCGAACGTTGTTCTAGATTAAAGAAGATACTCAGTCTTTGTGCTTCTGTGCTTGGTACGACTGCAAGTTCAATTTCAAGCAGTATGCCATTCTCTTGTGGATATACCTGTGTGTCACTGATGTAGATTCTTGGATCGCCGCCGGCTACCCGTTGAATTTCTGTCACTATGTTGGTTTGCAAGTCTTCCAATTGATTCTCAAACAAAAAGTCCCATAAACTAGTGCCATAAGCAGGACGGCCAGGCAGTTGCCCTTGACGTATGTTAAATGCGTTTAGAAGGTCGCGTTTGATCAATTCAAAGTCCGTGAGTGTGAACTTTTTGTATTGACCTTGTGTGTTGAATCCAATGAATGTTTGTGCCATATGGTATTTATAGGTGCTTATTCGCCCTCACCGCGTCCTTCAATTTTCTGACTCAAAGCATTTAATCTTTGTCTTTGTTGAGTTGATAATGCAGTACCAGATTGAACTTTTGCGGCAACCGCACTGATTGCAAATTCTAGATTTTTTACAATGGCTTTATCAGCACTAGATAATAAATTATACAATTCAGATAGTGCTGACGCTTTGGGAACACCATTAATAAGATAGTAGTTACGGATGGCATCACGTTCCGAGTTGAGTGCATCATACTGTGCTTGTGTTATGGTTTGTTGGTTTTCCAACACCGCAAATTTTGGATCCAGGGCGGCCAACTTTTGTTCAGTGGGATCAAGATAATTATCAAAGAATTCCGTTACTCGATCTATATATTCTTGGGCTGTGCCTGTGCTGACTTGAGATGTGTAACTAGGTGTAGGTATCTTTGGATCACCTACTACTCTGGTACTGGCCGCATCCAGTGTGGCACGATTCACTGTGTCTGACTTGGGCACAGGGATATCTTGTTGTTTAAATGCTGTGGGTATTTTGGTATTGACCAAGTTCACAGCAAACGCACCATCTCGAACGGCACTTGAGAACGCGGCTTGTACAGCGCCTGTGGCGTCGCCTGGAATGGGCAGACCTTTGGCAAATGCTTCAGCATTGGGCAGGCTTTTTGCGGCATTCAGAGCCATGCCAGCAATGCCTTGACTTGATAAATTTTGCACAGGTATTCCCACTGCGCCCAGTCCTGCCACACCTTTGGTCATGAGATCCTGTTGTATTTGACTTTGTTTGCCAGCGTTGCCTAGCAAATCACCGGCACTTTTGATTCCATCTTTGCCGGTCCAGGCCGCAGGACTTTTGGCCACACTAGAGAATAAACTTGCACCTTGTGCTGCCAGGGCTGCCACACCAGGTTTGATAAATCCTGCTGTTTCCAATTGTTTTAGATCAAGTCCAAATACGCCAAGACCCTTGGTGTTGCTGACAGTACTGGAGGCCTGCCCTGTTAAATTTTTTGCCTGTGCTAACACACCATTTACTTCTGGTATGCTCATGGGACCAATGCCACTCACAGCACCATCACTAGTATATCCACTGGCAACTTTTGAGAAGTCAGCAGTGTTGATAGGATTGGTGACTGGAACACCGGTTATGGTTTTGTTGATGTTTTGTATTGCGGCAACTGCGGTTGATCCTTGTATGACCGCGGCGCTGACCAGAGCCTTGCCTGCATCTACGGCTCCGGCAATTGTTGAAGAAATGGCCCCCGAGGCTGCTGATACAGCAGGACCTATGGCTGCAGTCAATCCAGCGGCAGTTCCGGCTAATGAGCCGCCTAATGCGCCCCCGGCTCCACCAAGTGCAGTACCAATTGATCCCAATGGTGCGATGCTTCCTACACTGCCAAGTGCGCCGGCCAGGCCGCCTTGTGCTTGTTGTAAGGCACCTTGAGCAGAAGCCAAACCGCTGGCTGCTTGCGAGGCCGCAGAGAGACTGTCGCCAGGTTTGAATCCCACCAGTGATCCTGTGGAGTCTTGCTTTTTAAAAATTGCTTCAGCCTGATCTCGTGTGAGACCTTCTGGGCCTTTAATTGTAAATGGTTTCCCATCACTGCTGGTAAATGAGAATTCAGCCATGTTATTTCGCCTGTATCTCTATACCAGCAGGAACTGGTTCTGCACCGGGTGGTGGTGAGGGTTTGCCCTCTTCAAACGCAACCTCAACGTCCACACCCTTGTTATGATATGGATATGGTTCATGTGTGGGCGCACGACTCACTGTGCTTTTTAATCCTTCGGGTTTGACTATCCAACCTCGGCTGGTGTCCCATTTGGTATCATCCAACAAAGTTGTGGTCAGTGGTTGTGGATTGGCCACTGTGCCGGCAGCAGGACCATTGAGATCAATACCACCTGCCTGCAATGCTAATGCAGATCCTGCACCCCAGGAACCTGATGCGCTGTTAAGTGTGAGTGTGCCGTCTGACTTGACACCTATTGTGCTTTTGCTATACAAAGTAATGTCTTCCTGTGCTTGAATACTCAAGAATGTATTGGTCTCCAACTGCATATCTTCTTTGCTCTTGACTTTGAAGTTGCGGCCGGCAAACATATTGATGTCCCGATCAGCATGTAAATTAATGTCGCCCTTGGTGCGCACATTTACACTGTTTGTGGCATACACATCTACTGTGCCTTCTACACCAAACTCTAACCAGGCCTGTCCATTGGCATGAACAATGTAGAAAAAGTTTCCTGTGTCACTCATGGTGATTTGGTGGCCTTTTGATGTGCGCAATCTCAGCAGGGCATTGTTGCCAGCAGTATCGCCGTCATCCATCACAAAACTGTGGCCGCCAACTCGTCCAATAACCTGTGCATCTCCCGGTTTAATTTCTCCAGCGTTTAGTTTAGCATTGATATTGTTGGGTTTCATGCCGCCTTGATAAATGGCTGTGCCAGGGGTGCTAATGCCAAACACAGCACTGGGAGTTTCTCGTTGACTGCTGGAATTTATGGTACCGCGTTCGTTGTCGGTTATGAGACCTTGTTGGAGTAATGCTTGTGCCACAACACTTTGCACAGGTTTTATGCCATCAAAAAATCTTGGGCTGTTAAACAGTTCGTCGTTGTTGATATTGATTTCTGCAACAGGCAGCCGTGAAGCATCAGCAAAATATGTTTCTTGATTTTTATTTTGTACTTTGGCTTGTGCTTTATCCACTGCTCCCAGGGCCGGCACCATGCGTCCTGTTCCTTGTTCGGGAGCAACACCAATATAATAGCCTTGACTGCGGTCACCATTTACAAAGATGCAAATCACAGTGACTCCCACATCAGGCGGAGTAAACCACATGCCATAACTGTTGGGAGTTCCGGGATAGGCGCCAAGATTCAAAGTAGAACCATTGGTAGTAGTTTTTGGAGTATTGCCATAAAAAGGCGGCATGTAACTCACTGTGGTCCACTTGGCGTCGTTTTGCATGCCCTCTTCGCCGCCATCAGCAAATGCTTCAATAAACACACGCAAGCGGCCACTACGAGTTGGGTCTACGGCGCTCATGACCACACCAGTAAACGGACCAAACTCCGAAGGCACACCCCCGCGGTCTAGTTTGTAGTTACCGGGACGGCCTTTGCTACGTTGTACATTATCTACCATGTGTGTCCTTTATTGGTCAGTTCTATTGATTTTTTGTGGATCGATCTTTTGTCCTGCCACTCTATTTAAAAATCTATCCAACAGTCCGGGTTGCGATACAGTTGGTAATTTTGGGGGTCCTGTAACATTTTGTGTGTTGACTGGAGACACCCGGGCTCCGGTGCCGTCAGTGGGAGGCCGGGGTGGAGGTGCGGGCTCTATATTGTCTCCACCCACAACAACACCATTGGCATTGCTGTTTGGGGCACCGACATAAACAGTTTGTTGACTTGGTACTGCTGTGAGTCGCTGTTGTGCGGCACGGTCTCTGAGACTGCCAGGTCTTATGTTTTTGTTGTTGGGATCTGTTGAACCTGATAGTGTTGGGTTACCAGTGGCAGCAAGGCCGCCAGTTTCTGTGCCGCCTGCTTTTACCCAGCCAGGGCCTGTCTTCTTGGTATTGCCTTGTGTGCGTTTACCATCTGGATTGGCAACCAATGCTGCCACAGCAGAAGCAGCCGCAGGATTGGCGGCATTCTTGCCAGACGGCAACGGAAAGAGATATAGACTTCCATCCAGTGTCTGTTCAAAACTGCCGCCTTTGAATTCACTTGTGACTTTGGTAGCAATGTATACTCGGCTCTGCAGGGGTTTTTTGTCAGGCCCAATCTGTGTTTTATAAGGATCTGCTACACCGGTGCCGAGATCATAGTCTTCTGGGCGTTGCCACAACATTTCAAACAAGATATCTTGACTGTCAAAACTTATTGATCCGTCGGCCTCAAATCCTGTTCTGGCCGCAGGATATACGGTGGTTGCAGTCAGTGGCTTGAACTGACTGCCTTGCATGATCCAGGCAGGGTCTCCAATGATTCGTACCTTGGCACTGGCTAGGTCACTGGGATTGTACAGGATCTCAGCGGCATTGGCATTGGGTTCAAGTTCTTTGCCTTCGGCACCAAAACTGCTTTCTCCGCTTCTTGGACTGTAAACATATTTCACCAGGTCCGACATGCTACTGGTGTATTTTTTTCTAAGTTGGGCTGTTACACTGGTGCCAGGGCCGCTGCCGCTCAATGTACTCACAAACATTGTGTTGAGTGTTTCTTGATAATCTTTGACCGCTGTATTTTGTCCGGTGAACCAGAAGGGATAACTTTTGTGTACTCCAGTAAATTTAGTAGTGGGAAAATACTGACTGTCTAGATTCTTTACCAAATATGGACTCACAGTATATTTGATCTTGTAAGCATAGTCGTTACGATTGTCGTCAAACCCTTTGCGCTCACTACTCATGCTTATGGTAAACCAAGTGACATTCTTGGTTGTTTGTTGATTGAGTTGTTGTTTGCCATCAGGACCTTCTATCACTAATTTTTGTTTGCCAATATAACTTGAATTTCTAATGACCAGTTCAATCACTTGCAAAATTTGTTGACCGGCTGTGATACTGAAGTTGCGATTTTCATAATCAACTGAAATAGTATCCTGCTTTAAATTGGCTGGATCTGGCTTCCGCATCGGTGATTGTTTGGTATCTTTTTTTACGTTGGGCAATTGAATCTTGGCGGCACTGATATCGGCGGCACTGGCCAGGGCTGGTATGCCAACAAATTCAATTGAATATTCATCGGCTATTAGATATGTTCCTCTTTGCACTAGTTCTCGTTGAAAATCATTCATGGCTCCCATCAAGCCTTCGGTGATTACTTTCTTGGGACTCGGTGCTGCCGCTGCCGAAGGAGGCGGCGGGGTTCCCGCCGCAATAGCATTATCTACTGCTCGCACTGATGCTTGAGTTGACGGTGGTGCTGTTGTTGATGCTCCTGGACTGGCATTGGGTGCTGTGCCAGTTGAGTACTTGGCATTGCCTCCCAGTAATCCTCCCACTGTGCTGTCTACCAGTTGCACATCATATGGTATGGTTCCGCGGCTGGATCCGCCGCCAATATTTTGTCCAACAGGTGCGGCTTCAAAATCATATGACACTGTTTTTGAGCCAATGGTCCAGTTGACCTTGGCAATTATAAAAGGTATAAATTTTTCCACCACAGCAGACGGGTCACTGGTGTTGGCCGGTGAGTCCAGTCCGCCTTTGACAGGGTATACGATATTGCCACTTTCGTCGTAGCCGTAAAAACGCAGTACCATGAGATATGTTGCGGCAGTGTAGTTTACTTTGCCAGCGGCATCTCTAGGTTCCATGTTGGCCACGGCTTCGTACATGCGTTCTAGCAATGTGATACCTTGCGGTTCAACCACTGTGAATTTTAAGTTGGTAGCAAGGTGGGCGGCGCCTGTTCCTTTGCCCACACATTGAGTCTCTACTGTGACTGAGTCAATGTAGAAGTCGTTGGGAAAAAATGGACTGCGATTTGCTGTGGGGTATGTGGGAGATGCGGTACCGTAAAATCCACCGGGTTGTGCATCAGCATCGCCACCACCACCGTTGGTGGCAGGCAGCGGAGGTCTAATCACACCATCGCTGACTCCAGCACCACCTGATTGAAACATTAAATAGTATCCATCAATCTTTTTGTCTTTACTGTTCATTAATTTTGAATACTGAGAGCCTGACATCAAATAAACTGATGCTGACCAAGCATAATTGTTGTATCGGTCTAGAATGTTGGGCTGTGGTTTGACCTGTATGGGATCGGCTTGAGCCTTGTTGACGTCAGTTTGCTTGGTATTAGTGCTGTTGTTGGCTGCATCATCTCTAGTGGGCGTGCCTGGTTCTGTTTTTACATCAACCCCGCCTGGCAGGCCACTGGCATTATATAACTCGCCAGTGTCAGGGTTTCTTCTAAAATTTGATAATGAGCCATCTTCTGTGTATATGTTGATACCCTTATCGTATCCGTTGGTGGCTTGTGTTTGTTCTGTAGTACGTGTTCGGCCGTCAAGTCCTTGATCACCACTGTTCTCAGATGTTAATGTTGTGTCAGCGTTGGTGGGCGAGATAACAGTAGGTGCCACTATACGACCGTTGGCGCTGACTTTTGCAGGTGCTGGTGCATTGGGACCTCGAGATGCGTCATCTCCAGCAGCCTGACTGGCTGTGGCCGGTGGTGGAGTTTGAATAGCATTTATTTGTGCTTCAAGACCAGCAACTTGTCCTGGTATGGTTGCTACTTCACTGGTGTATCGTGCTAGGATTGCCTGATTGCCTTGTAAATTTTTATTGAGTGAGGCCAGCCCGTTTTG
>Ga0181349_1000252_pt1 | contig 22863 bp, 26 predicted proteins | sample Su13VDMM110SD_FD_130106 | JGI IMG/M metagenome (GOLD analysis project Ga0181349, IMG submission 130106) | Freshwater viral communities from Lake Michigan, USA - Su13.VD.MM110.S.D | ecosystem: Environmental > Aquatic > Freshwater > Lake | place: USA: Michigan | collected 2013-07-16 | reverse complement strand
TGCCTTGAGTTTCATAGCCTTCATATTCAAAGCTTGCGCTTCTTCGTCCTCTTGAACAACAGTTAAAAAGAAAGCCTTCTCGTCGCCCACATTAAAATCTGTGTTCATATCGAATGTGGTCTGTATAGAACCTTGCTTAACTAGATTAGTGTAAGCAAAAAGGAATTTAATTTGATCCTGTGCGGTTATACCAGTTCCTTCAGAAACACCTTCTGCTCCAGCTTCCCCCTCTTCGAAAAGTTCAATATATTCAGATCTTACACTCTCGTTCACAAAGTCCAAAAAGCTCATTATGGGTTTACCATCTTTTACTTTCTCTGTCTTCCATCTTTCTACTAAAGCATCACCATCACTCATTATCTCAGACTCTGAAGCTTGCCACGATCTACCAGAAGATTTGAACCAATCGTTAAATGGCTTACTGTATGACCACCACTGGAAGTCATCCAATTCAAATTCAGTATAGGCCGTTCCATTTACGTCAGTTGGAACGTCTATCATCGGGAATGGATCGCCTTTTCTAAGAGTACCATTAGGGATTATTACGTACATAATTTATTATTTTATTTTATTGTGTATATTTTATCGTATGCCTTCGTGATCGTATCGATCAATTTACCTATATATCCTTCTGATCTTAGTTTCTTGAAGACCAGGTTACCAACAGAGAATTCTCCTCCCTTAGATAAGGACTCCTTTCTCATTTTCATTATCTTAGATTTTAGCTTAGCAGCCATATTATATAGAGGCTTAGGATTAGAAGGGAAAACGTTGCCTAGAACTAACTTATTTTCAAGCTTACTTATATCATAAGCCAATGAATTAAACTTCTTATTAACCATAAACTCATCTATTTTAGGAGGTGAGTACTTAGGCTTCTTGATCCATTTTTTCTTGCTAAGAGAATATACCGTAGAGATATAGCTTTCAGAGCCCTCGTCCTGTACTGCTATCTCCACATCGTGTCCTCTCATCGTTATATTATGCTTCGTGTTCCATGAAAATTTTAAACCATACATAGCATAATCTATCATTTTAGGATCATCACCCATGTCTTTAAAGTTTACAATGATATGTAGGTCCAAATCAGAATACTGATTCCAATTATAACCAGTTAAGGACCCAACAAGCTGAATGTCTAAAACGTCTTTTTTCTTTAGTACATCCGAGCCTTCCTCTATAAAATCATTTGCTATATCAAGAAGCTTCTTACCTATAAGCGGAGCTAGCTTCCACTCTACCTCTTTACCCTCCCCTTCTTTTTCCCAAAAAAGAGGGCAAAGTTCTTCGTTGTAAAAGGGACTTCTAGATTCTTTTAAATAGCTTTTGAAATTAAAGACCACAGAATTTTTTTTCTTTTATATATCAAGAAAAAACAAAAGACTTATCTATACTGAAATCTTATTCATGATCAGCATTACTGTCTCGACGTCTCTCTCGCAGTATTCCTTGATTTTATCAAAATCCTTATCAATCCAAAAGACTCTGGATACATCAGATCCCTTGATATCATCTTTTGGCGATCTTATATCTAGTGAGCATGCTAATAGGTCTAGTCCTAGATATTTCTGGCCAATCCAATTACCGAAGGAGAATATCTCTGCTGTGTCAAGGAAAGGCATTTCCCATGGTTTTTTATCCCAAACCTGTATATTCTGAGAAGGCGTAATGCCATTATAAAGCATTCTCTTTCCTAGACAAGCAATATCAAATCCCTTAATGTTATGTCCACATAACTTCCATCCTTTTGAGTGGGCATTATTGAGGATTTTGTTGGTCTTATTGAGAATATCAATTTCGTCATCACCGAATAAAGATGTTGTCCTTATCGTACCATCCTCATTGAAGCTACCGAATGAAACACACACTATTCTTGAAAATTCAGCCTCCAGGGCAGATTTTTCAGCAAATATCTCGCCGTCATTCATATCCGATAATTCTTTGTAAGAATTTCTATAGAAATTAGCTCTCTTAGCCCATAGTTCAGCTAATCTTGGATTTCCCTCGTTTAACGCTTCTAGACTTTCGAAACAAGAAGCAGTTTCTACGTCGAAATACAGAGCTTTTTCTTTTACTTCCTTATTAATCATTATTTTCTCTTATTAAATACAAATGGTGGTAGTGACTTAAAGTCTTTTAGATAATTGATGCAGCAAAATTCCTTCTCCGGTGAATCTATTATAACATCGACAGAAAGACCAAATGTTGGTATTCTTTTAGATAATTTGCCAGAGGGCTTAGAATTAACAGGGAATCCGTTTTCATCCTCGCTCTCAGACTCTGCATGAATCATAATTGGGCTACTGCCGAACTTCCATGTGGAGCAACTAAGAAATAAAGCCTCTCTCGTACTAAGACCGCCGTCATTGAATAAATGATTAAGGAATCTAAAAGATACTGGTATACCAGATTTATAATAGCAACCTGATATTAGTTCAGTTACTGAAAAAAGGCTGGGCTTGTCATCGTTAACTACCGATATCCTCTTTTGGGTTTGTTTAGACATAGAGTCAAACTTAACAGAGAATCTCTCTATCGTCTCCTTCCTGTTTCCGTATGCACTTCCTATTCTAACTATTATAGATCTTCCCTTCTGCCCCAAAACATCCAATATGGACCCTAGACTATCAAAAAGTGTTATTGCTTTATCAGGAACACCGTCTAGCTGGCTAGCCAAAAAGTATTCCTTTGGTATTATAAAGCAGGTTCTAAATTTATTAATATTAGAAATCTCGTGGATACTAGAAAGTATTCCTGAAATTTTAGGATCCTCCTCGTCAAAACTAAAATTAACGAACAGTTCCGGGTTATCGAATTCGCTTATATCCAGGCATAGTATATTAAGCCCTAGATTTGAATTATAAACAATCGAATCCCTAACTAGCTTAAGAAAATCATAAACAGATTTTATCTTAACCTGCCCGTTTCCCTTTATTTTCTTCGGGAGACCGATGTACCCTAAATTAGACTTGTCTAAAGAAATCATTCCTTTTTATTATTATACTAAGGGAAATGACTTAAGTTCCGTTATCCGCCTACTGTAGAAAGGCCAAGATCGGCATCGTTGTAAACGGTAGGTGAATTGAATGCTTTACCAGGAAGCTGAGCGATCTTGTATTTAGAAAGTAGATCCTGATGTCCTTTGTCTCCCTGCTCCACAAATTGTATAGCATTAGGCTTTACCTCTATTACTTTCTCAGTAAGCTTACCTATATTGAAAACCTGTATGAAATATCTGAATCCCTTGGCGTCGGGAGTTTTTTGAGCTCTAACTATTATACCAATTTTTTTATTCTTTTTGCTCTTGGAGTTAATAGGCTCAGCTATAACAAAATCACCAACCTGAAATTCAGATCCCTTTATAGACCTAGGTACATTGGGATCTGGTCCAACTTCTATGGAAAGATCGGAAAATGGTTTGTAATTTATTTTAAAAACCCCATTTGCCCCTCCGTATCCATAGGAATCACCAAAAGGAGTTCCTGTGTCAAATTCGTTTATCGATTTAATGTATTTCACCTGTTATATATCCGAACTTTGTTCCTTATCCTGATGCTTCAGTATATCCCTGAATTTAGATGCTAGCTCATAATCCTCATTCTTAATAGCTTTCTGCATCAAGCCCTCTATTAAATAAGAGTCATTGAGTTCCTCCTCAGGTTGCTCATCCTTTAATGAGTTAATTATAAGAGCTATTCGTTGCGGTGCATAGATAACCTCAAGTCTCGAGTTTACTATATTAGGATCTTCAATATTTTCCTCTTCCTGGTCATCAATATCCTCGTCTACCTCATCCTCCACAGGTTCCCAGTCGCCATTGTCCCAGTTTATGATCCAAGGACCGTATGTTATGTCGGGTATATCTCCGTCTATTACCTGTTTTAGTATAGTCTTAAGCTCTCCCTTTATGTCATTTTTGGTAAGAGAATCGCTAAAAGGTTTTCTTTTAATGCCAGGTATAACGTTGCTACCCTCGCCTATTCCCATTTTGAATGCTTTATAAACCTCAAAAATAGAATCCCAATCTAAACTGGATATAACTTTATCGATAAGTTTTGAATGCTCTTTCCTCATAATTATAGTGTATCCTCTATATATTTACTTAGTCTTGACACCCAATTGATCCGATACGGAGGATAGCCAAGCATTATATCTATCCGGATGGAACTTCTTAATCTGATCAAGATCTCTTTTGGAAACCTCGAATTTTTCTCTTATGAACTTCTCAGCATCCTCAAAATTGTGATCCTTTTTAGAGCTATCTTTTTTCTCAGAAGATTTTTTGGTCTTTGTATAGATCCACTTAGGGGGTGAAGTGAATCTAGGACTCAGTGTGTCGTGCCACCAGTCTATAACAGTATGAGGGGTTACCTTTAATTTATTGAACTGATTAGCCTGAACTGGGAATTGGATAGACATTATCCTATTGAGCATGAAAAAATTCCTGTTCTTATCTACCTTAGCTACCTCAGTCCACTTTGGCTCCTTCTTTTCAAATATTTTCTTTACTACGTCAAAAAGTTCCATCTTTATAGGTTTGCAAAGGGGTCAAACGAGGATGGGCTGTAATTAGGAGATATCCAATTTGTACCTTCTAGTATTTTTATTCTATCTAGTGTTATCGATTTTTTTTCCAGTGAAATACCTCTTTCTACCTCCGCTTCTGAATCAGAAACCACTTTATCTGGAAGTACTGTGACATCCAGCCACATAAGCTTGTAGTTTCTTCTGATGTTATCAGAGACCTTATTTCTATTCTCGGAGGAGTCTACATCCTTCATGGCTCTCAATATAAATCCAGAAGCCCAATTAAGAAATTCATTACTATTTAGTAGCTCGTTTGGCTGTATATTCTTCCATTCCTCGGATGCGTTCATAGCTTCTATTAAAGCCTCACTTTTTCTAGCGGTGAATCCCATAGTCTTATTATTCTGCGGGATTTCCCAAACGGATGGTACTGCATCACCCTTATCCCCCACAAACATCTTATTCAGAACAAAGAATTCACGATCAACCTCGTTTAATTCGCACTTGGAAAGCAAAGTCTTTAATTTACCCTTATCAGGAGATATAACAGAACCCATATTAAAAATGCTAGCCTCCTCCTCTTTTTCTAGCCAACTAGACTTCCATCCAATAGGAGTAGTTACTACATTCTTTTTATTGTTGCTATTCCATGTTATAGTCCAATTTGATCCTTCAAATCTAGCTAACTGGTGTAAATCTTTATCACCAGATACCACTATACAATCCTCCCCGTTATTATTAAAGTACTTAGACCACATATAAAGTAGGTCGTCACCCTCTGCTCCGGCTACTTTAGAGTAGATGAATCCCATCTTCTCTAGTTGACGTCCAAAAGAATCCATAAGCTCAAAGAAAATAGTCCAGTCAACATTCTCGTCCTTTGTTCTATTTGACTTATATCCGCCATTTTCAATCTCGATTTCTCTTCTCCAACTTTTGCTATCCGCTGTAAAAATAAGCCTTCCGCCTGAAGGCAAATTGTTTAACGAGGAGCACAGGTCAGTGGCTACTTTCCTAATAAACATAGTCTGGTCTGATTTTTTAGAAAAAACCTTACCGGGGTCAACATTACCATAACCAGCAAAAACCCCAAAGGTTTTGTGAAATATGTAGTTTCCGTCCACACAAATATTAATCATTTTGTTCTATTTTTTTCAATACGCTAAATAATTCATGAGGAACTTTATTAAAGCAGGGATCCGCAATGACGTGATCGTAATCATTAAAGTTTTCAAAGTCAATCTCGTCCGCTTTTATTCTTCTTATAACATCGTCAGCATCTCTTCTTTTACTCATCCTTTCTCTTCTGATAGATTCTGTAACGTTAACGTACACAATTATAGACTCCTCCCTGTCCTCCTTGGACAATTGGGATATTCCAGAAGGTGTCATTATAAAGAGATTTGACTTGTGAAATTCATCTTTGCTTGTTCCATAAATCCACCCATTAAAGTTTGTATGCTCTAGAAAAAGATCTTCCAATATCATCATATATGCCTCCTCCTCTTTTACAAAATAATAGTCTATACCTTGATCTTCGTCAGATCTCATAGGTCTTGTGGTATGGGAAACACAGTAGTTAAACCCATCCCCAACCATCATCTTTCTCAAGTGGTCCTTGCCAGAAGCTCCCTTTCCTGCTATTATAACTCTTTTTTTACTCATTGTCTTCATCGTCCTCTATTCCGTTCTCTATTTTATTGAATCTATCAATAGCTTTCTCGTAATCAGTATACGTCCAAGCCCATTTACCAAAATCTTCATCACTGGGAAACTTTTCTTTTTCCGGTAATTCGACTCCAAAAACAATCTTAGCTTTTCCTATCTTTATTTTAAAAACCTCGAATGCCCTGAAATCTGCTTCCAGATCTTCCGCATCAGATTGCGAATACATCGCAGCTTTATCCGTCCTCTTTAATTGTTTATAGATGTATCCGTTTCTATTAATAACTTCTGCTAATTCTTTCATGCCTGTATAAGTTTTTGTATCTGGAAAAATAGGGAGAGAAGCGAAACCATCGGGTCAATAACCTGCAGTCTTTGTGCTTGGTGTTCAGCCACTAGGACTATCACACCAGGGATAATCTTAGAATGTGATTTTTTGTTTTTAATAACCCATTGTATAAATTCATCACCTAAGGCACTCATTATGTCATCGGTCTTTCCGTTATATTCTCCAACTAAGTTCTGATAGTTACCGATTGGGTCTGGTGCCGAAAAAAGTAAATTATAGAGTGACTCGTAACTCCATCCTATTTCTCTAACTTTTGCTAGATCAACCTTATTAGTTCCCTCCAGCATCCAGGTTTGGATCTTGTTAAGAGAAGATCTCAAATCAGGATAGAAATTTCTCTCAAATTCCAGGAGAGATTCCTCGTCTATCTCGATAGAGACCTTATCCAATATAAGATTTATTCTCTTTCTCCATTCTGATTTTACTTCGGTTTCCTCCTCTGAAGAAACAGGATCGAAGTCAATTACCTCGAATCTGCTCTGTATGGCATCAGGAACCTTATTGATCCAGTTACAGGTAGCAACGAATCTTGTATTCACTGCAAACTTCTCTACAGTTCCTCTTAAAGCCTTATAGAACTGATCGGATGCACCATCAAACTCATCCAGTACAACCACTTTCTTTGAGGAAGCACCGTCCATGATTGACATGGTTGAACAAAAATCGTTAATTTTAGTCCGTATCGTCTCAACAGAACTCTCATCCGAAACGTTTATAAAAAGGTGTGGGTATGGTGCTGCTAATATTTTAGCAAGCGTGGTCTTACCGCTACCAGGGCTACCCGATAAAAGAACATTATGATTGAGCCCGTTACTCTCAAAGATCTTTCTTATTCTCTGGGGCAATATCATATGCCTAATTTCTTTGGGTCTTAACTTCTCTGTTAATAATTCCTGCATCATATTATATTATATTAGAAATTATCGAAACTGTTTCTTAAAATTTGGATGTTAAATCATCAGCCTCTGACTTATCGCTTCTTATCTCTACGAATCTAGGCAAGAATAGCGATCTATTATCAAATTTGTCAGTGATTGTAACATTATAATGTACAGAACATATCTTTCCTAGGAGAGCATCCGGGTTAACACTCAATGCTTTAAGGTCTTCGTCTGTAAAACCAGATCCCACTTTAACATTTAACGTTTCTGAAAGATCAGTACATATAAGTCCACCTATGAATCCCTCCCTTTTACCCTCTCCTGGGTACCATCCCTTGATGACAAGGTCACATTCGTTAACCTCCTTGAATTTTATCCAATTCTTTGATCGAGAACATTGATAAACGCTATCTTTTTTACAGATAACTCCCTCTCCTCCTGCATCTACTATTTTTTGATAGATTGAAGCAATCTGAGAGGGATCGTCAAGTTCCCACATTGTAGCTAATTTTACTGGCTCGCTCTCTTCTACGTTTTTCATAACAGATTCTAGTGTCTGTCTTCTTACCGAATAGGGTAGAATTCCAACACCAGCTCTTAGCGTATCATATTCTTCAAGATCAAAGACATTGAATATGATACTATCCCCTATATTGTCCGGGGCAGTCCCCCTCAGGATCTGCGTAACCTTACCACTTACTGATTTTCTATTGTGATCTGTCAATTCGCCATCAAAGAACCAGGAGCCCTTCAATCCAGAAAAGTTAATTATCTGTTTAAGAGAAAATGTAATACTGTGTAACTTTCCCGCATCTAGTTCATTAAAAGCTCTTGTAAAATAACTAAAATCTCCTTCCTTATAGATAGCTATTACCCTTACACCGTCATATTTTTCCTCACAGTATATCTTATCCCAGTCCAGTAGTGAATTCTGGTCGTCGGTTGCTAACATAACACACGGATCAGGAATCACTTCTTTTCCAATAGCCTTGTTGATCAGCTTAGCACCGATGCCAACGTTCATTCTCTTTGTTAGAACCTTCATTAGGATCTTTCTAAGGTCGGAGTCGTCGTTATCTTCAGTGATCCTGGTATTTACCATTTGATTAGCTTCCAGTCTTATAGAATTATTAGCTGCAGGGGCAGATTTTAATTTTTCAACTAGATCCCGGAAGTTATCTAATCCAAAAGAATCATTTGGATCTTCCGAAAAATTAAGCTTATGCAGCTTGGTAGTAACAAATGGATTGAAGCACACGTCAAAAACGTAGGCTAATTCAGGAGTCCAATTCTGTTTGATTATTTCCTGCTTTTTCTTCTGTGATCCCTCTCCAGTAAGTTCCTCCAGTTCCTTTAGGATTCTTAGTTCTTTAATCATTTCACTTCTATTTAGTTATAACACAAATATAAACAAAAAAACCGTAGGTATACCGACGGTTTATGAAGTATGACGAATAGAATTACGGATTAAAGTGTTACGCTAGCTTCCTCCGCTGGTGCTTCAGCTTCTGCCTCAGCGGGTTCTTCGGAACTCTCGGCTTCGCCAGAAGGACTTTCTTTTTTAGCAGATTTAGCTTCGAGCTCTTTGTATGAAGCATTGCCCTCTGCCTGCTCTGGGGTTAGACCTAGAAATCTCTGAACAAGGAAATCCCTATCGAAGTAAGGCTGCTCTTCCTCGCCAACCTTAACTTTCATTTCAGCAAGAGATTTTATAAAATCACCTCTTTTAACCAGATTAGCAAGTTCAACCAGGTCGTTGAATTCGCTTTCCCTTACGAAATCAAGTCCAAGATTAGTTTTAAAGCTTCTGTCTTTTACAAGCTCAGGATAATCAAGACACATTTGTATATAAAGAGGCTTAACTATGATTTCCTGGTAGATTGATCTCAATCTAGAAAGAAACTTCTCAAATCTTATCTCATCTCTTTCTAAGGAATCGATACTAATTTGGTTGTTTGCAGGTGTTCCGCCTCTATAAGCAAATCTTGCATAAGGTATCTTAGAATCCTGTTTTAATTTATTGAAGAAGTAAAGCACGTTGTCCATGATATTAAAATCAGGTCCAGCACTATTTAGTGTTTCTATGGTGGGGGAAACCCCATCTTTCTCAGGAAAAAGGTAGTTTTTATAGAACTGAATTTTCGGTCTTCCGTTAACAGTCAATTCACCGGAATTGTCGTTTATCGATATCTCCTCCTTATGGTAAGACATTATCTGTCCTAGAGTTTGCATAGCCTTTTGTGGCGACTGTGTACCTATGGGTATAACAAACTTTAATCTATACGAAGCGTTCATAACGTTCCATATAATCCTACTATTCTCCATTATTTTCAGGATATTATAGGATCTAACCAGTCTCTCCACGTAGCTTACTCTTGAAATTGCATTACCTTTAGCATATGATATGTAAATAACCTGCTCATTCTTAAGCTTTCTTGTCATTTGAGGATTCTTTGGATACTGTACCCAAACCTGCTGGAAATCATTTTCACCAACTTTTTCAACCATAGGTTGTAAAGATGTCGGATCGAGCTCCTTAAAGCCGATAACCTGTTTACCTCTGCTATCGTAGATTATCTCATAAGCTAGAAACCCATCGATTAGAAGTTGTCTAAATACCTGCCAAGCTAATATACTTTCCTGGAAATTGAAAAGGTGATAGATTCGGTAAAAATTCTCCATCAGCTTATCCTTCACCTTATCACTTACGTCCAGATTCTTGATATGCGGGTATGCAAAATAATTCTTCTCGTCGTAAACTACGGATTCGTCAGTTACAGTATCAAGTATAAACTCTATCTCCCCATTCAGAGAAAACTTTCTTAGAAAGTTTCTTTTGTCTATATAGTCCTTATCGAAATATGCTATGTACTTTCTTACCTTCGTATCAGAATGAGAAACTGTCCAATAGAAAGCATCGCTTTCAGTAAATCCCGTTCCTTGCTCATTGAAGAATTCGGATTCGGTTTTACCTATGGCCTGTGAATTTCTAACAACCATATCTTCGTATTTCATACCAAACCTAGATATCTGAGAAAGACTTCTCAGAATCGTTCCGAATGCACTATTTTGTTGTATGGGATCTATAAATCCTGCCATTTCTATCTTTTATTTATAAAGTAACTTCTGGTGCTTCTTCCTCACCGCCTTCTTTCTCTTTCTCCTTTGCCCTCTTTTCTTTTGCTATTTTATTCGCTTTAATATCTGCAGGAGTAAGTCCAAGAAAATTCTCAATTAAGTAAGCCTGTGAAAAATAAGGTTTATCCCCGTCTTCCATTATAGCAGCCAGTGAATCTACGCTTTCCTTTCTCTTTGTGATCAATTCCATTTCCTGGTTTACCCTAAAAGGGTTCTCACTGATGTACTTAAGTCCAAGTTGGCTCTTAAAAACTAGATCTTTTTCTAATTCTGGATTCTCCTTACATAGCTGTAGCCAAAGTGGCTTTATAATGATATCCTGAAAATTGGTTCTCAATCTACTTATGAACTTACTAAATCTTACCTCTTCCTTGTCCAATCCATCTGCAGTGTTAGAATAAGTTGCACTAGAAGAACCATCTAATCCCTTAAATCTTGTAGCCGGCACTTTAGATTCCTCTATGAATCTATCGTAGAAATATGCAAGGGGAGCAGGATCGTTTAAGTTTGGTCCCTCCATTGTCAAGGGCTCAATCGTAGGTTGCCCGTTTTGACCCTGTGGTATAAGATAATTCTTATAGAATTGTATCTTAGGTGATCCGTCTACTAGCAATTCCCCTGTGTCGTCACTCAAGCTAATATCCTCCTTATAGATACTCATAAGCTCGCCCAGTGTCTGCATAGCTTTCTGCGGTGATCTTGATCCAACAGGAACGGTCATTTTAAGCTTAAATGAGGCATTCATTACAGACCAAATTACTCTAGTGTATTCTATAATTCTTAGAGTATTATATGGTCTAATCAATCTCTCGATATAGCTTAATCTAGAAACTGAATTTCCCTTAGCATAAGACATGTATATGATCTGGGAGTCATATAGCATCCTTGTCTTTTTAGGATCATTCGGGTATTGTATCCAAACGTTAACGTGTCTTCCGTCCGGCTGTTTCTCTACACTAGGTATTAAAGAGGTAGCGTCCAGTTCTTTAAATCCGATTATCTCCTTTCCTCTATCGTCCCAGATTATTTCAAATGCAAGGAATCCATCCACCATGAATTGTCTAAAGAATTGCCATGCTGTTATATCATCGCTAAATCCCCAGATGTCATATATTTTTCTAAAAACATCATAAACCTTTTCCCTTGTTTTCTCTTTTAAGGTAGTTATATCTAGGAAATCGGGATACGCATAATAATTAGAGGGATCGTAGTTTATCGCTTCGTCGCAAACGATATCAAGAACACCTTCTATTTCCGGGTTAAGAGAGAATTTCCTAAGATAATCTCTCTTTCCCTTATAATCCTTGTCAAAATAAGAGATATATTGTTTGACCATAGTATCTTGCTTAGCAAGACTATACATCATATTCTCATCCGGAACATTTGTCTTATTCTGGTTAAGGAAAGCAGCTTCAGTAGCACCAACAGCCATGGAGTTCTTAACCACCATGTCTTCGTATTTCATACCGAACTTAGAAATCGACTTAACCGATTCTCTAATCCTCTGAAATACAGGGTTACCATTTTCGTTATCTATAAAACCAGCCATTCACTACTTATTTTTACTTTCTAGACCAGAATTATCTTTTAATTTCGATCTATAGGTATTATATATCTCAGTCGGGGAAGACCCTTGAAGAAGGGCTACGCTGAGATATGGTATTTTTTTCCAATCATCATAGTCTATGACATAAACTTCAGACATTGATGAAATATCGAATCCTTTAGTGCTTCCGATATACCCAGTACCATTTAGTAGAGACTTTATTTTATCACCACTTAAATTAACAGGGGTCTGGTTTCCTGACTTTTTATTAGAGTCTATTGTGCTCTCCGAAAAGTCATAGATCCTCTCCAATATCTTAACCCTTTCATCAGGTGGTGTAGCTATTAAATCAGACCCATATAATATGTTGTTTAGATCTTTTGATTTTTTAACATCAAAAACTAAAACTATCGGTAGTCTGTTTATAAACTCCTTCTCTTTTTTTTTACCATCATCGGGTTTCTGTTTTGGATTGTATCTAAAAATGTAGATCTTACCAGGGATAAATTGCCCGTTGAATTTTTCAGGACTAAAATCTTTGTTGGATAACTTTATATAGGAACTTATGAAATAATCATCAGTTTTAGAAACAACCTCAGATTGCGATATGAACCCGGTCTTGTATGATTTTATTTTTTCAGAAAAACTCATTTACTATTAAAAAGAAATTTCTCGTCAACCACTCCAAATCTAAAACCTCTTTGGATAGCCCATTCTTTAGCAGCTTTAAATTTTGCCTGATTCGTTATCCATATTTTCATATTATAGTTATAGCTCTCTAGCTTTTTAAGAGTCATATTTTTACCCTCGTATATTGGCTTTTGAGTTTGAGACTCTGGCTTAACCTCTATTATCCACTCATGATATGTGCCGTCTTCCTTTAGAATCTTTATGTAAAAATCCACATAATATTTGTGCATTTTCTTATCTAATGGATTCCAGTAATCTATAAAAAGAGGTTCGGAGCTCCATTTAACTATCATTTCGTTTCTATCACAATATGCGCAGAATCTCTGCTCCCACGAGGATCTGTAAATGATATTATGTATATCACCTATATACTTATCCGTGTTCTGAGGACTGTAAAGTCCATGCTTATGTTTTCCGTTAGGTTTAACCTTTTTTATGGACATATTAAACGTTGTAACTATTATCCTCCCCTGTTATATAACTGAAAGGTATAGTTTTAGGATTCTTTGGCGGGTGTAGTTTCTTCCACCCCTTAGCAAATCCATTCTTTGCAACCTGAGTGAAGTAGGCAAATGGATTATTAGATTTAGCAGGGTCGAATCTATTCCAATATTTGCAAAGATCCTCCATGGCAAAAGCCATACAATCATCCTTATCATCAGGATCCTTGTAAGACATCTTCTTAGAAATACCGTCTATCATGAGGGTAAACATATCAATAGTCTCTCTTGTTAGCTGTCCTTTCTCTTTAGATTCGCATACAGCTCTAAGGAGCTCACTGTTTTTAACATAGACTTTTGCCATTTTGCGGGGTTTTTTATGTGCAAGAAAAATCCCCTATTCTTATTAGAAACAGGGGATATTTTATCTCTGTGCTTAAATTTTAGAATTTATCTTTATATTAAGCTTTTACTTGTTTGTTTCGGCCTCGTCTTCCTCGCTATCCTCTACGTGTTTGTTTATCGGCTCAGTTGGTGCCTTTGCTAATCTTCCTTTTAAAGGATCTACGAAAGGCTTACCTTGTTTATTTTGTTCTGGATTCTCAGGAGCAAAATAATAATTACGACTTACTTTTTTTTTTGCAATTCAGACTCTTCCAAGTTATATTTGATCTTGTCATTTACTCCAAAGTCTATAGCATCTCTGTGCTTGCTTGGAGCGGTAGCAGTATTTGGACCCGATTTAGTAGCCACTCCTTCTTGTACCTTTCTGTATCCGTGTAATAAATCCAATGAAAGATCTATTTTGTCATTCCCGCCAGGAGCTTTCGAATAGCCATGTTTTTTTGCCATGTCAGCTAAAGCATTTTTATCATGCGTTCTCTCAGTTTTACCGAAATTAGGCGCTTCCACTAATCCTTGTGATCCACCTTTTACTTCATCAGCTTCGTCGATATTATAACCAATGGCATAACCATCAACATCAAAATCAGTTGGCTTTTGACCTTTAACTCCTTCCGCATAACGAGCAGCTTTAGGATTCTTTAGGTCGTGTGCCATTGGTTTATCCTGTTCTTTAGAGCTAGGAGCTTTAGCGTACGTTGGCTGTGATTGCTTTTCTTTAACATTTTTAGCTCCTGTTGGTGCTTTAGAGAAAGTAGTATTTGATTCTTTTACTTCCTCGGTGCCATCCTCTTCCTCAGACTCGTCGCTTTCGATATCGCTAGCAGGGTCGTTATTAAAATATGATTTATCTGAGTCACTTGCCTTTTCAGCATTCTTTTCTGCTGCATCAGACATAGCTTCTTCTAAATCCTGAATATCGTTTACTCTATGATCTTCAGTTCTACCCGCATCTGTTAAAACTGTATATCTTCCAGAGGTACCGTCTATTGAAATAATTTTACCGGTTTCACCAGATTCTTTTATTTTAACGTAGTCTCCTATATTAAATTTAGCATCCTCTATAAGAGACATGCTATAATCAAAATCAATATTTTCAAATTTCTCAATCTCCTCGTTGATGCTAGACCATTTATTTCTTAAAACCTTTAATTCTCTTTTTAGCATCTTCTCTGCTTCTTTAAGCTCAGGTGAATGTGAGTAATTATGTTGCTCAATCAGGGATTGAATCTTGCTCAATTGCTCTTCAACTTTTTGTATGTTTTCAAGTAGACTACTTCTGTCATTTAGAAGAACTGATTTAGTTCTTAATTCACCAACTAAGAATTCGCTTAGACCCTCAGAAATATCATATCTTAATGTGTCCTTTACTAGCTTAACAGCTTGCATGCTACTAACAGAGAATATTGAATTCTCTCTCATAGCTTCATTTATTCTCTGAATGTAGATCTTATCGTTCCATTTGAATATATTAACAGAAAGTCCCTCGTAAATTCTAGATACGATAGACTTAGCAAAATCAAGCTCTACGAAAGAATTGTAATTTTCATAAACAGTAGCTATATCTTTTACAAGAGACATATCATTATATCCCATATAAGAAGACACTTCTAATCCTATTAGCTTAGCCATTTCGTTAACATTAGAAAAAGTTAATTTATTTCTTCCAACGAATACATTAGGATTGTTCTCTGTCCCTTCTGTTATAGTAACTATTTTCTTACCAATTGTGAAATGAACACCCGCTTCATTTATCTTAACATCGGGTCTAGAAGTAATTCCCAATAGATTAACAAATGTGTTACCATATGCGGAAGCTGCGGTCTTAGCGTCTATTCTTTGTACACCATTCTCTGTTGCTTCGAAGATAAATCCACCAAGGCCAAATGCAAAATTCTGATCCTCGTTAGTTGCCATTGCGGAATAAGCTCTCTCTACATAAGATTCACCCTGATTAGTCTCGGGGATAGAAAGTCTGCTTGAATCTTTTTGGCTTTCGTTAAGATTCAAATAGTTTATCAGATTTTTAACTACTGGGTTAAAAGAATATTTAGAGATTTTATTAACTAGTAGACCGTTTGACTTGTCTTTAGATACCATCCACTCATTTAAGCACTCATAAAGATCTGAATAAAATTCTCTAGATCCAGATCCCTTAATTGAATCTATCACTTTAGAGACATATATTTCCCTGTTGTAATTATTAACTTTGCCTAGGAGGGATTCAAAAATCTCTTTAGATTTAGCATCCCATGTCAATTGGCTTAAATCATTAACAAAATTTTCAATAACTGCATACTCAGGTATATTCTTATTAACAAGGATATTTTTATAATTCTCTAGCATGATCTTAGCCTTCACGTGATCGGCAACAGGTGAGGTAAGAAGTGAATTAACAGACTCAAGCACACCTAGATTTTTAATAGACTCAGAAGTTAAAAAGGAATTAACAGCCTTATCCCCTTTTATTTGGGAAAGAGATTCATTTAAAGAGCTAACCTCTTTACCCCCTGAATTTTCTTTCGAGGGTGAAATCCAAGTTCCAGAATTAGTTCCCTTGGGTGTATTCTGGCTCCAAGATTCTAAAAGTGAAGAAGCGGCTTTTTTAGAAGCTTCCATTTCTTGATTTCTGAAATCGTTCCAGATATTCGATGTATTTTCCCTTAAGAAACCAGAAACTTCAGCATCATTAGAATTTTTAAGTCCCTCTATAAGGGTATTTTTATTTGATGCCTCGTTTAAGAAGTTCTCACATAGAGATTTAACCTCCGGTGAGGTAGTAGTTTCTTTTAAATTTTGCACTTTGTTAATGAAGTCCATGTGTTAATAATTTTTTTGTATTCTATATATCTTTTTCAGAGTACTTTTTGGTCTATATATCATTATCTGCAAACCAATATCTCCAAAATTACCCTTTTGTCCAGGTGGGGATTACACACCGTTATACCTCCGTCCTGATATATCGGTCCGGGTTTAGCCAAATTCCAGCCATACTGCTCAGAATCAAAAGTTGTGACATTAGCACCGCTCAATACAGTAAGCTCACCCATAAAATATTGATTACCCCTATATTCCCACGTAACGAACTTGTCTTTTTCTAAAGTCCCAGCTGGGTAGACTGCTTTAATAGCTATAAAGCTAACGTACCCGCCAGGATCCGCTATATCTGATTGGCTTATCAGTGCGCAGGATTCAGCTTTAAGATTTATTGTTGATTTTGAATATGCAGGAACATCAAATAACAAATCCTCTAGCATAAGCACTATCTGAGGATTCATCATGCTGTTTGAATCTATAACCAGGTTAGTTCTTTCGAATTTCAATCCCTCTGGTTCTATATAGGGACATATAACGGGTCTTGTTGCCATATTAGTTTGCTGTTATTACTACCAGTTTAACTGGCGATTCGGTTGGGTTTGTAAAGGTGATGCCACCCAAACTAGGATTGGATACCGGACCTGTGTGACCTATATTAGAAAAGGAACTTATATTCCATCCTTTCCAATACTGATCATCTTTTACAGCACCAGTTAAAACCATAATTTCACCCATTGGGTATCTAGTGTTTCCATCGTAGTCCCAAAATAATACTCTAGAAGCTCCATTTTGTGCTGGTAGATAATAAGCTCTCGCCAATATAAAGCTAACCTCATTTAATGTGTTGGCAAAATTACCAGTATCTATATCGATTGAAGTATCCGGTTCTATTACAAATGTTTGCTTTTGGTAACTAGAAAAAGAAAGGAAAGGATGAAAAAAAGAAGCTAAACTCAAAGTATCCATCACATTTGACTGCAAGCATACATTAAAAGAAGACTTAAAGTATTTAAAAACAGCAGGTTGGTTCTTATACTTAAACGTCCAATCTATCAGTGCGAGTTTTTCTCTAGTTCGAGCAACGTTAGTATATTTAGCAGTAAAAGTACAAGCACCCGGTGTAAAAACGGGTGCACTGTTGGATCCACCTTGTACGGTTTGTGTATAGGTACCTCCTGTACTACCACCTCCGTCGTAATTTAGATTATTTGACTCCTGCTGGGTCTGTGCGTAATCTGCCATTTCTTATTCTTTTATTTATCCTTATCTAAAAGGAGGAACCCTTTTATTTTGGGGTTGCCTGTTGTAATTAGCGTTAACTATTTCTTGCGAAGCATGCTGTGGAATTTGATTATCAGTTTCGGGCTGATCCTGACTCAAGTTTACATATTGCAAAGCGGGTAAATCTCTAGGTTCCTCAATTTGGGTAGAAGTATCTTCCTCTTTCATCTCAGATATACTTATAACATCCACGTTATTTTCCGAAGAAATATCAGATTTATCATAGGATATTTTAATTCTCGGATCATCTAGATGAGAATCGTTATCTTCTTCTACGGTAGGATACTGATTTATTATCTGCTCTGTACTTTCTGGCTTTATATAATCGACTAGGGATTTTATAAAGCCTAGAGCTACAAGGGGAAGTATCGCACCACTGATTATCGACAGTATGCGTTTTTGAAATATAATATCCTCCTCCATTAAACCAAATAACTCACTCCACCCCTGGAAATCCTGTATGTTTGTATATGCATAGTAGGTATTTCCCATAGCTTGCATAGAAGTAAGGGTTATAAAAAGTACCCAAACTAAGAATTTGTTCATCTTATCTAGAGCTATAAGTGAAGCAAGGGAAGCAGCTGCACCGAGTTCAAAAGCTATAGCAAGGGATACTGAAAGCCACTTTGGGTTTGTAAGATCAAAGAATTGAATAACGTGTATCGTAGAGATTACGGACACCACAAGGTAAAGAGAAACAAAAGTTCCTATTATAAAGTATTTAAGCCATCCTTTCTCCATAGATTTACTTATTAGGATTTTCTATCCTTGATTTTATATCAGACAAAGAAGTTTTTCCTTTATCGAAATCGTCTTCATAAATAAGGAAATTGAACATGTTCTGCTTAAGAGCATTATCCATTTGATCCTTAGTTATCAATGATCCCTGTATAGAATCAGTAGATTGGGTTATTTTCTTAATCTCTTTGTCTATTCTATCAACCTCTCTGTTTACTCCGCATTGTTTTAAAAATACAACCAAAAGTAAGAAAAGGGTAATAGCCCAGGAATATTCCTTAATTTTTTCTAATGTTTTCATGTTTTATTGTTTTAAAGTACTAAGTATTTATCTAATATTATTTTGGAAAAAGAAAAAGCCGGATTTACCGGCTTTTTCAGATGTTATGTAAAAATATCGATTATGCTAGCTCTATGCCTTGCTGAGCTGCGTTTAATCTTTTTCTAATTTCCTCGATATGTCTATTGTCTTCTTTTACATCATTTAATGCAATATCGATAGGCTTATATAGCTTGATGAAGTTCTTTGCCGCATCTAGTCCTTTACCTCTTGACTTAGAAACGAAATAGTGGCTAGCCTCAAGAGTCAAAGAACTCATGTAAACCATATTGTCTTTAATTCCTTCCTTTTCAATCTTAGAAATAGATTTGCTAATCTCCACAATCCCGATAGACTCTGTAGAGTTCCATTCCGCTTCTTCAGCTATGTATTTTTTAAAAGCTTGGAATGCTTCTGTATCCATGGAAACAGCATATACTTTTTTTCTGGATTCATCTATTTTTTCCTCCAGTTCTTTTTCAATTCTTTGAACTTTTTCTTCATCAACCGAAATGTGCATACCCTCAAATTCCATAGTTTCAATCTCACCTGGCAATCTATCTAAATTAGCTGAGGATGCTAAATTCAATTCTTCTTTTTTTTCCTTTTGTCTAGCCATTTTGTTATTTTTTTAATTTATACTTTTTTTTTAGCAATAAGTTTCACTATTTTACTCAATATCAAAGATATCAGGTTCTGCTCTATTTTGATCTAGATAGGCTCTAAGAGGAGCTCGAAGATCCCTAGCTGGAAATATTCTAGCGGGTCCATCAGGTCCTATATGAACTAGGAATCCGCTTTCTGTCTCCAAACCAATCGATTCCTCTAGTATTAGTCTATACATAGAAAGCTGTATGGAATATTCATTATGCTGATTCTCGTAAAGAGTGTGAAAAGGTCTAAGTAATTTTTTATATCTTCCCTTTGGATGATCGTCATGCTTAAATTCCTTGTTTGTTTTCCAGTCTCCTATTAAAACAAGAATCTTATTTCTCTTCTCATCCCACAGCAGAAATGGCTGATCTATCGTTCCAGCTAATCTCCATTTCTTAGAGAATATTTTTAGCTCAGAAGGCAGTGGAACTAGATCTTTAAATTTTTGCTCGTATAATTCCTTAAACTTCAAAACCCTCTCAATCTCCTCCTCCGGCTCAGGCATTTCTGGATTAAGGCCAGTCCAAAAATCCTCTATCCATTTATGTACGTTTGTACCAAGAACAGTAGATCTGTCAGCTTTTTCCTTCCACTCGTTCTCTATGACAGATGGGTCAACCCCTCTCTGTCTTGCTTTTTCTCTTACCCAATAATCTCTCTGGAATGGTTCTTTAAAATTCTTTAGAAAAGTTGTAACCGAATCGAATTTTTTACCAGAGTATGTGTAGGTGTGTGAAGGCTCATCAAAAAGAAAATTAGTGTCCTTAAACACTTCGAGTCTCTTCTCTATTTTCTCTTTCTCTTTTAGCAGTATTTCTTTCATTGTATTATAATTTAAAAGAGAAAGTGAATTGTGGCCCAAATCAAAGAAATGGGCAAAAGTATGAAATAGAAGATAAACCAAAGCCAAGTCAGCTTACGGAAAACAAAATAATACACGACAAGGTATGATTCATTGTTAGTTGTTTGGATAGGATCCAGTGAAACCGATAGCATCTCTTCCAATCCAACCTTTCCTAAATAATCATTAATAGGTTTAATTGTTTCAAAAACAAAAGATGGTCTAACCTCCAGAGGTAAATCCTTGGCTAGTGTCACCTGTGGTGGAAGATTAACCACCGTATAAATTCGGCAAAGCAAATCGTATCTAAGTCCCTTTCTGGTCCAAATTATATCTCTTGCAGCCTCGCTCTTGACCATCTTACGATATTTAAGATAGAGGAAAAATTCTTTTAGTGCTCCAAACATGATATTAACTTTTAATTTATATCGGATTATTAGATTAAGGTTTCCCCATTTTTTTCTTGATCTTAGCTCTTGCTCTTCTTATTCTCGTAGCTATGGATCTTTTCTTGATACCATATTTGATAGCTATATCCTTGTATTTCATACCATTTATCTCTCGGTCTACCATAATATCCCTATAGAGTTCAGGCAATGTTCTTATTTCGTCTATGACTGCCTCATATACGGCATCAACGGTATTCTCTTCGCTGAAAAAAGCATAATCTATGGAATTTTCTAGCACATAATGCTCACCCATGATTGAATCGTGCTTAATCGAATGGAAATCTAATTCCTTTTCATTTTGTGAAACGTATTTGTTTCTAGATTTAATAAGTAATAAGCTCTCGTTACGTGCAATATTATAACACCAGGTAGAGAAATTACCTCTCTCCTCGTCATATTGATCTATTTTAGTCCAGATCTTGGTCATTGTGTTAATGAAAGCATCCTCCGCTAATTCCCTGTCTTTTAGAATAACGTAGCAGTGATTCAATACACCGGGTCTCAATCTCTCAAAAAGTTCCTTGAATGATTTCTCGTTCTTCTCAAATAGGAAATTCCCTGCAAGTTTTTGGATGTTTTTCTCTACCTTCTCTTTCTGTTCTATCATTATATAAATATATTTACAAATTATAATTTCATTAATTCAATACCACCTCTTAAAAGGAAGGACAGTGAATCATGCTTCCTATATAGCTCAGTAAAAACTACTCTTTTTATAGCGGATTGTATGATTAGTTTTGAGCATTCGAAACAGGGGGAAAGTGTTACGTAAATCGTAGAACCATCAGAGCTCTGGGTGCTCTTAGCTAACTTTGTTATAGCGTTTGCCTCCGCATGCAAAACCCATGATAGGGTATCACCTTTCTCATCCTCGCATATATTAGGAAACCCTGTTGGTGATCCGTTATACCCATCCGATATAATAGACTTATTTTTAACCATTAAACATCCAACCTGTGCCCTTTTACAGTGTGAATTCTTTCCCCAGGATTCAGCCATCTCGAGGTACACGGAATCCATTCTCTCCTCTTTTTCGTTTAAATATAAGTTATCTCCTGTTAAAAGTAAATAAGTCGAATCTGACTGCGGTATAACTCTCCAAGAGCTGTTTTTTTCTATAAATTCTTCATTTATAAAAGATAGATCTTTAAAGAGTATCTTTTCTGACATAGGCATTCCGGTTTAATATACCACAAATATAATACAGAAATCCGCAGGAAATCCGAGGGTTTCAATTAAATTCTTCTAGAATCTGGTCTAAAAGGATCTGTTGAGCTAATGTTTAGTGGTGCAGCTAGAGTATTTGCTATCTTACTAAGAAGGCTTTTAATGTCTTTAGCATCCTCATTAGACAGAGGTGCACCAGAGGAAGAATTAGAAGCTCCACTAGACGCGGGCTCAGCCGCACCTGATTTGCTAGGTGTCCCCGCAGTTTCCGATTTTGAGCTAGCCTCAGGATTTGAGGATTTGTTCTGCTCAGGTGTCGGGGCTGCGGCTGTGGAAGGCTTTGGCTCTGGTGGAGGTGGTGGTTTAGGCGGTGGATTTAATTCAGGCTTCTCGTTTACTGCTTTGCTTTTGGTCTCTTCTTTATCCGCATTTTCCTTGGGTGATTTTTTACCCAAATCCTGAATTTTACTCACAGCTTTCTGATTAGCAGTGTTGATTAGCTTTTCAGTTTTATTACCAGGTATGCCAAATTTGGATCCCAAGTTAACAGCTTTATCTGTTAGTCCTGATTTTTTTTCCAAAATAGAAAGACCGGTACCTATAGCACTACCCTTTGCATTTTCCTTACGCTCGGTTGACTTTCCTTTGGAAAATAGACCTTCTCCAGTCCCCTCTTTTTCTTTTTTTTCTTTTCTGTTTTTCTTTTTTGTGGTCTTCTCTACGCTTTCCTCTTTTGAATTATCTTTTTCTTTTCCTCCGCTTTCCTCTTTAGAATTAGACTTTTCCTTCTCAGTTAATGCTGGTTCCGCAGTTTTATTAAGGGAAGAACCAGAACCAGAATTGTAACTACTTATATAGGAATCTAGATCATCCTGCAGGCTTTTAGGATATTCTGTATAGAATTCATAATCTTGAGCTAATAATCTTTCTCTTTCCGCTTTTATTTCCTCTGCACTCGG
>Ga0181349_1000251_pt1 | contig 22867 bp, 24 predicted proteins | sample Su13VDMM110SD_FD_130106 | JGI IMG/M metagenome (GOLD analysis project Ga0181349, IMG submission 130106) | Freshwater viral communities from Lake Michigan, USA - Su13.VD.MM110.S.D | ecosystem: Environmental > Aquatic > Freshwater > Lake | place: USA: Michigan | collected 2013-07-16 | reverse complement strand
ATGGCCGCGCCACAAATATTCCAAGCTGCCGGTGATTTGTTGTTCCGCAACATGGATTTCCCTGGCGCCGACATTATTGCTGACCGTTTGGCGGCTATGAATCCGTTATCGCAGATTGATGAAAAATCAGACGTACCGCCGCAATTCCAAATGAAGCTATTGCAAGCCGAAAAATCAGTTGCGGATATGCAACAACAAATGATTGCGATGCAGTTAGAGATCAACAACCGCGGCCAAGTTGCAGCGTTGCGTGAGGAAGGCCAGAACCGTCGTAAATTGATGGACGTAATCAGCCGCGCTTACAACACCGACACCATCAACGAAGCGAAAGTTAATCAGAGCAATATCAAAGCTGTGACTGACCAAAACAAGATGGAAATCGACGCGATGACCCGTTTAATTCTAGGCGGAATGCCCAAGGAATTGCTGGCCGCCGAGATGGAACGACGCAATCAAGAGCAACAACAGACCGCAGCATTTGCAGAAATGGAAGTCAACCAAACTCAAAACCCATTTATCCAAGCCGGTCAGGAATTGTTGGCACCACCCGCACCGCCCCAAGGAATGGGACAGCCCCAAATGCAGCCGCCGATGCAACCCCAGCAGGGAATGCCGCAAGGGGGCCAGCCGCCTGGCATGATGTAATTGACATATAAAGAATTCGGGTTGACAATACCCAAAGCCTACCGATGGGTTTTCATCGGGTTAATTCGTAGGGGTACCTATGTCTGAAGTACAAGAACGCCTGGCGGCTAACGTCGTCACAAGCGAGAATTTAGCTGAATTCACAGCCCAAAAACTTGGTTTAGTTGATTCAAACCCCGCAACCGAGGCGGTTAGCGAAGACGCAAATAGCGCCGCTGCCGAGCCGGACGGAGAAAATCAAAGTGAACAAGATGAGGCCGAGAAGGATGCGGCAGCAACAGATGAGCAGAAAGAGAAGAAACCTAATCCAAAATTGGAAAGGCGATTTTCAGAGATAACCAAGCAGCGTGAAGCGGCGCGAGATGAAGCGAAGCGAGAGCGTGAAGCAAGGGAATCATTGGAAGTCAGGTTTAAGGAACTGGAAGCCCGCGTAAATCCACCCGCGAAAGCGGATGATGAAGTTGGCGAGGAACCTAGACCGGATCAATTCAGCGATATGTACGAATACGCGAAAGCGTTGGCAGAATATACCGCTGATAAAAAGATGGCAGAAAGGGATCAACAGGACAAAGCCCGCAAGGCCGCGGCCGAACAGGAAGTGAAGTTTAAAGCCTGGGCGGATCGTGTGAACGCAGCTAAAAACCAGTTACCCGACTTTGACGATATGGTGCAGAGCAGCGACGTGAAGGTTTCGGACCCCGTGCGCGATGCAATAATCGAATCAGAGTATGGTCCACAGATTTTGTATTACATGGCTGAAAATGCCGAGTTTGCAAAAAAGTTGGGCGATATGTCAATCGTATCCGCCGTTCGTGAGATTGGAAAAGTTGAAGCCCGTTATGAGAGGGATGCAAAGGTTTCTGCGCCGGAAGCAAAAGCTGTTGTTGGGAAGTCAAGAGCGCCAGCGCCTATTTCGCCGTTGCGCGGTGCAGTAAATACAGTTGATGCGGGATTGGATTCCGATGGGAATTTTCATGGAACGTATCAACAATGGAAAGCTGCCCGTAATTCAAAGAAAATACGCTGACAATTAAACTTTTTCCAAGGAAATTAAAATGTCTAATAACCTACTTACCATCAGCAAGATCACCAACGAAGCGTTGATGGTCTTAGAAAACGAACTGACATTTACGTCAGAAGTTAACCGCGAATACGACGACCAGTTTGCCGTTGTGGGCGCCAAAATCGGTAACACTCTGAACGTTCGTCGTCCAGGTCGTTTTATCGGTACAACCGGCCCAGCGCTGAACGTTGAAGATTTCAACGAAACTTCCGTGCCTGTGACGTTGTCAACACAATTCCACGTTGATACACAATTCACAACGCAAGACCTGGCACTTTCGCTTGATATGTTTAGCGACCGCGTCCTGAAGCCAGCCATTGCTGCAATCGCCAACAAAATTGACTTTGACGGTCTGACCATGGCTAAAAACAGCACCGCCAACATCGTTGGTTCAGCTGGAACGCCCCCAAGCGGCCTGATTACATACCTGACCGCCCAAGCGTTTTTGGACAGCGAAGGCGCACCACGCGACGGCCGCCGTTCGTGCATTATCGAACCATTCACCAGCGCCACTATTGTGGACAGCCTGAAAGGTTTGTTTAATCCACAGTCAGCAGTTACTAGCCAGTATCAGAAAGGCCTCATGGGTCGTGATTCGGGCGGCATGAACTGGAAAATGGATCAGAACGTGATTTCCCAGCGTTTTGGTGCATGGACCTCGACAGCCAGCACATTGACTGCCAATACACAAAGCATCGGTATTGCAACTGGTTGGGCATCATCGTCCACGATTACTTTGACCCACGGCGCTGGTTTGACATTGAACCAAGGCGACGTAATTCAAATTGCAAACGTGTTCGCTGTTAACCCCCAGAACCGTCAGCCATACGGCACCAACAAGATACGTAACTTTGTTGTTCAATCCACCGTTACCGGTGCCGGTTCGAGCACAATGTCCGTAACTGTTGTTCCTGCAATCATTACAGCTGGTCAATTCCAGAACGTGTCGATTCCTACAACTTCCGCAACTGCAACAGTCACACCGTTCAGCATCGGAACTTCGGCAACCGGCACAGTCAGCCCACAAAACCTCGTGATGCACCGCAATGCATTCACGCTGGCCACAGCTGACCTTGAATTGCCAGACGGCGTTCACTTCGCTGGCCGCGCATCAGACAAGGAACTTGGCTTGTCGATTCGTGTGGTTCGTCAGTACACGATTAACAACGACAGCATCCCAACTCGTTTGGACGTGCTGTATGGTTGGGCGCCGTTGTACCAAGAACTTGCTTGCCGCGTTGCAGCGTAATTTAGTGGGGGGTTAATCGCCCCCCGTTAATGAAAATCAAAGGAAAATATCATGTCAAATCCAGGCCCAGCAGTCACTAATACCAACCACCCATCGAACCTAGCAACCAACCAGGCACTCCGCTTGCTGGCGAGCGCTCAAAGCGTGAATCTGAACTCCGTTGCCGACACCGTCGCGCAATTGGTGAACGATTCGGGCAATATCAGCGTTCAGTCAATCATTGTTGCAAACGCAAGCATTGACCTGACTACAGCCCAACTGGCCGTTTTTACCGGACCAGGCGCAACGGGTACAGCAATCAAGAGCGCTTACGCTCTGACGGGCAACACGACCGCGGCCAAAGTGGTCATTACTGCTGCAACATCGACTGACGCTGTAGACGTTTCGCAGCTGTTTGTTCGTTGCACTACCGCCCAGGGCGCAGCTGCAACTGCCGATGTGTTCATTTATGGTTACGACCTGACATTCTTGCCTTAAGCGGGAATGAATTAATGAACTTGGAAAGCCGCCCTCAAAAGGGGTGGCTTTTTCGTATTCAAAGCCTATAATTTAGTATCCAAAGGGGAATTCCATGTTGCCAAGTTTCAGACCAAATGGGCCGACTTACAGAATTACTGTACCGTCTTCCGCATCAACAGCGCTGGCCATTGAGCCTAATACAAACGTTGAAAACAACTACGTCGGTTTACTTAATACCGGCAGCGCTTCGGTTGTTGTAACGCTTGGAACATCAGCGGCCACAACGCCAACAGCAGCAATTCCGACAACTGGTACATCAACGCCAGGAATCATTTTGCCACCATTGATGAATTACCCAATTGCGGTGCCGGCGCCAAGAAACACTTTTTTCATTTCAATTATTGGTACAGCGGCAGCTGGTGAATGTTTTGTGACGCCACTAGCGGCAGGGTAAATTATGACCAATCAGGTCGCAAACCAGCAGACCACAAATATCGTACCGGTTCAGGGTGTTTTTGGCCCTGAGCCAACGTTTACGCCCATTACGCTGGTAGGTCCTGCGGGGTCATTCTTTTACGCCCCCACCAATCCTGTGCAATCAGGGTTAACCATTACGAATTCAACCATTGATTCGTCGGTGATTGGTGGTTCAATTCCCGCAGCTGCGTACTTTACAATTGGTCAAGTGGCTGCCTCTCCTGTTGCTGATGCTGACATTGCCAATAAAGCATATGTGGATTCGGTCGCGCAGGGCTTGGATATAAAGGCATCGTGCCTGTATACCACCACAAACATTGTCACGTTGTCGGGTCTTGGCACTCAGGCCGGTGGTGATTGGCCATCAAGCCTTACGGCGGGTGACCGTATCCTGGTTAAAAACCAAGCCAACCAGGCACAAAACGGTATTTATGCGGCCGCATCAAGTGGTTGGACGCGCACCGCAGACATGAACAATTGGTCTGAAGTGCCTGGCGCGTTTACTTTTATTGAAGACGGCGCAACACTTTCAGCAACAGGTTGGGTGACCACCGCAGGACCAACTGGCACCATTGGCGTGACCAATATGCCTTGGACGCAGTTTTCGGGGGCGGGTACTTATACCGCTGGAAACGGTCTACAACTAATATCCAATGCGTTTTCCGTCAAACTAAACGGAACAACTTTAGACGCAAGTGTCAGCGGATTAAAAATTGCTGATACTTATGCAGGGCAAACCAGCATCACAACGTTGGGAACAATTGCAACAGGAACGTGGGCGGCCACAGACGTTGCGGTGCTGCATGGCGGCACAGGTGCATCAGATGCGGCCGGCGCAAGATTAAACTTGTCAGCGGCAATTCTTGGTGCAAACAACGACATTACCAGTTTGTCGGCCATCACAGGCGCGATTGCTAGTCCAACTTACGTTCAATTCAATACAACGCAATCCCCATTGCCAACTGATGCAACGGGACGGTTGTATTACGATTCTACAGACCAGTTTCAAACCATGGTTTTCCAGATGAATGGAAACGTGGTCCAACACGTTGGCCAAGAACAGTTTTTTAGAATTAAATGCCAAGGGTCAATTACCAAAGGCCAGGTGGTTTCGTTTGCGGGTACGCTAGGCGCCTCTGGCGGCCTGATTGGTAAGGCGGCCACAGGCTTAACTGTTGACCAGGCTAATTTAATTTTGGGCGTGGCTGACGAATCCGGCAGCAATAACGATTGGATTTTTGTATCGTCGTTTGGTGAAGTTAAAAAAATCAACACAACGGGCGGCGCTGAAGCCTGGGTGCAAGGCCAGCTACTGTATTACAACCCAGCCGTTACAGGTGGATTGACCAAGACGAAACCCGCAGCACCCAATGCAATCGCCGTAGTAGCCGCTGTCGTTCATGTTTCTGCAACCGTTGGTATTTTATTTGTGCGCCCAACCTTTGGGTCCGTATTAGGGGGGACAGATGGAAACGTACAATTTGGCGCACTTAGCAACCTTGACGTTGTCCAATACAATAGCACCGCACAATATTGGGAAAACGTCCCAGCAAGTGGCTTATCTGTTAGTTATGCGGCCACAGCTGGTAGTGCAGGGTCAGCGACTACCGCCACAACAGCGACAAATTTGGCAGCTGGCGCAGCGGGAAGTGTGCCGTACCAAACAGGTGCCGGTGCTACTACGTTCCTTGGATTAGGCACAAGCACTTACCTAATGACCGCAGGGGTAAGCGCCCCCGCCTGGACTGATCCCGCCAGCGTAACGGTTGGAAATGCCACCAGCGCCACAAGTGCGACCACAGCAACGAATTTGGCCGGCGGTGCAGCTGCCAGTATCCCTTATCAATCTGCAAGCGGCATCACAAACTTTTTGGCGTCCACAGCTGGTGACGCAAATAAAGTGCTGCAATCAAACGGAACATCGGCCCCGTCTTGGGTGACGCCGACGGCTTATGCTACGGTGACCGATGACACTACTACTAATGCAACGTTTTACCCGCTGATTGCTAATCAAACAACCGGCAATTTAACAACCCAATATGTTAGTAGCACCAAACTGCAATTTAACCCATCGACGGGCATATTTATGGCCACAGGGTTTAGCGGGTCGGCCGCTAACCTTACGTCGGTGCCAGCTGGCCAACTGTCTGGCACTATCCCGTCAGGTGTCCTGGGCAATTCGACGGTTTACATTGGCACCACAGCCATTGCATTAAATCGTGGGTCTGCGTCGCAAAGCCTGACAGGCGTATCAATTGATGGCAGCGCAGGGTCAGCTGGCAGCGCAACAAATGCAACAAACGCGGCAAATATTGGGATTACTGACGACACAACGACAAATGCTGATTACTATCCTACATGGGTTACTAATACGACCGGCAATTTACCAGCCAAAGTAAGCAGCACTAAATTAAAATTTAATCCTTCCACCGGTGTTTTGACAACAACTGGCGGGATTGGCGGGGGTGCATTTTGAATTACACATGGACTATTCAGGGCGTGAAAGATACTGATGGGTTAATCACCCAGGCTAAGTATCATTGCCGCGCTGAAATAAAGGACCTATGGGTTGCGACTGAAGGGACGTGGTTTTTTGCAGAACCAAAATTGATGGTTCCATATGCTGATGTAACTGAAGACATGATTGTTAGCTGGATTAAAAAAGAAACTGTCAGGGATGGTAAAAATATGATTGAATCACGTCTGGCTGAACAAATTGACAACCTAGCAACACAAGCAGCGCCATCATTGCCATGGATGCCACAAGTGTTTACCCCCAAATTTGAGGAATAATTATGGCAGTCAACCTTTCCCCTGTATTCGGCGTTGCCGGACAATTATTTAACAACAATGGTGACCCATTAGCTGGCGGCAAAATTTATACTTATCTGGCCGGAACAACTACAAACACTAATGTATATACAAGTGTTAGTGGCGCGATTGCTCATACGAATCCAATTGTTTTGGATGGTGCGGGTCGTGTGCCATCAGGCGAAATTTGGTTGACCGACGGAATTACTTATAAATTTGTTGTTACAGATTCAGCTAATAATTTAATTGGTACTTATGACAATTTGTCTGGTATCAATTCAAATTTTATTAATTACACCGGTGAGCAAGAGATTCAAACGGCCACCGCGGGGCAGACTGTTTTTACACTTACTACAATGGAATACCAGCCAAGCACCAACAGCTTGTCGGTGTTTGTGGATGGCGTAAACCAGTACGGCCCAGGCGCTCAATACGCTTACGTTGAAACTAGCAGCACAGTTATTACGTTTGTAACTGGTCTGCACGTTGGGGCTTCGGTTAAATTTACCAGTACGCAAATTAACGCCGCGTCTTATGGCAATGCGTTTCAGATTAGTTATACACCACCGTTTACGGCTTCTGTTGCTACAAACGTAGGCGACAAATTAGCACAATATGTAAACGCCAAAGATTTTGGTGCTGTTGGTGATGGTGTGGCTGATGACACAACGGCGGTTCAAAATGCTATCAGTTACGCTGCAACGGTTAACGCACCGCTTTATATTCCTGAAGGAACATATCTACTGACGGCAGCAATTACCGTAAGTTCAGCAAACAGAGTTAATATTCTTGGCGCGGGCCGCAGAAATGCAATTTTGTTTTGGAGTAATGCCGCAGTCACAAGAGGACTATCCATAACGTACTTAGACGTTATTACGCCACCAAAAATTACGGGGCTTAGTTTGCTTACTGATGCTACTACCGGAGGAACGGCTCTTTTAATTACAGGGCCAGAAGCTGCCTCTGTTACTTATCTTGGCCCGTATGTTGATGATTTAGAAATTACGGCTGCGGATGCAAATACTTCGACATGGGATATAGGCCTTCATTTCTTTACTTGCTGGTACATTTGTCTATCGAATGTTACGATCAAAGGGACAACAAGCAATAACGTTACATTCCCTATGGTTGCTGGCATTAAATTAACTTCTTGCCAAGTAACATTTATGACTAATTTTACAATTATTCATTCTGAAACTGGTATTTTAGAAGCGGCTAGCGGAGTTGCTTCACACGGCGAAGGTTTTTGTTTTGAAAACTTTGAAATTGTTGGCGGTTTAGATGGAATTAATTTAACCGCTGATGGAGTAGCGCCAGGAACAAATATTGGTCCTGGGCATACTAATACAAACAGGTACGGCATTAAGTTAAGAAATCAGTACCAAACATCAATACACGATATGTTGATGTATAAAACACAACTATCAACTGATAACTATATTTGTATTGAATTATATGATTGCAATAGTTGCCACATACACGATAATGAAATAAGGTCTTCTGCTGGCCCTACAACCGACACTACTGGTATAGTTCTTACTGGAAGCACATCTTCGGACTATAACAACATACATGATAATTCGTTCCGCGATTTTAACGGACCATCAAAAGTCGGTATTGTTATTGGAACTGGTTCTGGCAATAACATAATTCATCATAATACAGGCGATACTTCTTTAACTAATTTAATTAACGTTAATTTTGATGCTGAGCCAGTAAACTTTCTTTTTGCAAATGTACCTTCTGTTTGGACAACGCTTACAGTCAATTCACAAACACCTAGCGTTGGGAATACTTCAATAAATTTGTTTTACATAACAAATACTTTAGCAACGGTTATTACTGACTTTAGCAACGGCTTTGTAGGCCAACAAATTACTGTTGTGTCCAATAACTCAAACACAACTATTCAACACAACGCAAACATGATTTTATTAAGCGGCGTTCCTTACGGAATGGTTGCAGGAAATACTTTAACTTTGGCTAGAGACACAAATCTTTGGCGTGAAATTTCAAGAACGGGTTAAATATGATTTACTATCGTAAAAAAATTGGGATGGTATAAATCTTTGGTTTTGGTGTTGCCGCAACATTTGCCGACGCTAACTAAAAAGTTATTTTGCGAGATACTGGTGCGTTAAGTTATGTGCCTCAAGCACAACCCGCAACGGCAAAAGCTGGTGATGTTTATTACGATTCAGGAAGTAACAAACTACGTTGTTATAACGAGTCATCGTGGAATAATTTATTTTAAGGCTTAAACATGGCACAGACTGCCTTTACCCCAATACTTTTATATAGCAGCAGTACGGCCAGCGCCGCGCCCGCAGTTGGCAACCTGACCAATAGTACGTTGGGGTCGGAACTTGCTATCAATATTACTGACGGCAAACTTTTTTTCAAAGACAATACAAATGCTATTCAAGTTATTGGCTGGAAAGTTGTGCCAACAACAGCCGGTGGAACTGGCTTAATATCCTATTCACAAGGCGATTTGCTGTATTACAACAGCGGTACAACTTTGATTGCATTAACTAAAAGCACCACGGCCACTAGATATTTATCCAACACCGGCAGCAACAACAATCCAGCTTGGGCGCAAATTGATTTATCAAACGGGGTTACCGGAACGCTGCCAGTTGGAAACGGTGGTACGGGTACAGCAACAGTCTTTACCGCTGGTTCGGTAATTTTTGCTGGTGCGTCTGGGGTTTACTCTCAAGACAATGCGTCTTTGTTTTTTGACAATACAAATGATCGTTTAGGTATTGGTACAACCACACCAAACCAAAAACTTCAAGTAACTGGTTCGAACAACACAGGTTTTGCTGGCGCAACCTTGCAAAACAGCAACGCTAGTTCAGGACTGGCAGGAGTTCAGTTTTCCTCTGACACAACATATTCAAAGTCTGCAATAGCGCAAGTTCGTGAAAACGCAAACGGTGTTGGCTCTCTTGTTTTTTATGTAGATTCAGTTACTGACGCAGCAGATTGGTCTGCTGGCGATGAAAAAATGCGTATTGACGCCGTTGGTAATTTGCTCGTAGGGACGGGAACTGTTATTCAAAGTGGTATGTTAAGTGTAGCGGGTGCAATTTGTTCACAAACTGCTAGCGCTGGGTTTTCTGCAAATTTAACAACTTCATCAGGGGATCAGTTTTATTTCAGAACTAACTCTGGTGCAAATTTAGCTGGGTATATTACTTGCCCAACCGCATCAACTACTTCATATTTAAGTGTTTCTGATTATCGTTTAAAAGAAAACGTAACGCCAATGACAGGTGCGCTTGCAAAGGTTGCACAACTTAATCCATGCACATATACATGGAAAACAGACGGTTTACAAGGTCAAGGTTTCATTGCTCACGAATTACAATCTGTTGTGCCTGGCTGCGTAGTAGGCAAAAAAGATGCTGTGGATAATGAAGGCAAACCAAAGTATCAAGGCGTTGATACAAGTTTCTTAGTTGCCACATTAGTGGCAGCAATCCAAGAGCAACAGGCTCTAATTACTCAATTGCAAGCTGATGTATACGCGCTTAAAGGAAGCTAAATGGCCATTACCAAAGTAACTTATGCAATGATTGAGGGGGCCGCCCTAAACGTCCAAGATTTTGGCGCGGTAGGTGACGGAACTACTGACGACACAACTTCAATTCAAAGTGCAATTGATGCGGCCAATGGCCAAACAATTTACTTTCCGCCTGGCACTTATCTAATAACGGCGCCTTTATTGATCGGCGATATTTATGGGGAAATGGTAGGTTCAGGTGTTGGCGTTTCAACATTGCTGGCCACAACCAATTTTGCTGAAATTGTTAGCTTTACAGCAACCGCTGCCGAATACAAAGTCAAATCTTTAAGTTTAGTGTCAACTGGCACAACAACGCGCTGCATAACATTTGTAAACGGTTCGCAAGCCATTCGATTTACCGACGTTCAATTTACAGGAAACGGCGCTATAAGTTTGGTGTATTCGCAAGCGTCTGGCTATGTATCGTTTGAAGGCTGTCGTTGGGATTGTAATGGCGCATCGACGATTGGTTTGGAATTAGATATGTATAACCAAAACACAAGGGTTGGCGGCGCATCCCGATTCGGTGGCATTGGGAATGGATTGCTTATCAGGCAATCTGGTGCGGGCGACCGAGTAGAGGGAACGTGCATAGAAAACACGCAATTTATTATTACTGGCAGCGTTGCGATTAATATTGAAAATTCGTTTCTAACGCAAATTGTTGACTGCAACATTGACCAATGGGCAGATTTTGGAATTTCAATTACTGATTCTGCTGATAACGTAATTATTGCAAATAATTGGGTTGGCGCCGCGGCTGGATCAACTGGCGTATGTATCAATTTTGTATCCGCCGATGGCGGCGGCCATATTGTTGAAGGCAATATTTTGTATGGCGGCATAACCGGAATTAATTGTGACGCATCCGTATCCCAAAGAATTTCATCAATAAATATTGCGGATAATGTGTTTTCAAATCATTCAAATATTTCATTAAATCTTGATAGTGTAGGAAATTGCAACATTACAGGAAATACTGATACAAGCACTCCAAGCGCAGCATCGTGGGTTACCACAGGAACTAATGCCGCAAAAGGCCAATATATTTATGACAACAATAATTGGTATACCAATACACCAACACTTTTTGATACCGCATCAACTTATCGCTTTGGTAATGAAACAGGAATTGTTGGAAGAAATAGAGGAAATGAAACCCCAGTATCAGCAGGAACCTCAATAGTTATCAATCATGGATTATTTAGAACGCCGGCATCGGTCCTTGTTATGGGCGCAGGACATCAAGGAAATTGGTATTTAACGGCGGTAGGGGCAACAACGTTTACTGTTAATTGGACAACATCAACAACCCCAACAATTTATTGGCAAGCTGAAGTTTAAAAAGGAAAAAACAAATGATTTTTTATATGAAAAAACATTCAGATGGTAATAGTTTTTATTGGAGTGGTGCGGGGTTTTGGTTTTGGGATGTTGTTGAACACAAAGCTGTACAGGAAACTGCCAAGACCGTTCGGGAAACAAACAATTTAAGCGAGGGTTAAGATGACTACCCCCTACGACATTATCACCCGCGCCATGAAAGATATTGGCGCGTTGGCAGCTGGTGAAATTCCAACAGCAGACGAAGCCCAAGATGCGCTGGATATGCTGAACGACATGATTGCCCAATGGTCAAACGAAAATATGATGGTGTTTTATCGCACCGAAATTGTTTTCCCTTGTGTGCAAAACCAAATTCAGTACACCATCGGACCAGGCGGTAATGTCGGGGCAACGTTTACGGGGTCAATTACTGGCACGACTTTGACGGTCCCAGCCAATGGCGTGACTTCGGGCGCCATTACGATTGGCATGACTTTGACCGGCTCTGGCGTTGTTGCTGGAACAACTATTGTGGCATTTGAAACTGGCGCGGGCGGAAACGTCAACGAAGGCGGCACATACACAGTCAGCCAAACGCATTTAGTGCCTGTTGTAAACCAAACAATTACTGCCTACTACGAACGCCCGCTAACGATTGAGTCTGCGTTTGTGCGGGTCACCACAACGTCTAATGGCGCACCTATTTACGGGGGCGGCTTAGACTACCCAATTACTATTTTAAGCCTAGAAGAATACGAATCCATTGGTTTGAAAGGCTTGAACGGTCCTTGGCCCAAAGCGCTTTATTACCAACCGTCGGAACTATTGGGGACGATTTACTTGTGGCCAAATCCTTCCCAGGGCGAAATGCACTTGTTTACGCAAACTATTTTCCGTGAATTTAGTGATTTGTATGGCCAGTTGCAATTTCCCCAGGGCTACAATATGGCGCTGCGCTGGTGCCTGGCTGAACGGTTGACCCCAATGTTTGGGAAAGTAAATCAGCTACAAGTAGCACAATTAAATGCTTATGCGGCTCAAGCCAAGGCTACAATCAAACGTACCAATATGAAGCCGCCGCAAGTGTCAAAATATCCTGACGTTTTAATGACGGGAAGACCAAAAGACGCAGCGTTTATTATGGACGGGGGATTTAACTAATGCCTGATTTTGGTTTTGTTGGCGCGTCATACACCACTAGGTCGATTTACCAAGACGATCAAGAATGTATCAATTTTTACCCCGAAATTGACCCGACAAAACAACCAGGTCAGCGGGGTATTGTTGCGTTATATCCAACGCCTGGTTTAGTGACTGAAATTCAATTCCCAATACCAGCTGAAATTCGCGGTATGCGAGCATTGTCTGGCCTTCAATACGCTATTGCTGTGTGCGGTAGCCGAGTGTATCGGATTGCTACTGATCTGACTTATATACAAATTGGGACATTGACCACCAATACCGGCCCCGTGTCCATTACTGACAACGTAATGACCACCGAGGGATTAACTGCATACATGGTGGATGGACCGCAACGTTATTATTATGTTGTGGCTACCAACACATTTGTTCAATTGCCTTCAACTGATGGGGATTGGCAAGGTGCGACTGTCGTGGATACTGTAGACAATTACGTTGCCTACAATGAGCCAGGGACGCAAAATTGGGCTGTGACTGACTTGGGGTCACCCTTATCCACAACGCTGCTCTATGGGTCGAAAGACGGGGCGCCAGACCCATTGGTGGCGCTTATTATTGACCACCGCCAGGCTTATTTGTTGGGCGAAGTTACGTCTGAAGTTTGGGTGGACGTCGGCAGCGTCATTCCCAATTTAATTACTTTTCCATTTCAGCGGGTTAGCGGCACATCCAGCCAGACAGGTTGCGGCGCACCATTTTCTATTGCAAGATTTGCTGAAACATTTATGTTTCTTGGCCGCGACACTTTGGGAACTGCAACGATTGGCCAAATGAAAGGTTATGAGTATTTCCGATTATCAACCCATGCGGTAGAAAACAGCCTGGTCGGGTACGACGTATCGGACGCCCGTGCTTGGACCTTCCAAGTTGAGGGGCATGAGTTTTACGTTATTACATTCCCCCAGATTGATTTGACGTGGGTTTATGATTTAACAACGCAGCAATGGTTTAAATGGCTGTATTGGGATAGCCCGACAGCAACTTACCATCGTCACCGCGCCCAATGCGGCATTGCATTTGCAAACAAAAACTTAGTTGGCGATTGGGAAAACGGCAAAATTTACAGTTTGGATTTTGATGAGTACACCGACGCCGGCAATCCGATCCGTCGGCTGCGCCGCGCCCCCCATATTACGACCGACTTGCAACGCCAGTATTTTGAGGAATTTCAAATCCAATTTCAACCTGGTGTTGGGTTAACAACTGGACAAGGCGATGATCCCCAGGCGATGCTGCGGTGGTCCAATGACGGCGGTTCTACCTGGTCAAATGAACATTGGGTCAGCATTGGCAAAATTGGTTCGTACACCAATCGGGCTATATGGCGCCGGTTAGGATGGGCGCGGGACCGTATTTTTGAAGTTGCGGTGAGTGATCCTATTAAGGCCGTAGTTGTTTCTGCAAACCTAAAAGCGTCTGCTGGGAGTAATTAATGCCGGTTAATACCAATATCGCATTCCCAACGTCGCCATTTATCCAAGAGGATACTGGCCGACCATCGCGGGAATGGATTATTTGGTTACAAAACCCGCAGCTGGTGAGCGTTACGGTTGAATATCAAGTTATTAACGGCGGTGTTATTAACAATACTACAATAGGTTTAACAGTACCGGCCGCGGGTAAATTTACCGATTTGACCGCTTTAAATGGTATTGGCGGGGGTACGTTTTGAACGTTAGAAAAGCAACAACATTAGATTTAGATGCTTACGTTGATATGTTGGCAGAGTTTCATGCGGCATCACCAATGGCAGATGTTGCTGTTTATGATTCAGTAAAAATTCGTGCTTTTTTAGCTACTTCATTGGAAAATAATGACATATTGTTATTAGTTGGCGAAATGAATGGCGAAATTGTTGGCGTAACATCATGTTTGATTTATCCGCTGTACTTTAGTCAATCCACCGTTGGTCAGGAATTGTGGTGGTGGTTAACACCCAAAGCCAGAGGCAGCGGTATCGGGAAAATGATGTTTAAAGCTATAGAAACCTGGTCGGAACAAAAGGGTGCAACTGCTTTGTTTATGATTGCTTTAGAAGATGAACGGGCGACGGCAATGGAAAAAGTTTATTTTCGGGCTGGTTTTAAGCCACTAGAAAGAACGTTTATAAAGGAATTTTAAAATGGCTATTGCGACAAGTACCGCAATTTTAGGTGCCGCATTATTAAGTGCTGGTGCGTCAGCAATGCAAGGTAGCGCATCAAGGTCAGCGGCATCCAAACAAGCTGACGCCACGCAGTATGCTGCCGACCAGCAGCGGGAAATGTTTGGAATTGTTAATGAGCAACAACGCCCTTACCGCGAAGCCGGATACGACGCATTAACCCGTATCGGTGACTTGTTGCCAGGGTTGACGACGCCAGTTAGTGCTGAAGAAATCAAAAATCTGCCTGGTTATGAATTTGCAATGGAACAAGGTACTGGCGCCGCGCAACAGAGAATGAACGTTGGGGGCGGTGGTTCAAACGTTGACCGTGCGGCCCAAAAGTTTGCTATTGATTACACGATTGGCACGGCCATGCCCCAAGTATTGGCGCAGCGTGGTCAAATTTACAACACCCTTGCAGGGATTGCGGGTATTGGTCAAGTTGGCACACAACAAACAGGCAACGCAGCAATGACGGCCGGAACTAATATTGGAAACGCCGCAATTGGCGGGGCTACGGCACTTGGTGCTGGACAGATTGGTGCTGCGAATGCGTATGCTGGTGGAATACAAGGGATTGGAAACGCTGGGTTTATGTATTCATTATTGAATTCGGGCGGTCGCGGCGGCGGTATGTATAGCGATATGAGTCAGCCCGTTAAAGGATAAAAAATGGCAGATTTAACCGTAAATCCAGTTAGCACACAAATTAAACCGGTCCAAGGTATGAGCCTGGGCGAGATGGTTAACGTCGGCCGCGGTGTGCAAGATTATCAGCGCGGCGCCATTAATTTGACGCTTGAGCAGCAAAAAGAAAGTGAGCGCAAAAGATTACAAGATTTTTTGTCGCGGCCAGAGAATTTTCAAACTGAAGGCCGCATGGACATTGACAAATTAAACGCGGAAATTCCAAAGATAGCGCCGTTAACTGGTCCCGATTTTATTAGTAAATTTACAACGTTATCCACAGCACAAACCCAAGCAAGCCAAGCAGCCCAGAGTCTTACGCAAACACAACGCGAAATAATTGGGTCGACTATGAGTATGTTGGGACGTTTGGGCATTCAAGACAAACGCACATATATTTCCGAACTTGACAATGTAATAAAACAAAATCCAAATAATCGCGCATTAGCACAATTAATTAATGCATACAAAACAACATTAAATATGTTGCCTGAAGGCGCAGATTTGCCATCGCTTGCGATTTCTGGCGCCAATGCATTAATGACGCCACAACAACAGCAACAAGAATTTGGGCCACGCGCTGGAACAATTAGCACAGGTGCGGCAACGTTCCCAACCGTTACAACGCCGTCTATATCTGGTGGGACGCCACAAGTAAGCGTTGGTCAAGCGCCGTTAGCCACAGCACAGCTGCCACCAAGTTTGCGTGAAGTGCCGACCGGAAAATTGGATATAAATAATAATCCGATTGTTCAGGTATTCGACGCAAATGGTCGATTCCTTGGCGAACGTGTTGGTACAGGTACGCCATCGGCTACGCAGTTGCCTGGTCAACAGACGCAGCGGCCGGTATCAACGCCGACAGCGCCAGGCGCACCAATGGCGCCCCAAAGCGGTTCCATGCCAGGCGCTGCTACATCAATTCCTGTGCAACCATCGGCGCCGATTACTGCCCAACCAATGGCTGGTCAACCAGCCGGTGGCACAGAACCCGTTGCGCGTATGCGTCCAGGCGAAACGGCGGAAACACTTACCGCAGCCAACCAAACGCGTATTAGAGCGTTAGAAGCAGCCACACAAGTGCCGGTGCAGACGTTTAACAACAACCAAATTATCAAGTTGGCTGATGATGTTCTTACCGGCCGCGGCGCTAACTTTGTTGGTAATTTGTCCGGTGGTTACGCGGGATTGCCATTTACTAGCGACAATGCCACCAACCTAAACGTATTGGGCCATTATATGTCGTTACAAACGGCATCGTTGGCACAAAATGCTGGTCTTGGTGGTACTGATGCTGGGCGAGCAATTGCTGGCGAAATGGCCGGCACTACAAGCTGGACCGCCCCCGCTATTAAACAAACAGCGCGGGTAAACCGAGCATTAACAACTGCGACGGATTTGTTTAACCAGGGCGCACAAGCGGCCTTTAATAAATCCAAAGACCCGTTTGCTGTGCGTGACTTCCAAAACAAATGGGCGCAAACCGCAGACATTAACGCAATTCGTCTTTTTGATGCAATGCGGAATAATGATAAAGACGCAATCCGTGAAGTTGTTACTGCCGTTGGTGGTCCTAAATCTGAAGGCTATAAGCGTTTAGTGCAAAACATCAATCAGATGGACAAGTTGATTAAGGGGCAGTAATGAATCCTAGTTTATTTGACCCCGCTAAAATTGATTCAGCGGTAAATGATGCGTTTGGCATCAAACCAGCAGCCAAAGCACATCCGTTCGCTATGGCGCCCAATTTTGAAGGAATGCAGCCCGAATTAAATACAAGATTGACCCAAGCGCGTGAGGCATACCGCCAGCAGTTTGGGCAAGAATTGCCGATTACGTCGGCCGTTCGTAGTCGCGCAGATCAGCAACGCTTGTTTGACCGTTGGAAAGCGGGCGACAAAAACATATTCATGCCGGTCAACCCAGCCGACCATCCAGATAAACAAGTATTTCACGAAGACGCAATTGATATTCCATCGTCTGTCCCTGAATCGTTTTTAAAACAGCATGGAATTCACCGTCCACTAGGCGCCCGCGACCCTGTCCATGCGGTAGCAATGCCAAACTTTAGCAGCCCCCAAGCGGCAGCGCCCACCACCGCGCCACAAGCTGCACCAGCTGCGCCCGCGGGGCAGACGCCTGGTCAATTGTCGATTGAAGACTTAATGAAACCTGAAGCCATTGACGCAGCTGTCGGTCAGGCATTTGGTGAGCCGCCCAAAAAAGGCAAGGTAGCATCAAAAGTTACAGGTTATCTGCGCGAAGCCGCTGGATTGGCCGATACCATTTATGGCGTTGTGCCTAGTGCGGTTGGAATGGTGACGTATGCCGGTACGCGAGCCATAACAACGCCTCTTGAAATGGCTTATGCCCCTGGTTCTAATTTTTCAACCGAAGCTGCATCACAGGCACAGCAAGCCGTTACCGGCGCAATTGACCGCCCTTTTGGTAAAGCCTTTGGCGTGACTGAAACGCCAGAATATAAAGGCGAAGCATCCCAGCAGCTGATGGAATTTATCGGCAAGAATATTGACAAAGGTGCCGATTGGATTGCCAAAAATACCGGTATGCCAAAAAGTGACGTTCAGTATTACATGGAACTTGGTGCTGCCGCATTGCCGTTTACTAAAACTGGCCGCGCAGCTGTTAGCGAAGTTGGCCAGGCTGCCGGTTATGTCGGCGGCAAGGCTGTGGACGTATTAAAGCAAGCTACCCCAGAATCCGTGCAACGAGGCGTGACAAGAGTTACCGAAGCGGTATTGCCTGGTACAACGACGATGCCAACTAGAGCGCCTACTTTGGGCGCACCAGGTGAAATTATGCCTGGCGAAGTGCCAAGTATGGCGGCGCCTGGTCGCGGCAGTATCGGGGCCATGGGTGTGCCAGATGCGAATATTGTGCGCCAGGCTTTGCAGACCGCAACGCCAGAATTCCAACAGTTATACGGCAATATGCCATTGGATAAGGTGAACACGCCTGTGGTGATGCGTCATTTAGAAGGTGATGTTTTGCCGGTTCCTGTGCGTTTGACGGAAGGCCAAGCTACCGGCGATGTAGTGAAATTGTCCAATGAACAGAATCTGAAAGGAAGCCGACCAGAATTTGCGCGTCGATTTAACGAACAGAATCAACAGTTGGTTGATAACGTCCCGCTAATTCGCGAAAAAGCCGCCCCCGACGTATATGCTACAAAAACTATTGAATCCAGCCAGGCCTTGATTGACGCATACAAAACGTTAGATGATGCTCGCGGCACAGAAATTTCCGCAGCATACAAAGCGTTAGAAGACGCAGCTGGCGGTCAATTTCCGGTTGATGGTGTGGCAATAGCCAAAAACGCTGAAATTGCATTAGCTAAAAAACTTAAATCAGATTTTTTGTCGCCACAAATTAAAACGCAATTGGACCGTTTTAAAAACGGCGAACCAATGACGTTTGAACAGTTTGAAGCTATGCGTACCAACTTGGCTGCCGAGATTCGTAAAGCCGAGCGCAGCGGTGATGGTAACGCGGCCACAGCTGCAAGTGTTGTGCGCCAAGCCTTAGAAGATTTGCCATTAAAAGGCGAGGCTGGCAAGCTAAAACCGTTAGCAGATAATGCCAGAGCATTGGCCAAAGCAAGATTTGATGCGCTGAAAAAAGACCCAGCTTACCGCGCAGCTGTTGATGACGTTGTACCGGCCGACAAATTTTTTGACAAGTTTGTGGTTAATGGTGTGAATAAAAACATCAATACCATGGTTGACACGTTAGGGCGTGATTCTGTGGCCCATCAACACATGAAAGCTGGCACGATCAACTGGCTGTCTGATAAGGCAGGGATTGTGGATGGCCGCGGCAATTTCAGACAAGATGGGTACAACAGGGCGTTAAAAAAGCTAGACGATGTAAATAACTTTGGGGCAATATTTGACCCAGAAAGCCAGTTGCAATTGAAGACATTGGGCAACGTTGCTGGATATACGCAATTCCAGCCGCGTGGTTCGTTTGTCAACAATTCCAACACATTGGTTGGTTACTTAGCTAACAAAGCCGCTGGTGGTTTGGAACAAGTTGGCAACGTTGCGGGATTAAAAACATTTGGCTATCCAATTGGCAGCGAAGCTAGACGAATAATTCGGTCAGCGCGTGAGCGACGAGAAGCGGAAAAAGCATTAAAGCCTGGCGCGGGTAGCACTCTTGGCGAGATCAGCAAAAAAGGAAAGCGATGATGGATTCACAGATGCTATTCAACATCGTGATCGGCCTGGCGTCTTTTTTTGGCGGCTGGGTGCTTAACAACATCACCAAGGCGATTGACCGCCTGGACAATGACGTGCGGAAAATGCCTATGACTTATTTGTCTAAAGACGAATACCACCGCGATATTGCCGAAATCAAAACAATGCTTAACAAAATTTTTGACAAATTAGACAATAAAATGGACAAATAATGGACCCGCTAACTATCCTCGCAGCACTTGGGCCGCTTGCCGTTGATCTTGGTAAATCTTTAATTGGGCGCTTTATTCAGACCGACGTATACAAACCCACCAACATCGGCGAGTATACGCAGATGCGTCAGACCGACCTAGCGATGTTTCAAGCGATGAACAGCGCAGGTGGTAACGGCACTACCTATCCGTGGGTTGAAGCGATTGTGCGCCTCATGCGCCCAGGCGTGGCCGCTGTTGTGCTTGGTACTTGGGCGTTTATGATGGTGACAGGTCAAGACAGCCCTGCCGTAAATAACTTTGCGTCTGCTGTTGGTTTTTACTTGTTCGGTGACCGCACCCTGTTTTACGCGCAAAAGAAATAATGTTTACATTCTCAGAGCGTTCGCTAAATAACTTGAAAGGCGTACACCCTAAACTGGTTGCTGTTGTTCACCGTGCGCTGGAAATAAGCCCAATTGATTTTACGGTCCTAGAAGGTGTGCGCTCGCAAGCCCGTCAAGATGAACTTTGGGCGCAAGGGCGAACCAAGCCTGGTGCGGTGGTAACTTGGGTTCAAACATCCGGCACCCACGGCGTCCAAGATGATGGCTACGGTCATGCTGTTGACCTTGCCCCCTACCCGATTGATTGGAATGACCACGCTCGTTTTGACCAATTAGCCAACACCATGTTTGCTGCCGCAAAAGAATTAGACGTAACACTTCGCTGGGGCGGCAATTGGGATATGGATGCTGCAATCCATGAACGTGGTGAGTCTGACAGTCCCCATTTTGAATTATTAAGGTAAACCCATGAAAAAACTACTTGCACTCCTTTTGCTGACATTTAACGCCCAGGCTCAAAACATAACCATCTGTCAGGGTGAATACGCCTTGTGCGCGGCGTCTCCTGCAACGCCTACTGGCAATTCCATTGTGGTGGGCAACAAAGTTTTTAAAGAGGGCATGGCTGTCTGCCCCGTGCTAGATGGCGCAAGCATTGCGAACCTAGACTTAATGGGTGGTAGCTGCACCGCCGCTAAGGGCAAAGTCTGGAGCCTGTTTGGTTTCCCGCCGCTGTCATCGTTTCCTCAAGCCCCAACATGGGAAGCACAACCCGCTGTGGCCCGCACCTTTGTTACTACCGCTGCATCAGGCATGAGTAATATGTGGTCGTTTGAATGCGTGAAAACTAAGAAGGTCAACGGGGTGCAGCTTGCTGATTGTTTCGGGCCGCTAAACGAATCGCCTTTTGATGGCGACCACGTTAAAGTTGGAACAACGGTTATTACCCAAGCGCCCGTGGGCGCAACTTTCCCCGTTGGCGGCAATCTACCGTAAATAATATCGGGCGAAACGAGTGCCTTTAGACTTAATCAACACGGTTTCAATGTCAAAACCCTGACTCTTGAGTTTGTAGACAATATCGGCCAGGCGTGTCGCACGGTACAAAGTGATTGCTTCCCAGCTGGTGATTGAACGTTTCTTTTTTAAATGTTGAAATACTGCGTCGATTTTTTTCATTTGAAATCCTTAGATTAAAACGGGACGTCGTCGGCCGGATCGTCTGGAAATCCGTCGTATTGGGGGCGCATCGGTGGCATGGCTTTGGGTTCATCCTTGGGCCGCGGGTCGTTAATGTATGCCCAACCGTCCCAAGAACCTTCCTTAAGTGGGATTACGTCCAGTTTGAGCATTGGACCGTTTTTGGTTTCAATAATTGAGCCAATGCGCTGGTAACGGTATTTCTGTTCGCCCTGGGCGTTTGTGTATTGGCCGACTGTGCAGCTAATTTCTTTAATAATTTTGGACATTCTATTCACCTATGATTTTTTTAAGGGCTGCTACTTTGGCATCAACTTCAGCCAAAAACTTTACAACTTCAATTTCGGTGGCCGCGAGCCAATCGTCATCGCGCTCGACCCGATCAATAAATAGCTGCGCCTTGGCTGGCATACGCGGGTCAAATACAACGAAATCGCACCAATCACGATCAGCGCATCTCATCTGCCATTGCATCTGATTCATGTATTTGGACTCGACAGGGTTATCTGACAGCCAACACTCCAAGGCGGTCTTGGAGTCTGGGCATTTAATCTCGACCATTCCCCGATCCCCAACAAGCCCGTCTGGGGACGCTCCAGACATTTCGATAGTGGGATGTGGGACAAAGGCTATTTCGTCCACCATGACCCCTTTAGTGGCCTCATACGCTGCCCTGGCAAATGGTTCCTGATCTATTCCCCATTGCATGGATGAGTTTGTATAGGATTCGGCCTTGGTGCCGGTTATCCGTTCTAGGACCAATTGGGTCATGTAATTGCCGCGGTCGGCGCCGTACCCAGTTTTAGTCCGTGCCAAAACTTTAAACAGGGATGATGCGGTGACTTTACCCAGGCGGGCGGTAAACCAGTCGTCGGTGCGTTGTTCCATTATTTTGTTCCTTTTTCTTTTTTAGCGCGGTCAATCCGTGCTTTTTTGGCTGCGATTACTTTGGTCTGAAGTGCCTGGTTACCCGCGCAAGCGTCATAAGCCATTTTGTAAGCAGCGGTTAATTCGTCGCTGTTTGATGTTGCTTCAATTGCTGACAGGTGGTCGGTAATGTCAATTGCGGGCGCAGCTGGTGCCGAGCGTTGTGTGGCCGCGTTACCATCGTCATCTTCTGGGGCGATGCCGCAGGCTGCCATGAGTGACCCTCTGCGAGCATAGGTCAATGCGCTCATGTGGCCTTGTGGGTCTGCCTTGCTTGCAGGAAAGTGAAGGATTCCACATTCCAATATTTCGCCAGACTCATGGACAAAGACGGTTTCAACCATT
>Ga0181349_1000249_pt1 | contig 22895 bp, 24 predicted proteins | sample Su13VDMM110SD_FD_130106 | JGI IMG/M metagenome (GOLD analysis project Ga0181349, IMG submission 130106) | Freshwater viral communities from Lake Michigan, USA - Su13.VD.MM110.S.D | ecosystem: Environmental > Aquatic > Freshwater > Lake | place: USA: Michigan | collected 2013-07-16 | reverse complement strand
CTGGCGGAGTTAAACTGGCATTGGGCTCGTCAATCACAGCACTGGGACGTAATGCTTGTAATTTATTGCCAATCAACAAGGTTTGATAATCCCATGGTGTAATTACCATGCGGGTGCCCAGCAACAGATCGTTGTCCAACACTGCATTTGACGCATCGCCTTTGGCATCATATATGTTGGCAATGATACGTTCGACCACGCCCAGTTTCTTGACCTTGGCCGGGCTACTGATCCAAATTGGCAGGGTAAATGTCATTGTACAAATGTCAATGGGATCTTCTGTGCCAACCGGAACACTACGACTGGTCCACTGTGTTGATTCTAACTCCACAATGCTCAAACTGGTCCAGTCAAGATAGTTGTCTGTGCTTTGGATTTCCAAAGCAGGATTGAACAACACCACAATCTGTTCCAACAACTGCATTTTTTGATTGGTGTTGCTGGTCCATAAATCTAACTTCAGCGTTAGTTTATAAGGCACAGGCATCAGGCGTTCGATAGTAAACGCATTGCCCTGTGTGGTTTCGTACGTGTCAGTGACATCATCATATGTGCGTTGACGCACAGAGATGTTGCTGACATAGTAGGGTTCTTGCATTCTGGGACGATCGTAATCAAATCCAGAAATATAAAAACTCATCATGGGCACAGAAGTCATAAAACTAGCAGAGTTGTTCTGCATGATGGTCTGCACTTGTCTGCTGGAATCTCCGTAGCGTATGGGCACACGTACTAGAGCGTGTGCTGTTCCTTCTTCGTTGCGTCCGTATTCTACTTGAAAGTTTGAAAAGATACGGGTGAACTGTAGCAAAAAGCGACGTATTTGTTCATCGAAAAAAAACATCGGGTTTGCGGCTGAATTTTGTGTTGTCATTGTTCGTTAACCACCATTGTCTGCATTGGGTTTGAGTATCTCACTCAAACTCTGTCGGCTTGGAATAGCACCACGGTCCGAGGTCTGTACTGTGTTTCTGTTGTTGACAAAACTGGCTCGTTGTGACGCTGCCGGTCCTTCGGATTCAAACACCGGTTTAATACGAACACTGTCTTCAATCTTGACCCACGACGCACCATTGAAACGAAACAGGCGATTTGGGAAGTAATCTAATCGTAAGGCATAGTTGCCAACTGCTGGTGATGCTGGAAAACTAACACCTGCAGTCACAGGCAATCCGTTGGGAGCAATGCCATCTCCGGTCAAGTAGCCAATGGTGTAGCCATCTGAACGTGGAGTAGTACCTTCGCCGCCTTGGGTACCGTCCACAGTGGGCGGTGTTTCGTCTGCTGTCAAGCCTGACTGTGCAGGTTGTCCATCCTCTGCTGTGGGTAGAATATAAAACTTCACAGTGTCGTATCCGGTCAGCGGAACTTCAACATCGGCTTGTACCAAAATTGCATCGTTCAGTTCTAGATCTTTTGTGCGAGTAGACGTTTTTCCTGCAATGGTGTCTGGTGTCTTTTCTGCCCAGTAAGCAGTATTGGTTATGTCTGTGCCTGGCGGAACATTGCCAACAGCAGTGTAGTACTTGTCGCCGTTGTTCACAACAGTACCGGCTGGATAATAGTTGCCGGGATCCCAGATGTTGTTGGGTTCAAATGCCTGTTTGGTAATGCTGTTGTATTCTTGAGCATTGACCATTGGAGTGGCTTTGACCCGCCACAAGTGCGGCAACCAAGTTTGACTGAAACCTTCAGATGCAAAAGACGCATCTTGAATCACATACCATCGCGGCAATGCTTTGGCTAGACTTTTATCCAAGGGATGATAGTCCTTTAGATTGGGAATTTCTATCACATCACCTGACATGAGTTTGCGCCCAATGGTGTCAATCATGTCATTGTAATGAAATGTGATGAATAAAGTGTCGTTGTTTAGGAACAGGCCAAATTGGGTAAGATCAAAGTCAACGTCGGCCACACGATACACCCCACGTTGTACATACACATCTGGATCATACTGTCGATCACGGTTTTCCAGCAACAACAAATCTTCAATGAACAACGGATTTGAAGTGTCGTAAACAGGTAAGGTAGCATCTGCGTCACCGGGGTCGCCAGTTGACGGACCCATATACCGATGTATGTAAATATCCAATCCGCCAACAGTGTATTGCTCACTTATAACTTGATCTAAGTATTTGTAATCGTTTGTCCGGTTAGGACGGTACATGGAAAGTCTTGGCATACGTTATTTATGGTGCTGGTTGACTGAATATTCCCATTTTGCTATAATTAGAGCTTAACTACAATAAGGAGCCATTATGCTTACAGATGTACACAGCGCACAAATTAATAATACTGAAGTATACACTTTAGATTATGAGGCAGAAGCCCTGCAAAGTTACGACGACACAGGCAACGACTTAATGGACGAGCTTGAGGTACGTGCTACTAATGTTATTTTGGAACAAACGGGGTGGGATGCTCGCGAGGATTTGGGCGGCATTACTGCGTATTTTAAAGATCATGCTTTAGTAGCATTCTACGATTATGAGCAGTTTAAAGGTACTGTGTTCTAAAAACAACACTTTAGAAAAGATTGACACTTAAATGTATCTTTGCTATAATACACACTTAACCACTCCAGGAGTATGTTATGAAAGCTGTTAACTTTTTAGCAAAGTACACAGGCCCAAAAGGCAAACCTTTTTATTCTTCCTATTACAAAGTAAAGGCAACAGAAAAATGGGTAGAGTATGCATTGGATATTGTGGACATGAGCCGTATAATAATGACAGTGGACTTTGACACTAAATGGAAACTGGTAGAGGCATTGGAAACAGCAGAACGTAAAAAAGCCTGGATGTACAAACACAAAAATTTTGACGTTAAACGTGCCGCTAAACTTTTTGACGCTGTAAAACACTTGCCCAGAACTAAGTAAGGAATATTATGATCGCAACTAAACCCGTTAAACCCTTAAACCCACGCAGTGCAGATACCAATGCCATGGGCATGGAACCCACTTGGAAAACTCAGCCCACAGAAGGTCGTATCAGTGCTCTTAGCCATGCATTCAGTTGGTACAATTACTTTTACGGCAAAAAAGACGCACGTGAAATGATTGTGAACTATCTGGAAACACATGGCCGTAAAAACGATGTGCGCACCCTTAAACGCATTCCAGACAGTTCAATCAGACTCACCACAGGCTGGCTGTGTCGCATGAGCCAGGTGGGACTGGAGCTCACAGATCACGAGCAGATCAAACTGGATAACCTGCTAAAAGATATCTTAGAATCCAAACAAGATGCTGTGGCGGAAGAAGTGATAGCGGATGATGGGGTGCCACGAATCACAATCCAGGACCGACTGCGTGAAAAGGTGTCAGAGTGTGCAAGTGAATTGGACGGATTGTTTGACGACTTTATCGAAGAAGGCGCCAAACTCACAGCAGACTACAAACCTGTGGTGCTTATGCGTTCAATGAATGTTGCTCCGCAAATGGTCAATGACATTAAACAAATTTGGACACGCAAATTAGAAGAATTTGATGCGGCAGTGGCAGGCAAGGATGCGGACCTGGTGCAGGGCTACAGTTTCTTGAGCAAGGTGCAGTTACGGAATTGCGTAAAGTTCTGTGAGCTGGTAATTTCGGACTGTGGTGCATACGTACAGATTAAAAAGGTTGAACGCAAGCCGCGTAAAGTTCGGGCAGTGCCACCTGAGAAACGTGCCGCCAAGTTCAAACATGTGATGGAATTTGCAGAACTCAAACTCAAAGGTTTACCTGCCGCAAGTCTAGTAGACAAAGCCGAAGCCTGGTTGTATGACACTAAGAAACGCAAACTGATCCATCTTGTGGCAGACAGCTATACACAGGCATTCACTGTGAAGTCAAACTCCGTGATTGGGTTTAGCACAGTAGAAAGTCTGCAAAAGACTGTGCGTAAGCCTGCAGATGTTCTTAAGGCCTTGGGTGCCGCAGGCAAGCCCGCTGCCAGGAAGATCTACAAGGACTTGACCACTACAGAAACTGCGTTTAACGGACGTGGCACAGAGAACTTGATCATACTCAAGAGCTGGTAAGTAATGGATGCGATATCCTATACGTTTTCCAGACGAGCACCCAGATGATCCAAGAATATACATTCCAAACATTGAGTTTTACATAACTAATGTTTGCAATTTAACCTGTCCACAGTGCAATAGATTCAATGACTACGACTTCAAAGGTTGGCAACGTTGGAGTGACTATGAATCTCAGTACACTGAGTGGGCCACAAAAGTCCGACTGCAACGAGTCACTATATTAGGTGGTGAGCCACTGTTAAATCCAACCATATGCGACTGGATCATTGGACTCAATCGCTTGTGGGGCAAAAAAGTAAACGTACTGACCAATGGCACTCGCCTGAATCATGTGCCTGGTCTGTATGAAGCACTGTTAAACTACCGAGAAGAAGATGGTAATTGGATAGGTGTCAGTGTGCATAACATCAATGATTTACCACAGTACTTTGAAGAGATACGCAAGTTTCTCAGAGGCGATATAACATTTTACGAAGGCAAAGAGGCACTCAAGTCCGATGGCACCAGAGCAACCTGGGGTGCAGACTATGCGTTTGTTGACAGCAACGGTGTGCATGTACACGTTTGGGTGTACACCGAGTTTAGTAAATCAGCCATAGTGACCAATGATCAAGGACAACTCACACTGCATCAAAGTGACCCTATTGTGGCACACGAAAACTGTGGTTTTCAAAAGTTTCAAAGTTATCATTTTATCTGGGCCAAGTTGTACAAATGTGGTCCAGCCGGACTGTTGCCAGAATTTGATAAGCAATATCCTCTTGATCTGTCCGAGCACGACCGCTTCTTGCTAAGTGGATTACGCAGATACAAACCACTTACGATTGACGAGTTTGCCACACGGGGTCGACAATTTATTGATAGAATTGATGATCCCGTTGAACAGTGCAAGTTTTGCCCAGAAAATGTAGATGCACACACTATAGTGTCGTTTAACAAAGCAAAGAATTCAACCAGTACATTTAACATTAAAGCAGATTCGATTAAGACCATAAATATAAACAACGGAGTTTATGATGGCAATTGAAGAACAATCAAGTCTTGACACACTGAAACAAAATCTCATTGAATATGTGCAGTTACAACTGGCTTCACAGATCATTGATATTGAACTGGATGCAGAGCATTACGAAGCTGCCTATCAAAAAACAATAGGTGTGTATCGCCAACGTGCTCAGGGTGCGTATGAAGAAAGCTATACGTTCATGGAACTGGTCCGGGACGTAAACATCTATACCTTACCCCAAGAAACCATACAGGTTCGTCAGATTTTTCGTAGAACGTTTGGTGATGCAGCCGGGCCGTTTTCGTCAAACTTTGATCCGTTCAGCCAGGCCAGTGTTAATGTTTATCTAATGAATTTCAATGTGGCAGGCGGCTTGGCCACTTATGACTTCTACAGCCAGTATGTTGAACTGGCCGCTCGCATGTTCGGCGGCTACATGAACTACACATGGAATCCTGTCACTAAGAAATTACAGATTATCCGCGACCCAAAAGGCACTGGCGAAAATGTGCTGTTATGGACCTACAATCTCAAACCCGAATTCAACCTGCTGAGTGACTTTCAAATCAGCCAATGGATACGTGATTACATGGTGGCCAACTGTAAAATGATCATTGGTGAAGCACGTGAGAAATTCGGTACCATTGCTGGCCCACAGGGCGGCGGAACCTTAAACGGTGCCGCAATGAAAAGCGAAGCCACAGCACAAATGGATCTATTATTAACCGATCTCAAGAACTATGTGGATGGTTCACAACCATTGAGTTGGGTGATTGGGTAAGGGCTTTCTTAGACAACTGTTAGAGCCGGTAGTATTGTCCAGATACGTGATCGGCACTTCTATTTAGTTGACAAAATCTATTTTTATTGTTATAATTTAAAAATGGATGCTATGATCGATATTGAGGGGCTTGCAACAGGCCCAGATACTACTATTTTAACAATAGCTTGTCAAACTTTTGACCCGCTGGGTAATGGATGGTATGAGCACAAGTTTTATGCTCGAATAACGTTAGAAAGCCAACCTGATCGCAGTATCGATCAAGGAACCCTTGAATGGTGGGCAATGCAACCAGCAGAAGCGCGAGACGAAGCCTTTAACGAAGAAGGACGAATGCCTTTAGATCAAGCATTAACAGAATTACACAAACTTTGCTGGAAATGTAATCGTATTTGGATGAACGGGCCCACGTATGATGCTAACATCCTCGAGCATGCCTACAAAAGCTATGGGATGGGCTTACCGTGGCAGTTTTATAAAATTAGAGACACAAGAACCATTTACAGCTTGTGGCCAGGCCAGCCTATCCCGCCTACAAGTCATCATGCGTTAGAAGATTGTCGTAGACAAATTGGCATGTTGCAAAACACACTAAAACATCTTAATGTTCGGGAGTTAAAATGATCATTGGAGTATGCGGATTTATTTCAAGCGGTAAAGATACAGTAGCAGACTACCTGGTGAATTTCCACGAATACAGGCGTGAAAGTTTTGCCAACAGCCTTAAAGATGCAGTGGCACAGGTGTTTGGGTGGGATCGTACTCTGCTAGAAGGGCAAACAGCACAGGCCCGTGAATGGAGAGAACAGGTGGATGCCTGGTGGGCTGAACGTTTAAATATGCCTGAACTGACACCACGACTGATGCTACAGTTGTGGGGAACAGAAGTGTGTCGGGTGGGATTCCATGATGATATTTGGATTGCCAGTTTAGAAAACAAACTGAGAACTAGCCAAGATAACATTGTAATATCTGATTGCCGGTTTCCTAACGAAATTAAATCATTGCGAGCTGCTGGTGGTATCATTGTCTGCATCGAGCGCGGCGTCCAGCCGCACTGGTCCACCATTGCTGCCAAAGCAAATCTGGGCGATACCAAAGCACGGGCCTGGCTAAAGGCGGAAGGTATCCATGTTAGCGAAACAGCTTGGGTTGGCACTGACTTTGATTTTGTGTTGTACAACAACGCCGACATTGACTCACTGTATAAACAAATACAAACTGTTATAAATCAGGTACCAGGTCGCCTGGCCGCCAGGGCAAATCAGACTTCTTGATCTCAACCGTGCAGTTTAAACACACTGTTTTCAAATTGTTAACACCGGTATTGTGCAAGTTGCCATCCACGTGATACACTGACGTTTGCGCAGAGTACTTGGATTTAAAGCCACATCTGTCACATGTGGCTTTTTTCTTATAGCCGGTTGATTGCCAACGAGCCACCGGAGGCTTCACTCGACGTTGTTTCTTGATACAGTGGTCACAGCGTGTTCTATAGTGCGGCACACCATCTGAATGATAGTTCACAGCACACGATCTTTGATTACAGGCAGGGCATACAGGTCTTTGCATGGATTATTTATTACAAAAAACTTTGAAAACCTTTGCAAAGGGCCGAATGATCGTGTTTTTTCTGCATAGGTGCTAAATATTAAAACTTAGAAAAAGGATTTAACCATGGCATTAGTATCCCCAGGCGTAGAAGTAACGATTATTGACGAAAGTCAATATATCCCTGCTGCTACCAATTCAGTACCATACATTTTAATAGCAACAGCACAGAACAAAACCAGTGCCGCTGGAGTTGGCGTTGCACCAGGAACGCTGGAAGCCAATGCTAACCGTGTTTATTTGATGACCAGTCAGCGAGATTTGGCCGCTACTTTTGGCAATCCATTCTTCTACAAGACCACTGCTGGCACTCCAATCAACGGTTACGAACTAAACGAGTACGGCTTGTTGGCAGCATACTCTGCACTGGGCGTGAGCAATCGTTGCTATGTTCAACGTGTGGACATTGATTTGACAGAACTAACAGCATCGCTATCACGCCCGCTAGGTGCTCCCAACAACAATACCTATTGGCTAGACACTGCAAACACTGAATGGGGCATTTTCCAATGGAATATCACAACCGGTGTGTTCACTGTTCAAACTCCTATTGTGATTACCAGTACACTACAGTTAGAAACTGGCACAACAGTTCCATTACAAACAGTTGGCAGCATTGGTGATTATGCTGTCACTGCAACCAGCACATTTAATCCAGGCTACTACAAACGTGGTGGCCCAACATCTGCACAGACCAGTGCTACAGAGTTGTCAGATTTGTACAATACCTGGGTAATAATTGGCAGCGACGAATGGAAAACTGCTTGGCCCACAGTGAGCGGTACACTAGCGCCAACCACGTTGACAGCCGCGCAAACTTTCTCTGTTAATGATGTAACAATCACAGTTCCTGCATCGCCCAACAACACAGTGGATGGTATTTCTACTGCTATTAACACTGCAGCCATCACTGGTGTTTATGCAGCCAACATCGGCGGCAAACTGTACATCTATGCTGATTCCACTGCCACAAACGATGGCAGTACAGCCAACACTGGTATTGTTTCAATAGCCAACATATCCGGCACTGCGCTGACAACATTGGGTATCACAGCAGACGAGTATTTTGCTCCTACCTATCAAATAAGTCCAAGCTACACAGTTCCGCGCTGGGGCTCAACTCAAACACAACCAGCACCAACTGGCAGTGTATGGCAAAAGATTTCTGATGTAAACCAAGGTACTCAGATAGTTGTTAAAAAATACAGTTCTATTCTTGGTGCATTTGTTGCACAAGCATGTCCAGTATATCTGTCTGAAAGAGAAGAATTATATGCAGCAGATCCAAGCGGTGGAGGAAAAAATATTCCTGCTGGATCTACATATGCTCATGCAAACATATTAGACAACAACACATCAAGTTTTACAATATTTGAAAGATATGCCACTGGTGCAACAGAAATTACCGGTGACGATACTACTCCTGGCCCGTTTGTTTCAGGTAACTCATTTCAAATTATTGCTACACAACCTGGCACTGCTACTATTACTACTGCAACAGCCACACTGGCAGGAACCACAGTTGAGGACTTTATTGCCGCAGTCAGTGCTGCCAATATTCCATATGTTAGCGCCACTGTCAACAGTGCAGGCGCTGTGGTGTTTACACACTCCGCTGGCGGAACAATAGTATTGCGTAATATAACTGGTACACCAGTCACCACAGCCGGATTTAATACCAGCGTAACTGGAGTAAAAACCAACTATCTCGATGGTGTACCCTTCGGCTTGGGACTAAGTAACTGGGTTGGTACACCAACATTTACCTACACAGCAAGTGCAGCCGCACCAGATCAAGATCCAGCAGAAGGTCGTTTATGGTACTATAGTGCTGTTGATGACGTTGACATCTTGATTCAAGACAACGGCGACTGGCAAGGTTATCAGAATGTAACAAACGACATCCGTGGTTTTGATTTGAGTAATACAAATGCCGCAGGACCGATTATCAGTGCTACTGCGCCTACTACACAGACCAACACAGCAGAATCACCATTGGTGTACGGTGACTTATGGGTGGACACAAGTGATTTGGAAAACTATCCTAAACTATATCGCTGGCAGCCTGTTAATGGTGTTGATCAGTGGGTGATCATTGATAACACTGACCAGACCACAGAAAACGGTGTGTTGTTTGCTGATGCACGTTGGGCACCAAACGGTGACACCGATCCTATCACAGGCGCCTTCCCAACTATCACTAGTTTGTTAACAAGTGATTATTTAGACTTAGATGCTCCAACCCCATCACTGTATCCACAAGGTATGTTGTTGTTCAACTCACGCCGTTCAGGATTTAACGTCAAGAGCTTCCAGGTTGACTACTTCAATGCTGACACGTTCCCAGACGACACACTGCCCACAGTGACCAATGCCTGGGTCACAGCCAGTGGTCTAAAAGCCAATGGTGCTCCGTACATGGGACGCCAAGCACAACGTGCTATGATTGTGGCTGCATTGAAGTCTGGCATTGATGTAAACACAGACGTGCGTGAAGAACAACGTCAATTCAACTTGCTGGCAACACCTGCATACCCAGAGTTAATGCCAAACATGATTGCACTCAACAACGAGCGTAACAACACCGGCTTTGTGATTGGCGACACACCACTGCGTTTAGATCCACAAGACATCTTGCTGTGGGCCAGTAACAACAACGGTCTAGGACTAGACACAGGTGACGGTCTAACAGTGGGCAATCAGTACATGGGTGTATTCTATCCAAGTTGCCAAACAACTGACCTGAGCGGCAGTCCAGTGGTAACTGCACCAAGTCACATGATGATTCGTACAATTATTCGCAGTGACGAAGTATCGTTTCCTTGGTTTGCTCCGGCAGGAACACGTCGTGGTGTAATTGACAATGCTGTACAGCTTGGCTATGTCAACGCTACCACAGGTGAATTTCAACCGCTAGGAGTACGTCAAGGCCTGCGTGATGTACTGTATGAAAATGCAATCAACCCAATTACGTTTATTCCCGGCATTGGCATCACTAACTTTGGTAACAAAACAACCACAAGTAACACCACAGCACTGGACCGAATCAACGTGGCACGTTTGGTAGCATTTATTCGTGGACGCTTGGACATCATTGGCAAGCAGTTCTTGTTTGAGCCAAATGATCAGATCACACGCAATCAGATCAAGAACGCAATTGACGGTCTAATGATTGACCTAGTTGCTAAACGTGGTATCTATGACTATCTAGTGGTGTGCGATGCGTCAAACAACACTCCTGCACGTATAGATCGTAACGAATTATATGTTGACATTGCCATTGAGCCAGTTAAAGCAGTTGAGTTTATCTACATTCCAGTGCGTATCAAGAACACTGGGGAAATTGCTGCCGGAGGCTAATAAAATAGGGACCGGGTCCCTATTTTTAGTCACGTATAGATAACATAAATAACAGTAACAGAGGATAAAAATTATGGCTTCAGCATCGTTAAACAAAATGACAGTACCCTTGGCAAGCGACCAAAGTGCAAGCACTACTGGCATATTAATGCCAAAATTAAAATATCGCTTTAGAGTGATATTTGAAAATTTTGGTGTGCAAGGTGGTCCGGTTACCGAGATGACCAAACAGGTCATTGACTTTACACGCCCAACAGTGACATTTGAAAACATAGATATTCCAATCTATAACTCCACTCTTAAAATGGCTGGCAAGCACTCATGGGGCGATGTAAGTTGTAACTTGCGTGACGATGCTGGTGCTAATGTACAACAACTGGTTGGTTCACAGCTACAGAAACAACTGGACTTCTTTGAAATGGCATCTGCGGCTGCAGGTGCAGATTACAAATTTACAACCAAGTTTGAAGTGCTGGACGGTGGCAACGGTGCTGTTGCTCCAACAGTGTTAGAGTCGTGGGAACTGTATGGCTGCTACTTGAAAGAAGTAAACTATGGTGATGCCAACTACGCTACTAGTGAAGCAATGACCATTGCACTGAGCATCACATACGACAATGCTAACCAAGTGGTTGGCGGTGGTGTTGGCGAAACAGGCACTATCCTTGGTACTACACTGGGCACAGTAACCGGCTTAGGTGGCACCCAAGGCGCCTAAGTAACTGAATGAGCTTTGGACAAAACTTTTTAAAAGGTTTTATTGGCGACAACGGGTTAAGAGATTATACCCACGCCAGTAAAACCTTTCGTACAAATGGATACGAACTTGCGCCACGCTTCAAGTTCAACTTCCACACATTCTTTAATCTAAACACCACAGGAATTCCTGCCCTAAACAACAGCGACCAAACTAGCATTGGCCTGTCAGTCAAGACCATTGACTTGCCCAGTTATCAAATCTCAGTTGACACAATGAATCAGTACAATCGTAAACGTCTGGTACAAAGTAAAATTGAATATCAACCTGTTACCATAACTTTTAATGATGACGGCGGCGATTTAATTCGCAATTTATGGTACAACTACTTCAGTTACTATTATAAAGATCCTGTACAACAGTACGAAGGTGTGCCAAACACCAATGGAACGTCTGGCAGCTTACAAACAACACCAACAGGATTTGGCTACAACACACGTGACACCTACAGCAACGATAGATTTGTAAACGACTGGGGCTATGTGGGCGAAAGTTACATGGATGGAACATTTGCTCCAGAAGGTAAGCCACCTTTCTTTCGTGACATCAAAATTTACGGACTAAATCAACACCATTTTGCTGCCTATGTGCTGGTGAATCCAATGATCACAGATTGGAAACACGACACCTATGACTACAGTCAAGGTGGCGGTATTATGACACATACTGTGTCAATAAAGTATGAAACTGTAAAATACTATTCAGGTGCCATTGGCGCTGTGCGGCCGGACACCAACGTGGTTGGGTTTGCTGATCCTGCCCATTACGACCAGATCCGTAGTTCAATATCTCGTCCTGGCAGCCAGTCAACTGTGCTGGGTCAAGGCGGATTACTAGACGCTGGTATAGGCATCTACGAAGACTTAACTGCGTTGACTGGTCCTAATCCTAGCATTTTTAATGTGATTGGTGCCGCACAAAAAGCACTTAATGTAAATCAAACACTGAAACGAACACCACTCAGCAATATCATACGTAATGATGCTGCCGCTGTCCGACAAGATGTGTTGCGCAACAGCTTACCGGGCGCAATGCGCAACGCAGCCAACTCTGCCAACAGTATGATATTTCCTAAATCAACCGCTGCCCCACCTGCTGTTGGTACGTTCGGCAAAGACTTTAAGACCGGCTAACACATGAGCTCAATTAACAACACCAACTACAATTTAGATCTCACTGTGAGAGTGTTTGACAGTTTTTACGGATACGAGCAGTTTGTTGACAGCAATGAATATGATGTGGTGCTCAGTTACTTCAAGACAACATGCACCACTGCGGCAGCAGCGGCCAACTTTGCCACAGCTCTGTTCAGAGTTGCCAATGAACAGAGTATACCTGTGCTGTCATTGTTACAGCAGATGCAAACAACTGCCAATACTGCAGAACTGAACCTGACTCTGGCATACTATCTTAACGATCAACGTAGTAATGCTACACTGCTTGGCGTGTCACAACCTGTGCAGCCAAACTACTATGCGGCACGAAATGCCCGGGCATGAGCAAGTTTGCCCAAGGACCCTACACTGTAAAAAACCCCGCCAAGTATGTGGGCAAAGGTGTGCCACGTTATAGGTCTGGTTGGGAATTATCGTTCATGATATTTCTGGACAACAACGACAATGTGATGCAGTGGGCCAGTGAAAGCATACAGATCCCTTATCGCAATCCTGTAACAGGAAAACAAAGCATCTATATACCGGACTTTTTGATCACCTACAGAACACGCCAGAACACCTTGATTGCAGAAGTGATCGAAATCAAACCCAAAAAACAAAGCATCATTGAAAGCAAAATGAACAACAGAGACCGCATGGTAGTGGCCATCAACTACGCTAAATGGGCATCTGCAACCAAGTGGTGCAACCGCAACGGCTTAAAATTTCGCGTTCTGACAGAGGAAGACATGTTCAGGAACGGCGGAAAATAACCTGTACTATACCGCAAAAGCGGTAAATATGGTATGACTAAAAAATTAGAAGACCTCTTCGACTTACCGTCTAGCACCGCCGATACAGACGAAACTGTGCCGGATATTGCCACCACGCAATATGCCATAACTGAAATTGACAATGCCATTGACAAGATTGACGCTGCCTTACCCAGTGTACGCGATCTAGAAGCCAGTGATGGCGACATGGACGAACTGGCACAAAAAGCCACAGAAACATTTGATGACCTGATGGACCTTGGCATGCAGGTGGACAGCCGCTATGCCAGTGAAATCTTTGCAGTGGCAGGTGCCATGCTGGGGCATGCACTCACTGCTAAAACAGCCAAGATGAACAAGAAACTCAAGATGATTCAACTACAGCTACAAAAGGCCAAACTGGATCTGGACCGGGAAAAACGCACAGGTGATAACGAACCAGAGTCTGTGGAAACTGCCGAAGGTCAAGTGCTGAGTCGCAATGATTTGTTGGATCGACTTATTGGCACAAGAGACCAAAAGAATAAACAAGCATAAATATCATATAGGGATCGATTATGAAACATTTTAAAGAATATCTGGCAGAGAACGAAAGAGTATACAATTACCGCATCAAAATTGCAGGTGATACTCCCAAAGATCTAGTTCGGGCACTGGGAGAAAAACTTCGTCAATTTGACGTGGTCAAAATGTCTGCTCCAAAAACGTCGCCTGTTCAGGTCCGGTTAGCAGACTTTCCGGCCATCGAAAACGAAAGCTGTACACACATGGATGTTGAATTCCGTTATCCAGCAATCGAACCACAGATTCGGCAGATTGCGCAACTGTTGGGCATTGATCCAAATCGTGTGTGCATGTTGACTGTGCCATACGAAAACAACTATGACAAAGAGGCCGTGGATGTTGAAAAACAAAACAAAGACCTGTTGACCAACACAGACTATCCAGCACCCAACGCAGAACAGAAGGCCTTGTACAAGGACTATTCGGCTGCTCCAGAAGACCATGCAGTGCTGAAAAATACCTATCGCAGTGACTTCACAGTGGCTGGTGGTCGGACACCTCCTGCTGTGACCACAAACAGTTTACCAATGAACAACAAGAGCCCGATGACCAACATCAAGCGTCCACCCCGGCCAGCAACAGGCTACAACCCTAAAGGATAATAAAATGAGTTTTTTCCACAACCTAAACAAAACACTAGACGGCATTGCTGCCCGACCAGAAGCCGCACCGTTGAACGAGCGTGACATGAGTCGTGCTGCCAAAGGCTACGAAAAGTACGGCAAAGAAGGCATGCAGGCCCTGGCCAAAGCAGGACGTGAGGGCAAGTCGTTGGATCCGATTCGCAACCGGTATGACCGGTATGACAACAAAGAAGTAGACGAAGGTCTAGTTGATGTGGTGAAAAAAGTTGGCGGAATGGCTAAAAAAGCCGGCGGCGCTGTACTGAACAAAGTTGGCCACGGTGACGACGTAGACATGATACGTGACTTGCAACGCAAAATGGACATGCCACAAACTGGTATGAAGCCTGGTGCTGAACCTAATCCAAAACAAGTTAAAGAAAAACTGTCACCTGCCAAGCAAAAATCATTTGCCGCACTGGCACCTCCTGTAGACAAAATCACTTTTGCCGACAAGATTGCCGGTGCCAAGAAAGAAGTTGACGAAATGCTGGGCGATGTAGCTGCCGAAGCCATGCGTAATGCACTGGGCGGCAGACAACAAGTGGCCGACGAAGGCAATGCGTTTACCGGTGCTTTGGCCAAGACACCAAAGGGCGGCAAGTTCAAAGTAGGTGGTAAAGAATTCACAGACACCAGCAGTGTTGACGAAGATGATGATAAAAATCCGTTTACCAACTACAAGAAGCCACGCACTGACACTCCGCGCACAGGCGAAGTCACACACGGTGCCAAGCATGATACCAAGCACACGGCCACTGGTCGAGTTGTCACTCGTAGAGTTGATGCGCAAGGCAACTCAGTTGGGTCAGAAACAGATGCCGAAGGCAACACCATTGACAAGCGTGGCCGCGGTCGTCCAAAGGGTCCAGAAAAAGCGCCAGAGCGTACAACTGCCAAAGCCTACAAGCACAAAGGCGAACGCAAAGTCAAAGAAGGTGACATGGAAGAAGGCCATGACCAAGGACAGGCACAACAAATTTACAACGACCTTGCTGACATTCGAGCAATAGCAAAGCAAGCACAGCGCGGTGGCGAATTCCCACAAGGATATGCCAGTCGTTTAGAATCTGTTCTGTATGCGGCAATGACAATGATTAAAAATCAACAGTCGGGCGACGCACAAGTTAGAGAAGCAGAGTCTACTGCTAAAAAAGATAGCCATGCAGAACGGGCCGGCAAGCGAGTGGCCAAAGACATTGAGTATGATGAAAAGAAAAAAGATGGCATTCATGGCAAGAAGCGTGGTGCCGAAGACGACCGGGCCGAAAAAGCCGGTAAGAAGGTAGCCAAAGACATTGAGCATGATGACAAGAAAGACGAAGTCAAAGAAGACGAGCCTAAAAAGTCCAATAGCAAGTTCAAGTTTGGTGGCAGTGTTTACGAAACACTGGATGCACAACTAGAAACTCTGATCACAGAAGGCATGAGTGTTACGGTGAACATGAGTCAAAATTCAGACGACGGCCATCCTAGCAACAAAAGCATCACAGTAAATGCCGATGGCGAAGATGCTGAACGCTTGGCAGAATTGTTACAGATGGCCGGGCTAAGTCAGCAATCTGGATCATGTAGTTCATGTGGTTCATCACCATGCGGTTGTGAGATGGTTGACGAAAACGATCCAAACTGGCCCAGCAACACTGAAACCAGCGATAATGCACTGCAATACTCGGGTGGATTGAATGGTCCCAAGAGTACAGGTCAATCCACTGTGCCGGTACTGGCAAGTCAACTGCGTAGACAAGTTAGCATGGAACAAAGTGCAAAAGTTGAACAGAACTTGTTGAACTTATACCGAACATTTGGAAAGTAAACCATGGCTATTCAAGTAATCAACGCCGCAGGCAACATTGTTTGGACCACAGACAAAGCCTCTATTGCTGCCAACAGTGCAGATGTCACGTACCAAGTGTTTGCAACAGCACTGGGATCAGCATCTGCTGTTGGTAACTTGTATGCCAACGTGGTTTCTGTGCCATCAGGAACAGTACAAGAAATTTATGTTGGCGCAGGAAATCGTCTTATCCTTGCTGGTGCCAATGTAACTGCAACAGCCCTGGGCACAGCAAGTTCTGCACAGTCCGGTGTGTATAACGCTGCCGGTGCATAAACATGCGAGCCCACGAGTTTCTCATTGAGAAACAGGTTGGCAAGATTGGTCAACGACGAAGTCAAGCCACAGTTGGACTCAACAAGTTTAGAGACAAGGATCTAGCCGATAGAGTTTACGAACTGAATCGAGTCATGATGGCTGCCGCGTGTACAGATGGCACATTTGTTCCAACCATAGATCATGAATCCTGGGCCGGCCGTTACAACGTGGCCATGCCCTACACCGACGTTGAACAGGATATGATAGAAAAAGCATTCCAGGCTGTGGGATCAGACTACGAAGATCTCAACCACGGCGATTTAAAAAGCAAAGAATTAGATTCAACAAATAAACGCAGTCCTGTGCAAGGATTCCAAGGGTATCCCCGATGAGAGCCCGTGAATTTCTTCGAGAAGAAGCAACACTGCCACCCGAGCAAGCAGATCCTATGAATCATGTGTTTGTGTTGCCAGGTGTACAGTCCTCAGATCCATATCAAATATATCGACTAGGTGTAGCAATGGCCCGTGCTAGAAGTGATGCAGGAACAGATGGCATTACTGACAACATACCTGCGTGGAGCGCCAAAGCAGCATTTGGTGAAGACGCAGTAATTGCTGGATTCAATGACAGTGTTGAACCAGTGATTGATCAAGCATTAAAAATGGCCGGATTGCCTGCTAAAAAAATACAAATAAGTACGCCAAACAGTTTAGAACCAGCATTGGTAAATTATACCAGCCCTGTAACAGCCTTTAAGGGATATCCACGATAAATGGCCAATCCACCACCACCATACGACGACATTACCGGCATCAGCCGTGCAGTGATGAAAGACAATGCACAAGTCACAATAGAAAACTACAACGGCAATGCTAGACCGGGCGAACTGGTAGTTGATCAACTTACTGATCAAGTGTTTATTGGCAACAGCTCGGGTGCGTTGACACAGATTGCTGCCGGAATTACCAACGGTGGCAGTGCAGGATTGCCTGTGGGATTTTTGCAATTGGCCTACAATCCCACCACTGGCGAAATTGTGTACTACACCTAATAGGTATCCTTATGAAAAAACTTTTAATTCTTTTAGCACTTGTGCCTGTACTGGCCATAGCACAACTCAAACAGAAACCCGGTGTTGTATATGACGCTGTGATTACCAGAGTGATTGACGGAGACACAGTGGGCATTGCTGCCACCTGGTTACCCGCACCACTGAAACCGGAACTCAGTGTTCGTGTGTACGGTGTAGACACTCCAGAAAAGGGACATCGTGCGCAGTGTGCCAGTGAAGCACAAAGAGGTGAAGCAGCCTCAGCATTTACCAAACAACTGATTGCTGCCAGTCAAAAAAGACAGATTGTGCTGATGGACTGGGACAAGTATGGTGGACGTGTGCTGGGCGATGTGCTGTTGAACGGTGTTAGCCTACGTCAACAGTTAATTGCCAATGGCTTTGCCCGTGAGTATTACGGTGAGGCCAAAACAAGTTGGTGCCAATGATACTCCTGTAAATACAGGATGACGAATTTCTTTTGCGCAGCCCCCTGGCGTGGCCTGCATATAAACCCACGTGGCGATGTTAAAACCTGTTGTGCAGGCGATCCCAACATGCTGGGCAACTTAAACACCAACAACATCATTGAAATTCTCAACGGAGATCTGTTACAGGAAATCCGCAGTACTATTGCACAAGGCCGGCCACATGCATACTGTTCCAACTGTGTGCAAGCAGAACGACATGGTGGCCGATCAGAGCGTGATTGGCACAACAATGTAAATCTCAATTTTGATTATGCTACCGCAGGCTCACAATATCACTATCCTGTTATTATTGATATACGCTGGAACACCACTTGTAATTTAAGTTGTAACTACTGCATGGAATATTGTAGTAGTAAGTGGGCCAGCCTCAAAGGTATTCCTTTTAAATCAGGCTCGCGTCCTTACTATGAACAAGTGTGCGACTTCATTGAACAACACCAAGAACACATACATGAAGTGGCCTTAGTTGGCGGCGAGCCTTTGTTGTTGCCAGAGAATGAACGACTGTTGGATGTTATTCCACAAGATGCTATTGTGACACTGATCACCAACATGAGCGTGGATTTAGACAAAAACAAAATCTTTAACAAACTAAGTCAACGGAACCGAGTTGGGTGGAGCATGAGCTTTGATAACATTGGTGACCGATTTGAATATGTACGTCATGGTGGTGAATGGGCGTTATTAAAACACAACTTGGCCACGGTCAAAGAACTAATCGCCAATTCTGGTCATTGGGGCGGCATCCATGCGGTATATAACATCTACAATGCCACTCGTGTTACAGAATTGCGTGAGTGGGCAGAGGAACAAGGTGTATCGGTACTGTGGCAAAACTTGTTCCAACCTGATTACCTTGATCCATTCTTACACGGCCCAGGTGTTGCCAAATTGGCAGCCGCAGAGATTGAACGTTTTTACGCCACAGGATTAGCAACACCTGTTGAGAGATTGTTTTTTGACAATGCATTGGCCACATATCGCAATGTCGTACAGGAACAACCTGTAATTTTGCAAAAATTTAAACAACATATCACAGAAATCGAAACACAGTATCATCCTAACAGCGCAGGAAAATTTGTAAAATTATGGCCGGAGTTTGCAAATGGCTAAAAGTTTAGAAGGCGTACTGATCAAAGCCCCGCACCGACGCCAATCTTTCTCAGAGTCAGAAATAACAGAATTTATGGACTGTGCAGACCCTGTGACAGGACCTGCATACTTCCTGGATCATTTCTTTTATATACAGCATCCTACACAAGGAAAGATGCTGTATCATGCGTTTGAGTACCAAGCACGCCTGATCAACGTGTATCACAACTATCGTTTCAGTATTTCAATGATGCCTCGACAAACAGGCAAGTCAACGTCAGCGGCTGGATATCTGTTGTGGTATGCAATGTTTGTACCAGACTCAACCATTCTAATTGCCGCACACAAATACACAGGTGCACAAGAGATCATGCAACGTATAAGATTTGCTTATGAGCTGTGCCCAGACCATATCAGAGCAGGCGTCACCAGCTACAATAAAGGCTCAATAGACTTTGAAAACGGCAGTCGTATTATATCGGCAACAACTACAGAAACAACTGGACGTGGTATGAGTATCTCACTGCTGTACGCAGACGAGTTTGCGTTTGTTCGACCCACCATTGCCAAAGAGTTTTGGACCAGTATTAGTCCCACACTGGCAACTGGTGGTAAGGCCATTATTACGTCAACCCCAAATTCAGACGAAGATCAATTTGCTCTGTTGTGGAAAAGCGCCAACAAGTGTGAAGATGAGTACGGCAACCCAACACCGCTAGGCATCAACAGCTTTAAAGCATTCCGTAGTTTCTGGCAAGAGCATCCGGACCGTGATGACGCATGGGGCGCCAGCATGGAAGCACAGTTGGGAACAGATCGATTCCGCCGAGAGATTGGCTGTGAGTTCATTATCAACGATGAAACACTGATTGCACCGGCTATCTTGGTTGAGCTGGCAGGTCAACATGAACCCTTGTACAGAACAGGACAGGTACGCTGGTACAAAAAGCCCGAGGCTGGTAAACTGTATGTTGTAGCCTTGGATCCAAGTTTGGGCACAGGCGGCGATCCTGCTGCCATACAGGTGTTTGAAGCCAATACTACCATACAAGTGGCTGAATGGCGCCATAATCGAACCACTATCCCGGCACAGATACGTATCTTATCTGATGTATGTAAACACATTAATGAAACTGTAAAAGATCCCAAAAGCATTTACTACTCAGTAGAGAACAACACCATTGGAGAAGCCGCACTGATTTCAATCGCTGAATTTGGCGAAGAAAACATTGAAGGGTATTTTCTAAGTGATAACTCTGTGGCCGGCGGCAGCCGCAGAATTAGAAAAGGCTTTAACACCACAAACAAAAGTAAACTATCGGCCTGTAGCAAGTTAAAAATTCTAGTAGAATCTAAAAAGATGACCGTCAACAGTGCTCCACTAGTTTCAGAGCTCAAAACGTTTGTGGCACACGGAACAAGCTATGCTGCCAAGCCCGGGGAAACAGACGACTTGGTAATGAGCACACTGTTGGCCATACGTATGATGCAGTTGTTGCAGAACTATCACACAGAAATGGACTCGCAGATGCGTGATTTTGGCGACACAATGATAGAGCCCATGCCATTTTTTGCCACACTGCGTTAAGGCCAAGTTGGATAAATAGAACACTATGGCACAGAATACTCCCGGAAAACAACTTTTTGACCTATTGGTCACACGTGGCTTTGACCCAGAAATACTAGACAGCTCTGGCAAAGCCGCACCTTCAGCAGAAGATGCTGAAATTTATAGTTTTGAATTTGTCAGTTCCAGCGGCACCAACTACGGCACAGTGGTTATCATGCTGGGAGATGATAAAAACTTGGAATTGTTCAGTGGTGACAATGTTGGACGCGGCATGGACAGCAAAGATAAAACAGAATGGTACGATTTCCAACATCAACTTAAGAACTTTGCCACAAAGAATTTTATGACTTTTGGCAGTCAAAACATCAATCGACTCAAGTACAGTATGCAAGGACAGGCTGCACTCAAAGAAGGCCTATACGAAAGTTGGAACGGCACAAAGAACATCAGTTGGAATGGTGGCCCAGATTCTGTGCGCTTAATGATACGTCACAAGCGTCCAATGGGCGTGAATGAGGCACGTTTCCGCCAAGTGGAAAGTTTGTTTTTGGAAACAGCCGAAGGTGAACGCTACAAGTTACCATTCCGCAACCTAGCAGGCGGCCGCGCCATGGTAGAGCATGTGCGTCAAGGTGGCAGACCCTATGACATGCGTGGACAGCACATTGCCAACATGGTGGAAGAACTCAATGTGCTGAGCCGTTTCCGCAGAGCCAGTCATGGCCGTGTGTTTGAAGGCGACACTGCCAACCTAGTGAATGAAACCAATGTGTACCATGCCACAATGAGCCGGACTCTCAAAGGACTGGCCTCCGCACGTGGATACAACAGCTACTTTGAAAGCTGGAATCCTGCCGACATAACAGAACAAGATGTAATCATCGAAGACATTAAAACACTATTTGTTCAAGAAACAATTGATTCGCGAATTGAACAGGCCTTGCCTATCTTGGCCCGTATACAACAACAAGGAACTGCAATGAAAGAAGCAAACATATTTGAAGCCTGGGCCGAAAACCTATTAGAAGGCACATGGGCAACACCCAACACCCCAGAGCAACAGCAAGAACTCATTGCTCTGTTGTCACAAGAACTACCAGTTGGTGCAGATGCAACCAATGCAACAGAACAGTTGTACAGTTTGGTCGGCGACGACATTCTGTTTGATCAACTGCAAGATTTAGCCGAACAAGATCCTGACGCTGACTGCCGTAGTTTGGTTATTGCACGTATCACTGATATGGCCAGTAAAGGATTTGATGATTTTGACACTGTGTTAGACGCACTTAAATCAGAACAGTTGGCTCCTGCTACAGTGGCTCCAGAAGCACCTGCTGTGCCGGCAGAAGCACCAGCCGAAGTTCCGCCCCCTCCTGTAGCTGAACAAGATGATGAAGAATATTCAGTTGATGGCGGAATGAACAACGAGTTGTTACAAGATGGCATGCTTGGAGCAATAGTAGGTGGCATTGGTGGTGCCGCACTGACAAAGAGTCCAGGTGGTGCAATGACTGGTGCCAAACTAGGCAGCGCCGCACAAGATGCATTTGGCGAAGAAGAAACAGATGGATCATGCAACTACACTGCCGAAGGCGAACACTGCCCAGAACACGGATTAAACGAGTGCGGTAGCATGTACGAAGGCGAGCAGGATACAATAGCTCGTTTGCAAGAACTATCAGGAATGAATAATTCCAAGCCTGAAATGGCAGAAGGCCAGGAAGACAGTCCAGTGGCCAGTGCTATCACACGTAGAATTTTAATGCAACGTTCGGACCTGTTGAGCAAGTACGGTCCAGAAAAAGTAACAGCCGCCATTGACGAAGTCACAGACTTTGTGGGTGATGTAGAAGAAATTGGATCTAGTGACGTAAGTGGATGGATCAAGCAGATCGAACAATCTCTGAGCAACACAGCAGAAGAAGTTGCAGT
>Ga0181349_1000248_pt1 | contig 22908 bp, 20 predicted proteins | sample Su13VDMM110SD_FD_130106 | JGI IMG/M metagenome (GOLD analysis project Ga0181349, IMG submission 130106) | Freshwater viral communities from Lake Michigan, USA - Su13.VD.MM110.S.D | ecosystem: Environmental > Aquatic > Freshwater > Lake | place: USA: Michigan | collected 2013-07-16 | reverse complement strand
GAAAGTGATGCTGGTAAGTTTATTATGGAACACGCTGTGGAAAAACCTTACTGGCACAGAACTAATGACATTGCCAGTTACGGGCATCGTTATGATATTGTGGCCAGACTGAGCGAACAAAACGAAACATTCTGGACTCTTAAATGGGGAAAATTTAAAAAATGAAAATACTAGTAACAGGCGGACTTGGTCTTATTGGGCACAATGTTGTGCAACGATTAGAAGCACAAGGACACGACGTTGTCATTACCGACACTCGTACCAACTACGGCATTATTCCCCAGGCCGAAGTTGACTACTCGATGACTGAACGGTTGAAAAAGATATCAGGCAACAACATCTATCACATTGACATTACCGATGCTGACAATGTTGATTGGCTAGTAAATAAACACCAGCCCGAAGTGATCATTCACATGGCCAGTTTTCCCCGACAGAAAGTTGTCAATGCTAATCCGGCCTGGGGTAGTCGTGTGATGAGCGAAGGTCTTATTAACGTCTGTGAGAGTGCCAAAAAGCATGTTGTAAGTCGTGTTGTGTATATTAGCAGTAGTATGGTATATGGTGACTTTGATGATCAAGTCAAAGAAGACTACAATTGCCATCCAATCGGCCAATATGGCATCTTAAAGTTAACAGGAGAAGACATTGTCAAAGACTACCATCGTCGCGGCGCTTTTGATTACGCTATTATTAGGCCTAGTGCTGTATACGGCCCCTTGGATGTGGAGGACAGAGTTGTTGCAAAATTTATGCTCACAGCAATGCGAGGCGGCATTCTCCGAGTTAATGGGGCAGGGGAGACGCTAGACTTTACCTATGTAGATGATGTCGCGGATGGCATAGTAGCTGCCGCAACACTTGAACACGCACGTAATGATACATACAATATTACCAAATCACATTCAGTTAGTTTGTTACAGGCTGCCGAAATGATTGTGAAGATTGTGGGACAAGGCACCATTGAATGTCGTGACAAAGATGCAGACTTTCCCAGTCGCGGTGCATTAAATATCACCAAGGCCCGGGCTGTGCTGGAATATGATCCCCAAGTGGATGTAGAAGAAGGATTCGAAAATTACTACAAGTGGTTAAGTGAATCTTCCTATTGGATGTCAAAAGTGAAAAAGGTCTAATATGTTTGATTGCGTATTAATCAACGGAGATAGTTATTCAGCAAAAAACAATAACTACCGTGTTTACAGTGATTTTTTGCAAGAACAACTAGGACTTCCGGTATACAACATTGCATATGCAGGATCAAGTAATCAAAGAATAATAAGAAGTACTTTAGAAAATTTGCATCATTATAAAAATCCATTGGTGTTAATTGGATGGAGTTTTATTAGACGAATGGAAGTTTGGTACTATGGAACAAAGCAATCAGTATTGAATCGTATTCCTGATATAGATTTACGCATTGATAATTACAAACATCCAAAGTTTGTAACATTAGATGTATTAATGAAAGAAAATGAAGCGACTCTAGAACAAAAATGTTTGATAAATGATGATTTATTTGTACATAAACAATTAACAGATTTTTACACTAATCTATATATGTTTGCACATACATTGGAAGCAATGCATATTCCATACAAATTTTTTTCAGCGGCTAAGAATACAGAAATTCCAATAAATTCTTTTCCGTACATAGAATCTCTTCATCAGGTACAATGGTGTGCTAACAATAAACATTTTTATCATCTGCATGATTTTTGTATGTTAAACTGGGCTAACGAAAACGATCCAGATGCCCATCCAGTAACCGGGCATCTGAGTGAGAATGGTCATAAAAAATTTACATCTGTATTGCAAGAAATAATGCAAGATTTATAAACATTTACTAGCAAACTACTTTTTAAAGATAAACAAAATGAATGACTTAGAAACTGCATTAAAAAATCATGACTGGAGTCTAGATGGGTGGAAAGCTCGCGTTGAACTAGATCGGTTGATGAAAGAGAATCCAGAACAAGCAAAAACTTTGTGGGAACAGCATTGTCCATGGAGTGACGCCAATGGTGGATACATTGCCTGGGCAAAGAATAGATGAACACTGGCTTAACTATCCCTTTCACTGGATTAAAAAAGCAGTATAACAATCTCCGCACAGAGATCTTAGACACCACTGACGAAGTTCTTCGCAGTGGTCAACTCATGAACAGCAACAACACTGTGGAGTTCGAAGCATGGCTGGCTCGTAAGAATCATGTGCGCTATGCTGTAACTTGCCACTCAGGTACACATGCATTAGAAATCTTGGCCAGTTACTGGGCCATGGAATCTCCTGTGCCGCATCCTCCTACTGTGTTGATACCGTCAATGACCTATGTGGCCACTGCCAACGCATTTATACGTGCAGGATGGGATATACACATCATTGATACAGATGCACAGGGATTATTAAACACTAATTCAATACCAGCAGGGTTAAGTTATCAGGCAATTGCAATGGTTGGCCTGTACGGTGCCGCAGTTACGCATCACGGTGACGTTCGCTCCTGGAATCAATGGATACAACATGATACTCTTATAATCGAAGATGCCGCACAACATTGGTTATCAGCTGACTGTACAAGAATAGGCAAAGGTGGTGCGGCGATTAGTTTTGATCCTATGAAAAACTTGGCTTGTTATGGCAATGGTGGTGCTGTGGTCACAGACAATTTGGATCTAGCAGAGTATGCCCGAGCATGGCGTGACAATGGTAAACCCTCACATTGCAATACAGGAACTAACAGTCGTATGAGCGAACTAGACTGTGCTCACATGCTGGTTAAATCTCGACATATTGATCGTTGGCAATCACGTAGACAAAAAATTGCAGATCATTGGCGTGATCGTTTTAAAGACACAGCCATACGTTGTTTGATTAACGATACTAACGCACACAATCATGCTGTGCATAAGTTTGTTATAGATGTTGATGGACGTGATACGTTACGAGCAAATCTTGCACTGCGCAAGATCGATACACGAGTACACTATATAAACCCATTGCACGAACTACCGTTGTATAGAGCATATCCTGGGCCAGACATGTTGGCTGCAAGTTCTAGTCTTGCTCGTCGTGTGCTAAGTTTGCCTATCTACCCAGAACTAACAGACTTAGAAGTTGAATACATCAGCGATCAGGTTGTAGACTGCGCCGCATAAACGCATAACTGGCCAGCCAAGACCACTCGTAACTTTTCTTTAGGGCTGTAAAGTCGCCAGCCACTTCGTCGTAGTACTCTACTGCATCCTCGGCGCCCCATTGACTCCATTCTGCATTTGGAACTTCGCCAGCATTGCTGAGCCACATGCGGAGTCGGTATTCACTTTCTACATCTGGCAAACTGGCTTTTAATTTAAGAACTTCACGGAATGCAGTGCGCCAAGCCATCCAAGGTGTTTCATTATAGTTGGCCACACCACTGAGCACAGGCACAACTTCATGCGGCTGATCCAGTGTAAAGTCTAATCCTGTTCCAGCATTCTCCAGCACCATCTTCTTATTATATGCAATCATAGCTTGGTGACCGTATGTCAACCCATTTACAGGATTGTATGCATGGAAAATGTAGTGCTTGGGTTGTTGCATACGATCAGGTTGCCATGACCAATCAAACTTGGGATCAACTTCAAGTTTAGCAAATACAGCAAAGAACCAAGGTGTTGTACTTGACCTAGCAGCCGCTTGGTATGCTGCCACTCGACCGTTTACACCTGCAGAATGATGTATGTGATTGCAGTCAAGTCCGTCTCTTTGTACTGATCGACACAACTGTTGTTCATGAAAACCAGCATACTTTTCACCGTTGGAGATAAACACAATGTCTAACGGATGTTCTTTGCCCACACGTTGTGTTTTATTAATGTACGGGTAATCATATAACTGTGTGCAAATATCACCTACTGCCACTCGCGGAACAATCACACTGGCAGCACCTTTGCTCAATGGCACAATAGTTTTGGTTTCTTTGCGCCAAAGAGGAACAGTAAACATATTGCCTTGTACTGTGTTGGATGTAGTAAATGTAGCCAATGGGCCCGACCATGTTGTGTTTTTAACTACGTCAACATGACTATCTGCTGTATGGTGAATCACCGGCATGGGCCTACGTGGCACACGAATCTTGGGCACATAGTTCACACTGTACCATTCTAGCAATGCTTTCTTTTCTGCACGAGCCGCAAATGTAGGAACGTGCATGTAGAACGTGTCTCCAAACTTTTGTTCATTGCTGGCAAATACATGTAGCATGGTACCTTGCCACTTCTCTGGATGCCACGAAAAGTCAAAGTCAGTGTAGTCACAAATACTGCTACACACCCATACAAACTCATGCTCACCGAGCAGACTTTTTGCCAAACGTATTAAGGTGTCTCTGTAGTTGTCAAAGTAACGCACCTTCTTAATGACTCCAGGAACTTGTCCAGCATTGCCATCTAAGTGATCTATTTCAATGATGGGCGCGGCCTCGCGAACTACTTCTACACGCATCATATCCACATACTTGAACTCTGTTCCTCCAGGTACATGATACTGTGGGCCACCAGTCTTTTGCCACTGCGTAGCAAACTGATAGATGTATGGCGGTTCACCCGGGTCAGGAACCCAACTGAAGTCCATGTCTCTAGTATCCACATTAGGCGGAATTTGCCAGCGTGTCATGTCAATCAACAACTTGGCTTCGGGCACTGACATGTACTTGCGCTCAGTGGCATCAGGCATATGGTATTCTACAGTGGGCATCTTTTCTGCAGGCCACCATTGATTGCCAAACACATAGATATAAGGCGGTGATCCTGGCTCCGGATGCCAACTATAATCAAATTCGCAATTGAATTGTGTAATCCAATTGGTAGTGGTGGGCAACAATGTTGCAGTGAGTTCAGTCAGATACTTGCGTTCAGTAGCACCCGGTACTGCGTACTCTATTGTAGGCATGGTCTCAACTGGCCAGTGCTGATTGCCAAACACATAGATAAACGGAGGCGCACCAGGATCCAGTCGCCAGGGTTCCCAACTATAGTCAAAGTCACAGTCGTGGTATTTTGTAAATTTGCTTGAATCGCCGGCCAGTTTTGCCACTGGTAGATCAACATACTTTATTTCTTTGGCACCCGGTACTGCGTACTCTAATGTGGGTTCTGCTGGGCCTGGATTCCATTGATTACCAAACACATAGTTATAAGGAGGATCCAGTGGATTAGGTTCCCAACTGTAATCAAAATCCACAACTGGTTTGATTTGCTTAAATTTTTCAGGTTGGGGCGACCGTGTGGTACGTTCTGACATGTATTTGACTTCAATGGCGCCTGGCACTATATACTTTACACTGGCCTTGAACTCAGGAGGATTCCATTGATTGCCCCATACATAGATGTAAGGCGGGTCTTTGGGATTGGGTATCCATGACCAATCCCATGTGTCAATGTCAATGTCTTCGCAAATTTCCCAATTGATTTTATTACTGACCAGTGTTGCTTGCGGCCAATCCAGGTACTTGCGTTCTGTGGCTCCTGGCATGTGATACTCCACAGTAGGCATGATTTCACCGGGCCAATGTTGGTTGCCAAACACATAAATGTAGGGCGGATCCCACGGATGCGGAACCCAAGCAGTATCAAACTCTGCGTCTACTTCTATTTTATAATTCTCTGGATATTGTTTAGTAGTCAGAATTTCTGTGCGGTAATGATATTTTATTTCTTTGTCTTTGGGCACAAGATACATGCCATAGACTTGATCCCATTCTGTAGGCCATGCATGTGTATACTCTGCTTCCCAAGGCACAGGTTCCCAAAGAAAATCAAAGTCAGAGTAGTCAGATAAGTAATTTACAAACCAAAAGAAACGAGTACGACTCTGCTGTTGTGCCTGTTCAATGGTATCTACTGCCTGCTCATGCGCAAACAAATTGGGCTTTGTTCCAGAATAAAATACATCAAACATGATAAGAATAGACGAGATTTATAATAATACTTTTTGGCCTTGGATAGAAAAAAATCTACCGGGTACGAGATTGTTTTTTTGTGATCCACCGGGAAGAACTGACCCAGATGCTTTATTTAACTTGGGCAGTGATGACATTGTAGAAACCGACTATGTGTGGATGCATGATCAAGAACCGTGTTGGACGGAAGAATATCAGCCGTTGTTTGATGATGTGGCAAGACGTAATACAGATTTGTGGTGGCATCAACATAATCAAGTAAAGCCAACTCAATTTGGACATGTTGTTGTAAGCGAACACGGTGAGTATGTTGAGCGTCTTTGTGCCGCATACGGATGGAAAAGCCACTATTACTTTTATCACGGCTGGGCTTGTCAAGATTGGTTTCGTGGATATGACAAGTCATTTTTAATTCCTCGTGCAAAAGATCGTGCTCCTACTCAGACCTTTATGAGTCCCAATCGTATTGTGGGCGGCAAGCGTGATCATCGTGTGTTGTTTTTATATAATGTATTCAAACAGGGCCTAGAACATAACCATATCAGTGTGCCACGAGTATGCCAATACGAAAATGTTGACATAAGTGTTGTGGCCAACAAGTATTGTAACACATATCCAGATATTTCGCAAGTGTTTGAAAGAGCCGCTTTACCGAGATTGTTTGCAGGAGAAGAATCACAACAGATGACCAGTTGCTGGTTAGGCAACTATGCAGAAGCACAAGACAGCTTGGTATATGTTCCTACCGAAACCGTATACTTTGGACGCAGAACACACATAACAGAAAAAACGTTTAAAGCAATTGCATTAGAAATGCCGTTTGTATTGGTCGCGCCGGCCAACAGTTTGGAGTATATGCGCAGTTACGGATTTAAAACATTTGATGACATATTTGACGAAAGTTACGATACCGAAACCGACGACGTACTGCGTGTAGAAAAAGTCACTCGATTGCTAAAAGATCTAGACAATCAAAGTGCGAGAGAGCGCCAATCAATACATCGTGCGTGTTTACCTATTGTGGAACACAACTTCCGACATTTTTACATGGGCGGATTAACAAATATATTATGGTCAGAACTAACAGGTATGCTCCATGGCTTACGCAAATAATTTTGTTGCTGACCGCATAGTTCGCAACAAAGCATATCCGGCACTGGCTCGCTGGCCGGCACAGCCTTACACCACAGAATGGCGACAGTTTGCACAGCATTGGCCCAACACAGTTCCTGCTGAGTTGTACGAACATTTCAACACACACGGAATAGAGTACAAGTTATCTGACTTTAATAATCCGACCAGTGGCGCTTACTACACAGTAGGAATTGGGTTCTTTAACTTTGAGGTTGATTACTTTGCATTAATGACGGAGGTAGTACGACGCCAGTTGCGCCGAGAAGAACTAACTGTGCTGTTTTACTATCACGAGGGCGACAATCCATTCTGCATCCGAGATCGACTAGATGAACTATGTCAAAATCATTTACTACCGCCCAACTGCTACCGGTTTGTCAGTGGCAATACAGCAGCCAATGGCATTCCAGGCTTTGCATATTTTCCAGATCACGAACTTCTATACTGGCATCGCAATCAACAAATACTCCCAACACCCGTACACACTAATCGACGATTGCGTGACTTTACAGTACTAAGTAGAACACACAAATGGTGGCGTGCCACTGTGATGACAGACTTGCATCGTACAGGGTTATTAGATAATAGTTACTGGAGTTATGGAACTGACGTTGCTACAGACGAAGCCGAAACTGACAATCCCATTGAAATTGATACACTAGAAGTTCGGGATGATATCAAAAAGTTTTTAAGCAATGGTCCATACAGTTGCGACACACTTACACACGAACAACACAACGATCATCACATAATAGAACTCAATCATCATACAGATAGCTACTGCAACATCATATTAGAAACCCACTTTGATGCCGACGGATCTGGTGGTGCATTTTTAACGGAAAAAACATTCAAAGCAATCAAACACGGACAACCTTTTATCCTAGTAGGCTGTGCTGGTTCGTTAGCCGCATTAAGAAGTTTAGGTTATCGCACATTCGATCACGCTGTGGACAACAGTTACGATACTATACAAGATAATACTAAACGTTGGATTGCAGTGCGTAACACAATCACTCAATTAAAGTCGCAAAACTTACACGCCTGGTTTGAATCCTGCCGATCAGATGTTGAGCACAACCAACAGTTATTTTGTAGCTCAAAAGCCGGCAGATTAAATACTCTATTAGAAAGAATACGCAATGATTAATTCCTACACCAGTTGGCAACCCCTAGAAGAAGTTATTGTGGGTCGTGCATACAGCCCAGACTACTTTGACTTCATTGAAGATCCACAAGTGCGTAACCAACTACAACAGATCTTACACGAAACAGAAGAAGATTTAAACAACCTGCAAAAGACAATTGAGACCTATGGTGCCCGTGTGCGTCGTCCCGGCTTGCCGCCTAAGGATCAATTTGTATGGTGGCAAACAGAAAACGGTGGTGCACCGTTGCCTCCATTGACTCCGCGTGATTGGCAAATCAGTCTAGGACAAAAGTTACTGCGTGTGTTGCCAATGGAAGAACTGGACGACATTTGTGCAGAATATGCAGACCAAGTGATCAGTCCACACAACGGTCGTTGGGATGCTGACTGCATTCTTAACCAAGCAAGTGCCAGTTGTATTGTGCGTGTAGGACGTGACGTATTCTTTGACAACAGTGATTATCTAAAGCCAGAACAAACACGCTGGATTGTGGACAACTGCTTGGGCCCAGAGTATCGTATACACGAAGCAGTAACAGACGGCCACGGCGATGCTGTGTTTGCTATTCTCAAGCCCGGAGTTATCTTGTCTAGCAAGCACGATGTTAACTTAGATCTTGCCAAGGACTTTCCCGGATGGGAAGTGCTAAAGATTTGGGATAGCAGTATCTGGGCCGCAATGGAAATTGGCAAGTTTAAATATGAACAATCACCAGGTGCCTGGTATGTACAAGGGCAAACTCCTACACAGGAGTTTACAAAATTTGTAGATACTTACTTGAACAAGTGGACAGGATTTGTTGCTGAAACAGTGTTTGATGTCAACTGTTTAGTACTGGATGAAGAGAACGTTATCTTCAGTGCTTACAATAGGGATGTGTTTGACTTTTGCAAGCGGCATCGTATTAATCCTATTATTAGTGAACTGCGGCATAGTTACTTCTGGGATGGTGGCATCAGTTGCTGTACCCAAGACTTAACAAGACGTGGTGGATTGGAAACTTATCTATGATACATAAATTTAATGAAATAACAAAATTGCACATCGAACTATCTAGTTTGTGCAACGCTAGTTGTCCATTATGTCCTAGGAATCTATTTGGATATGAATTTAACGACGGATACGTTGAACGTAATTTAACACTGGAAGACGTTAAAAAGATTATGCCAGTGTCATTTATTCAGCAGTTAAGAACTATATTAATTAACGGTAACTTTGGTGATATGTTGATGAATCCAGAGACTGTTGAAATTATTGAATATTGGCTCAGTGTCAACCCAGAATTGGAAATCAGTATTTCTACAAATGGTGGCGCACGAAAATCAGAATTCTGGGAACAGTTGGCACGATTAAAATGCATAGTGTATTTTTGTATCGATGGATTAGAAGATACACACAGCATATATCGTCAAGGTACGCTGTATGAAACTGTGATTAAAAACGCACAGGCATTTATTGCCGCAGGCGGCCAAGCATTTTGGAAAATGATCAAATTTGATCATAACGAACACCAGATTGATACTGCTCAGCAACGTAGCAAAGAATTAGGATTTTATAAATTCCTTATGGTTGATCATGGACGGAATTCAGGACCTATATTTGACAAACACGGCAAACACATGGGTAACCTAGGAGACTTTAATACTCCAAACGTTAATATTATCGATTGGTATAACAAGCGCACAAATACCAAAATTAAATTATCCAATGTAACAGGCACAATGAAGACTATCAAGTGCGAAGTTCAGCGTGATCATTCTATATACATCACTAGCACCGGCGAAGTTTATCCTTGTTGCTACTTGGGATTTCATCCCAGGACCTACGGTCACGGGAACTACATAGAAGCAGGCAACGACCAACTCAAACAATTATTAGGCGAGAATAATGCATTGGAATATGATTTAGAACACTGCATTGAATGGTTCTCTCGTGTGTCAGAAACCTGGGATAAAGCATCCTACGAAGAAGGACGACTTATATTTTGTAATGACAGTTGCGGAGTTAAAGATGACAAGAAAGTGTGGAAGGTACAATAACACCATTAACTCAACTGTTGTATAATTTGTTTAATCATGTACATACTGTTATTCCATATAGTTTTTCGAAACGATCTGCATCTGCGCGGTCGTTGACCATGGGTTCTCCACGTATGTTCAATGACGTATTGAGCAGCATTGGACAACCTGTGTGCTTGTACCATGCTTCTAACAGTTGTCTTATTCCGGAGCCATCTGGCGGAACAGTCTGTACCCTACTAGTGCCGTCCCTATGAACGATAGCAGGAAATATGTGAGGATGCCTACAGCGAGCGATGACTTGCATATACCTACTGGTATGGAAACCAAGAGGCATATCAAAATACATATCAACATGCTCCTCCAAAATAACAGGCGCAAATGGTCTGAATTGCTGTCGTCTTTTAATTTCATTTACTTGATCCTTTATTTCAGAGCCTCTTGGGTCTGCAAGCAGACTTCTGTTGCCCAGGGCTCTAGGACCAAACTCTGCACGACCACTAGCAACACCCACAATTTTATCACGTAGCAAACAAGCCACAATATCGTCAACAGGATAAGCACCAGGAATATCACTACCCAGATAGGCGTTGGTCCAATGTATCTGTTTTCCGTATGCCAGTGCTGCTGCCCCCAGGCTACTGCCAGCATCACCAGGACAAGGCATAATCCAAATGTTATCAAAGTATTCTCCTAGATTGCGGTTAGCACTACAGTTGAGAGCAACGCCGCCCATGTAGACCAAGTTGTTGCTCCAGCCAAAGTCCCGGGCTCTACGCATCACACTGTTGATCAGCTGTTCTGCTATGGCCTGTGCGCCAGCGGCAATATCAAACTCCGTTAAGCCTTCTAAGTACTGGTTGTCTATGCCGGTGTGTAGATTTTCACGAAAGCGTATGTTGTCTACATCTTCTACCAATGCTTGCATTCGAACAGCGTGACCAGCATTGCCATATGCAGCCATGCCCATCAAGATGTATTCTTCATCTAGTGGGCGTAGGCCAACGCTGCCAGTAACTGCAGAGTAGAAGAGTCCAATTGAATGTGGATAATGTTGTGTCCAAAGTTTTTTATACTTTGCCATGCCTTTTCGATCATATTCTGCTCCCCAGATAGTTACGGTGTCTAATTCGCCAATGGCATCAATTACAACCACTGTGGCCCTGTTATAGGGGCTGGATTGGAATCCTGCGGCGGCGTGACTATGATGGTGGGACATATATTTTCTAGGACATTGTAGTAGTCGCTGCCGATGAACAGTATCAGATAAGTGTTTACGCAAATACTGATCCAAAGTAAAATTCCCAAAATCAAAGGCTTCCTCATATTGTCCCGAATATAGTTGTTGTAGTTTTTTGACCCACGGACGTTCATAATATGCAATCACATCCGGAGTTGCGTATGACATTGCTTCTGCAATGATTGAATCATTTAGGTGTGCATCGTTTTTGTTTTTACTGTAGCGTTCTGCATGTCCGGCAAAAAGTACACTGCCGTCAGACTGAATTACACTGACAGCAGCATCGTGAAACCCGGCACTGATACCCAAATATGTTTTCAACTTCATTTGTAGATAAAAGGATCTCGTTTGCGTAGTTCTTTTAGTTTTTTACGATAGCGTATTTCTAAACGAATACGATTGTATAAATTTTTAATCCAGTTCATAATAGTTTCCTTATTTGTTGTTCAGCGTAGTCGCTGTCGTCCCAATTGTAATTATATGTCACTGAGGCGGCGCTAGTTCTTATTGACAGCACATTTAAATGTTGTTCTAGTTGCGACCATATCCCTTGGTAATCCTTGGTACCAAAACTACGCTTTAGATCCACCTGGCCCACTTGTGGATGTCCTATGGTAAGACTTTTGTCGTTGGGATCAAACCCATTGTTGATCAACCATTGTCTAAAATCTACTAGGTGTTGCTTTTGCCAGTGATGTTGTCCTGGATTATTGGCCCATTCAATGTCAAAGTCGCCAGCGGCTTCTAACTGACTACGCATAGTAGTGGTGGTTAAATTGCTTATAATCATATTGGGATCATAGTGTGCTTCGTCAACAAAAACTTCCCAATGATGTTTACCAATGGCCTTGTTAACCCCTACAAACACACCACCCAGTGGTCGGTTTATAGTTTCAATTCCAAATGGTTCATAATCTTCAATTTCAAGATTAAATCTAGGAGCATTAAGCCAGCACATGAGTTGACTAGGGCGTTGCCACATAGGTGCTGTTAACTTCTTTTTCATACTCAACACCCATGACTCAAACTCATGGCAAAGTAAGTTAAGTTGGCGTATATACCATCTGGTTTGATTATCCGCACGAGTATAAAAAGGACTCATTGCGCCACTGACCCCTTGTAAATCTTCAAAGTACCTGTGCAATTGATTTAGTTTAATATGATTTATGTCGCCACCTTCGCCGTCGGCACCAGTAACTGGTCCTTGTATAATAGAATTTTCTATTGTAAAATGATCATCAATTATATACCCAAGATTGGCAGCGTTTATAACTGCAATAGCATTATTGATTTCTTTGATAAGCAAAGCACCATTACGTGGGCCATCAGCAAATCCAAAGAAACAATAGTTTTTTTCGAGGTGATATTCTTTGGCAATTAGCTCGTTAAGTGCCGTCAACCATTTACAACCAAGACTATGCTCCCAGGTATCAATATACACAGTAATATGGTCACCGGGTGTGCCTAAATCTATTTCAATTTGATCAAGTAATTTCATTGTACCACGCTAATATTTCAGGGTCTTGTGATAAGATGTCTGCAAGTATATATGCATCACCGCGAATCTTTTCTAATTGTAACATACGAGCTTTGCCTTTTGCAAGACCGGCCTGCCACTCTGTAGGCCATTGTTCTGCAAATGTAGGGCGATTTTTTAATTGTAACAAAACATCACGCATTGCCCCAGGAGGCAATTCTGCAGTTAATTCATCAACTTTGCAATTTAAAATTTTTCTTGGCAATGCCAACGGACTTAATATGATATCCGGAGTAAACGAAAATACAACTTTGGCTAAGATTTCAGTGTCAAGTTCTTGTGCAAGTCGCACAATGTTCCCAATTTCGAACAATCCAGGCAATGTAAGGGTGAAGTCAATTCTGACTTGGCGACCGTAACGTCGATGTGCAACTGCTTGACGCATGTTTGCAAGCCATTGATTGTAGTCGAGGCCTGTTCTAATGTATTCTCCAATCGCTCCTGTGCCATCGATGCTTGCACAGATTTGATAATCCCGTACATGGTCAAGAATATCAGTAAACAGATCAATCCCCCGATAATGACAACGGGATAAGTTTGTATTGTATCTAACGTAGATTTGTGGGCCATCGCCTAGTTCAATTATGCGTTTCATATAACGCCAATGCTGTTCGTACATCAAGGGTTCACCACCCGCCCAGTACACTTCTTCTACGCGATGCTGTTCTACTGCTTCAGCAAACTCTGCTTCAATTTGTTCATCTTGAAACTTGGTTATTTCTTGGCGTATTTCTGTGCGCATCCAATTGTTCTTGGGATTGTTCCAATTGGTCATGTCATGTGTCTTTTGCTCTGTTTCCCATGCACTGCTCAACATGTCACCGCAGGTTCTACATTTAAAATTACACAGATTAGAGAAGCGATAGTCCCAACTTACCGGTTTCATTGTGGTGTATCCAGTGGTATCTGTAGTAGCAACTACCTCATCGTATTTGTGGCGGAATAGGTGCCAAAAGTAACTGCGATAAACGTCAGTGTTTAATAGCTTACTGTTACACACATCGCACTCGGGTAGTGTTTCGCCGGCCATCATACGTCGACGCACAGATCGCATGTGATCACTGTTCCAGTGTTGTTCTAGTGTGACAGGTGTATACCGGCCCGAGCCTGCATTGGTATCAATATACTGTTCAAAACTTTGTGCAGGCTCCCTTGAAGCACAACACATGCGCCGTTCTGTTTGCGGACTTAGATACGTGTGTGTCCATGGCGCCATGCACAGTGTGTCAGGTTTTGTTGTAGTCATAGTCGATCAATGCCGCAAACTCTGGTGCCACATCTGCTAAGTTTTGTTTTCGTTTGTAATCAAGGTCGCGCAGGTTCATGCGCAACAACTGCCCGTCTAGACTGTTGCCACGATTCATAAACTCTGCCGCACTGACAAATTCTTTAAGCACTTTTGTAGGAACATTTGCTGTTATTAATTTTTTAGTAATTTCTGCTTTGGCAGGCTCTGGCAGTGTACTGATGCTAAAATAGTAAGCATCGTGCATCATGTTCCAGTAGATAAAATTAAACCCTTGCTGTATCAACCAGTTGGCCACTGTTTCGAGATAGTACACATTGAATATATTGATGGTGCAACAGGCCTGTAGCGTAATATTATTGTTGCGACTGCGTAGTTGTCTAAAGTGTTCAACATTCTCCACAACTTCTGCCCATACAGCATTGCTACGTTGATATTCAAAACGTTCTGCAACATCATCAATACTAACAGCAATTTCAACGTTCTTAAAATGTTTCCAGATAGCTTCGCCTTCTTCTGGGTACTGTGTACCGTTTGTATTATAGTGTATTTCAACTTGGCTGGCACGACCGGTGTCCACTAGTTTTTGTAACAGTTGGAAATGCTCTCGAATCATGAAGGGCTCGCCGCCAGTGAATTCAATGTAGCGTATGTTGTCCAGGTGCTGGTCTAGGTCTGCCCAGAACTCTGCGCTTTCTCTTGGCCAGGCGCCATCGCGAAGCATTTGATAAGCAAAACTGCCACGAGTATCTTCAGCACGATTGTATTTGATTTCTTCTGCGGCAAACTGACTGCTACTCCACGAGCCGCAAATACGACATTTTAAATTACAAATATTGCCTAGTTTAAGATCCAGGAACATCAAAGGCATAGCATCTGCAGTCCAAGTGACATCACGATCAATCATGTGCTTGAGTCTGTCTAGTGTGTGCATACGTTTGCTAGTACGACCTGCACGTTCTTCGTTCCAGCAACGCCGGCAGTTTTGCGGCTTTTTGCCAGCAAGAAAGTCTTCACGCAGAGTTTTCATTGCTTGACTATTTTGTATTTCACCCAATCCAGTTGATGCTAGTTTATACTTGTCTCCATTATCATCAGTAATTTCGTCCATGGCCAAACAGCATGGTCGCACAGTGCCAACCGGACTAGCTTCCAGTGAGATCCAGGGTAACACGCAAAAAGTGTCATGTGGTATGTTCATTTAATAATCCAATTAATCGTTTTGCCCATTGGGCGTGACAACGTGGTGAGTGATGTAGATTGTCAGACCCGGCTGAATCAAATAACCATGTTTGCCCAGGCTGCTTTAGATCTCTATGCAATGTTATATTATTGTTATTTAGAACATCAACAAATTTGGTGTCTAAGTCTTCTAACATAATATGTACAATTTTAATTCCAGCCAACTTACATAAAGTATCTGCAGTGATAATACACTGCAACCAAGGTTGTACAAAATTGTTAATTCCTGCATTTAACAGTGAATGAAATACAGCACTACCATTTTGTATATTTTCAAATTGTGATTTGTTACCAATCCAGTGTGTGCGTCTAATAGTGTTTGGCCATTGTGCTATTACAAAATCCGGCGTTCTTACACGTAACTGTGCTACTAGGTGTTTTAAACAGTTTTCTGCATTTCCGCCTGGCACAGCAGTGTTAATAATCTCGCAGTCATAATGTGTCGACAACAAAGAAACATAACATTCTGTTGCTGATACTCCTACTCCCGCAGTGTGACTGCATCCTATTGCTAACCCGGTCATTTAATTGCTCTTAGTTCAGGTAGCACATCAAGCACATGTTCTCGTCTAATGCTGTCAAGTTCGTGTGTCTTGCGCCAGAAAGTATCTAGTAACTGTGTATTATCAGTGCTGTTCATAAATGTAATAGCACTTTCAAATCCCACAGTGGCGCGATTTAACTGATCCAATGGACGCAACCATTCCAAGTGTTGCTCATACTTAGATTGTATTCTTTGTTTGTATTCTGTAGGTGCAATGTCAATACGCAAGTATGCAGGGTCTTGTAGTATGTTCACGTTGAGATCTTGCGGCTTTAACAAACCTTTTTCTACCCAGTCTCTGTGGAAGTCAGGAAGATGCATGGCATTCATAATGCTAAGAGTAGGACTAATATAAAAGTCTACTCTAGGGCATATTTCCATCATTTGTCTGCGATTAGATTCTACCACAGCCCAATCAGTTCCCTTGCGTATGTACTCACCGCGTGAACCAGACGCATCGAGGCTTGCCCCAACCGCCACACTGTCAAACTTACGCCAGTAATCAAACACTGTGCGGTCTTTAAGACGTGTCTGTGTAAAGTTAGTATTGTATATCAGTCTAACATCAAAGCGTCCGCGACGTTCTAGTTCTTCTAGAATTAAATAGTGCTCTTCCATCATCAGGGGTTCGCCGCCGGCAAAGTAAATCTGCTCTACATGATCAATATGCTCAATCAGTTGTTCCCACAGGTCAGTGGCAAAACGACCAGCATAGTTAAGTGGTTTATTCTGGCTTGCCCATGCAGGTCCTGCTAATTCTGTTTGATCTTTGTACCAACTTGAACTAAAGATATGCCCACAACTACGGCAACTTAGATTGCACAGATTGCTAAACCGCAGATCCCAATAGGTCATTTCGAATTGATCAGTGTGTCCTTCAGCATCTGTATTGTCTACACGGGCAACATGGTGCCCGTGGTGCTTGTTGGCACTTTTACGCCCACTGAAAAATCCTGATTCTTCCTGTTCGTAACAACGGCCGCAGGTAGGATTGGGTGTTTCGGTCAGCATGTCAACACGTAATTGTTTTTGTTCGGCACTGTTCCATATTTCTGCCAGTGTGTTTGATCTACAGTTGCCTATTTGGCCCACACCCATTTCGGCATGACAGCAAGGATATGCTTCGCCTGTGGGATATGCGTGTAAGTGTATCCAAGGATAGATGCAAAATGTTTTGGAATCTTTTAATAAAAATTCTTCACGTTCCGAAAGTGCTGTTGGACGTACTAAATCTGTTGAATTATATTTGTATTGAGTCATACCATGTTGATAATGTTACGTCTAACGAATAACTGTCTTTAAATGTATCTTTAAAACTTTTTCCGCGACGTTGATCGTACTGTGTGTAAAACTGTTTAAAATCATTGTGTAACTTAGGCATATCAAATGCATCTGAATGCGGAGTTTTTACCACATCTAAATAATCAATTAATCGCTGTAGGTGATTAATCTCGTGTTCGTGCAGTATGTCAGGAACGCTTTTCCATCGCTGTAGGAAATTAGATAAGTCAAGCATGTGACGTGTAAGCAATGCCCGGGGCAATACCAGTGGACTTTGAAAACTGGGAAATCTCAATATATTTAATGTAAAGTTAACACGTTCACGACCATACTTTGATTTAAGTTGTACTACGTAATGCAGAAGCATTGGCAACGTTGTCAAGCACAATGCATTAATGGTGGCCATTATGTGTACTGCACCCACATGACTATCTAGTAATTTAATTACATTTTTTTCCCAAGCAGGATAATCTAATCCATCACGTATGTATTCGGCGGCCGCGCCAATGGCTTCCATGGATGTGTAAATTTCCACATCCAACCCTTGAGTGCTTTCAATTAATCTATCTACATCAACATCTGCACCAAGATTTGAATTGATTGCTAGTCGAGTGGTTGATCTACCGGGATTGTTCTTAAACCAATCAATCAGTTTCCAAGTGTCGCCTGACATCAATGGCTCGCCGCCGGTAATTCTTAGTTCTTGGAGTGTGCGGTGGAGATCAGTTTCCCACCATTTAAAGAACGCTTCAACATAGGGATTAGTTTCGCCAAGCCGGTATAGTTGACTGCTAGCGTGAGCATGAGTAAAGTGATTACGCCCATCAGACACCAGCCCGACATAAGGGCCGCTTCGCTTGATATCATTGACCCATGTGCTACTAAAAGCAGGGTTACAATAGCTACAAGCAAATTGGCAAGTGCGATCGAACGCGATTTCAAGTGTGCGAAGATTGACATCTTCGGTGTGTGGGGTGTTATATGCTTCATCTAAGGCCTTTATAGGGTAAATTTTACTTTTGTACACACGGTCAGATACGGAATCTTTGCCCATGTCTTCGATCTTCCAACAGTATTCACAACCTGAGGGACGTTTCCCTTCCAACATCAGTCGTCGATCATCTTTTTTCTTTGCAGTGTTATGCAATGCAGATGGATTAATTTTTAATTGTTCAACGTCAATTGCATGTGCTGGCGGATGGTGGCAACTGGTAGTTTGTCCACTTCCCAACCATATGGTGGCATTGTACCATTTGGCCGCACAAAAACTTGCACTCTTGGTGTCTAAAATTTCATGTTTAAAGTCTAAATCGTTCATTGATAAATTGTTGGAAACGGTTGGGAAATTCTTTGCGAGTCTGTGTGCGCACTTCTGCAAGATGTTGTTGATTGTATTTACACACATTATAGCATTCATTTAGGAAACTTGCAAGATCTTGTTGGCACAAATCATTAACTATCATTGTTATTCTTTCCATTCGATCTTGATGATTATCAATAGAATCAAAACTTTCATCAATCACATGTCCAAATGTTTGAAATCCCAACTTGTGTATATCTCGATAAAATCCCACACTGGTGGCACAGATCCACGGATGCCCCATGGCCAATGGTTTGGCAATTTTTTCTGTTCTAAAACTATACGGATATTCAAACACAGTTTCAGTTACTAAACTAAAGTAGGTGTCAATATACGGAGCAGGTTCTAAATAAATTTCTCCCCATTTGCTACCAAACAGTTCGTTCTTGGCAAATTTGTGTGGGTAGTCGATCACAATACTATTATTTTTAAAAAATTCAAATTCATATTCTGAAGGCAAGTGTTTAATAGATGCAGTTTTTCCCAATAGATCTTGCCTGTTTTCTATTAGTGTAAAATGCCTGCTGCCACCGGCACGACCATCTAACAGTGTCCAAAGTGCATGATCCAACAGATTCATTTGTCGAAATCTTTCAAGTAGATATTTTCTATGTGATCTTGCTCGCCCATTTAGAAATAAAAATTTGTAGGGTTTGTTGTGTTTGGCAAAGATTTCATCAGTACGTTGTTGTGCCTGAATGTTTTCATCATAGTCCAAGATGTGTGTAATAAAATGTTCGTGCAATAGATATGGATATTGAGATTCCATCTCGCCTCCAGTTAGCAACAATAGTTGACCTGACAGTACCAGGTCCTCAATCTTTAACACATGCAATTGATCCAGTATAGTTTTAGAACCTTCGGCGCTGTTGCCAAATATCACAGTTATGGTTGGATCCTGTGTCATTGATCTGACACGATCTGTGTGTTCTACCATTTGCTTACGGCCTAATAGATAGATTGAATTGGACTGCGTTTCGTGCAGGCCCAAATCCCAGAATTCATCATCTGAATAAGGTTTCATTATGTTATAAACCTCACTCATTGTGTCGATAATAAACTTACGATTGCCGAACATGGTACTCGCATTCTGCCCACCAGGCACGCATTTCAGGAAAAGCAGTTAAAAAGTCAGTGCCACGTCTACGATCATGTTCCGCAAAGAAACGATGGAAATCTGCTTTCGCTACCGAGTTATCTTTGTGTTGTCCTTCACGCATCCAGGCAATATCGCGTTCTAATCGTTGTACTTCGTAATCTTTAAATCCGTGTAAAGGGTTAGCTTCTGTAACCATGTTAGCCAGCATGTAATCTCTCGAACGTTCTAATTGTTGTGCATAACTTTCTGGAAGTATTTGTAAACTTTGCCAAGCAGGTTCACGTAGCACAGGAGTATCAAACCACACACGCTGATATGTGTTAGAGTATAGTTTGCGTAGGTTTAATATCCATTCTAACAAAGGTTGTAGTCCTGTTACTGTTAAGTTATTCATTGTAATAATAAACGTCAAACTGTTGCGATAAGGAATGTCTTGTAGGAACTCCACAACGTTCTTGGACATGCGATCATAATCTAATCCGTGACGTATGTATTCTGCTTGTGGTGCTACTCCAGAGTCTAAACTAACATACTGCATGAAGTGTTCGATGTTGGGTGTACACAAACGCTTTACATAGGATATGTACTTTTTAAACAGCTGATCTTCTACACTAAAGTTTGACGTTACATTTAAATGTAGTTTGGGACTAGGATGCTCTAATACATAATCAAACACTCGATAAGTGTTTCGATCCATCAGTGGCTCGCCACCGGTCATACGGAAATGTTCTAGTTGTGGGTATAATGTGGGCCACCATTTCCAAAATGCATCCACGTAAGGATTAGATTCTCGCACAGGAATAGGTTTACGATTGCCTACAAAATGTTCCGGAGCATTGTGTGGTTTGCTAGTGGGATATGCACCATATCGGTCTATTTCTTCTCCCCAACTTGAGCTAAACTGTGGACTGCAATAACTACACTTTAGGTTACATGCATGATTAAAATTAACTTCTACATAGCTAGGAACAACATTGTCTTCATTGCCTACGCTATTTTTAATTTTTTCAAAGTCCACAGCAGCCCAGGCTTCGCCCGACCGGTAATGTCTGTCTGAAAGTTTGCCTAAGTTTTCCATGTTCCAACAATACTGACACTCCGTGGGTTTTTCACCGCGAATCATCATCATACGTTGTTGTTTTTTGTGTTCAGTGTTGTGTATTCCACCTATGCGTTGTAAATCATCTGCAGTGATCTGATGCAGTGGAGGATGGTAGCACGAGTTATTAAGCCCTGTAGGCAAGTGAAAGCTGACTTGTTTCCACTTGGCCAAGCACAAGACAGGACCAAGATCTTCTTTCATCTGCTCCGCAGAGCTCATAAACCGGCTTTGATCGCCTTTATTAGTCGTAGTCAAACTTATTAAGTCCCTTTAATACATGTTCTTTCAACGGCAAAATATCAAATAAATTTTCATCACGTATTTTATCCATTAACATTATTTCTACCAATGTCTTATCAAACATATATTTTAAATTGTTATTTACAATCAACTCTCGCATACGCTCAATAATTGATTTATCAATCCAGTTAATCTCTCTAGCTAGATCTAGTTGATGTAATGCTGTAGAAATTAAACTGTCAGGAATAACATTCAATGCAAAGACACTCGGACCTTTAAGTATATTAGGATGGCATGGTACTTTGTGATCATGTACAAACTTAATTAGGTCAGCAAAAAACCATATGTTCAGTATGCTCATAGTAGGAGTTACGTTCAAAGAGATATGTTTGTGCGTCTGTCCAATTTCTTGTAAAGTCTTGAAGTTTTGCAGTATTTCTGTCCAGTTTGATCCAGAACGAATGTAGTCTATTTCAGGACCGGCGGCATCTAAACTGCAATTTACCAACACTTTTTTAAACTGTTTCCAAATAGACACAATGTCTTTGTCTTTGTACTTCAGCGTGGTCAAGTTGGTATTGTACATTAATTTTATATTTTTTGCACGACCTGATTCAATCAGTTGGTCTAGAATGTCCCAATGATCCTTGGAAATCAAAGGCTCGCCGCCTGTGAAATACATCCAATGCAAGTCATCAGTCAACAAGTAAGGCAAATATTCTTGAATGTCCTTCTTTCTAATAGAATCAGTATATCCCAGTTCATCCCCCCATTTATTACTGTAATGGGGGCCGCATGATCTACATTTTAAATTACACAGATTGGTATTGCGTATGTCCACGTACTGTAGTCCTGGTGCTGTGGTTCGGTGGAGTTCAAACATGGTTCTGTAACTGTGACCAGCGTGTGCTTCTGATTCTGTGCAACTCGAACAGGCTGCCGGGGGGCTACCGTCCGGCTGATATAAATCTTTAAATCTATTGGGATTTGTTAATTCTGCCATTGGTTTTAGATAACTGCTGTTTATTAAACAACACGGACCTATCTTTCCATTGGGATATATAGTTACTCCATTATCAATGGCTGCGCATTTCCAGTCTGACATTACCAACCTTCTTGCTTTCTAATCACATCGATCTCACGTGTCATAACGCCTTGATTGTGCCAACTACTACGATAATGATGTTTGAAGAACTTACTGGCTTCTTCTTCATACCAGACCATTGGCAAGTCTAACTGTGTGCTTAGTTCTTCGGCTACACGACCCAGCAATAGTTCTGGTCCAGTGTCTTTCACTGTGTCCCACAACTCATTTAACGAATCAAACCATTGCACTTGTTTATGATCCCAATTGGTCAGCATGGTCATATACGTGCCCATTCTTGCGCCAGCAATGGCCCATACTCCGTGTTCAGCATCACGACCCACATTGTGCCAAACAGTCAAGTTGTCTAGGTTGCGTTGATGCACACGTTCCTTGAACTCTGCCACAGTGGGCCGCACACCTTTGTTCAAACACATCTTAACACCTTCACGGAAGCCGGCACGCCATGCATGGAACGCCGACCCATTGGGATATGTTGTACTATAGCAATCGTGCATGGCCCAGTACATGGGATCAAAACAAAACTCAACTTCGGTAGCGGCTGTGCCGTCTGTGTTCTCGTGTGTTTTCATCTCGTTAACAAATGTGCGTGTCCAAGAACTCATACCGCCATTGCCATACATCAAGCCATTGATGTTGTTACACGCTCTCCAGCGGAATACTG
>Ga0181349_1000247_pt1 | contig 22994 bp, 34 predicted proteins | sample Su13VDMM110SD_FD_130106 | JGI IMG/M metagenome (GOLD analysis project Ga0181349, IMG submission 130106) | Freshwater viral communities from Lake Michigan, USA - Su13.VD.MM110.S.D | ecosystem: Environmental > Aquatic > Freshwater > Lake | place: USA: Michigan | collected 2013-07-16 | reverse complement strand
GGACCGCGCCGTCGCTTTGGATCGCATCCTCGCGGTGGAGCGTCGCCGCGCCGCTGCGGGCTACCGGGGGAACGCATGAACCCGACCTGTATCCACGGCGGCCCGTGGTCGTATACCTGTGAACGCTGCGACGCGGAGAACGCGGGGCGCCGCACCACGCGCACGGCTGCGCTGGAACGGCTGGCCTACGACATGCGGATCATCGCGGATCAATGGCCCGATCCCGTCCGCTCCGCGCTCCGCGCCGCCGCCCTCGTCCTCGACAACCACCTGACCACCTGACCCCCGGAGCCCCGGAGCCTTGACGGCTGGCAAGGTCAAGGCTATGCGAAACAACGGAGATCAGCCATGAGCCGCTTTGCCCCGCCGTCTTACCCGCACCTGACGGCGACGATGCCCCCGATGCCGCACGGGCTGGCGGAAGCGATGGAGGCCATCCCCGGCGTGCGGGTGAAGGGGCCTCGCGTCACGGCGTCGTGGCACGCTGTCCCGATCCTCGACGGACTGCTGCGCGGCGTCGGCGTGACGGCGGCCGATGTGGCATGGCTTCAGCCCCCGCAGGGCGATGCGTCGTGGGACGAAGTGCGCGCCGCGCTCGACGGCGTGGCGAAGCCGTTCGTCCTCGACGGGTTTCTCACGGCGTACCAACGGGAGGCGCTGGCGTTCACGGTCAACCGGGCAGGGGCCATGCTCCATCACCCGACGGGCAGCGGAAAAACGGTGTCGGCGATCTTGTGGGCGGCGGCCCAGCCTCACGGGGCCACCGTCATCGTGACGCGGGCGACGACGCGGGCACAGTTCGCGCGCGAGGTGTCGCGCTTCACCCGCTACGAAGCCTACGCCCTGAAGCCCGCCGCCGAAGTGCGGAAGCGGGACCGCTGGCAGGGCCTCGCCGACTACGTCGCGTGGTGCCGGCAGGACGGGCAACCCCCGTGGATCGTCGTCGGTTGGGAGAGCATCGCCGACCATACCAACGCGCTACTCGCGACGGGTGTAACCTCGCTCATTCTGGACGAAAGCCACAAAGGAAAGAGCGGCAAACGCTGGGAGGTTCTGCCGCTTGCGGAGGACGACGCCGCAGCCATCGCCAGCGTCAAGGCGCGAGGCGGATTCGTCAAGCCCTCCCAGGACGGCGAAGGCATCGTCGGCATCATGCCCCGAGACAACACCGTGACGGCGGCGGCGACCCTGAGCAGAGCGGCGACGCGGCGGCTGGCGACGACGGCGACTCCCGTGTCGGATCGCATCCGCGACCTTTGGGGCCAACTTGACTTGTTAGAGCCGGGGGCGTGGGGCAGCTTCAGCGTTTGGGCGCGTCGCTATTGTGACGCGCGGCCCGGCACTTACGGCGGGCTTGACACGTCGGGGATTAGCAACCCCGACGAACTGGTCGCCCGGCTGGCCTACCTGCTACACCGGGTCGATCACGCGACGACACACGCCCAACTCCCCGCGAAGCGTCGGGAGAGCATGTATATCAGCGGCGCCGAACAGTGCGACGCGGCCCCTGGGTTCAGCCGCGAACAGAAGGCGGCGGCGGGCAACGGGCCGGCGGCCTTGCTGGAACTGAAGCTCGCGGAGGCGGCGTCGAAGAAGCGGAAGGCGGTCCTCTCGCGCATCGCCGATCACGTCGAAAGCGGGCACAAGATCGTGGTGTTCACCGGGAGGCGGCGGGACTCCGACGATCTGGCGACGTCGATCCGGGGCGCGTGTCGGAAGGCGACCGTCTGGTGCGGGCACGGCGGGCATAGTCAGAACGAGCGCGACGACATCAAGCGGGCCTACATCGCGCATGAAGGCGGGTGCGTGCTCGTTGGGACGGGCGAGGCGTGGGGCACGGCCATCGACGGGCTCCAATGCACCGACGCCGCCTTCTTCGTGATGCTGCCGTACACGCCGGGCCAACTGACGCAATGGGAGGGCCGATTCACGCGACTCGGGCAGGACCGCCCCGTCTGCATCTACTACTGCATCGCCGAGGGCACGGTGGATGAGCACGTCGCGTCGATCCTCCTCGACAAGATCGCCCGTGTCGAGCGTGTCGCCGACGGGGGGAGCCTGGACGGGGCGAGCGAAGCCCTCGCCGGGCTGGACGACCCCGACGCCGTGATCGACTCGATCCTCGCGAAGCTCAACGGATGAGGGGCTGCGGAGACTGCACGGCGTGCTGCACGGTGTTCAGCATCGACGCCCTCGCGAAGCCCGCACACACGCCGTGCGCGCACGCCAGCGGAGGCTGCGCCATCTACGCGGAGCGTCCGCACCCCTGCCGCGCCTACCGCTGCGGCTGGCTTGACGCGCCGACGACGTTCCCCGACGCCGAGCGCCCCGACCTCACCGGGATCATCCCCGACATCCCGACGCCCGTGGCCTCTGTGCCGGTGGTGCTGCGAGAGGTTCAGGCCGGAGACGCCGCATCGGAGGGGGCGAAGAAGATGCTGGAGCGGCTGGCGCGGACTCGGTTGTTGCTGGTGGTACGCTACGACGGGGCCTCGACGCTTCACGGTCCTGACGACCTTGTGGCGGCTGCGGGCTACCTCCTGCACCCTTGACCGCTGGCAACGGCGGGGCTATAAGGAATGGGCAACCTCGGAGCCTCAATGACCACGCCGACCTTCTTCTGTGACGTAGACGATTGTGAGGGCTGCGATGCCCGGATTCTGGTAGACGAGACGCCGGGAATGGAGGACGATCCGCACCTTGCGATGCTTCAGCTCCCGACGCTCGCGGGGATGCAACAGGCTCTTCAGATCGTGGATCGCGCCAAGCGGCGTGGCGGCGAACTGTCCGCGCACGAAACGCTTGTCGCCATGCTCTTCGACACCGTCGTCGCCCAGCGCGAATTGCTCATCCGCGCCGTGATGCACGGCGTGGACGGCGTTTCGTGCAACAAGGAGGAGGACGATGTGGGGTTGAGGGAGGCGCTGCTGGTCGCGCGTGACCTGTTTCGCGTCGGCCTCATTCTCGATGATGCCCCGACGGACGTGCCCCGCGCGATTCAGATGGACGTCGGGAACGTCTTCTATGAGCTTCAGGGGGCCGACGACGAAAACGAACACGACGCGCACGGCGAAACCGTCTGCGATGTCCCCGACTGCCCGCTCCACGGACCCTACCCCGTCCCCACGAACTACGAGGCATAGCATGTGGCTTTTCTTTCCCTTCGGTTTCGTTTCCGTCGTCCACAAGCCGGGGGACGAGCCCGGTGTCCTGTGCGTTCGCGCTCGCGACGCCCTCTCCCTCGACAACGTGCGCGAGCGGTGCCCGACGTTGGGGCCGACCCTCTCCGGGGGCGGGACGGACTACCCGTTCCGCGCCTACGTCAACGGCGCTGACTTCGGCGCCTTCGTGGCGGCTTACATCGGGAGCATCGACTTCGGGAACTTCAAGGATCAGACGACGCGCCAGCACGGCCGCGACTACCACGACGCTTGCATGAGCGTGTGGGGGGCGATGCTTCGGATCTCCCCGCCCCAGCGGTTCGGGGGCTGGCGGCGCAACGACGGGCCGCCGCCCGACTACGTCTTCGGGCCGCCCTATGGGGAGCCGCTGGACTTGTTTCCCGCGCTGCCGGCGACCCGCAAGCCCCGGCGCCATCGTCCTCGTCACCGCTCGCGTTAGCTCCTCTTCGGGTCAACCAAGCCCCCAGCCGCCGTTAGGCGGCGGGGGCTTCGTCGTTTCAGCGGGTGCGGCGTCGGGGGGCGCGGCGGGGACGGCTCGGGTTCTTCTTCGCAGCGGCCTTTGCCTTCTTCTTCGCGGCGTCGTGAGCCTTTGCCTGCGCCTTCGCGGCCTTCCATACATCCTTGTCTACAAACACCGACGACGCGGCCAACGGGGACGTCGTGAAGACGGACGGGGGCTTCACGATTGTCCAGCCTGCGTAGTGAAGCACGAACAGGTCGGGATGCGGGTAGTAGATCGGCTGTCCAGAGTCATCGGGCTCGTCCGTGTCCTTGACGCGGGGCATCGGGCGAAGCATGACCGTCTGCTGCCCGTTGCTCCAATAGACCGCCTTCTTACCCCCCTTGTACGCCCACTTCGCGAGGACTGAGGCGACATCCCCGGAAGCCTTCGGAGCCTTCGGAGCCTTCGGAGCCTTCGACGTCGGCGCGGGCTTCGGCTTCGTGAGAGAAAACATCGGGAGTTCCGGCATCGTTTTCGCGGCAACTTTGTCCCCGCCCGTCACAAGGTGCCAGCCGACGCTACCCAGGGCTCCTACGGCCTGCTTAGCCTTCGCGCCCGACAACCCGAGGAGCAAGTCAGGGGTGATCTGAACGTAGAACTTCCCGTTCGCGAAGATCACGCTGAACTCCGTGTAGCCGTAGGGCATCCGGTACTTTTTCAGCGTCTTCGCTTCGTTCTCCGATAGGCCCAAGTCCGCATAGTAGACGCCACTGTCCTGCTTCGGAGCCGCCTTCGGCTTCGGGGTAGAGGGAGGCGGTGCGGACGCCGCCGCGCCCTTCGCCCCGGCGACGTAGACCTCGCTTTCCTTGCCTCCGTGGGCGATGCGAACGGCGTAGATCACGCCGCCGTAGAGCGTGCTGCCCGCCTTCGCGAGCATGGCGAACTGCTCGGCGGCCAGGAGCGCGGCGTCCTTGTCCGCTGCCGGGACGGCCAGCTTGTCGCGGCCTTTGCTATCCTTGCCCGCGTAGGTCGCTTCGTTGGCGATCTGCGGGCCAGCGCCCTCGACCTTCACGTTGACGGTGTAGGCGCCGGGCTTCGACGCGGACGGGGCGCTGGGGGCCGACGGGGCGCTGGGGGCCGACGGGGCGCTGGGGGCGGGCGCCTTCGGAAGCGGCCCGGCCTTCGGGTGCTTCGCGGGGATCACGTCGGTGTAGCCCTTCAACTGGCGCACGACCTCGGTGTAGACCTGACGCATCAACTCCTTGCGGGTCGCCGGGTCGGTGCCCCCGTAGAAGGTGCTGCTCACGATGCCCTTGCGGATCGCGGCGTTCACGTCGGCGGTCTTCGTCAGACCTCCGGCGAGGATCTTCCCGACGATCTTGTCCGACGTCGAGCCGATCCAGGGTTGCCACTCCGACGCGCCGGAGAGGTACGCCTGGAAAGGGGTCGCCTTGATGGCGCCCGACTTGATCGCCTTCTTCCGGGCGCGGAGCGACTTCACCGCTGCCGGGGTCGGGCGGCCGAAGGTGCCGCTCTTCGTCTTCACGACCTCGTCTCCAAGGTACTGCACGACGTGCCGCAGCTCATGGTAGATCGTGCTGATCGCCGACGCGCCCGTCTCGCTGATGTTGATCGCGACGGGGTAGCCCCCGCTGCCCTTCGTGCCGGTGCTGCCGCCTGCGTTGATCGTCCCGACCTTGAAGAACAGGGGGACGAACTTCGCGGGGTAGATCGCCAGCAGGGCGGTGCGGATCTTCGGGTAGGGGAACGGCTTCAGGGGGAGCGGGATCGTGATGCTCCCGCCGCCCTTCGCCTGGAGGTCGAAGAACGCCTCAGTAGCGGCATCGACCCAGAGCTTCGGGACGCGGACGATGCCGTTGCGGCGACGGACGATGGGCATGGGAGGCTCCTACTTCGATTCCAACAGCTTGTAGCCGCCTGCGGGGCGGCGGGTCGCAACGTAGTACCCCAGCGTGTAGAGCAGGGTGCGGGTGAGCATCTTGCGGTCGTTGAGCGCGGGGACGGCCCCGGTCAACTTCGCGAGGCCGAAGCCGACGGCGGTGACGAGGGCGAGTTCGGCGGCGAGGTTTTTGTTCATGCTCATCTCCGGAAGCGGCGGGTTTGTGCCGCGATGGCTGGGGGTTGCGGGGTGAACTGCTCGCCACGGGCGAGGCCCGCGCGCTTCGCGCGAGTCGTTGCCTCGTACTCTGCATCGGAGAGCGCGGCGATAGCGGCAGCGGGGAGGTAGCGTTCGCCGGTAGCCAACGACGCGCGGCCCGACTTCGTCTGCCACCGCTCGGCGGTCCAGCGGGCCAGGGAGTTCGACGGGGACTTCGCCCCGACGTAGCCGCCGCCCGCTGCCTTGTAGAGCGCGACGGCCAGTTGCGCCTTGCGCGCCGACCATTGGCCGCCCTTGCCGCCCTTGGCGCCAGCGGTGACCTCGCGGACGACGGCAGACCAGAGCGTCGGGTCCGTCCGCTTCGCCGTCTCGTCGGGGTTGTTGAGGCGGCGAGGGTCGGGGCCGTCATCGAACCACCATGCGACGGCATCGTAGACCTCGGGGGCGACTTCGCGGAGTAGGTCAGGCAGGAGCATGTAGAACGCTCCCGCCTCTGCCGTGCCTTCGGCGTGTCCCATGAACGAATGGTAATCGGACAAGTACGGTTTGCGGGCGGCGTTACGCGCCTTCAGCACGTCGATGACGTAGTGGGCGCGGTCAGGGCGCATCCCGAACCCGACGTGGGAGGCTTCGTGCGCTCCGACCTTCGGCGCACGCGATACCTCAATCTCGCGGGTGCCCTCGCGGTCTGCGAGGAAGTGCGCTTTTGCCGGGCGATGCACGTTGACGAGGCTGATGCCGTCGGTGCCCATCGGATGCGACGGGGACATCGGATCGGTGCTGACGCTGACTTTGACCCGGCGAAGCGGCTGGCCGAACTTGGCGAAAACGGCGCGAGCGGCTTCAACGGCCGAGGCGACAAGCTCGGCGCCCCCGTGTTTCGCTTCGCTCCACGGCTCTTCGGTGGCGAGCGGGTAGCGTTCAAGCTGGTCGTCCACGGCGAGCATCCACCGCTGCACGTCTTCCGGGGAGCCGACGATGACGCCTTCGGAACCGTTCCGGCCCTTGTAGAAGAGCCAGCCGTCCACGGGAGCGTAGGAGGCGATGGCCGGGGGAAAGCTGTCGTCGCCCTCGACGGTGTCAGTCCAGACAATGCCGTACCCAAGGAGGGTGACCTTCTTGTAGGGCTCGCGGGCCGCGAGGCTCTTCGCGATGTCCCCAGGGTCAATGGCCGGGTTCCGGCGGATACGAGGGTTTCGGCGCATTAGGGCTCCCTTTCGCCCATCTGGGCGGCGACCTTGTTCGACCACGCCGCGCCCTCAAAGCTCCCCCAGAGGAGCCATGCCACCACTCCGGGGGTGATGTCGCCCCGGCGGGCCGAAGCGGACTGAAGATCGACGGCGTGGCGCCGGAAGTAGTCCACCATGCGGTAGACGTCGCGCGGGTAGACGGTGGCCTTCGTCGCCAGATGGACGGCGCGACCGTAGCCGATGTCGGTGCCGCCCCGGTGCCCGGCGGCGACCATCTCCAGACCCTCGACAGCGCGCTGCCGAACGATGGCCGGAGGCGTGAAGGAGATGCCCCGGAACGTGGTACGGCGTTCTGCGTCTCGCGTTGGGCCGTAGTCCTTCCCGCTCGGCGTCTTCTCCATCGCCCTCAACAGACGGCGCTGCTCCGACTTCGGAAGCAAGGCGTTGATGCGCGCGACGAGCGTGCGGGTCACCGGGAACGCTGTTGCAGGAGGTAGACGCTCTCCAGGGCGGCGTCGGCGATGCCCGCGATCACGTTGTTGACGGCGATGCCGTAGGGGTGCGAGCCGATAGCGGCGTTGACGCGGTTCGCAGCGTGCAGGGTCAACTCCGCGACGCGCAAGCCGGGATTAGGCGCGGTACTCACGTTCGCGAGGACGCGCTGAGCCGCATCCCACGCCGCGACGGCGCCCAGCTTGTCGGAGCCGTAGATCGCCGCGATGGTTTCGGCCATTCGGTCGATCTCCTTCACCCGCGCCTCGTAGAGCCGCTGATAGAGCCGGTGATCGCCATAGAACGGCGCCCCCTTGGCCTGCCAGTGCAGCGTCCAGTAGACATGATGAGCGGTGCGGAGCGTCGCCCACAGGTCGAGCAACGAGACGAGGAGGGCGTCGGGAGCGGCGCGCATTACTTCGCCTTCGTCGCGCAGCCATTGGACGCGAGGATGGCGGGCAGTACCTCTTCGGTCAGGGCCGCCACGAACACGGCCACGGCTTCGGCTACTTCGGCGGCCGTGACCTTGGTTCCGCCGGGGCTCGCGGGGGCCTTGTCGTCGGCGGCGACGAGCTTCGCGGCGCGCACGGCTTGGGGGATGGCGGCGATAATGGCGACGATGGGGATGCGGACGGCCATGCGCGGGATCTCCAGCGCACTCGCTATCGCAACGCGAAACCCCCGGCGGGTCAGGTGACCACACCGGGGGCTATCGGGCTTCGGGGGAGAGGCTTAGAACGGGCGCAGTAGCTCGTCCCAGCGGGAGCGGCGTCCTTCCAGTTGGCGCCGCGCCTCGTCGGCGACGCTCGCGACCGTCAAGAGGCAAAAGAACGCCTCCTCGCGCGTGTTCAGTTCCGCCTGCGGGATGACGGTGTCTTCTGCCTGCTCGCCGGGGGCTTCGGGCGGGATCGAAACGACCATCCCGACGCCCCACCGCTCGCCGTCGAGAGGGTAGATCGCAAGCCCCTCGACTCGGATCTCCTCGCCGTAGACGAGGACCGCGTCGGGCCGGCGCCCGAACGCGGCGACCCACGCCCTGCTGATCTTCTCGCCGAACGTCTCGCCGGTCACCCGTCACACTCATCGCAGTGCCGGGGGTTGCAGCCGGGATAGCCGCACGGGCTCCAGGGGCGCCGCCGCGCGCCGACCGAAGCCGAGGGCGCCGGGGGCGCCCCCTTCGGGGCGATGGCGCAGAGATAGACCCCCTGCCCCGACCAAAGCACCCGCTCGATCACCTCCTTCTTTTGCGTGCCGTCCTTCTTCGTGACGGTGAGCGCGGCGCCTTCGGCGGGCTTCACCCCCTCCACGCGAACGCCCCAATCCCCGGTGTTGAGTTTGGCATAGGTCGTGCCCATTTTAGTTCCCTCCGCTGAGCGCCAGCGTCAGCGCCGACTTGATGATCGTTTCGGTGAGGTGCGCCTTCGCACAAAGGGTCGGCGCCTGGACCGTCGAGTGAAGCGCGCCGGGCATTTTGCCGGTGACCGCTGCCCTGAACGCAAGGGCGGCAGCGCGAACGGCGACGTAGTGCGGGTCGCTCGCGTCGATCATAAACGCCACGCCGCCGAGGTTCGCGCCCCACGCATCGGCGACGTGCGCCCACGCGAGGTTCTTCATGCCGATGCGCTTGCCGAGCGCGCTATCGTCCATTCCCGACCACTTCGGGGCGTCTTCCCCCACCGTGGCGCGAACGATGCTCCGGAGCGCGAGCCAGGAAGTAGTGACCACGGCGCGACCGTCTTCCTTGACGGCGGACGTGATCTGCTCCTTGAAGGGCTTGTAGGGGCTGAACGCTGCCGAGGTCGTGCTGTTCGTCTTTTGCCATTGCTTGCTGCCGATCTGCTTGGTCGCCATCGTTGTTCTCCGTTGCCCAATCCTAATAGCACGCCGTTGTCGGATGGCAAGGGACGAGACGAAACTATCTTCATAGCCATCGGCTTGACGGCTGGCAGGGGTAGACATAGAGGAGGGGCGTCGGCGGCAATCCCGCCCCGGCCCGACTGCCCCGAGGTTCCCATGTCCCGCCCGAATCCCATCGATCTGCCGAAATATGGCCCCCTGCACGTCCTGGGCTTCTGCTGCGGGTGGCTGATGTTCTACGCCATCGTGGCGATGCTCATGGCCCTGTAGTTGCGGCATAGCGGCATAGCGGCTATGCTGCCCATGCGCTGTTGCCTCCTTGCGCCCTGCGGGGTCGGATCTTGACGGATCCGGCCCCGCTCTCGTTTTAGACGCTGCCCTCCAGGCCGCCCCGCTCCGCGTGAGGCCGCTGAACGACGCGCGCCACGTCGAAGATGATGCGGCGCACCCATGCGCTGAAGGCCAGCCCTTCCTTTGCCGCCGCCGCCGACATGACGTCGGCCTCGTCCTGCGAGAGTGAGATCGTCGCCTTCACGTCGCGAGTCGTCCCCACGTTGTGCCGGGGGCGTCCCCCCTTGCGAGGGTCGGGGAGCGGCTTCGTCCCCGTCCGGACCTTCGGGACCGCCTTCTTCGCGATGTGCGAGGGGAGCGGCGCCGAGGGCGTCGGGGGCGCCGGGGGCGGCAGCACAGGCGCTTCCGGCACCACGGGTTCGGGCCGCGCGAACGGCGCGCGGAACGCGGGTACGAGTACAGTAAGGGGCTTCACGTCCGGACGACGGAACGTGGGGACGGGGATGGTTCGCTTCAGCAAGGACATCGGGCTCTCCGGAGCAGGGGCAAACGCATCGTACCCCTATTGCTGGATGTCTAACGCGCGCTTATTAGGTCGGCGCAAGAGGCCCACGGACACACATGGCTCGTCGCAACCCCGACTTTGACCTGACCTTCAACGAAGACGAGAACCTTGACGGGCTGGAAGGCGGGGAGGGCGAAGACGACGTCGCTCCCCCCGGCAACCGGATGGAGCAGTTGCCCCCGTCGCCGATGCTGGGCGGCTCGCCCCAGCACTCCGACATCCACGGCAGCGGGGCCTACACCACGGGCGGCCGTGCGACCAGCGTGCGCCTCTTCTCCCAGGCCAGCGCCTTCCCCCAGGTCGTGCAGCTTCGCGTCTGGAAGGTCGAAATGGGCGTCCCGGTGGGCTTGGGCGTGATCGACGCCGCCGCCACCGAGGAGGATCTGGTTCGCCAGTGGTTCAGCGCCATGCCCCGTGCTGGCGAGGGCCGCGCCACCTTCAAGCTGCGCCCCATCGACATGGACGGCCGCGAGATCGGGCAGGAGATCACCATCCCCATCAGCGAGCATCACGCCGTACTTACCCAGATTCGGAGCGCCTCTATGCCCATCATGCCCCCCGGTGGGTTCGCTCAGCACTCGACCAACGCCCTGCCGTCCGAACTCCTGGCGCTCATGCGCGACACGGTCGGGGGCACCACCAAGGCCCTGGACGAAGAGCGGTCCCGCGCCCGCGAACTCATGGCCGAGATGGCACGCGAGCGCGTCGATCTCGCCAGCAACGCCGCCAGCGGGGTCCAGGCCATCGCCGAACGCATGATGCAGACGGAATCGAGCCGCGCCGAACAGCAGTTGCGCGCGGAGCAGCAGCGCAACCAGCAGACGAGCGACAGCATGGCCGCCTTCTTTCAGTCGCAGTTGGAGATGATGCGCGGCGACCGCGAGAAGGCAAAGGAGGACTCCGACCGCTCCCGCGAGCGGGATGAACTTCGGTTCACGCAAGCCGTGGCCGAAGAGCGTCACCGCCGCGACCGTGATCAGCAGGAGTGGGAGCGCCGCATGGTGCTTCAGCAGCAGGACTTCGACCGCAAGATGCGGCAGGAGAAGGACGAGGCCGAGCGCAAACTTGACCGCGAGAAGCTGGAGAAAGAGGAGCGTGAGCGCGAGCGCGAGCGCCAGCACAACATGAAGATGCGCGAACTGGACATCGCGAAGGATCGCGACCGCGAGCACGCGGAACGCATGATGCACCTTCAGCAAGCCCAGCTCACCGTACAGGCCGCCGCGAACGGCGGGGGACTGAAGGACACGATCAAGGAAGTGGGCGCGATGCTCCAGAGCATCGGCGTCGAGCCGATGGACCTCGTCCAGAAGTTGCTCGTCCGAGGCGACGAAGGCGCGAGCAGCGGCCCCGGAGAGGGGTGGTCGGATCTCATTGGCAAGGTCGCGGGCGTGGCGGGCGAAGTCGTGAAGGAACAGATCAAGACGAAGCGCGTGACCGCGATGGCCGAAGCCGGCGTATCTCCGAACTTTCAGTCAGGCATGAGCCCGTTCCCGATGATCCCCCAGGGCTACGGGATGCCGGGCATGATGCCGCAGCGCCAGCTTGCCGGCCCGATGCAGGGGATGCCCCAGGTGCCCCCCGGCTACATGCTGGTTCAGGGGCCGAACGGTCAGCCGGTGCTGGTGCCCGCGCAGCAGATGGCGCCGCAGGGCTACCCCCAGCAGGGCTACCCCCAGCAAGCGGGCGAGGACGACGAGGACGGGGAGGAGGACGACGACGACGACGACGACGACGACGACGACGACGGGGACGACGACGAAGACGGCGACGGCGAGGACGAGGCCGCTGCCCCCAAGGCCGCCGCGCCCAAGGCCGCGTTGAACCCCGCCGCGCAGAAGTCGTCGCGTACCGCACTCCGGTCCCTTGTGGTCACGCTGGGCAAAGCGAAGGAGCCCGAGTGGGAGTTTATCTTTGCCACAGCGACCGCCACCGAGCCCTCGGTCTATCACTACGTTCAGACCGTCACGGTCACCCGCGCGCTGCGCGAAGCCGGGGCGAACACGAAGCTCGCCGCTCGCATTGTCGTCGCGCTGAAGGCGTCGGCCCTCGTTCCCTCTGACCTCCGCTACTCCTGAGTTTCCCATGAAATACGAACTGACCGAAGGCGAGTTTATCGCCCTTCTCGACACCGTGAAGTCCCTCGCGAAGTCCCTTGCAAAGCTCGTAAAGCCCAAGAAGGGCACAGTCTCGCGCCACCGTGTGCGGGAGATGGTGACCGACGCCGTGCGCGAGCACCTTGACGGCGCCGAAGACGGCGACGAGGAAGACGGCGACGAGGAAGAGGGCGGCGCGGAAGACGAGGCGGAAGCCGCGCCGACCGCCAGCGTGACGCCGTTCCGCGTCGTCGCGCCGGCAGAGACGCCCGACACGCACGCCGCCGAAGAGAAGCGCGTCAAGGCGCTTCACGGCAAGGACCAGTGGATCGCCCTGGTCGAAGTGTGGCGGAAGAACTTCGGGATCGCGGACGCTCCGCAGCCGGATCGCGTCGCGAACTTGACCGTTGCGCTCAACCCGTTCGTGGCCGTCTACCTCTCGCAACGCGACGGACTGACGCACGCGACCCGCGAGGCGATCTACCTCCTCGACGGGGGCGACCCCGAAGCCGCGACGTGGACGCTCACCGCTCCGCAGGTGCGGGAGTCCCGCCTGCTCGCCGAGAACATTGCCCAGGTCGCGTCCTTCCACGCCCCCGAGATCGCGGAGCAGTTGGAGTACGCCTACAAGTACCGCACCCTCCCCGCTATCCATCCCATCGAGGACTGACCGATGACTTCCACCGACGTGTTCTGTGCCCTCACGGGCGCGCTCCCCGACGACGCCGACCTTCCCGCTGATCACCCGCTGGAGGACGACGATCTGGCCGACCTCCCGGTGGGCTGGACCCGCGTGACCCTTCAGACCCGTGCGGCGAACCCCGCGTGGCAGGAGATCATCGCCGTCGAAGAGGCCATGATCGCCCAGGTCGTCCAGGGCCTCCCGAAAGCGCAGCGCAAGGCGGCCGTCGTAGGCGTGCGCGTGCAAGTCGCCGCGCAGTTGGCCGCGCTGAAGGCCGCGACCGCGCCCTACCTTATCGAAACCGAGATCGCGCACATCGCCTCCGGCGAGGAAGGGACGGCGGGCTTCGACCAACTGAAGGCGTTGCTGGGGCTGGGCGAGGGCGCCGAGGCCGAGGAAGCCGAAGCCGAGGAAGCCGAGGCCGACAACGCGGACGCGCCCGAAGGGACCGACGCGGACAAGGTCGCGTAGGTAGCCGAGGGCCATCGGGGCAGTAGGCGGCGGGGCGGGCGTGGTAGGTAGACGCCTATGCACGCGCCCCACCGCTTTCGTCCGTCCACCTACGGGGATCCCGCGAGCCGGGTCGAGTCCCCGTCGGATTGGTTGTACCTGCACGCGAACGAGTTCTGGTTCGATGATTCGGGCTACCTGTTCGTGATCCTGGGGGGCGCGGGGCTTCAGACCCTCTACGCCCCCACGGGTCAGGTGTCCGCGAAGTTCTTCGCCAGGGGCGACGCCGTCACGAACACCGTCGTGGACGTGATCCGCTCCCGAGGGCGCCGCGCGACCGAAGCCGAAGTCGCGGCGCTGAAGGCGGGCGCTACGACCCCGACGACCCCGACGACCCCGACGGCGACGACGGCGACGACGGCGACGACGTTCACCATCGCCCAAGATGCCGCCCCGCAGCCGAAGAAGAAGAAGCGCCGCATCAAGTCGAAGGCGCCCGTACTCTACGAGCGGGCGTGGTTCCCCTTCGCCGTGGGCGGGGCCGCGATTGTCGTGGTCGGTCTGATCGCAGTCGCCCTGCGGGGACGGCGGGCACAGGGGGTCGCGTGAACGGGCGCTCCGACTACGTCGATTCGTGGGCGACCCTGTCAGGGGGCCGGATGCTGGGCCACCGCGTCGCGTTCCAGCCGAGCCACGCGACCAGCGATTACGACGGGTTCTACGGGGCAGCGGACACAAGCCGCTACTTCAGGATCACCAGCGACGGCACGGTGTTCTTCAAGGGCGGGGTGGTCAATCTCTACGACTACCTCATCGCCTTTGACGGGCCATCGCGGACGAAGATCATCGCGGGCGACCCCGGCGGGTACGTCAACTGGTCGTCGTCGCCGTCGAGGCGGGACGTGTCTGCCGAAGCCCGGAAGCAGGAACTCGACGCGGCCGTCGTGGACAGTCGCAGCACCTACGCGGCGGCCGAGCTTCGCGCGCGGGAGATCCTGGCCGCCGGGGACGCCGCTCTTCTCGCCGCCGCGCCGGGCGTCGTTGCCCCGAAGTATGACGTGCAGAGCGGCAGCGAACTGATCAATCTCTACGCCGAGAAAGACGCCGCCGCGAAGGCCCTCGTAGATGCCGCCACGAAGAAGCCGAAGAAGAAGCCGAAGAAGAAGCCGAAGCCGAAGCCTCGCATCCCGGCGTGGGCGTGGGCCGTGGGGGGCGGTGCCCTTCTCCTCCTCGTAGGCGGCACTTTGCTGGCCCGCCGCAAGCAGATCGGAGCATGAGCATGGAAATGCTGAACGTCGGCGGGGTGAAGGCCCGCCGGGTAGACCTCGACAGCGCGAAGACCTACCACCTCCCCGCGTGGGGCGAAACGTCCGACCCGAAGCGGATCGCCATCCTCCGGCGCATCGCGCTCTCGGGGGGACGCGACCCGCGCGTCGCGACGGTCGCCATCGGCATCCTCCGCGACAACGGCGTGCAGCCCCGCGACTACCACAATCAAGCCCGCGCCCTGCTGAAGTTCGTTCAGCACCGCATCTACTACGCGAATGAGCCCGGCGAACGCCTACAAGACCCGGCGTACACCTTGCGCGTGGGCTACGGCGATTGCGACGATATGGCCCTGCTCCTCGCCGCCTTGTGCGAAAGCATCCGCCTGCCGTGGAGGTTCGTCATCAGCGGGCGCCGTGGGGATCGCGTCGTCCGGTGGGTCGAAGGCGACGCCTACACCCCGGCGCGCTGGGCGCATATCTACCTCGCCATCGGGAACAAGCCGTTCGGGCCGACGAAGTGGCACTTCGCGGAGCCGACACTTCGCACCGTCGATCTCGGCTGGGACGTGGTGAGCGCGAGCAAGGGCGGCAGCGTCCCGCTGCCGGAGCTTGCAGGCCCCGACGGCTTTGCCGGCGTAGAGCCCGAAGCCATTGCCGAGCGTGAAGCCTTCACCGTGCGCGGCATCGCGTCGGACGTGCGGAAGAGCCTGACGCCCCGGCGCATCGCCGTCGGCATGATCGTCGGGTTCATTACGGGCATCCTCTCCCGGCCCTTGGTCAACCTCGTCCTGGCGCGTCGCCGCCGATAGCCCTCCGCGTCGCCTTCCTTCCGTGCCGAAGGGGGGTGCTTCGCATAGCCTTCCCCCGACACCCTTTTTCTTTCCTGGGAGCCCTTATGCCCGCCGTTGCCTTCACCAAGGTCGTTTCGACTGACAACCAGATCGTCTACTCATGGACCGGCGACTCGGTCGGCGACCTCGCCTACGCGACCCTCGCCGCCGACGTGGGGACCACCTCCACCCTCGGCCGGATCATCACCAGCCTCGCGGGTCAGACCAACAGCGCCGCGAAGGCCATCGCCGCGCTCCAGACCGGCGTGTCCTTCACGGGCACCTCGGGCGGCATCTTCGCGACGAGCATTCAGTCCACGCTGGTCTACACGTCCTCGACCTCCGCAAAGTACCCCGGCTTCCTCAACGCGGCGGATGACGGCGGGACCGACAACCCCAAGCTGAGCCTCACCGCCGAAGCCGCGTCCACCGGCTTCCTCTTCATCACGCACGCCCACACCATCGTGCAGTAAGAGGTTCTTCATGGCAAACGTCGCTTTGTTCACGTCGCTCTTCAAGGGCACGCGCTCGCTGACCGCCGTCGCGACCCTCTCGGGCGCCGCGAACGACACCATCTCCAACGCGCAGCTCCTCGCCGTCGCGCCCACCTCGGGCGCGTTGTTCGACTTCCTGAACGCGACCTATGCGAACGAGCCGGTCGTCACGACCGCGTTCTCCACGACCAACGCGGGCGTCATCTCGCTTCAGGGCGTCTCGGGGCCGGGCGTCGCGGGCCTCGCGTGGATCTGGGTCGCCACCAACGCCAAGCCGAGCGTCCAGCTTGTCAATGCGGCGTCGGCCGGGGTCTTCAACGTGACCCTCCTTCTGGAACACTCGATCATCCAGTAGCCCCGCCGCTACTTCGCACGGGCGCGTAGCCCGTGCGCTACGCCCCGGTGCCGCAAGGCGCCGGGGCGTTTCCCTTTGACGGCTGGCAGCGCCAGCCTTAGAGGTACGGCGCAGAGGGCAGCATGGGCGCAGCGGGCATCGAAGTGGGCGAGTGGATCAACGCGACCAGCGTGGAGTGGGCCTATCGCCGCGCTTCCGAGGCCCAACGTCTGCGCCAGCAGTCCATCGCGAACGCTGGGATGCGCGCGGCCCGTGTGCGCGATCCGAAGCTCCTCCTCGCGCTGGAGAAAGCGACCGAAGTGCTCGTCCGCATGGAAGAGCAGCAGGTTGGCCGCACCCGCCGCACCTCGTCCAACTACGCCGACACCGTCGAACTGACCGAAGTGGCGCTCTGGCGCAAAGCCTACGAGTTCGCCGACAAGGGCGAGCCGTTGGCTCAACTGGAGTGGATCTACGGAGCCGCCGCGTTGCTCGCCGGGTTCGTCGCGTAGGCCGATGGCCCTCCGGGGTGGGGGGTAGCCGTTGCCCCGCGTCCGGCGCCCCGGTAGGGTTAGCCGGAAGCGAGAGGTAGCGATGTTTGGCGCATACGGTTTTTACGGCGACTTCGGTGCCTATGGTTTTTACGGCGCCGCTTCAGACAGCTACAGGGGCCAGATCGAGTCGCAGAAAAAGAAGATCGCCGACCTCCGCAAGAAGGTCTGGAAGGAGGTGGTCTTCAGCTACGGGCGCAAGCAGGCCGAGCTGGCGGTGCAGAAGGCGGTCGTTGATCTCCGGTCGCTGGAGTCTAAGTACCGTAAGGCCAAGCGTGACGAGGCCAAGTACAAGCGTGACGCGGCGAAGAAGACCAAGACCAAGGCACCCGCTGCCCCCGCCGCGTCCGGCGCCCTCACCGCTGCCCAGACCGCCGCCATCCAGGCGTTGATCCAGCAGATGACCGCAGCGGGCACCGACGCCGACGCCGCCGAAGAGGCCGCCAAGTTGCGCATCCTGCCCCCGCAGCTTATCCGCGCGATCCCCCGTGGGTTCTTCCGTGGCGTGCGCCGTGCCGGTCCTCGGCCCGCGCCCCCGGCCCAGCCCTCGCTGCCGCAGTTCTCGCCCCCGTCCTATGCCCCGATGCCCGGTGAACTTCCGGGGCCGACGCGCAGCCTCGACCCCCGCATCCACACCCGCCCCATCGACCCTCGCATCTTCACGCGCTCCATCGACCCCGATCCGCGCGTGCGCGGCCTCGACCCCAGCGGCAACAACATGCCGCTCCTGCCGGGCCTCGGCCCCCAGGCGGGCTCCTTCACCTTCGCTCCCGGCAACATTGCGGACGCAGAAGAGATGGAGGAGATGGAAGGGGGCCTCGACGGCATCGTGGACACCGTCAAGGCGTATGCTGCGAAGCCGTGGGTCATGGGCCTCGCGCTCCTCGGCGCCGTGCTCTACGGCCCGAAGCTCCTCCGCTCGCTGAAGGGTGGGGCGAAGAAGAATCCCCGCCGCAACCGCAAGGCGAAGGCGAACCGTCGCTCCCGTCGCTCCCGTCGCAACCGTCGATAGGAGCCCCCCATGTTCTCGACGGCGGCTCTACTTCCGCTCGTCGCAAAGCTGGGTGAGTACCTACGCAGTGCGGGCGAGCAGGCCAAACGCGCGGCTGCATCGGGCGTGAGCGTCGCACCCGACGCCATAGCCTTGGTGCTTGTCCGTGAGATGGCCGGGTGGAACCCGACCATCAACGGGCGCGAAGTCCTCGACGCGGAGACGCGCCATGCGGGGGCTCGGTTCCTCGCGGGCATCGCCGTCAACGTGGTAGTGGGCAAGAAGGAGACGGCATGAACGACCAGCAGCCCGAGTACCTGTCAGCGTCTCCGACGGTGATGGCCTACGACTACACAAGCGGCGACTACTTCGCTCCCGCCTACCTGGGGCAGCAGACGCCCGCACAGGCCAACGCTGCCGCCGTCGCGGCCGTGGGGCCGACGCGGCTTCAGGTCGCGCAGCCCGCGCCTCTCGTCGGGCATCCGACGCCCAACTACCCCCGGCAGGGGCACGTTCCGACGTTCACGATGCCCATGAACAAGGGCGAGTGGAACATCCGGGGCGTGAACATCCCGTCCTATTCCCCCGCGCTTCCCCCGATGCCGGGGAGCGATTGGCGCACCTTCCCTCAGCCCATCGACGGCGCTCAGTTGAGCGCCTCGCGTCCGCAGTTCTCGGCGTTCGCCGGCATCGGTCAGGACTACGGCGGCGTGGACTACACCCGACCAGGGATCGGCGCGAGCCGCGAAGTGCAGGGGGGCGGGGGCTACCGTTACCGTCAGTTCCGCGACGGGGCCATCATGGTCCTCGTCTCGCCGCGCCCTGACCTCCTTGCGCCGAGCACGATCCTCTCGGGAGCGAACGCCTCGGATCCGAACTACCAGCGGTGGGTCGCGATCACGACCGAGATCGGCGCATGGAAAGACTTCGTCAACGCGCGTAGCGCCACCATCCTCACCACCGTCACCGACACCGCCCTGAAGGTCGCGGCGACGCCCTTCGGCCGGAAGAAGAAGAAGAAGCGGGGCGCCGCGTCCGCTGCGCCGGCTTCGATGGTCCCCGGTGCGCCCCTCGTAGTCGAAGAAGAGGCGGGCTTCCTGTCCGGCCCGCTGCCGTGGGTCATCGGCGGGTCCGTGCTGGTGCTGGGCATCGTGCTCCTCGCCTCTCGTTCCGGTGCGAGCAAGAAGTAGGAGTACCCCGTGCGCTTTCAGCCTTCCGCCTACTCTGACGTGGCAGCGGTGGCGCCTCCTACGGGGGCGGCTGGCGCGTCCTCCGACCTGACCTCTGCCGCCATTCAGGCGGGGGGTCAGGCGATCAGTTTGGGCCTCGACGCATGGCAGCGTGCTGCCGATGCCAAGGCCGATAAGTGGAGCCGGGCCGCCGCAAAAAAGGCGAAGAAGAAGGCAGCAGCGGCGGCTGCGAAGCGCGCCGCCGCCGTGGCTATGACGCCGATGCCGGGTGCCCCGCTCCCCGCTCCGCTTCCGACGACGGCCCTGAGCCCGTTGCTGAAGTGGGGCCTCATCGCGGGCGGCGTCGGCATCGTCGGCTTCGCCATCTACATGATCACCCGCGAGAAGGCCGAACCGAAGGCGCGGCACAACCCGAAGCGGATCAACATCAAGGCCAAGCCCGCGCGTCGCGCCCCCTCTGTGCGCCCGGCGGCGACGGAACTCGCCCCCTACGAGGGCCGCGACGAAGACGAGGGCTACGGCGAAGGCGAAGACGTCGCCGAGGAAGAGGACGAATGATGCGCCGCTTCCATGAGTCCGCATACAGCGGTACGAGCCCCACCGTTGCCGCCCTGACCTCGGCGACCCAGCTCACGACGGGCGGGGCGCCTGGGGCGGCGGGGGGTAGTCCTCCGGACGTGGCGGACTACCTGCAATATGTCTCGGTGGCCCGCGAACTGGTCCTGCCCTCCGACCCGGAAGAGCGGGCGCAGATCCTAAAGGCCAAGATCAAGAACTACGAGGGGATGAAGCGTCGCTTTCCCATCGCCGCCGTGTTCTACGACAACGAGATCCGGAAGATGCGCGCGAAGCTGTCGGCCAGCGGCGCGCAGATCACGAAAAAGAAGGCGGGCGAGCAGAGCACGCAGACCTTCCGCTACCTCGGCTGGGCTGCGGGTGGCCTGTTCGTCGTCCTCCTCGGCTCCATGATCTACAAGAACGTCGTGACGGCGCGGAGCAAGTGATGCACGGCTACCCCTATCGCAGATCGTTCCGCCCCTCGGGTCACTACGGCGACGGCGAACAGATCGCCATCGACGCCTTCAAGACCGGGGCTGCGGCGTCTGTTGCCGGCGGTGCCGCCGTCGCGTCTACGCTGGCGATCACCGCTGCGGGCGTGGTGACGGTGCCCGTCGCGGGCTGGGTCGCTGGCGCGGTGCTCGGCACTGCGGCGGGCATCGCGGCGTTGGTCGTCGCGATCCAAAAGGGCAAGGCGCGTCGCAAGGACGCCGTCGCGCTCGCCAAGAAGCTGAAGCTGCCGAACCCGGAGAAGGCTCCGGGCTACATCGTCCGCGCGCTGAAGCTGAAGCGCGCGACGCGCGTGAAGATTTTTGCTCGATACAAAGAGCGTATTGCGCGACTGAGCAAGCAGAAGAGCCCGATCTTTGCCAAGGCTCGCGCCAAGCGGATCGCGACCCTGAAGTGGAAGCTGTCCATCCTCTCCGCGCTGGCGCGGATCGAGAACCCGAAAAAGCTGACGGCCAAGGACCGCAAGGCGCTCCGGCTCGTCGGCACCGCGCCTTCGGTGCCCCCGTCGGAAGCGGTCAACGAGATCAACAGCCCTTCGATGGATCTGGAGCAGGAAGACGCCGCCGAGGCGCAGGCCGAAGCTGCCGCTGAACGCACGGCCGACGAGCAGGGCACTTCGCTCTTCACCGGGGGTTCGCCGTTGGCGGCCATCCCGACGTGGGGCTGGGCTGTCGGCGGCGGCGTCGCCCTGGTGCTGGTGACGCTCGCGCTTCGACGCGGCGGCCGGGACCAGAGGAGCCGCTGATGCACGCCCTCGCGGCCTACCACGGACCCGTAGACACGCTCTCCTGGGACAAGGTGCTTGCAGAGGTACGCAAGCAGATTAGCGCGGCGACGGCGGGCCGTGTGCTGGCCTCGACGGTGGGCGGCGGCCTTGTGACGTCGAACTGGTTCTACACGGCGCCCACGGACGCGGCGAGCGCGGAAGCCTACGTCGCCTACTGGCTCGCCGTCGGTGCGCGCGTCGGCTACCCGGCGCTGGTGACGGCAGCGCGTGAGTTCTCCACGCGCGCGGCGAGCCGCTACAAGTGGGCGAGCAGCGGAAGCGCCTCGGGCATTGCTTCCGTCATTGACGAGGGTGTGCGCGCCCTGGACGCGGCGAACGCCTACAAAGATCGCCGCATGGCGCCGCTCTATCGGAACTTCGGTCTGAACAGCCGCGCCGACGCCATCGAGCGCGCACAGGGCCGCGCCGATGAGCAGTCGAACCTCCGCATCCTTGTGGACACGGCGACGACGACTGCGAAGGACGTGGCGAAGATCGGGGAGAAGGTCGGGCGCGTCATCACGAACAAAAAGCCGCCGGGTACGCCCGACTGGCTCTGGTGGATCCAGCGCAACGCATGGCTCGTAGCCGGCCTCGGCGTCGCGGGCGTCGCGGCGTGGGTCTTCCTGGGTCCGGTGCTCGCCCCGGTGTTCGGCGTCCGCGATGCCGCTGCGGCGGCGTCTCGCCGCGCCGCCGACAAGGCCGTCGCCCGCATCGGCACCGTCGCCCGCAACCCCCGCCGACGTCGCCGCCTTCGGAGCCGTTGATGGCCCGCACCCGCCGCACATCGTCGCGCTCGGCTACGCATCGGATCGGCCCCGCCGCTCAGAAGCGGCTGGAGAGCGTCTACAAGCGGTGGCATTGGGGCGAGATGCCCACGCACGTCATCGACTGCGACCCCGACTTCCCCCCGCACTTGGTCGAGATCGGGCTTCTTTTGGAGCTGCATTTGCGGCCCTTCGGCGCCAACAAGGACACCGTGTTCGCCGTGCGCGAGGACGACATCCCAAACTCGCACGTCGGCTTCGACGCGGACCACAAACACCAACGCATCTACTTCCAATGCTCCCCGGCCCTGCGAGAGAGCGGACGCGACCTCTACCGCATGGCGGAATCGAAGCCGATGGCGCTCGCGCACGCTGCGGAGGAGCTGGGCGAGGGCCACCACGCGAACCCGCGCAGCGGGTACGTCAAGACCAGCGTGAAGCCCCTCGGCCACCTCGCGCACCTGACCTACTTCACCCACAAAAAGGGTGACGGCCCCAGCGGCTACATCCACGAAATGGGCGAAGAAGGCGGCGCTCCCCCCGTGCTCTGCGTGTCGAGCGACGGGCGGTTCTGGCTGGCTGGCGGCACCTACACCTGTCCGGCGCCGGGCATCACCCGCTGATCGTCGGCTCCGAGCGGGAGCGCAGGTAGTCGCGCAACGCCTCGCGGACGAGATTGGAGACGTAGACGTAGCGCCCCGTGCGCTTTGTCTCCTCTTCCGCTGCCTCTTTTAGCGCCGACGCGACGTGCTGGCGCAGCTTGACGCGGACGAGAACGTAGTCGGGAGAAGAGGGGTCAATGTTCGGCATGGGCGCGGGTATACCATGCTGCGCGCCACGCCGATGGCCCTCCACGGGGGTCGTTCTGCTTCCCGTTCGGCCCCCACCCCGCTACTGCTACCGGGTAAGCCTATAAAGCGTTCGGAGGAACCGTGGCCCTCGTACTGCGAAGCAATCCCGCCCCGTTGAGCGGCGCACTGTTCGTCAAGAATCCCCGCCGTCGCCGTCGCACCGCCCGCAAGGCACGGCGCGGGCGCACGGCCTTCCGCCTGTTCGGGGGGCTCTTCAAGAACCGCCGCAAGAGCAGGCGTTCGGCCAGCGGCCTCCGGATGATGCACAACCGTCGTCGCGCCGGAAAGACGGGCGTGCTCGCTCGCCTCCTGAAGAAGTTCAAGATGAAGCGGAACGCCGGCTACATGCTGAACCGCCGTCGCCGCCATTCGCTCAACCCCATGAAGTCGTTCCGCGCGCATGGCAAGGCCGTGTCGTTCTTCGCCAAGAAGAACCGCCGCAGCCGCCGCCGCAAGAACGCCAGCTACCTCCTCAACCGTCATCACCGCATGAACGCCGGCTACATGCTCAACCGTCG
>Ga0181349_1000244_pt1 | contig 23071 bp, 15 predicted proteins | sample Su13VDMM110SD_FD_130106 | JGI IMG/M metagenome (GOLD analysis project Ga0181349, IMG submission 130106) | Freshwater viral communities from Lake Michigan, USA - Su13.VD.MM110.S.D | ecosystem: Environmental > Aquatic > Freshwater > Lake | place: USA: Michigan | collected 2013-07-16 | reverse complement strand
TTTGGTTCTTTAAGTCGGTTTCATTTATATTTTGGTTCTTTAAGTCGGTTTCATTTATATTTTGGTTCTTTAAGTCGGTTTCATTTATATTTTGGTTCTTTAAGTCGGTTTCATTTATTAAATCTTTGTCTTTTTTCTGAAGCATATCTTCCAATTCATATTCACCTTTTTCTAAAACTTTTAAATCAATATCTTTTTTTACAGCCTTAAATGTAACCCTTTCTTTCTCTTTTCCTTTTTCATTCTTTTTTTCTATGCATTTAATAACTGGTCCATATTTACCTGTTATATACGTATTATTATCGTCGATTTTATATTCTATTTTTCTCTCTACATTTGATTCATACAACTTATTTATTAGACTGTCTATTCGTTCGTTATATAATTTACATACATTATACCATACTATTTCTCCTTTCGCAATTTTATCGAGAGAAGCCTCCATATTACTCGTATAAATGTATTCAAATAATTCACTAAAATGTTTTTCTAAAAACTCGATTACTATTATACCTAATGGCTGAATCATTAGTTTTGATTTTTCGTTTCCAAATTCTCTCTTTACATCTATTTCTAAAATGTTTCCATCTTGTAACTCATACTCCTTACAAACAATTTCTTCACCCTTTTTATCTTCCTTCTTTACATATTCACGTTCCTGAATCTTGTCAACGAGAGAAGAATAAGTAGATGGCCTACCTATACCTTTATCTTCTAACAGTTGCACTAATCTTGCTTCCGTATAATGTTGTTTTAAGCCTTGAATCGTTATTTTGGCGCATATTTTTTTATATGATATCTCGGCTGATTGTTTTATGCTTTGTAAATATCTATATTCCTTATTTTCTATAGAATACTTTTTAGATGCTATTTTCCATCCTAGAAAATCAATTAGTTCGCTTACATAAATAAATTTTGCTTCTTGGTAAGCCGTGACTGTTGCCGTAATGGAATAAAAAGATGCTGGCAACATTAGACTCTCTAAAGTATTCGTCCAAATTAGTTTATACAGCTTCTTCTCTTTAGAATTTAATGTTTCTGGCAGCTCGTAGAGAGAAATATTAGTTGGACGAATTGCCTCGTGGGCTTCTTTTTCATTTTTATTACTATTATTTATTATTTCTTCATTTATATATTTCTCTCCATTTTCATAATTCGTTTTAATATAGTTGGTTGCTTCTTTGATAAATTCGCAACTATATGTTTTAGAATCTGTACGCATATATGTTATATATCCTGCTTCATATAGTGTCTGGCAAATTTTCATCGTTTCTTTCGGTGAAAGGTTTAGTTGATTGCTCGCAGCTTGTTGTATTTTTGATGTAGTAAATGGATCCGGTTGTTGTTTAAATACTTTTACTGGTTGCGAACAAGTATAAATATGTTTAAATGATTTTTGTTTTGTTCCGTTTAAAAATTCAGTTATTTCATCTTCTGACTTATAGAGTCTATTTAATTCAAAAGCAATATTGGCATTCGTAAAATAACCAGTAACTTTGTATTCCATTTTTGTTTCTGTGTCTTTTATATTTTGTTCGTTGTCGTAAATTAATTTAAGTGCTGGTGTTTGGCATCTACCTGCGCTCAGCGAATGTTCCTTTTTGTTTGTTAGATGATCCCATAATATCGGCGATAACTTAAAACCGACAATAATATCTAAAATTTGACGCGTTTGTTGTGCTTGAACTAAATCTATATTTATTCGTGATGGATTTTTTACGGCCTGTTGAATAGCGGTTTTTGTAATTTCGTTAAATAGTATTCGTTTCGTTGTCGTAACATCTAACTTAAATATTTCGCATAAATGCCACGCAATTGCTTCACCTTCGCGGTCCGAATCCGTCGCCAATATTACTTCAGCTGAGTCATTTATTGCCTTTCTTATTTTTTCTATTTGTTTCTTCTTTATTGGTTCATCTATTACATTATATTTTGTTGTAAATTTATTCCCTATATCTATATCTTTGAGAGAAGTTATTGTTCGCAAATGTCCGTATGAAGCAATACATTTGTATCCTAGACCTAAATATTCTTCTATTTTTTTACATTTTGCTGGAGATTCAACTATTACAAGAGTATCTTTTAATGTCGAATATTTTTTCGGCATAATTACATAAATATCTAAATATGTTTTTATGTAATTTATTTATTTTATTGATTTTTACACCTTTTAACATTTCAAACACCGAAGTTTTCAGCAAACCACATAAACTTTTGCTTTTGGGATTTTATTACTAAGGTCGTTATGTTAAAGGTTGAAGAGTTACCCCTTCTGTAAAGTCAGTAGCAAGGAGTTCCACCTTACGATAGTCCAACTTAACCCAGTTCAACTGGTGAAGGACGAAATGAGTAGCAATTGTGATATGCTTTGTTTGACTTCTGGTCTCACATATCACTGCTAAACAACCATTTCTGGTTGGAGAACAACCCCATTTATTATCATTATTGTCTATTTAATAATTATAAATACTCTTTATATTATTTTTACAAATATTTATAAAAATATTAATCGGCGTTTGAAATGTTAAAAGGTTTAATTTTTTATTTAGAACTTAGTTGCTTTGAACTGTTTCCACGACATATTTACTTCTGCTTTTTTTGGTTCAGGCGCTTTATCAGCAAGTTTTTCCAACTTATCCGCCTTCTTTAACGCACTATCTACATATAATTCTTTTAATATAGTGCCTACTAAAAATGAACCTTCGTGTTGGTCCAATTCTCCATCCTCTATTCGCTTTAATACATCCAAAAATTTATTTAATATTTCTATACTTATTTCGTCCTTTCTTACTTTGTTAAAAATATCAGTATAATAGGTAAACAAAAAATTACATTCGTTTACACATTCCATATATATTTTTTCTTCATCTCCTATATATTTAGCTTTAATTAAAATCATATTATTTATTTCCGTGCGTAAAACTTGGCTATGTTTTAAATTTCTTATTAAATCTGTTTGGTCTTCCACATTATTTACTTTAATCATATTTTGAAGTTGTAATCTTTGGCTATCATTCATTTTTATAAGTAATACAGAATTTTGTTTTTATATTTTAACTAATAAAATATATTTTTATAAATATATTATATATGTCAAATAATACCAATAAGGCTATACCTGGAATGTATTATCCGCAAACAAACGGAATGCCTGGTGGAAATCCACGCGACTCTTCCGTCCACTTAATGAATGCTGGAAATTTAAAGCAAGCAAATCTAAATGCGGCCGTTGGTGGAAAAAGAAAAAGAAAAAGAAAAGGGAAAAATGGTGGTGCTATAACAGTCCCACAATTTCAGCCATTATATCAAACAGGATCTAATGGACCTAATCAAATAATCGCGGCAAATTTAGCTACTAGTATACAAAGCAGGGCAAATGCGGCGAATGATAGTGCTGCTGTTATAAAAAAAGGTGGCAAATCACGTCGCTGTAAAAAAGGAGGCAATCCAGATTGGGTATGGGGTTGTTATAGTGGCGGCAAAAAATATAAAACCGCTAAAAGGGGCAAAAAGAATATAAGAAAAAGTAGAAGAAGTAGAAAATAATAATAAAAACCTAACCTTATTTTTCTTCTACTTCTGTTTCATTAGTAATGTATTTATTTTCTACATAACCTAATGGTCTTACTAATTCTATAAAAGGTTTTTTTGACATTTTATAAATTAAAGAGAGATATATTGCGTTTAAATTCGCGACAAATTGTAATTTTTTTTTTCTCTCTACTTTCATTGGGTATAACTCTTTTATATTTGGGATTTCCATTATTTTGTTAAATGTCGATATGTTATTCCAAAACAATTCGTACTTAACACAATAAATATTATAGTTTCTCTCTTTGCAACTCGTATAATTATCGTAAAACTCTTCCAAGCCATATAAGTCTTTACCTGATTTTAATACATCAAATAAATTTATATTACCATTATTGTCGCACATAATATGTTGTAAGTGTGGTATATTTGGACCATTTGGTTGAGCGAATCTACTAAAAATAACGTCTATTGGATGCCTGTATATAAATATTACTTTGTATTTATTTAATTCGTTATCAGGTATTTTAACACCATTAAACCATTCGCCGTACACATTTTTATCAGTATTTTCTTTTCCCACATATTCTAGGTTTACAGGAGGATACCTATCGTGAATATGATATACTTTACCGAAATTTTTTAAGTATTTGAATAATATTGTTGAGCCTGAACCGCCATAACTACATACATAAAATATTCTGTTTGTATTATGATTTGTATTATGATTTGTATTATGATTTGTATTATGAATTGTATTATGAATAGTATTATGAATTGTATTATGAATAATATTATTATTTTTACTATTTGTAAATTGTAATGATATTTTATTCATTATAATAATATTGCTGTAAATTTATTTTTATATTAAACTTATTATATTTACATTAGAATATTTTTAGATAATTATATACTAATAATATAAGTTATATGCCTTCTGGAAAAAATTGGTTTAATTTTATATACATAAATTTAGCTTTTGCCATATACGCCGCCGTAGTTTTTTATTATAGTCAAGTCGCAGAAATTAAATCAAAATGGCCTTTATATCGTTGTAATCCTCTTTATATGCCTTTAGCCGATGATATACAAAGTAATTTTATTTATTGTATTCAAACTATGCAGACGAGCTATATGGGTTACCTGTTAGAACCTCTAACATTTGCGACTAATTCTATTAACAGCGTTTTAGGTGACTTTTTAGGCGACATAAATATGGTTAGAGCAATGTTTGATAAAATTAGGACATTTATTGCTTCTTTAATTCAATCTGTATTTGGTGTATTCTTAAATTTAGTTATTGAATTTCAAAAAATTACTATTGGTATTAAAGATTTAATTGGAAAAACTATTGGAACTATGACAACTTTGTTATATTTTATAGACGGTAGTATAATCACTATGAAAAGCACTTGGAACGGTCCGCCAGGACAAATGGTAAAAGCTCTCGGTAAATGTTTTCATCCTCTTACCAAAATTAAACTTGAAAATGGTACAAGCAAATCTATAAAAGATATTGATTTAGGAGATATTTTAGTAGACGGCTCACGTGTAGAATCCGTTATGAAGATTGATAATTCTAAAGATAAATTCCCTTTATACATTCTAAAAGGTCAAGGTGTTGATAACGAAGATATTTATGTTACGGGGTCTCACTTAGTATACGACAATGAGACCAAACAATTTATTAAAGTTGAAAATTATAGTCACTCCAACATATCTAAAGTAGAGACTGATTGGTTTAGCTGTTTAATTACTAGCAAACATAGAATACAAATAGGTAATGAAATTTTTTGGGATTGGGAAGACCATTTTGTGAAAAATATATAAGTAAATTATTATTTTATGATATATTTATTCATTTGTGATATTTACATACACTTTTTTTACAGGTATATTTATATGGATAATAACGAATTAGATAGGTTAAATAAATTAAAAAAAACATATGAAGAATTAACATATTACGATCAATATGGAGGTTCAATTATACTACTCATATTAATCACTATTGTATTACTTATTTTTATTTCATATTGTCACATAAAAATCAACGCTCAACCTATTATTGATGACTGGCCTAATCAAAGGTGTAAACCAAATATTATTCCTTTTGCCGGATTTATTACGCACCCAAAAGGCGTTTCAGCATTTGACTATACCGCGCAAAATTTTAACTATTGTACTCAAAATATTCTCTCGAGTATTACTGGATATGCCGTTGAGCCTATTACTTTTACTACTCAACTATTAAATAACCTTCTTGGAGAAATTAATGATGCGATAAATAGTATACGTGCGATGTTTGATAAGGTAAGAACGTTTTTCCAAACATTCGCACAAGAAATAATGGGACGCCTTATGAATATTATGGTGCCTCTACAACAAATTATTGTTAGTTTTAGAGATATGGTTGGTAAAATTCAGGGAGCTATGACGAGCGGATTATTTACTTTATTGGGAAGCTATTATACCCTTAAATCTTTATTGGGTGCTATAGCTCAATTCATAATCACTATTTTAATTGCTCTTGCCGCATTAATTTTTATGTTTTGGATTTTTCCTTTTACTTGGGGACTAGCCATAACAAACACAGTAATTTTTATCGCAATTTCTATACCATTGGCTATTATGTTAGTTTTTATGGCTGACGTATTGAAAGTACAAACGAATTTATCTATTCCTGGTCTTAAAAAACCTAGTATGAAATGTTTTGATGAAGATACTATTATCTCTTTAAGCAACGGAGAGAAAAAGGCTATTCGCAAAATAAACGTTGGCGACTTACTATCGGATAACAATAAAGTAACTGCTATAATTAAGGTTTCAACAAATGAGTCACAAGTTTATAAATTAAATGAAATAATTGTAAGTGATTCTCATTTAGTCGAATATGAAAAAAGGTGGATACGAGTTTCTAATCATCCTGATGCGGTAAAAATAAATGGATACGAAAAACAAATTTTATATTGTTTAAATACTAATAAAAAATACATTTCAATAAATGGAACAAAATTTTCTGACTGGGATGAAGTTTTTGAAAATGATATAGCCTATATATCTAAAAAATCTGGGTTGCGAATAAATAATTTAAATGATATTCATCATAAATTAGATGGTGGGTTTAGCAAAACAACAAAAATAAAACTATACGATGGAACATTTAAAGAAATAACAGATATTAAAATAGATGATATTCTTGAGAATAGAGAGAAAGTATTCGGAGTAGTTGAGATTGACGGAACTAATATTAAAGAACAATTTAAATACAATTTAGGTACTTTTTTTATTGAAGGAGGACCAAATATAGCCATTTGCGATAAAAAAATCGGGTTTAATACAACTTTAGATTTTGATTCTAAAAATAAAGAACCATTAACTAAAAAACATAATAAATTATACCATTTGTTAACAGATACTGGAACTTTTAAAATAAACAATATTTGTTTTAATGATTATAATACTGTAATTGACGCATTTTTAGAAAAATAAATAAAGACAATAAAGACAATAAAGATAAAAAAATATACAAAATAAAATTTATTATCTATGAAATATGTATAATATGGATATTTCACTATTAGGATATAAGTTAAATCTTGAAATACTAATTTTAATCGGCGTTGTCTATTTAATTTTACTCGGTCATACTGTTTGTGGTTGCTGTAATTCACATAAAATAATGGAAAGTCTTAAATCTATGGGAAATAGAAATAAAAAGGGTGACAAAAAAGAGGGATTTGTTGGTGCTAATACCAATTTTGGTGAGTCATCTCCTTATAGTTTGGGTAATAATTCGCAAATCAATACGTCTTCTTGGTTCGCTCAAAATTTGACGGTAGTTCCCGGACAACCAGTAAGTCAGGGCGTAAAAGATTTTTTAGCTCGCAAACCTCAACCTGTGCCTTTACCAGAAGGAGAATTATTATTATTCGCAAATACACCGTTTAAACCAGAATGTTGCCCCAATACTTTTTCTAATAGTAGCGGATGCGCTTGTATGACTGGAGACCAATATAATTGGCTTATTAAAAGAGGCGGAAATAACGTGCCTTACTCAGAATATTAAATCAAATTTATACATTTGAATTTAAAATATATATATATTTTTACTCTTTTTGAAAAGAATAAAAATATAATAATATAAATATATATTATATGAAAAATACCTTTAAAAATACAAAAAAATCAAAACAAAATATAACTAAAAAAAAGGTTTTAGAAAAAATATGTCCTATAGGTTTAAAACCGTTTGAAAAAAATTTTAGTAAATCTCAACCTATAACTACGTTAAAAAAATCAAGCACTTTAAAAAAAAAAGAATTCGTTAAAGAATTGTTAAGCAATTTTGCCCCAAAAGGCATCAAACCAGTAGATAATTATTACGACTATATAAATTATCAATGGTTACAAAATGTAACTCTTGAAAATCAACAAAAATATATCACACAAATCGATGACTTCCGTTTAATTCAGGACAAAGTTTACAGAGACCTAAATGATATTGTATTAGATTATATAAAAACACATAATAATAAGTTAGCTAGAAATTTAAAAAACTATTATACTTCTGTTATTAAAATGAATAACTTGGAATATAGTAAGAAATTATCAAAAGATGCCATCCAAACAGTAGACCATTATATCCAAAGTAATAATATATGGAAATTGTTGGCGTTTATTAATAAGGATGAAATGATAAATGGTGTTGCGCCTTTTGTGTGGTCTTTGAATCCTGACGAAAAAGAGCCAAATATATTTAGATGTTATGTTAGCGGTCATCAGTTCGCTATTGTAGATATCGAAGTATATTATGATGACGGTACAAATGTGGAGTATAAAAAAAATTATAGAAACGCATTTAAAAATTATTGTAAAGTATTATTTGACACTTGTATTGGAAAAAATCACGGTCTAAATCCTGCTGACGTATATGATGTAGAACTGGAAATTTTTAATGCTATGGGTTGTGATGCTGCTGTGAAAGGTGAAGAAAAACCTTATAACAAAGTTTTATCGAGCGAATGTTTAGAAAAATATGGTTTTGATTGGAGTGAGTTTTCTAAAGAATTAGGATTTTCTAGACCTCCATCTTTTTTTATTACTCAAAGTCTTAATTATTTGAAATGCGGCACTGAATTAATGTTAAAAAATTGGACTTCGCCAAAATGGCGAACTTATTGGATCTGGATTTTTATAAGAAGACTAGCAAGAATAACAAAAAAATGGAAAAATATTGTATACGACTTTTACGGTAAGTTTCAAAGAGGACAAGAAAAAATGAATGTAAGCGACGCTGTAAGTGCTGCCTTATATTTGTCAATACCTTTTAATACGTTTTTAACGAATCAGTATGTCGCAAAATATGAAAATCCTCAAGCAACGGAATACGTAAGAGTTTTATGTAATGACCTTAAAGTTGTATTTGAAAAAATATTGAAACGTAATACTTGGTTATCACCTAAAACTAAAAAATACGCATTATATAAACTTAGCAAATTAGATTTTATAATAGGAAAACAAGAAAATTTAAGAGAAGACCCAGACTTAAATTATACAACTGTTTTATATGATAATATCAAAAAAATAAATAATTGGAGACAACACAAATTTATTGAGTTAGAAGGACAAAAAGTAATTGATATTCCTGTTATGGACTGGTCTCAGTATCCTGTTAAAATGACCGGAACGCAAGCATATATTGTAAACGCATCATATACTCCATCTAAAAATAATTTTTATATTAACTTGGGTTATATACAAAAACCCTTTATAGACCTAGATGAGAGAGGCATTGAATATAACTTAGCACATATTGGTTTTACTATTTCGCACGAAATGTCTCACGGTTTTGACGATATGGGTAGTCAATACGATGCTGACGGTAGGTTAAATGATTGGTGGACAGCAACAGACAAAAAAATATATAAACAAATCCAAAATGATATCATTAAACAATATGAATTATTTGCCGCAAGAGATAATATAAAATTTGATGCTTCTATTGGTGTAGGCGAAGATTTAGCAGATATTTCTGGTATAGCTATTTGTGATGAATATTTACAGGATTTCCAAGAAAAAAATAAAGATTTAATACCCATTAGAAACTTGGCTTTCCAAGGTTTTTATACATATTTTGCTTTTCAACAAAAACAGAAAGTTACGAAAAAAGCTTTGTCGGCACAATTGAAAACAAATCCTCATCCACTAGATAAATACAGGTGTAATGTCCCGTTATCTCGCTCGCAAATTTTTAGAGCATTATTTAACGTGAAAAAAGGTGACGGAATGTGGTGGCATAATACGGATACTGTTTGGTAAATATGGTCCTTTTTAATTCGTTAAATTAAAAAACTTATACATTAATAGAATTGTATAAGTTTTTTATTATTTTTTATCGATTACTACTTCTTTTGCGATTTTTTTTATTATTTTATTTTCATTATCATAATCTTCATTACCAGAGCCTCCCATTGCTTCAATAATTAATTTATTATACTGTTCTGAAAAAGGTGATATGCTTTTAGTGCAATCAGGATGTTTTTCTTTAAATGCCGGTAATAGTCTGGAATTTTTATTTGCTATTTTTTTTATTGCTTTTCTTAATTTATTTTTATCATCATTTTCTTTTTCCCATTTATTTTCGTCTTTAACATACATTATTTCTCTTTTAGAATCGCTACAATGTACGGGTCGTTTATGTACGTCAAGTGCTTTTAAATTCCTTACAATAATATTTGAAATTCCCTCGACAAATCCCAACTTTCCTACATTTTCTAAGTCCGTTAATTGTAGTTTGAGTGAATCGACAAAATCAGTAATATTCATAGCGTCCTTACAATGTTCGTTTAAAAACACATTTAAATTAAAAGTTTTGTTGTTTGAATTTATATTATTATTGCTAATTGTAGATGTATTTTTTTCGCATATTTTCATTACCATTTTATTTTGTTCTACTAGTAAATCCTTAAATTCGCTATTTTCTTTTATTAAGTATTTAATAATGTCGTCTTTGTCTAACGAATATTTATTGGTTTTATCATTTTCATTTATGTCTGAAAATGTTTTTTTTTCTTTACATTTTTTGTTGTGATACCATAAACTGTTTCGAGCATTATATATTTTTTTACAATTGTTACATATAAAGTTTGGCGTAAATGGCGTAAAATTCTGTTCTAAAACGTTCAATTTTGTTCTATTTTTATGTTTTGCTGTAGATTTGTGTCTATCCAAGTCGCATAATTTAGAGCATTTAAAGTCACATATTTGACAATAATATTTTGTGGCGTTTTTTGGCGTAAAATCCATTCTAAAATGTTCTATATTTATAGAACAAAAAAAACGCCTAAATTGTTTTTTTAAAAAATAAAAAAATTTATCGTAACATTTTTTCTAAAACTTTTTTTGTGATGTGACGCTAATTTTTCATTATGGTCTTAATTCAAAATTTTTCCGAAACTTTTTTGGGAAATTCGATTTTGGACATTTTTTTTGTCCATTTTCGAAAATCCCAAAAAAATCTTGGGAAAAAAAACTAAAATTTTTTAAAGATATGGGTCCAAACTTCACATACATATTTTGCGAACATTAGGGGCGAACTTTATGAGATGTATTATATTTTTTGAGAGCAATTATGGTATAAAAAATTCTATCCCTTAGTATATTCACACACCTGACAATAAACTATTTTAACCGACCTATCAGGATCTATGTCGATATAATCTTCTACAAAATCGTGGACGCATATATGTTGAATTTTTTTATTTATGGATAATAACTGTTCTTCCATTGCTTTAATATCTTCTTCTAATCTGTTCATTTCTTTATCTAATATGAAAATATTATTTTTGCATATTATTATCTCTTCCTCTTTCTCTTTGTCTTTATTTTTTTTTGTTTTACAAACGTCTAAGAACCCCCCGTTATATTCTCTTAATTCATAATGGCTATTGAGTGATTCTTTTAAATTCTGTAAAATAGATAGAAACTTGTTTCTTGTAAATAAAAAATAATCAATATTATTGCTACTTATTATATTAATATTATAACAATTCATTATTTTTTATTAGTTAAAATGTATTTAAATTATTTTGCGTAATAGTTTATTCTATATATACATAGAATACAGTGCTGACGATAATAAATCTTTATCTCTCTTAATTAATTTATCAACAATATCTTTAGACACTGTATAAGGAAATTCTACTTTTAAAGACATATCTTGTTCGAATAGATTTGAACCAGGTTTCATTAATCTATATAAATTTAGCTTTGTGTAAATAATTTCTAAACATCTTTTAAGGTTTCTTACTCCATCTTCTTTGTTACAATATGTATCAATTATATGTGTTACTGTTGAATCAGGAATAATGATATCTTCGCTTTCAAATTTTACTTGTTCTCTTATCTTTGGAAGAAGGTAATTATTTGAAATCACAACTTTTTCTTTACCGCTGTACCCTTTTGTCATAATTCTATACATTCGGTCCTTTAATATAGGATTTACTTTTGTCTCATCATTATAGCTGAAAATAAATAGACATTTACTTAAATCAAAATTTATTTCGGCAAAATATTTGTCGTGAAATTGCGAATTCTGTGTGGTATCGGTTAAATGTGTCAATATTCCTGCAATTTCTTCTCCTCTTGGGGTATCACTAATTTTATCTAGCTCATCAAAATATATAACAGGATTCATACAGTTACTGTTAATCAATATTTGGACGATTTTGCCCCACGTACTTCCTTCATAAGTATAACTATGTCCTTCTAAAAAACTACTATCAGTAGCACCACCTAAAGCTATAAACGAGAATGGTCTATTTAATATTTTACTTATACCTTCTTTAACCAAACTTGTTTTACCTGTACCAGGTGGGCCGTGTATCGCAATTGCTGTTCCTATTGCCTTAGGATTTGTTAGTAGCTGACCTAGCATTTGCATTATCTGCATTTTCGCATCATTTAAACCATATACAGCATTGTCTAGTGTTTTTTGTGCGTTTTCCATAAATTCGTGGCATTTTTCAACGCCATCTTCAATGCTGATAGGTAAATTCTCGTTTTTACCAAACGGTATTCGCATAAAAGTGTCAACCCAATTTTTTATTTTATAGAATTCACCACTGCCAGGCTCCATATATCGCAGCGAATTTATTTTTTTCATTGCGGCAGCCTTAAACTGAACTGGTATTTCTGATTCTAATAGGGTCATTCTATAAGGTTTTTCTACTCTTGTTATTTTATTGATTTCTCTTAATTCTTTTATTATTTTTTTTTGTTCTGTGATTTCCAATTTTTCGTAAAATGAAAAATCATTCATCGTATTTTTGTCTTTAACAATTTTTCTAAATATACGTAAATTTTTTGCTTTATGTTTTTTTTCTTTTTTATCTTGCTTTTCTTTCTGTTTTTTCATATCTTTTTCGCAAATAACGATACATTTTTTTATAGTTTTATCTTGTGGTTTTGATTTTAAAAGTTCTTTTAAATTTGATAGTGTGTCTTCGTTTTCTTTATAATTATTTTTATTTTCTTTATTACTATTATTATTTTTACTGTCTTTTTTATTAATTTTATCGGTTTTATTATTCTTATTTTTCTTTTTATCTTTTTTATTTACGTCTTCATCTTCATCTTCATCGCTATCTTCAACTGATGACACAGATTCATCTTCATTTTCGGTTGTATAATCATCATCTTCATATTCAGAATCGTATTCATCTGTTTCCCATTCATCTTCGTCTTCATTTTTACCACCAATTGTAAATATAATATTTAATTTTTTTCCTTTTATATTTTTTTTATCATTTTCTTCTTCTTCCTCTTCATAATCTTCCTCTTCATAATCTTCGTCTTCCTCATCATAATCTTCGTCTTCCTCTTCATAATCTTCATCTTCGTCTTCCTCCTCATAATCTTCATCTTCATCTTCATCTTCTTTTTCTTTTTTATTATTTTCTTTTTTATTATTTCCTTTTTTATTTTCTTTATTTTTTCGTTTAACTATTTTTTCTTCATATTCATCTTCGTCTTCTGAAGATTCTACATATTTTTTTTTATCTTTTACATATTTTTGTAACTTTTTAATTTTTTCTTGTGCTTTAATTTTTTTGTCAATGTATTTAGAAGGAAACAATTTAGAGAGAAATTTATCATAATCACGAAGAGCTTTTTCGTCAGTTTCTGAATCACTACTAATATCATTATCATCACTATCTGTATCCGCATTTCGTTTTTTCTTTTTATTTATTTCATTTAGTTTTTTTGTTGAATACTGACTTTGTTCTTTTTTAGAATTCTTTTTATTTTCTGATGACATTTATTTAATATAAAATATATGTTTTTATCTTTAAATTTATATATTTTTTTATTAATATTATATATAATAATGTCTTTAGCACCACTTCAAACTGAAATGCGAAATCAACAAACTATGTGTCAAATATTATGTGATTTGTTAAATCTTGAAAATACGAAAAAATTAGAAAGTACTATAAAAAAAATCTCTAATAAACCTAATAAAGATGAACAAACTTTAACAGATATTAAAAATTTTAATAACATTGTGAGTGGTCAAGTTAAATTGTTCGATTATACTACTTATGAAAAATACGGCAACCCACAAACGGAAGATGGAGGCTATAAAAATTATATACTAAGTGTCATACAGTCATATATGTTTATTAATAATATACAACCATTGCCCCCAGAAACTATGATGCTAATGGTATATTATGTTTATAATTACTTATTATTTAAAATAGATGTAACAAAAGGACAAAATCAAGAAAACATTCAACTTATAATAGACAATATTCTTGCGTGTAAAAATAATACATCTTTAACGGTTGAACCTCCAGTGTCAAAACTATTAGGTGATTTTTTAGAAAAATCAGCAAATATAGGACCTTTAGGACAAAAAGTTCTGCCAATATATTTTATTGGTGAAGAAAGTTTTGGCGATGACTTTGGAATTTTTTATTTGAAAGACACAAGCGGTAAAATTACTAAAATTACTTTTAAACAAGAGCAAAAAAAAGCATTGGCACAATTAATAACACAGCATGACAAAGTTAATATTAGCTTGTTTTTGGCAATTTTATTTGGTTACGAAATGTACCCTGATACTGAAATGCCAATTGAAACGCCAATGGAAACTGAAACAAAAATTGATGATGATAAAGATTTAGAAGCATCATTGGATAGTGAGGATTTTGAAATTGAGACACCATTTGAAAAGGATCTGAAAAATTTAATTAATGAGTTTAAAGATGCTAATACAGACGCAATCGCTTATGACGCATCAAAACAAACTGATCCGGCAGTAAAAGAGTATCGTGATTTAATATTTTTATTGACAGATCGTTTTGAGCCAATGATAGATGAGCGCTCAAATAAAGTTATAGGTGCGTCATATAGTTTTGACATAAAACCACCAGTTAGCGTGCCTTTTCCTATACTTAAGGAGATAAAAACATCAGTCCAAAAATTTGAAGAAAATTATCAAATATTAGATAACGTTAATGAGATACCACTATATTTTATATGTCAAGTAGGCGAAGCAGCACACCATATTGTAACTATATTATATATAGACGGAAAAGTATATTCTTTTGGCTATGGGTATTCTGGTCCATCAGATAGACAACAAAAAGAAGAAAAAATAGCTGATAGTCTTAAGTGGTATCAAGAATTTCATACAGGCAATGGTTCAATATATACCGCAGACCATTTGTTGAATATTGGAGTAGGATATAAATACCCTCTTATAGATTTTGGCATTTTAACGTCTGAACATGTTTCTAAAATAGAAAAATTTTTAAACAAAACAGATACTTTAAGTATAACTTTTGAGTTAGATTTTAAATCGGAAACAGAGTTTAATTATTTTAGCACTCGTGCTACTGAAAATTTGATTTCATCAAGAAATTGTTTTATCAACAAAGATACACATGAGGTTGATCTTGAATTGCTAGATCATGTATTAAAATGTGCAGATGTCGAACACACCACTGCGCTAACGGGTGATAATTTTCCTACTTATTTTGAAATATGTCAACAAGTAAGTGACATTTCTGAAAAAACAAAAAATTATAACTGTACGTCATTTGTAGGGGCAATTTTTGAACACATAGAATGCCGTATAATTTTTTTTGATATAGTGCATCCAAAATTTTGTCACAATACATATATACCTAGTGAACGTGATATGTTAAAGTGGTTCAATCTTTTTACTAGTTCTTATAACTATCATGATGGAAAGGAAGCTTATCCAAAAGTTTTAAAGTTATTAATGGATAAACAAAATATAGATAAAAACGGGTTAAAAATTGACCCTTATTCTCTTGAAGCTTTTTCAGGAATTTCAGGACCTGTGCGAAAGGAAAGCGTGTTGGGAAAAAGACCAAATGATAATTTCCCAAACTACGGAAACGTAAAAAAAAGAGGAGGAAAAACAAAAAACAGAAAAACAAAAAACAGAAAAACAAGAAAAATAAAGAGACGCGTAACCAGAAACAAAAAACAAAATAAGCATTCCAAAAATAAAACAAAGAAAAATCGCAAGTAAATAATTATTGTTTTTACTCATTTTTGAATATAAAATTAGAATTTTATATTTAAAAAAAATTGATATTAATAAAAACAATATAAACGTATATTAATATAGTATAAGAATGTCTAAGTCCTCAACTTCTATTAATATGTCTAAATATCCTTCTAAAGTAATTGGTATTCAATTTAGTATTTTATCGCCTGATGAAATAAGAAAAGGCTCTGTTGCTGAAATTACTAGCAGAGATACATATATTAATAATAAACCAGTTATAGGCGGCTTATTTGATCCACGAATGGGAGTTTTAGAGCCTGGATTAATTTGTCCCACCGACGGTTTAGACTATATGCAAACACCTGGCTATTGCGGTCATATTGAACTAGCTCGACCAGTAATTTATATACAATATTTAAGCACAATTCTAAAATGTTTACGATGTGTTTGTTTTAAATGTAGTAAGTTACTGATAAGCAAAGACAAATATAGACAGGCATTAAAATTACAGGGTGACGCTAGATGGAAATACGCGTTTTCATTAGCCAGTAAAATTCGTCGTTGTGGTGAAGATACAGAAGACGGCTGTGGAACTTTGCAGCCTAATAAAATTTACAAGGAAGGACTAGCGACTATATTTGCTGAATGGAAAAATGATGGCGCTGAAGCAGAGCCAATTGTTATAAAAGTTACTCCAGAAATGATTTTGAAAATATTTAAAAGAATATCAGACGAAGATGTCACATTTATGGGATTCAGTCCAGTTTATTCAAGACCCGATTGGATGATTTGTCAGGTAATGTCTGTTCCGCCGCCTGCGGTTCGTCCATCTGTAAAACACGACGCACAGCAGCGTTCTGAGGACGATTTAAGTCATATTTTAGTAAATATAATAAAAACAAATAAAACATTACAAGAGAAAATTCAAAATAATGCGCCGTCAAATGTAATCGATGACTGGACTACAGTTTTACAATATTATGTTGCTACGCAAGTTGATAACAAAATACCTGGTGTTGCTTCTGTGGCTCAAAGATCGGGCAGACCATTAAAATCAATTAAAGACCGTTTGAACGGAAAAGGTGGGCGTATGAGAGGAAACCTTATGGCAAAACGTGTTGATTTTAGTGCTCGTTCTGTAATTACTGCTGATCCTAATATTTCTATACGTGAATTAGGTATTCCTATGAAAGTGGCGAAAAATATTACAAAACCAGTAACAGTTAATGCGATTAACCGTAATTTCTTGACTAAGTTGGTAAGGAATGGGCCTGAAGTTTGGCCTGGCGCTAAAATGTTGGAAAAACAGAATGGTGAAGTAATTACGTTGCGTTATTTCACAGACAGAAACTCTATTGTTCTAGAAGAAGGTGATAAAGTTCATCGTCATATGATGGACGGTGACGCAATACTGTTTAACAGACAGCCTACTTTACATAGAATGAGTATGATGTGTCATATCGCACGAATTATGAAGCGAGGTGATACATTTAGAATGAACGTGGCCGATAAACTGGTGTTGGCAAAAGGGGGCGTGAAAAGCGTTAAACCCTCTAGTGAATAGATCAATAAATATTTAAGGCAAACAATATAAAAGATAATTATAAAATATAATAAAAAATGACTACTACCAACCCTGAAAATGTCGCGTATAAATTTTGTTCTAAATGTGAAGAAATAAAAACTATAGAAAATTATTATAAAAATAGTTCTTGTTGTCGTGACTGTAATAACAAGAGACGACGTGAAAAATATAAAAATGACGAAGAACATAGAAAAAAACTAATAAAAGCGGCAAATGATACTAAACACAAAAAAGTAATCCAGAGACAACAAATAAAAAAAGAAGAACAAATTAAAATAGGGTTGGAAAATAAACAATGTAAATATTGTGATGAAATTAAACATCAAAATATGTTCCGCTATAATCGTTTAAAATGTAGAGATTGTGAAAGAGACGACCCTACAGAAAAATTTAAACGTTACATAAGGACTAGAATTTATAATTGTTTAAGAAAATCTAACAAGTCATTGCACTCTGTTGAGTATTTAGGTTGTTCTTCTGATGACTATTTTAAATGGATATTTAGTTACAATAATGTGTGTAGTTTAAAAAATCATGGTAAAGAATGGCATATAGACCACGTAATACCAATATCTAAATTTGATTTAAACAAACAGGAAGAACAACTTATCGCTTTTAATTGGAGAAATACAATGCCGATGTCAGCCAAAGAGAATTTATCAAAAAATAATAAAATTATAAAATCACAAATAGAACAACATTATAAAAAATTAATAGAATATCATTTAGAAAACAAACTTGATTTGCCTCAAGTATTTATTGATTTATTTGCGAAACACCTTGATGACGGGAAGTCCCTAAAGTTATCACTACCACTTACATATGGAAACATTTGTGAGGAACTCAGTTAATAGCTGACCCCAAAGGTAATAAAGTGATAAATGAATGCTAAAAAGCATGAAATGGGTAATCCGCAGTGTTACTTCCTAACCTCGTTATGGTAAGAGTATGGAAGGCATTCAGAGACTGAACGGGTGTTGATGAACTATGACAGACTAACCATCTAGAGTTCGTTTAAGATACAGTCCGGCCTTACCAGAAATGGTAAGGAAGACGGTTCGACCAAACCATACAATGCTGATGAAATTTTTGTGATGATAACAGGTCACAAAAACGACTAAACTATGTCAACGTCGGCAACAGGGGGCGTTAAAAGCGTGCTACCCCCTAGTCTCTATATGAGGCGAGATTTCTTGTTGCGGGAAACCCCTTAGAGCCTTTGCTACCACTCACTTTCGGAAACGATTGTGAGGAACTCGGTTAATAGCCGAAATCCAATGGTAATAATGTAAAGGATTGGGCAATCCGCAGTGTTACTTTCTAAGTCCGTTATAGTGAGGATATGAAAGGCACTCAGAGACTGAACGGAAGTCGGTAGATAATGATGGTGTAACTAACCTGAATCTGCTTAAGATACAGTCCGGCCCTTTTGGAAACTTTAGGGAACAACCGTTTGACGGAGATAGACATATGTAGATTACATTTTGTCTCCAACAGGGAGCGTGAAAAGCGTGTTACTCCCTAGTTAAATGATTCTGATTTAAAAAGCACTTAAATATAAAATTTTAATTATACTTATAAAATGGAACTATCAAAACGTTTAGAACTATCAAAAAATATTTTAGACACTCCAACCGAAAGATATTGCGAAATTTATAAAATAACAAACCTTACTACTGGTAAAATATATGTAGGACAAGCAGTTTCTCATATATTAAATCACAAAAAATACAGACCATATGGGCATGAAGGACGTTTTAGATGTCATATATCAGAAGCATTTTCAACAAAAAAAACCAGTCACATTACTTAAATAATGCCATTAGAAAATATGGCGTTGATAATTTTGTGGTTGAATTAATTGAATGCTGTGAATTATGCAATTCTAATGAACGTGAAACACATTATATAAAGTCATTTAATTCGTTATATCCAAATGGATATAATTTAAAAAATGGCGGAAGTGTATTTACTCATAGTGACGAAAGTAAAAAAAGACTGTCCATTGGTGTATTAAATTATTATAAGGATAAAAAACATGAACGGTTTAAAGATGTAAAATATATAGACGAAGATATAGAAAAATATATAAAACCTTTAAAAAGAAATAATGAGCAATATGGTTGGTATGTTTATATTGATAGGGTAAAAGCTGATTTTGGTGGTGTCCACATACCATTAGATAAAAGTAAAACAAGTGCTATAGAATTTATACAAAAATTAAAGAATCATTTAGCTACATGACCAAATTGCGGGAAACTCCTTAGAGCCTTCACTACCACTCATCTATAGAAATATTTGTGAGGAACACGGTTAATTGCCGTAACCTATGGTAATAATGTGAAGGATTGGACAATCCGCAGCCAAGCCTCTAAACTTGTTATGATAAGAGCATGAGGAAGGTTCAACGACTAGACGGTTATGGGTCTTATATGATGGTCTAATCAACCTGATAAGGCTTAAGGTATAGTCTAAGCCTGTGGGAAACCTCAGGAAAATTCATGGAAATGAATTTACATATGCCACAGGATCCAGAAGCAGAAGCAGAATTAAAAAATTTAGCAGCAGTTCCATATCAGATAGTAAGTCCAGCAAATAACAGTTCCATTATAGGTATTTATCAAGACTCAATGCTTGGTTCATATCAGTTCACAAGAGCAGGAATACATTTCACGCCGAGAGAAGCGATGAACTTGCTGATGATGTGTGATACAGTAAATGATAAACAATTATTAAATGATATAAAAAAAGATGGCGGCATTACTAATTTTGATATATTGAGTCAGATTATGCCGCCGCTATCAATGAAATATAAAACAAAAGCATATAAAGATGATAAAGACGATCCTAAGACATCAAACTCGATATTAGAAATCCGCAATGGTAAATATATTCGCGGACAAATGGATAAAAGTGTATTAGGTGCGAGTACAAAAGGTTTGTTACAACGTGTTTGTAATGACTTCGGTAATATGGCGTCGGCAAAATTTGTAGACGATTTACAGAATGTTATTACGGAATATATGAAATCAAGTGCGTTCAGTGTTGGCATTAGTGATTTAATATCAGACCAAAAAACAAATGATGAAATTGTAAGAGTAATTACACAGAAAAAACAAGATGTAAAAAACTTAATAGATAAAACACAAATCGGTATATTTGACAACAATACTGGTAAGACAAATGAAGAAGAATTTGAAACACAGGTAAACAGTATATTAAATCAAGCGACTTCAGAATCTGGTAAAATAGGTCTAAAAAATCTCAGTAAAAATAATCGTTTCGTTACGATGGTAAACGCTGGCTCAAAAGGTTCAGACCTTAATATATCGTTTATGATTTCTTGCTTAGGACAGCAGAATGTAGACGGCAAACGCATTCCTTACGGTTTCGAACACAGAACATTACCACATTATACGAAATACGACGATTCACCAGGAGCAAGAGGATTTGTAGAGAGTTCTTATATTAACGGATTAACGCCACAAGAGCTGTTCTTCCACGCTATGGGCGGTCGCGTTGGTTTAATCGATACAGCAGTAAAAACGTCTACAACAGGTTACGTACAAAGAAGATTAATTAAAGGTCTTGAAGACTTAATGGTGTCTTATGATATGACTGTAAGAACAAATAAAAATAAAATCGTCCAATTTGCTTATGGAGATGATAATATAGATACAGTTAAAGTAGAAAATCAGCAAATCCAGCTTGTAGCAATGAGTACACAAGAGATATTTTCACATTTCTTACTTCCAGAAGAATCAGGTAAGTCAAAAACATTAAATAACATATTCTTGAAAAATACGATGACAAGATATAGAAAACAGACGTCAGACCTAGCAAAGAAAATAGACGGTTATATTCAACTGATGATAAAAAACAGGGATTTATTAATAAAAAATGTATTTAAAAATAAGAGCGATACAATCGTAAATTGCCCTGTTGCGTTCTCTTATGTCATCCATAATATTCAAGGACAATGTAATATAACAGTCTCATCGTTAGTAGATATAACACCTTTGGAAGCGTTTGAAATGATAGAAAAATATTATTCAAATCTTGAGAAAAATATTTACGCTCCTCCTACTGAATTGTTTAAAACATTATATTATTTCTACTTGTCGCCGAAAGATCTACTTATTGTTAAGCGTTTTAATAGGTCATCATTAACATTACTATTAGATACGATTACGATTGATTATAAAAGGTCAATAGTTACACCTGGTGAAATGGTAGGAATGATAGCAGGTCAAAGTATTGGCGAGGTCTCGACACAGATGTCATTGACGTCATCAGAAAAAATTAAAATAATTTTAAAAAATAAAATCACTCAAAATATCAATTGTTTGTCTATTACTATTGGTGAATTTTGTGACGAATTAATTTCACGTTTACCAAATATGACATTCAATACAGGTCACGAAAATAGTGTAGAAACATTACTTGACACTTTAGAAGACGAACTATATATTATAGGTGTTAGCAAAGACGAGAAAACACATTGGAATAAAATTTCACATATTAGCAGACATCCTGTAAACGGACAAATTATGAAAGTTACAACCAGAAGTGGAAGAATAGTTGAAACGACTACAAGTCATTCACATTTAATTCGTGATGAAAATACACAGTCAGTTATTCCTATAGTTGGTGCTAATATGAAGGTTGGAATGAGAATACCAGTAGCTAAACATATAGAAAACTCGTTTATAAAAGATACAGTTGTTATAGGTGCGAAAGAATATAAACTAGACCATTTATTCGGCTGGTTTATTGGTGCATACTTAGCAGAAGGAAGCATAAATTATAACGAAATTTCTATAACAAATATTTCTCATCATTATATCGAAACAACACAAAAAATCGCTCAAATGTTTAACAAAGAGTGTCGTGTATGCGAAAAACAGAGTGAATACGGCAAAACCGTTACAACTAAATTTAACTCGCCAGACTTAGCTAAATTACTAACTAATGATTGTGGCAATGGTAGTTATGTTAAACGCGTTCCTTATTTCGCATTTACAGCGCCAATGGAATTTAAAGCAGGATTATTTCAAGGATATTTTGATGGAGACGGTAATTTTCAGAGCGATAAAAATCATCACGGAATGAGAGCTTGTAGCAGAAGTTTACAATTAGTTAAAGATTTATCGTTAATTTTAAATTATTTCGGAATTTTTGCAAATATAAAAATGGAAAACCATAATAAAAAACCGTTATACCATTTAAATATTGCTTCAAAATATGTTAAGATATACGCTGAAAAAATAGGTTCTGTTTTACATAAAGAAAAATTACAGGACATTGTAAATTATCTAGAAAGAAATGAAGTAAAGCTACTGACAGAATATATAGATAGAATAAATGGCATTGGAAATATTATTGCAAAATGCGGTAAAGAA
>Ga0181349_1000243_pt1 | contig 23092 bp, 30 predicted proteins | sample Su13VDMM110SD_FD_130106 | JGI IMG/M metagenome (GOLD analysis project Ga0181349, IMG submission 130106) | Freshwater viral communities from Lake Michigan, USA - Su13.VD.MM110.S.D | ecosystem: Environmental > Aquatic > Freshwater > Lake | place: USA: Michigan | collected 2013-07-16 | reverse complement strand
GTGCCTGTATAGATTAGTACCTGTACTTGTTGATTTGGTGACGTAGCTGTGTTTGACGAAATCTGTGTAACCAATGTGCCGTAACTGGTCGGGAATATCTTTAACGGATCTAGTAGATCAGCTGCTGTGGCGATACCCGGTGTGGTTACTGCCAGTAAATTTAAAATCTGAGCCAGGTCACTGCCGGTGATTGTAGTAAGGGCAGTGTATATTTTTTTATTAAGCTTGGGAGTTACAGTGCCCAAGCTGTTTGATTCAGTAATGTCACTTTGTGTGACCCCGGCAAACAACAACGCTGTGTATATCGCCGGTATCACACCGCCCACCGCTGCCATTTGTTGGAGCAATGCAGCAGGTTGTCCCAGATTTGCCAAGTTACCAAGATCGATTAAGCTTCCTAGCTTTCGTAAGTCGGCACCAAACTTTTCAAAGTCTGCGTTAACATTGCTGACGCCGCCCGATGTTAGTGCGTTCATGTCAGTAAAGGTTGAACTTATTAAATCACTATTGGTAACTGAATTCAATATCGTGTTGGTGCTGACACGATATCCTTCACTACTGTAATAAATCTGTGTAAAAATTCCCAGATCGTAACCACTGCCATTGATGTTGCCCAAGAGTCGGTTAATCTGTGTGTCTATGACTGTTGTAGATCCATAGATGGTGTTACCGTATGCTGCAGTCATGTTAGCAGTATAGTCGCTAGGGATAGCATCAGTCAGGGCCGGAAAGGTTGTATTCCCTAGTGTTACAATTGAATTAAATGTTGATTGTGATATTACATTTGCAGACACAGCTGGTATTGCATTGGCAATTACCAAAAGAATATCTGCAACTGGTTCAACACTGGTGTATTGATCAAGCCCGGTGATGAGATTGGGATTAGGATCTAACCCCTGGTTCAGAATCAAACCATTGGTTGCTATCAACATTAATGGACTATAGGTACCGTAACTCATAGTTTACGCTATCACGTCGGCTGAGCCTGTGTTTAAAGTAGTGCAACTTGGTATCAACACACTACCAATAATAGCAATCGGTCGGCCATTTACTAGCACAGTTGAATTTCCAGTGCCAATTTTAGAAGTGTGAACTTTTTTCCCGAATTGATGTGCTGCAATACTATCGTCAACTCGGGCGCAGGCTTTTCCGTTAACCAGCACATCTGGACTGCCGGAGTTGACTTTAGGAACTCCGACGTGTGGAACACCGGTACTACCTACTGTTGCAACTCCGGGCATGATCTGGTCCTTGGTTATCCAGTAATAATCGATCTTGAAATTGGTACAATACCGGTTGTGGCCTGGTACCAATTGGTGCGAACATCCTCGCGTGTTTCGGCGATCATTACTATGTTGTTAGTATTTAGCCGTACATCTTGCTCCATTTTTGCACTAAACAGGCCTGGCATCATTTGCAAGCCGTTAGGGCTAAGAGCGCACAAGATAGGGTGAGAAACAATCAAGTGATCGTCGGAGATGGAAACAATCTTAGCGACAATTTCCTCGCCTGTGGTCATCTTGAATGTATAAATTTGGTTTACTGATGGTGTAGTCATGTATTAATTTAGTTCAATCGTTGCCGTAGCTCTGTAAAACCGCCCACGTATTCATTGTCCAAAAAGATTTGTGGTAGCGTGCGTGCTGTCGGTACTGCCTCTAGCAGTTGCTCCCGCGTCCAGTCTTGCATGATGTTGCGTTCTTCATAATCAATGCCGCGGGCGTCTAACAACGCCTTGGCTTGTACACAATAAGTGCATTGGTCCCGGCTCCATACAATAGCTTGCATTTGTTTTTCCTTATTATAAATTGGGTAACTGATCGTAATCTATCGAGTCAGACATAATGCCTATCACGTAGTTGGTACTTTCAGATTCTTGCAGTGCTGTTTGCTTCTTAGATGTATCGCTGTGCTTGTTGAACCAAGGAATCGGGGTCGACCTTGGTGCTGGCTCAAGATACTTGATGCCAATATCCTTCAAGGCGCCGACTGCGGTGTAGTCCACAAAGTCCTTGAGGATGTTTGCGTTGAGCCCAATTACTGGTCCTTTGTTGAACAAGTAGTCAGCCCACTCTTTTTCTTCTCTGATCACATCCAGGTACAACTGGTACACATCATGCTCACATTCGGCTTTGATAGCAGCAAACCTGGGGTCGTCCTTGATCACTTGATTGATCAAATACGCAGTCCAACCCTTGTGCAGCAGCTCGTCCTGTAGGATAAGGCCAATGATATTACCGTTGCCGATGAAGATCTTGTTCTCTACCATGGCCAGACTGGTGGCAAACGACACCATAAATCTGAATGCTTCCAGTGCGTAGCTGGCATGCAGGGCCATCCAAATTGCCCTGACATGTTCAGTTTCGTCAACCGGCTGTCCTAGATCCTTTGCACAGTTTACACGGTGCAAGTCGTTGTAGTACTGACCCACACTGCTGGCCATGTCTATAATGGCCTGAGTGTCGTGAATTGTATTAAACACATCCTTGGGAACATTATAGATGTTACGAATAATGTGACTGTAGCTCTTGCTGTGGATGTTGGTTTCAAAGAATGTCCAGTTGTAGATCAGGGCCTCTAACTCGGGCAAACTGACAACAGGCATGAATACCTGGCTGGGTGCACGACCCTGCAAGCTATCCAGGGCTGTTTGTCTGAGCAAGTTGCTGGTGAAAATGTGCTTTACTGATTCACTAGCGTCTTTGAAGTCGTTGGCATCCTTGCTTAGACTAATCTCTTCGGGTTGCCAAAAGAACCCACGTGCAGTCTCTTCGAACTTGGCAATCTTGGGATACTTGACTTCTTCGAACCTTTGGATAGTCACAGGGCCGGCCGGGTCCAGGAACATCGTCCGATTAAGGTAGTCTGTTTTAGTTTTTAAATCATATTGTTGTCTTGACATTTTACCAGTGCCTGATTGTGTTGGCTATAATAAAGCCACAAGTTATAACATGTATTATAACCCAAAACGTCTTGAAAAACAAGGCTATTCGGGCTTCCTGAAGAGTTAATATAGGCACGCCCGGGCGATCATGATCTGACTCACCCATCAAATGCCCAGTGGCTCGTGCCCAAATCTTTTCAAGACTGTTCATGTTTTATCTTAGTTGCCAGGTGGGTTTTGGATGGGCAGACTTACTGGATACTGAGAGCAAATATCGGGATTTCCCTGTCCTGCTTCTGTTAAGAACGTAGTTGCTGCTGGCACCTGTCCCGTTGGGCACGAACATACTGCGATACCGTCGGCACCTTTAAGGCAATTCCAACTAAAACAGTTGCTAGATTTATTACCAAGATTCAAACTAGCATCGCATTTTTGTAGCGTTGCTTTCATATCTTTTGGCTTTTTGCTAAAGTCACTAGCCTCTTGTGGGTAGAAAAGTTTAGGAGCAAATAAACTCCAAACATGTTTATCATCAGTAGCAGTGCATGACCCTTGCATATTGCCTGCAGCGGTATCAGCAATTGCACGTCCTTTAAGTATTGGGCAACGGCATTCTACCTCTGGATATGTTATACCGGAGGTGCCGGTAATTGTTTTTCCGGTGGGCTTGCAAGTAGATGCTGCACACAATGCATAGTGCCCGTCACATATGGTAATGCCTTTGGTTTGTGCTTGTGCATTAAACGCTAAAATAAATCCTAATATAACTAATAATTTTTTCATTTCAATTTTCCTTTGTTAGATTTCGCCAGCAGCGTCAACTTCGATGTTTGTCACGCCGAAATAAGATTCTGCTTAACATTATGTTAAATCTCTTTGTTTACGTTTATTTTCTTCTCTAATCGTTGCCGCAATTCTCATTTTTGCCTTTGCTTCTTCTGACATTGTTTTACCTTGGCGAGACAAAGACATCTTTGCTTTAGTTTCGTTAGACATTGACTTTCCAACCCATGGACCAACTCTTCCTTTAGATTTTTCAGAAAGTTTCTTTCTTGTTTCTTCAGATATACAAGGTCGATTTTTAACAGCTTCTGACATTTTCTTTTTAGTTTCCTCGGTAAATGTTCTTCCTTTTTGTGCGGCAGACATTCTCGCTTTTGTTTCTTCTGTGCGTTTTTGACCGACTCTTTTTTTGGCGGCTTCTTTTTGTATATCAGGATTACGTCTATTAGGATTATTATCGCCTGACATAGATTCGGAGTACTGCCTACGCAACCAGCCATATGCTTTATTATTTCTTTTACCGTTATTAATCATAGATCCAGTAGTCATATTCATTGCGGCATATAACAACTTTTGATTGCCTGGATAGATTTTACATAATAGTAAGTGAGCAAGATAATGTTCTTCAGGATATAATTTAATCAAGTTTTCTTTATTATCTAATCCACCAATGCAACGGGGCAGGATATGATGTTTTTCAACATACCCTGTTCGTGTAATTTCACGATTTATTAAATTATTATATATTTTTTGATAGTCCATTATAATTTGCAGGCCAAACAATCTTCCTCGTCATCAAAATCAATTTGTTCAAGTGGCATATTTGGAGGCGTTTCTGCATCCATTTTGCTACCTTGTTTATCGAGAAGTGAGTAGTACATTGTCTTCAAACCCCATAAATGTGCTTGCATTAAATTCTTAGCAATTAAAGTAGATGGCACTTTGCGATCCGGGAAATGCTTTGGCGAATAAAATGTATTAGTACTTATGCTTTGATCCACATATGCTGCAAGTACCGCAGCAGTTTTCAAGTATCCATCGCAGTCAGTTTGATCCCACATCAGTTGGTATTTGTTTTTTAATTTATGGTACTCCGGAACCACTTGTGTAAACGATCCCGCTTTGCTTTCTTTGACACTGATCAAGCTCATGGGCATTTCAATGCCATTGGTGCTGTTGATAACCACACTGCTGGATTCTACCGGAGCAATGGCCATAAGGGTGGCATTGCGTACACCGTACTGCTTCATGTTGCTGCGCAGTGTCTCCCAGTCAAGCTCGGGTGCAAAGTTTGCCAACTCATTAACTCCTGCGGCACGTAGTTCCCAGGGGAAGGTGCCTTGTCCGTATCGTGTTTTATCGCTGTGCAGGCAAGAACCACGTTCCCGAGCTAACTCAACAGTGGCTTCGGTCAAGTAGTATGCCAAATGCTCCATCCAGGATTTGACTTCTTGGAGTGCGTCTTTCTCACCATACTTGTAGCCGCGTTTGGCGTGCCAGTAGGCCAGGTTAGTAACACCAATGCCCAGGGGTTGAATCTCATCATTGCTTAATTTACTCTGAATGCTCAAGAAATCTTGATAATCCAGTATATTACAGAGGCTACGCTGTAAGATGCGGCAAGCCCGGCGCATGTCTTCAGGATTACGGAACGCGCCCCAGTTAATACTTCCGAGTGTGCAAAGAGCAATACGGCCAGCATCATCGTCGAGGCGCTTGAAAGATTTAGTAGGTAATAGAATTTCACAACATAAGTTACTCTGGTATATGGTATGATACTCAGGATCAAATGGACCTTGATTCATGACATTGTCAATGAATACAAGATAGATACGTCCAGTATCAGTGCGCTCTTTGAGAATACCACCCTTGAATACATCTTCTGCATTCATGGTCTTTTTACGCAGGCCCGCTTGTTTCTCGTACTTTACATACAGGTCTTCAAACCGTTGGGTGTTGGTGTAAAATGCCTCATATAGATCGGGTACTTCGTTTGGGTCAAAGAAGGTGATAGACTCTTTGTTTTTAAATCTGCGCCAAAAGAAAGCGGACAGCACGACCCCATAATCCATATGTCGCACCCGGGTCTCGTCGGTACCTTGATTGTTTTTAAGTACGATAAGATCATCAAACTGATGATGCCAAATAGGATAGAATACAGTAGCACTAGCATTGCGGATACCTCCTTGACTGCAACTACGCAGGTCGCCAAACCACTTCTTCAGGAACGGGATCATTCCTGTGTGCATGATTTCACCACCGCGAATGGGACTACCAAGTGGACGCAGACGGCCAATCTCCAAACCAATGCCAGCACGTTTGCTAGCATACTTGGCCATCATTTCACCACTAGCAAAAATACTGTCAAGATCATCATCACTACGAATGAGCACACAACTAGAGAACTGCTTTGTAGGGGTCCCAAGCCCAGCAAGAACAGGAGTAGCCAGAGTGAATAAACCATCACTGGCAGCTTGGTAGTACTCCTTGATGTAGCGCATTCTCGCGCTGTTCGGTTCTTCTTTGTGAAATACAGTAGCGGCCGCGACCATGTATCGAACTTGTGGAGTTTCATATGTTTCCTTGGTAGCACGGTTCTTAACTAGATACTTTTCAATCAGTTGTTCAACCGCAGCATAACCATATAGCTCATCCTTTTCGTGGTCGATGATTGCTTCCATCTTGTTCCAGTCTTCGCGGGTATACCACTCCAACAGTTCCGGAGTGTATAATCCAGTTTCTACATTTCGTTTCACAATCTCGTACAGGTGAGGAGGCTCGTAGGAGCCATACACATCTTTCCGTAACATTGATAAACGTTGCTTACCTGCTACGTACTGGTAGTTGGTGTGCCCGACATCGGGATTGCTTTCCATATCGATTAGATCAACGATGGCACGCAAGGTCAAGTTGTCGATGTTGCGGGTAGTGATACCGTCATAAAAGTGTACCTGCGCTTTGATCTCGATCATGCTTTGACTCACGTCAGATATACCTTGGCAGATTTTTGCAATCTGATTCTGCCATTTTTCCAAGGACAGGTCTTCGCGATTACCATCGCGTTTTAAAACGGTAATTGATTTCATTGTTATCCGACTTTGATTTTTGCTACTGCTTGAGTAAAATTGTTTTGTCCTACCAGCACAGGTAGGCTGGTATTTACGATCTGTTTTGGATCCCAATTCAGTATATATTTCCCGTTGCTGATCAGGACTAAATTGTCATTGTCGGAGTCGGTCAATTCGGCATCCTGGATATCTGGGCGGTTTAGCATTGTTATAGTATACAGGATACCAAGCCCGCGAGCAAGTGGACAGAACATGTTATCGCTTAATAATTGCCAGGGATCTGGCCAATTTTGCCGATCGTCCCAGTGAAGATGGTAGGGCCGCCAGGGCGCGTTGAACCACCAAGTATTAACAAGATCTAGTGCAGATTCAAGATCGACCGTAGAAGCATGTTGCCTTAACTCGTACCAAGATTGTAGGCGTTGGTCAACAGTATTTGGCCACATCAAGCAAGGTGGGTAATAGAGTAGGTCAGTTCGGCGTCGATTCCAGTACTCCCCGTTAAATATAGCAAGCTTACAGTATTAGTTGATAGTGTAGCACCTAATGTAACATAAGTGGTGGCATCTTCAGTAAAGTCGTCGCTATACGATACTGTGGCACCGGCAGAAATAAATATAACCCCGTGCCTTGCTGAGGTATCGTGCGTTATAGTATAATCGACACTAACAGCTCGAGTCTGCGTTTTATTAAATGTAAAAACGACTCCAGATGTAACATCCGGCAACAACATATAACGCCCGTTTTCTCTAGCAAATCGACCCAGCTGCTGTTGCGTACCTCCAGTCACTGTACCGGTGCTGGTGACAAAAATTCTAGGATAGTAAGTTGTGGCGGCTGCGTCTGACCGTTCAAACATATCATTGATTGATACGTTGTTATCGGATCCAAATCTGATACAAGGACCGGTAGGGTTACTACCACCAAAGCTGTTACCGACATTGTAAAATACATTATATGCACTAGCGTTTAAGCTTACGTCGTCGTACACAATGCCCTCGGCATAGATGTTGTCAAACATGTTCTGCACAGTGCGAAATCCAGTGGGACCGCCATTAAGGGGTGTTCCGGCACCTAGCACAACACCTTGATACAGGGTATCAAACTTGCCATTGCTTATAGTCACAGATTGTACTTGTTCATCTGTATTGAGTCCATATGTCAAGTTCGAAAATCTGCACTTGTTGAACGTGATATAGTTACAAATATTACTGACACTGTTGGTGTTGGTGAATCGAATGCCAGCAATATTATCTGTGTTTAGATTAGCAGTTATGTCTGCTGCTGCCAATGCTCCGATAAAATCAACACTGTCGAACCAACACTCTGTTGCTTGCTCGACTAAGAATAAGTCGGTTACTTTGTTGCTTTGTAATGCCATCGACGAGATCGTAATATTTCTAGGAGCAATGGCACCGTTGTTGCCAATATTAACACCAGTTTGTTGTTTACTATCGCCGTACTGTGCCACGTAAACAGCAGTTATTGTGCTGTTATCTTCGTTGTCCCCCAGTACAATAATAGTCGATTGAGCACCTTCTCCAACTAAACTAGCATAGGTAGGGATGACCAATGTTTCGGTAATTAGATATGTGCCAGCAGGAAAGAACAAGGTGCGTCGCACTTGTGTGTTGGTGGCCCGACAGTACAAGTCGGCCAATGCCTGGTTAATAGCAGAGTAGTCATCGGTTGTGCCGTCACCCACAGCACCATAGTCCCGTACGTTCACGTAATCGTCAAGGCGCTGTTGAATGGTTCGCACTACAGGATCTGATGGTGTCAGGCCTGTTTGTGCTGTATAACCAACTGCACTGTCCTGATAGGTGTACGGGCTTAGAACAGCAATATCTGAAAATTGTGTAACAATTTCAGTATTACCAATTGCCGGTGCACCTTCTTCTAAGGTGCCATTGCCAATGAACAGTCTACGACTGTCCAGGCACCATCCCAGTTCGGCACCGGCTAACTGGGGGAGATTTTCCGTAAGACCTTTACGGTTGGTTATTCTGGATACTTGGACTATGGCCACGACTGGATTCCTTGTGTGATCCAGTATTTAGTTGGTTGCTGCGTAGTACATGTCTACTCTGCGAAGCCATTGATCATGCCAGTGATCAAATTCATCCCCGCCGATGTGGAATTCTTGATACTGAGGTTTGGTATAGCTGCTGTCTTCCAGCAAGGTGGGTTGGGCACACATCAAAATAACACCATCGCGTATGTTAGTGCCGTGCATGCTATTGTGTGCTGCGGCGTAGGCTGCAAGTTGTATGAAATAGTCCCCAATCCACTCACGCTTTTTGGGCCGGTTGGTTTGTTTAAAGTCCATGATTGCAGGCTGGCCTTTCCACACTCCCGCACAGTCCGTAGTACCTGCGTATAACCCGCTGTAATACACCGGTACCTCTACACCCCAATATTCATCCACATGGCACAGGCCCTCCAAAATAACCTGCGCTGCCATGAACCAACTTGGTTGCGCAAAAGGATTGGCCGGCAACGGTTTCATGTCATTCTGTAACACATAATGCTCAAGGTAGGAGTGCATTCGGGTACCACGGCCGGCTGCCTCTGTGGTGATCTCCTGTGCTCGTTGTTCGCCTACCCGCTTTCGCCAATTAGCCAGTGCATCGCGAGATTCTTGCGGCTTGGTTTTGTCCAGGATTGTGGTAACGCTGGGAACCTTGGTGCCATCCGGCAAACAGTAATGCCGCTTGCCATTGATGGTGGTCCGGTCAATAGGGGCGTAATTATATCGTTGTGGAATCATTTTGTGTAACTTGGTGTACTTCGACACCGGATTTTTTAAGAAACTCTACCCCGAGATCATCTCGATAATGTTTACCAAAATAAACACGACAAATCCCAGACTGTAGAATAAGTTTAGCACACTGAAGGCAAGGACTATGGGTAATGAATAACTCTCCCCCCAGTCCGGACTCTGTAGATCGAGCCAGTTTCGAAATCGCGTTAGACTCTGCATGCAACGCCTCTGGTTTAGTTTTTAATGTAACACCATGTGCATCAGGATAACGAATTTCGTCTTCACAGTTGTTGTCCCATCCAGCGGGCATGCCGTTGTAGCCAATACTGATGATACGGTCATCTTTGACCACAATAGCTCCCACCTGTAGTCGCCTGGCATGGCTGAGTTTAGAGACCCGCAGCGCAATGTCACTGTACAACTGTACAAATTTATTCTTCATTGATTTCTAGCCAGGTATGGTCGCCCATGTATTTTACTTTGATTTGATACACTAGGTCAACCGGAGTACCGCTGCTCCAGTCGTTTGGACCATGATGGGTCAGTATCATTCTTTCTTTTCTGCTGTCCCAGGCTAACCAGTAACAATTGCCCATTACAATCTGAAACTGATACTCGGCTGCATGCACAGCATCTGTAACCTCTAAGCGGCGTCTGATTTGCTGTGCTTGTTTTTCTAATACTGCTACTAGTTCTACAATACGATCATACTCTTGCTGGGCATACATCCTGGCATGATTGATCATTATGTCTTTTTGTTGTGTAACCGGGACTAGATCAAATTTGTGGCCGCCTGCTTCAGTGGGATAAGGTGTAACATTTCTATTAAAAAATGGCACCAATATGCCATCTACTGTTACATCAAAACTGTACCTGCCCTTGGCAACGTTGGATTTTTCTTCGTCCATTGTACTACTAATCTTCAATAGGCTTACGGCCGACAGATACTTTGCGAAAAGAGTCAACCTCAATTGAGGAATACACATGCTGAACATGATCGTCACCGTAACGGGTGTTGGTTAATTTTAATTCACAAGTAACACCCAGTAACGCCAGGTGCCGTATAGTCTCGTTAAGGTCTACGAGTTGCTGTTTGATCATCTGTCCTAGCTCACGTTCAGTCATACTCTAAAGCTTTCGCCGCAGCCGCAGCGATCCTTTTCGTTTGGATTACGAAACTCAAATCCCTCATTGAGACCGTTGCGCACATAGTCTACTGTCATACCGCGCAGGTAGGGTCTGTATTTGGGATCAGTAAACACCCGTACCCCGTTAGAGTCATGGAGTTCCATGCAGTGAATATTTTCATTGTCCACATATTCTAACACATAAGCAAGTCCAGAGCAACCTGTTGTTTTAACCCCAACCAAGATGCCTTCTCCTCGCCCTCGACGAGCTATGGCCGATTTGATTTTTCCAGCTGCAATATCAGTTACTGTTATCATGTCGTTTACGGTAATCTGCTACTGCTGCTTTGATGGCATCCTCGGCCAAAATGCTACAATGTATTTTGACCGGAGGGAGGGCGAGCTCTTCTGCAATCTGTGTATTCTTAATGCTACCTGCCTCGGCAAGCGTTTTACCCTTGATCCATTCTGTAACAAGAGAACTGCTTGCAATCGCCGACCCGCAGCCATACGTTTTAAATCTCGCATCTTCGATTAGTCCTGTTACTGAGTTGACTTTGATTTGTAATTTCATTACATCGCCACAAGCCGGGGCTCCAACCATGCCGGTGCCAATATCCTCGTCGTCCTTGGCAAAGCTACCCACGTTACGTGGGTTTTCGTAGTGATCAATTACGGCAGCTGAATAAGACATATAATTCCTCTAATTTAATGGAACACTTTGTTCCTTTACTGATATTTACATTATACGGAATAAATTCCAAATTGTAAACACTTCCAATGACTTTAGGAGGAACTTTATTTTTAAATCCCTCTGTTATACTATACTTATGGTCTAGGTGGTAGCCAATTCTACTTCTTTTTTCATGATGACTTAACTGTGTGTATTGTTACTTGTTAACAACCAACTTCCAATCCTTCTTTCGATTGGAAAATGTTATGGGATCGTATGTAAACTGCTGGGGACAAAATTTGCACTGGGGGATTACATTGTCAATTGTTCGAAAAAATTCTTCGCCTCGCTGATCAAAATCCTCAACACTCAATGCATCATAGTTATTTAACAAAATTCGATCTTCATCACTGATATCAAAATTGTGTTGTCGATCAAATTCGGGCATTAATGCAACAGGACCGCACTTGTAAATTTTTCCACGAATCCAGTGATAATTTTTGAATTTAGCAAATGCGCAGACAGCATGTGCTGCATCTGGATCACTATTGTATAATCCAAATCTTCCATTGGGCTGCTCAATAATATTACTTTGTACAAAATGATCATTCATCCATATATTGACTTTTGTATTGTAGCTGTCACAAAATTGATATCTAGACCCAGTAGGATGATTGGGATCAGCTGTTTCAGTTATATAGCCCCGAAGAAAGCGTCTGATCCTTCGAGTCAATTCTTCAAGATCATCCGGACTATGTGCGCTGACTCCGATCCACCCATTATTACCTCTATCAAGTGCTTCATATAATCCCGGCACTTGATCAATACGGGTGCCATTGCTTTGTATCTGTACTGCGCCCAATCTGGGCCATAACTTGCGGAGTCCTGTAACCCATTGGGTAATGGTTGCATTAAGTAGTGGCTCTCCGCCTAGAATTACCGGATGATTGATTTCGATCTTCTCTGCCCATTTGGCTAGATTTTCACTATAGTCATTCCAGTTCTGTGCACCTCTGAAGTTGTAATTATTGTACCGATTACATCCGCCGCAGGTCAGGTTGCATACGTTGGTGATGTAAAATTCAAGCTTGCCGAGTAAAAGTCGTGTCATAGGTTAAAGAAGTCCTAGTAAGGAGTTTACTAGAACTTGAGATAAAAAACAAGTAGGTTTGGTTACATGCTGCGGGATGCAGCGCGTTTGGCCAGTCGATCGACGGTGTCCTGTGCTTTGTCCACAGTCATTTCTGGCTTTTTGGTATCGCCACCTTTGAATACCACATTGCCAGTGTCGTCTTCGACTGCGGCAATCATATTGCTCAAAGGAGGTTGTTGGGATAGTTCCTGCAAACGTTGTTGAGTTAAACTAATGCCTTGATTTGCAGCCAATTGCAAAAAGCTCTTGACTGAAATTGTTTTTTTAGCATCAGTATCGTCGGCACGACCCAACAAAAACTGGCTTAGTGCTGCCAACTTTGCTGTGTCGGGATCAAACTCACCAAGTTCAAATAAGAACATTATCGACGCTCACGGCCCAGTTTGACTGCTGGCAGTTCGTCTTCGTCATCGTCTGGCATGAGCGGTAGTTCGGGCTCACCGCCCATACCATCAGCTCCGTCTAGCGCATCTGGGGAAGGCAAGCCGCCCGGTGCTGCACCTGCATCCATGCCTGGAATTTGCGAAGCTTGTCCAGTCAAGATACCCTGGGACTGTTCCAGCTGTGTCTTGCCTTCTTGCAGCGATTGCAGCAGCTGGGTCAGCGCAGCAGAAGTACTGGTTTGCAGCTGAGCAGCTTGATCCTGGTTGCCTTCGTTCTTGAGAGTTTGCACAATAGCCGGCAAGTCCTTGAATTGCATTTCAGAAACATCTTCGGTCATTTTCTGAATACGGTCAACCATGTCTTGCATGGCCAGGATTGTTTGGCTCTTTTGCAGTTCGTTTTCTTCGCGCAGGCGGCGGCGTAAACGGGCTTCTGTCTTCATAAGAGCAGCACCTGCCACTTGCTTTTGTTCGTCAGGATTGAGATTTTGTCCCTTGGCAGCCTTGCCTAGTGCAAGCTTTAGTTTGGGATCCTTGGTTGCTGCTATTGCCTGAGCTGATTGTGCCTTCTTGGCAGCATCAGCTTGCTGAGGGGTTTGTGGTGTTCCGGGGGCAGCGCCCGGAACTGCGGTTGAGCCAGGAATGATAGCTTCGCCTAATGCTTTAGATTTAGCACTTTTCAATTCAGCCTGCGTAGCGCCGGCACGACGAGCAGCTTCGGCATGCTTGGCACTGCCAGACTTGGCATACTTTGCCAACAGCTCTTTTCTTGATCCGCCTTGGCTTTTTGGATTGTAGTCAGTAACGTCAGCCGCTTCTTTGACTTTTTCCTTCTGGCCAGAAATCTCTTTCTTGGCCTCGGCCTTGGTCTTCTTGTACTTGGCCAGGAAGTCAGCTGCTGACATTTTGCTATCTGCAATATCAGCCGCAAGTTCTTTAACTTTGCCTTCTGTAATGACGCTGGTCAGTGCTTGACCCATCATGACCAAACGCATGTAGTCAGGATTACGTTCGCTGTAATGGCGGCTGGGACTGTTTTTGTGTTCGCGCACCAAGGCCTGAACTTTATCAAGCATACGACGTGCTTTTGCACGGTTGATGCCGGAGAAATCAACGCGGTCCCCTAGTATACTTTCGAATACCTTAGCGACTTGTTCGGTGGGACGGCTGCTGCCCAGTTCGTGAAGTTTCATTGTTAAATCCTCTTAATTGCCAATATTTAGCCAAATTAATACATTTGGCTAATTGAAGGTCTAATCGTTTTAAACGATATTTTCTTTCATTTATCTTGTCTTCGGCTATGGCACGCAGCTCTCGTTTTGTGCCTTTACCCAGCGATGCTGACCGCACTGCAAGATCTGCCTGCAGCAGCATCTTCTTAGCATCCAGGCGTTCAATCTCGTCCCGCAATCTGCGTTGGCTGTACTTGTCAGATACACACCAGCTCAGCGCAGTCTTAACACTGGAGAATACAGCCTGTGCACTTTCATTTTTAAATACTTTAATAGCCCCTTCTTCGGGAGTCATAAAATACTGCTTAAAAACTCGATATCCATCAGACTCGGGAAAAATTAAATTCTTTTCCAGTTCCGATAAGTCGGGCTCAACAATACGTTTCAATCTTTCAAGTACTTGTGGTTTCATTTAATAACGTAAGTAGCCAACAAATATCCAATGATTGAGACCTTTACAGCCATGATCCCCAGTCCCCAACTGATAAGTTGAGTATTGCGCTTTTCTGACATGTGTTGCATCATTGTTTTAACATCGCCGATTGCAGTGGCCAACTTGACTAATTGGTCGTCTACTGCATCTAATTTTTCTTCTATGAATTTATAACGCACAGCGCATAATTCAACATGTGCTTCGAGATTTTTCTTTTCGATATCCTTGGAGTCCATTACGCTGTCCTTGTTATAGTGACAATATTTAGCTTAAATAACTTCAAACATAATGTTGACGCCGGGCAGCAAGCGGTCGGCTAACTGGTGTGTTTCATCAAGTCCGACCAACATGGGCACATCTCTGGAGTCTGATTCAAAAACACCCACTGGGTTTCCGTCAAGCTCAATTGATGCAGGGTTGTTCACAACAAAGTCAAACTGCCACGCACGTTGCCCGTCTTGTTCAATGCATTTCGAAGGAACAATCTCCTCTGGCAGGGTGCGCAACGATATAACCTGATTTACAGTTTCCCAATTGCGTTGTTGATTTCTAGCACGGTGCCAGCCGGCCACATCTTCAATCAGCCGGCCGGTTGCATCAGTGAACGGGATTCTGTTTTTGTGGAAGTTGTGTTTAACTTCAGTCCGGGTGATGTCAAAAAAGGCTCGGCAACGTATACGCATACCGGGGTATTTAAGGCCAAGAAAAAACCCCGGATAATAACCGGGGTCTGTGATAACACAAAAAACTATTAAGCTAGCTTGAAGCCAGGGTTAGTAACGTCTGTGCCAGAAACGTTAACACCTGTCACTGTACCATTGCTGGCTGTGATCTGAACGTTGCCCAGGGCACGGATAGCAACTTGCAAATCAGCAGCAGTCCAGGCAGCGTTCGGATACACAGCAATGCTGAGTTGACCCGAACTGTCAGCTTCAACCTGATACATAGCAATCGTGGCCTTCAACTGAATGCACTGATTGATTTGGTTAACAACACCTGGTGTAAACACACCGGATGTGACATTACCTAACTCGTTAGTCAGGTCGATAGCGGCTTGTGATCCATCTTCAACAATAATCTTGAAAAAGTCAAGCTTGGGGCCTGCCATCTGCACCAATGCATCAGAACTAATATCACCTGTTTGGGCGCCATTGTTAATATCTAACGCGAATACCGGTTGTGAGTCACCACTTGCTGGGGGGAAAAATGCCATTTTAAATCTCCTAATTTATGGGAATCGAATCCCTAACTTTATTTATACAAGATGATAAAAAATGGCGATCACGCAGTCGGATTATTCTGTTCACGATTCTTCGCAGCAAACGCATCTGGGGTAAAGCGACCCACTGCCTTGGCATAGCCGGAAGGGGTAGCCATGACCCATCCCTCTTGTCCGGGATGTTGTGCATCTAACTGTGCACGGATATTCTCTTTGATGTTGTGCAGCAGCAAGAATGCTTGGAAAGCGGCGGCCATGCCCGACAAGTTGCCTGGCTTGCTCTTGAGGTAAGTCACAATGTTATCGAACTTCTGCGGAGATACTTTGCTTTGCAGCCACTTACCAAAGTCGGCCACTAGTGTCCGGGCATCAGGCAAGGCTTGGCCCACCTTGGTGTTAACAAAGTCCACGCATAACCGAGCAAGGTCAGTGATCTTGTTTGCTCTTAAATCATTGGGATTGAACAAGGCTGTGATGTTTGCCCCTTGTGTTTTGATAATTTGCTGTAGTGCTGCTGCTGATTGTGCATCTGGGGTAATTTGTTGGGGAACGCTTGTGCTGGGGTCAACTAGCAGCAATCCCTGCACAGGTTTGAATTTAATATCCCCTAGTGGCTGGCGGGGTGCACCCACATCATCGTACCGTGTGTGCATGGCAACGCCTGTTTGACTTTGCTTGATCTTTTGTCCCAGCGCACTGTTTGCCGGAATGCGGTATGTTACAGTGTTGGGTGTGAATACATAGTTGCCGGCTTCTTCTTTCCAGGGGTTTTGTGGATAGTACAGCAAGTCTCCCTTGACATAGCCACGAAAATTGTCCGGGAGGGCAGCTTCGAGCGCAGGAAACAGCCCAGCATAGATGCTGATCAGCTCTGTGCGGTCTCCCTTGCGCATGCCTTGTATCTGCGCCATCATTTTAGGACTTGTGGCTAACCCATCGTATCCCTTTGCTTCGAACCCGGATCCGTCTGTGAGCACAAACTCGCCTGTGGCCGGCTTGCGGCCAAATATAACAGCTGGCTTACCGTCCCATTTGACTGTGGTAGTTTTGCCAGGTGCTGCTGCTGCTGCGTTAACAATGTCCAAGGCGCGTTGAATACCCGGTGTTCCAAAACGAAACACATAATCTTCCAAGTGTTCGATGCCTTTGGCCTTGCCGCCGATGCCGGCTTCCTCGGCTTCATTAAGCGAGGATTCAATCAAGGGCTGCATGCCCTGTACCATGATCCGGTCACGCAGTCGTGCCATCCAGTCTACATCTGTGTAGTTGACATTCTCGTCTAACGGAGTGCCAGACTTGATCATGAACTCACGGAAGTCCGATAATTTGGCATTCTTCTTGGGGTCATTCTTGAGTGCAGCAACAATACGTTCTACACTGTACATGTCTTCTGTATTGGCTTGCGGAGTCAGCAGGAGTTTGGCAACAGTGTCGGAATTGTCTCCCCCGGGAACCAATTGGTTAGTGGTTCGATCTACTAGACCAATGTTGGAGTTGATTCTGTATCCCATGGCCTTGGCCACAGAACTCAACAAGATGTTACGACTCATGCCCTTGTACGCAGACGCCGGATCACTGCTCAAGAAGAACACTGTCCATGATGGGTTCGCAGTAAACATAAAGTCTGTTTGTACAAATCCATGACTGGGGTCGCCATCAATGGCTGTGAAAAAATGCACCGAGATGCCAGTCTTCTTGATGTACTGTTTAGGATCTACACGCTGTGATACGCACCAGGCGTGCAGCTTGGCAGCAAGCTGTTCTTTGCTAATGTCAGCATCGTGCACCAACAGGTCCAGGTCACCCGATGTGGCCTTGCGCCCAGTACTGCCCAGCCACTTGGCCGGCTTGCCGTCTGCGGCTTTGTCTTGTGTAAAATCAACACCGGTGATCTGTTCCAGCCACTTCACTGTAGGCATGACATCGGCCTGATTGATACGCTGTGTTAAAATCGTACCATCGGCACCTTTGAATACGTTCCCGCCTTCAGTTAGCATCGGTTCTCCTCATTGTTCTTGTAAATTTACTTTGATCCTTGGTACGTATTGCATTAAACAACTTGCGCACAAGGTTATCTGCCTGTTCCGGGGTGTAGCTGGACTCAATTTGTTCCACCAGGCGGATGGCACTGGCAATCACATTAGCTGCGCGAGATTCAATGATGTACCGACGATCTTGATCAGAATGCTTTTCTTGGTACAGCGTGTCTAATTCTTCTAATATGCTGCGTGTCTTTTTCTGCATGCTCACATGGCCTTTGAATTATTTATTTAAATTACTGCCTATACGTAGAGTGATTAAGATTTCTTAATCTGCCCTAGTAATTGCTTGAGCTTGGTTGATTGAATTTCAGCCGAGATTTTTGGTACGTCGTCGGCCCTGGGCGCACGTTCAAACTTTACAGTATCACTAATTTCAAGCTTGTCGGCCGCCTGTGCTTGACTACGTGTTTTGATTGCATCCATAATTGAACTGGTTGGGCGATCACCGGCACTGTCTCCGCCCTCGTCAGTAATACGCATAGTTTCGATGTTGTACTCAAGATCGATTTTTTGTCCTACTCCGGTTGAACTACGCGACTTCATACACTGGATCTGATACTTGCCTTGCTCGCGCATACTACGGCTAGTGAAGATACCGAACACGTTGTCTGCTGTGTTGATCTTACTAATGCCCCCACTAATGTGACTATGATCAAACTGATTCTCTTCCACAGCACTACGATTCAACTGACTTGCAGTCACCATTAACACACCCAGTTCCTTGGCCAAGTTACGCAGTTCTTCACTCACGTACTTGTCCTTGACAAACAAGTCATTGGGACTAACCTTGGCACTCACCGGCATCAACAAGTCCAGGTAATCAATCATGACAAAGTCCACACGCTTGTTAGTTTGGATCTGATACTCTTTCAAGAAACTACGAATGTCGTTGATGTTGCTCTGTGCCGGAAGTCCTTTGACCTGATAGTTGCCAGATTTTTTGCCTATCATCTTGACTCTGAGCTCAGTTGTACCGATATCCTTGCGAATGTCCTTGGTACTCATGCTGGTCAGCATGGCATCTGTGCGCAAACTGGTCAGTTCTTCACTAAGTTCCAGGGTAACATACACTCCACTAAGTCCGGCCTGTACCCAGCTCAGTGCAATGTTCATCATGACCAAGCTCTTGCCTGACCCTGATCCGCCTGCAAAGATGTTCAGTTCTCCGCGGCTAAAACCACCGTACAGCAATCTATCCAGTTGTGGCCAACCTGTGCTAACCTGGCCGCCACTATTAAAGTACTTGTTGATCCGTGCAGCTGGGTCTGCAAAGTAATCTGTGCCTAAGTCTTTGGTCAAGCTGATTTGCACTGCGTCCTTGATCAGTTTCTCAACTGGATCGTAATCGCCCTTTTCTAACAAGTCTGCTGCTTTTAAAATTGCCCGTTCAAGTTCTTGTCGACGTGTAAACGACTCGAACTCTTCCATGAACCATTCAAAGTGCCCCTCATTCAAGTCCGGTACAGCTTGTAGCTTGATACCCGTTGTGGCAGAGATCTGCAAGCGATCCGGCATGGTCTTGTGTTTATCGCTGTGCTCCTTGATGAATACAGCAGCCGGGCGTAGACTCTTATCAAAGTTTTCCGGATTGTAGATATTTTGAACGCGGACATAGCTAGATGCATCCTCTAGCATCATCTCCAAAAACAACTTTTGAACGTCAGTTCTGTATTCTTTTAGCAAATCTTATTCCTATTTAATGCAGGTAAACCCCAAAAACTATCTTGTGGATTGACAATTAAACCTGGGGTAGAATAACTATCACCAAGTACCCAAAGTTTATCGTAGCTTTTTAACAAGTTGTTTCTTCCTTAGTTCTATTTTGATTCGACTAGTTTCCCTGGCCTGCATTATAGTTAGCAGTGCGGCCAGCCGGCCAAATGTGACCACTGCATCGTTAACGTCTTTAATCCCCGGGGGCCAATCGGGCATGCTCACAGCCCACCCTAGTTCTACTGCACGGTCAACTAGGGCCATACCTGCACTGTCATGATCAGGGACTACGGTGATTTCTTTCCCTAAGTTTCTTATCAGCCTGGCCTGCGCATCATTGATGTCGTTGTGCAATACCGCAACACCGCCGATACAGATTGCATCAAATACGCCTTCCATGACTAGCACATGTTGCCAGTCGGCCTGCTGCAAATCTGTGCCAAACACATAACCAGGTTGTGTATCGTTTATGAACTTTGGTTGTTTGTTGTCTACAAACCTGCAAGCATAACCTACAATCTTGTTATCATATGTAAATGGTACAATCACATGTGGCCGAGTCCAGTGCACACCGTCGTTGCGTATCTGTGTCATTAGGGGGAAGTCTTCGGGCACACATCTATTACGAGCATACTGCCAAAACTCACCATGCTCGGGTGTAAGTAGTTCAGCGGCCGGTGGTAGGTCGCGTTCTTTAAACTCAACACCTAGTAGCAGTTCGGCAGTTCGCTGTCGATCCTCAATGATTCCGTGTATACTGCGATGTCGCAAGCTTTCGATATTAAGCATTTCGATATCATGGTCTGATACTCCTATCCAACCCAAAAACTTACGAGCTTTGATGCTTAGATTGCGGCCCAGTTGCCAACTTGCAGTAAATCGGCAATTGAAGCAATGGAAACTCCAGCTGTCCGGGGTTGCCTTGATACCTCCACGTTGCCTACGATCAGCCGAATGCCCGTTGTGTACACAGCAGGGCGAGTTAAAACTAAGCCAACCCGAAGAGGTTTGTTTTCGTCGAGCCGGCAAGTAAGCGAGTAGGTCTATCACTTCATAAGTTTAACAGATTCTATCCACGAAATCAACCTGTTAGCAATCAAAACATGCCCTTGTTCGTTAGGGTGTTTGTTCTTTGCTCGATTATCTTCGATCCAGTTCCAGGCAGCTTCGCCAACATAAGCATGTTGTTTTCCATAGTATGGAGTTTGATCTGGATGTATATCAAATTGAATCACTGGGATCTGGTAGCGATCAGCAATGCTGTCAAAGCATAACACCGCTTGCTGTCGTTGATACTGATCCAGCATGTCTCCTTGACTATATTGGAAGTAATTTTGTTTTACTTCCTTCCAGGGTCCAGATGTATGTTCCCAAGCCGAATGCATGTGCATGTTCCATTCCGGAGTTCGACCGGGTACATTGTCCTGATACCAACTGGTTCTATGATCTAGTGTAAGTGCTGCTATTACCAGGCTGTCAGATACATCGTGATTGTTGACCCACCACAATGCTGTCCAAATCATGCTCTGCAAACTCATGCCGTTAAAGGCCAAGTTGACTAGTTCTAATTTAAAACGATCAGCTACATGACGAGCCCAACAATGCTGTAGTCGATATTGATCATTCTCGGACATTGCCGTATAACGATCTGGTCGACTCGCCAACTCCGGTGCCATTAACTCATCACCAAAGGTCCAACTATCTCCAAATACAACCAGTTTCCTAATCTTACTCATCAAGTAATTAGCACACTAAGTGGTTACCGGTAGACAATAGTTGGTAGTGCTCCTGATTGAATCTGCACTGCTAGTCGTAGTTCAGGATGGTAACCCTCAACATCAAACCCTAACCGCTCAGTGGAGTTAGTAAAAGAAACTGAGTTAGCAATGTTTCCGGCCTTGAGGTCTTCAAAGGCAATATTGTACCACTCTACTGTATTGGCAGTTCCGCCAGTACTGCCTTGTACTGTCAAGTTACCGGTTAGGCCAACAGTGTCAATTTGGAATGTGGTCATGGCCCACCCGTCAGTTGTTACGGTACTAGAATAGAATACATTATTTTGAGCTGCCTGACTAGGGATAGTCAGCACTTGACTAGCAACAAAAGTCGGAAACACAGAATTAACAATATCAATGTCTCCCCGGGCGTTTGAATATGCATCAACTAGCACAGCTTGATCTAAGTTGCCGGATGATATCTCCAGGCTCCAGTTTGCAGGTTGTGCCTGGAAATATGCAGTGTCGGCAGCAGGAACTGTAACCTTGGCTCGACCCAGTGCGGCACTAAGTGCAACTAATTCAGTTGCATACAGCAAGTCCTCACCGTTTTGACTGATAATGCGGAAGGTAAACGTGCAACCAGAAATGTTTACGGGTTTCTGATCTTGATTTTGAAATTGGATTAGGATCACGTTATCCACACCCAAGTTGAGTTTTAATTTCTTTGCATACACTGGTTGCCATCTCCGGTCAAAGTAAGCCCCACTGATATCAATCAATAAAACTGTCTGAATTTGCTGATATAAATATACGGGCGTTGAATACATAGACTATATTTACCAAAAAAAAGAACATATAAATAGTCCGCGATGGGTGAAAACATATTCCAAACTCTAACTTCTAAGTACCCTTTTATCACCCTGTGTTCATACGCAGGCGTGGAGTATGTTGGTATCATTCAAAATCGCGACGACGCCATCACCACCATTTACGACTTTGGTAACATACTAGATGCTGCTCTGAAACGAATATTCATCGAGCTGGCTAACACATGGTGGTGGGAAAGCAATCGCAGTATTCCCATCAATATCTTTCTCAAACACGAGTGGGATCTGTTTCGTCCTTATCTACGCACCTTTAGTAATCGAGATCTTGAGATTATCCATGGCCCAGTGTGCAGCTTAAACGATCTTGGCCGCAAAAAGTCCAAGCGCAAGAGTATAACATTGGTCAGACGAATCAACTAAGCAAATTCATATGTAGTGTTACTAGCAGTGCGTATGAAAGTGCATGTGCCTTCTTAAAGGTGTAACCCCGGCTATCATCTCCATCCCATACCAAAGGAAACACTTCTGCCCAGGGCCTTTGCTGCAGGTGTGCTTTACCTGGACGAATAATTGAGATAAACGCAGCCATCTTGGGTATAGAGTCTGGACGCATTGACGCTAGCAAATCTGCATAGTTGCCCACGTGCACTAACTGTTTAGCCCAGGCTATATCATTCCAAATTCGTTCCCAAGGCGGAGTTGCTGCGAGCATAGTTGCATAATGCTCGGGATTTTGAATTAGCTGGTATACACTCATATTCAAGAAGTCAATCTTGAAGTATCCACGCCGATCAGCTGCGGAATAATCAATTGCAGCACATCCGTGCACTGGATCTACAGGAATGTCAGTAAGATAAACTCCGCTATTGTGCTTACGCACTTTGTTGTCTACCTGTTGCATAGCCGGGATATGATCAATCAACTTTAACATCTGGGATCGATCAGCAAAGTCGATATCAATGTCTGCACTCATCTACTACCAGCCTGCTTGTTTTAAAATTGTCCGTGCATAGTCACGATCTTCTGGATGGTCACGAAGTCGTTGACTCCAGGCATCAGTTTCGACCATGGGC
>Ga0181349_1000242_pt1 | contig 23120 bp, 29 predicted proteins | sample Su13VDMM110SD_FD_130106 | JGI IMG/M metagenome (GOLD analysis project Ga0181349, IMG submission 130106) | Freshwater viral communities from Lake Michigan, USA - Su13.VD.MM110.S.D | ecosystem: Environmental > Aquatic > Freshwater > Lake | place: USA: Michigan | collected 2013-07-16 | reverse complement strand
GAGTATTTAACGTCAAAAGAAAACCCTGGGTTTTATTCCAGGGTTTTTGCGTCAAAAACTATTTAGATTAGTTTGTGAATGTTGCTGTGGCGGCTGTGGTAACAGCATAGCCTAGTGAAGCAGTCAATGCCGCATCTAGATCGCCGGCATTGGTGTAATCCCATGCACCAGTTGGGTATGTGGCCAAGGCCAATGTAGCCTGGTTAGAACCCACTGTTGTGAATTCGTACATAGCAATTGTGCATTTAGTCTGGATTGTCAAGAATGCAATGCCCAATGAAGTAGCACTTACAGTAGCGTTACCAGTGAAAGTAACTGTACCGAAGTCTAACTTAGGACCTGCAACGTTAACTGTTGCGCCACTGGTCACTGTGTTAGCACCACTGTTCCAGCCTGCGCCAGGTGATGCGGGAACTGTGCCTGAGTCTTGATTAACAACTGGTTCGAAGTTGCCGTTTACTTGTGTAATATAAGCCATTTTTAAATCTCCTTAGTATATGGTCACGTTGGACCTGCAATTATTTATACAAGTTGACAAAAAATCAGGTTTAGGCTGTTTGATCTGGATTGTTTAGGGCACGATTCCCGGCGCTGAATCCAAATCGATTCACCAGTTTAGCACGGCCTGCAGGTGTGGCCAGCACCCAGCCTTCTTGTCCGGGCTGTTGGCGATCTAACTGCCCTAGCATTTCTGTTTTGATGTCGTTCAACAACAAGAATGCAGAGAATGCTGAAGTGATACCTGCCATGTTTGTGCGTGGACTTTGCAGGTATTCCACAATGTTGTTGAACTTGCGTGGTGTCACATTGGTTTTTAGCCAGTCTCCGAACCCGTGCAACAAGTTGTCGTAGTTGCTGGTGATTCTAGAATTGATGTAACGTTTGCACAACTGTGGCAAATCAGTAATGCCGGCAGCACGTAGGTCAGCAGGGTTGAACAAGCTGTCAATGGCAGCACCTTGTGTGGATACAATCTGACTCAGCTGTTTGACCAGCCCGGCATTTAATTCAACATTACGAATGTCTTTGACACTGGGCTCAATCAACAACAGGCCAGGAACTTCGTTCAGTGTGACCTGCTTGATTGCTTCAGGGGCGGCGTCAACATCACGATAACGTGTGTGTACAGCCACGCCCACTTCACTGCGGCCAATACGTTGTCCCAGCTTACTGCTGGCCGGAATCTTGTATTCAACAAAGTTTGGCTGGAACACATAAGCACCAGCCACTTCTGGAGGAGTGTTGGTGTACAGTAAATCACCCTGTACAAATCCACGCATGCTGTCAGGTACGGCAGCACGTAGTAGCGGAAACAACTTTTGATAAAGCCCAATTAACTCTGTACGATCTCCTGACCGCATGGCCATCATGCGGGCAATATGGTCTGGAGATGTGGCTAGGCCGTCATAGCCTTTGGCACCAAATCCACTTTTGTCTGTGAGCACAAATGTGCCGTCTGGCTTGCGGCCAAATATGATAGCAGGCTTGCCATCCCACTTGACTGTGGTTGTGCCGCGTGTGTCTTCGGCAGCATGTTGCATGATTTCAACTGCATCACGAATACCACGTGTGCCTTTTTCAAACACTAGATCTTCCAGGTGTTCAATACGTGCATCCTTAGCGCCTTCCACAATCACTGCCATGCCTTGATTCACAATACGATCACGCAGTCGAGCCAAAAAGTTCACTTCGTTATATTCTTTGTATAAGGGTTCTTCACTTTCCATGAAAGGCACGCCAATCTTGGCAAAGTGCTCACGTGCGTCTGCCAGCTTGGCATCACGCTTGGCGTCGCCTTCCAGTGCGGCCACAATGGTTTCTACACTGTGCAGGTCTTTGCTGGTGGCTTGTTTATTCAACAACAGCTTGGCAATCTTGTCTGGATCATCCGTGATAACCTTGTTGGTGGCACGGTCAGCAATGCCTGCAGTTTGATTTAGTTTGTAACCCATGCTTTTGGCAATGCTGTTCAACAGTACATTACGTGCTGATCCACTGTATTCGCTGTCGGCTGCGGCACTGAGTGCAAACTTAGAAAATGGCACATTGGTCAAGAACATAAAGTCTGTTTGCACGTAACCCGAATTGGGATTGCCTTTAATTGGAGTTTTAAAGTGTACGCTGATGCCGGACTTTTTGATGTAATCTTCTGGTTTGAATCCGTGACTTTGGGCCCATTGTGTCAGCCGTGTAGACAACTGTTCTTTGCTGACTTGATTGGCATCCACTGCTAAATCCAAGTCGCCACTCGTGGGTTTTCTACCTGTGGAGCCTAATGTGTTGTTTTGTAGATCCAGGCCCGGCAACATTAGATCAAGCCAGGCCAAAGTAGGAGCAACATCTGCTTGGTTAATACGTTGTGTTAATATGCGGCCACTTGCATCTTTAAAAACATTGCCGCCTTCTTTTAATATCATGATACGTTATATCCCATCAATTGCAACATGCCATCGATTGCGTCATCGCCTGTGGCAGATAAGTTGCCGTTGCCTGTGGCTTTCTGTATAATTGGGCCTGCTTTTGTCAATGCGTCTAGAGACAACCCGGCGTCTTTCATCAAAGCATTCACATCAATGGGCTGAGCCTGATTAGTGGCATTAGTCTGCCCGGCGGCTGGATTTGTAGCATTAGACTGTGCGTTGCCTTGTTGTCCATATGCAGGTGCCTGTGTTGTTGAGGCTGCCACTTTATTTTCTGACGCTACAAGTTGCAGAGCAGCCATAGCAGTTAAGATATAATTTTTAACTGCTTCTTTAGTTTTTGCAGAATCACCTTGGGCACCTAACACTTCTTGCTTGGCTGCATCTAGTTGTGGTTTTAATTTGGATTTTTCAGCGTCTGCCAATCCAAGAGTACGATAGGTAGTCGAATCTCGCATGGCAGTCTTTTGATTCGCCCACTTTAAAAAGTCTGTGACATATTGCGGATTAGCAGGTGCTTGCTGTTGTGCAGGTGCTTGCTGTTGTGCAGGTGCTTGCTGTTGTGCAGGCGTGGTGCCTGGCTTCATTGTAGTAGTTGTTTTTCCATAACCAGATGGACCAGCAAAGTTTGCTGTCTTGGCAGCAGGTGCTGGTGCAGGCTTTTGTTGCCCCATGCCCGGTAACTTGTTTACATTACCAGCGTTAAATCCTTGAGCAGTGGCAGGTGCTGGTGCTGTTGTTTTGGCAGTAGGCTCAGGTGTTGCAGGTTGTTGTGCAGCCGGTGTCATGTATGGATTGGGACGACCAGTTTGGGTGGCAAGGTCTTGCTTTGCTTGTATCTGTTCTGTGTCTTCTTTTACTGCCATCTGAGCCTGTGCTGTCTGTGCGGCCTGTGCTTGTTTTGCTTGCCTAACATCAGCCGGTGTCTGTGCCGCAGTTTTTGCTGGGGCCGGTGCAGCAGTTTTATCAATGTTCTGTTGTGCGGCTTTTTGTAATCTGATACGTTTTTGTTCGGGAGTCTCCCCAGGTGGTGCCTGAGCAGATGCTTGTTGTGCGGGTTGCGTTTTTGGCTGTGTTGTTAACCATTCGTCGGCATACTGTGTTGCCAGTTTGACCATTTGTGAATTTTTCATCACAGCGTCTAATTTTTTTACAGGATCAAGGATACCTGCACTTGATGCTTGCGTTGTTCCTGTTCCAGGAGATACAGCCTGGCCCAGTGCTGTACCTATTGCACCTAGAACGCCTTCATCTGTGCGACGTGGTCGATTTAGTTCATGAATTTGCATCAGTTTTTCTCACGGTTCTTGTAAATTTGCCCGGATCTCTTAGGTTGATGGCATTGATCAACTTGCGTTGCAAATTCTTAGCTGCCTCGGGCTCGTAACTGGAGTCAATCTGCTCTAGCAGGCGTATAGCACTGGCAATGATGTTACCAGCACGATTTTCGATAACATAGCGGGAGTCACGCTCCACATACATGCTGTCTAATTCTTCTAATAAACTACGAGTTTTCTTCTGCATTTTGGTCCCGAACCCTTTGTGTTATTTATTTGATTTTCCACACATGTCATCGCAAATTACCAAACGTCCTTGTTCGTAACTATTAATTTTCCAGGCATTTTCTACAGAAATAAACCACTGTATACATTCTTCTAACGGGTGTTCTAACGCATTATTTTTTGATATCAATGTAATTAGTTGGGCATTGGTCGCTTGATGATATTGCCCAGCGCCGTATGTTTTAGGATATAATCCGGTCCAACAACACGGACTAACATCACCGTTTGCAGATATGTAAATAGATTTCAATGTTTTAGTTTGACACAAAATATTATTTTTAGGAATTCTATCCACTACAATATCTTCTAGCAACACTTGATCAGTTCTTTTCTTATGAAATAATACTTTGAAGTTTGTCTCTCCAGTGTACTTTCCTAGTACATGAGTTAAAGTTCCGTGCTGATTAAATACCGGAGCAGTATCTCTTCCTTGATCCACAAGTTGAAAACTGCTAAATCCCAATTCTTGACTTAGCGCACGACATTGGTCAATTTGATGAACATTATGATCAAACCGAATCATTTTCCAAACTGCTGTGCCGCCGGCGGCAATGAAAGTTTGTGCATTTTTTATTATTTGTTTCCAACTGGTATTTTGTCTGTATAAATGATGTGTATCTTCTAGTCCATCAATAGCAAACATCACTGTTGTTTTATTATTTCCCAGTTTAGTCCAAAAATTATTGTCTCTTGCTGATCCATTGGTACTAATTTCGATACGTAAATTGCTGTTAACAGATTTAAAATATTCAACAATATCTGCACCTTCGGGGTTCATTACTATATCACCATAGTTGCCGTTGATGCGGATGCTTGTCAGTTGTTTTAAAAAATTATCATTAAATATTTTTTTAGAACCAGCAAGTGATAAATTTAATTCAGGATACCCACCATTGAATGGGTAACCCCAGAATGTTCTCGGACACCATGGACAACTTGCGTTACATAGTGTAGATATTTCTAAGTGAACATCTTGGATATCATGATAGGCAATCATCCTACTAACTACGACTGTTTAATTTGTCCCAACAGTTGTTTGAGTTTTGTACTTTGAACATCTGCTGTGATTTTTTCTGCCGCCTCGGGTTTTAATTCTTTGCCACCAGGTTGATAATCCCAAGCGTGTGTTCCTGTTGGCTTTTCCCATTTTGTAGATGTACTGCCCGGTGAGTCGGTATCAGCAGGCTTGAGTTGGCTTTTTGCTTTGATTGAGTCCATAAGTGAACTTTGTGGCCGGGTGTACCCTGTTCCTTCGTCCCCGCCTTCATCAGTAATGCGCATAGTTTCAATGTTATACTCCAAATCAATTTTTTGACCAACGCCGGTCGAGCTTCGAGATTTCATACATTGTATCTGATACTTGCCACGTTCTTTCATAGCACGACTAGTAAAGATACCAAACACATTATCCGCAGTATTGATCTTACTAATACCACCTGAAATATGACTGTGGTCAAATTCAATTTCTTCCACGGCGCTACGATTTAACTGCGATGCAGTGACCATTAGCACACCTAGTTCTTTGGCCAAGTTACGTAGTTCTTCTGAAACATACTTGTCTTTGACAAACAAATCGTTGGGACTGACTTTAGCACTCACCGGCATCAACAAGTCCAAGTAGTCAATCATTAGGAAGTCTACTTTAATGCCTGTTTGGATCTGTACTTCTTTGATGTAACTGCGGATGTCATTGATGTTGCTCTGTGCCGGCAATGCCTTAACACGATACTGTCCAGACTTCTTGGCAACCAATTTAACTTTAAGTTCTGTTGTGTCGATGTCCTTGCGGATATCCTTTGTTGACATGTTGGTCAACATGGCATCTGTGCGCAGACTAGTAAGTTCTTCACTCAGTTCTAGTGTAACGTACACACCACTAAGTCCTTGTTGTAGCCAGTTCAGTGCAATGTTCATCATGACCAAACTCTTGCCCGATCCAGATCCACCTGCAAAGATGTTCAATTCACCTCGACTGAATCCGCCATACAATAACTTGTCCAACTGTGGCCATCCTGTACTTACTTGGCCGCCCGAGTTAAAGTATCGATTAATACGAGCCGCAGGATCAGCAAAGTAGTCTGTGCCCATGTCTTTTGTAAGAGAGATCTGAACTGCATCTTTGATCAGTTTCTCAACTGGCTCGAACTCGCCCTTTTCTAGGAGATCTGCTGACTTTAAAATAGCACGTTCGAGTTCTTGACGCTTGGTAAAGCCTTCAAACTCGGTCATGAACCAATCAAAATGTCCTTCATTCAAATCCGGCACAGGTTGTAGTTTGATGCCAGTGGTTGCCGAGATCTGCGTCCGGTCAGGCATGGTCTTGTGTTTGTCTGTGTGTTCTTTGATAAACTCGGCAGCAGGACGTAAACTCTTGTCAAAGTTCTGTGGATTATAAATGTTTTGAACACGCACATAACTACTTGCGTCTTCTAACATCATTTCTAAAAATAATCGTTGGACTTCAAGTCCGTAATCTTTAAGCATTAAAATTCCATTTTAAATATTCTCCAGAAGCAACTTCCTGGTCGGCTAACATTTGTGCCTCTAACTCTGGTAATCCATTATTCTTAAGCTGTTCAACTCTACCTTGATAATTGTGCGGTTCAAACCCGTAAAAATTTAAAACTTCTGCATATAAACATCTATCAAAATCAATATATCTCAAAATTTCACCAGGTGTCGGTTCTGCCATTAGCATGTTATATAGTAAAAGTTTGTCTGGCGTTGATTCATTCATTCGCAGAAGATCATTGAACCATTGTTTTATTTCAGTAGACACCGGCGCACCATTTACTTTTAAAAAGTTAAACGTTTCTTTTGTGTGATTCAATGATGTATCAATAGGTATCCAATTTACTAATATTGCGCGATCTCTCCCAAGCCACCTTTCAATGGTGTAACTGTGTGACTCAACTATAGTAACATTAGTGAGAAACTTGGCTGCTAGCGGATCTTTAAATATATCTGCAAATTCTGTAAAGTAGTTGCAAATACCTTCAACTATGCCTTTGCGATGTCGCACTAACGGATCCCTAATATGTGCAAAAACTTTATCTTTGTTCCAGTCAATGTTTGCAATATCAATAACTAACCACCCTAACTCTTGAAACAACACACGATAGGTAGAGCTCCCGCATTTTTGGTGAGGATAGAATACCAAATTCAACAATGGATGCTTGTAGCAAATCATTGGAGGAAATTTTACCTCAAGTAAATTCTGATTTATTTTTTCTATGTCTATCATACAATACCTATCTTCTTAGTAAGATTTCTTTTTGCTAACTCTATTTTGATCTTGCTGGTTTCTTTGGCTTGCATTATAGTTAGCAAAGTTGTTAACTTGCCCCAGAGTTTCACAGAATCGTTGATGTCTTTAACACCGGCTGGCCAATCCGGAATGCTTACACTCCATCCCAGTTCCACAGCACGGTCAATTAATTCTACACCTGCGGTATCTTGGTCAGGAACTACAATGACATTGCGGCCTAAGCTACGTATTAGTCTTGCTTGATTATCACTTATTTCGTTGTGCATCACAGCCAGCCCATCGATACAGAGTGCATCAAAGATGCCTTCTGTCACAATCACATGTTGCCAACCTGCTTGCTGTAGGTCTATGCCAAACACATAGCCCTTCTGCATGTCGTTAATATAACGTGGATTACGATCGTCCAAGAATCTTATTGTACTACCTACCACTTGATTATTGTAGGTAAACGGAACAACTACACCGGGTCGTGTGGTACTGGGCACCATGACGGGATAGTCTTCTGGTACATGCCTGCCGCGCAGATATGCCCATTGCTCAGGTGTTGCCGGTGTTACAAAATCTGTAAATTCTGGTAAGTCTGTTTCTACAAATTCAATTGGTGCCAGACTATTCCAAACACGCTGACGGTCTTCAATCATGCCTTCCATACTACGATGGCGCATGCTTTCAAGATTGATTTGATTGATATCGTTTTCAGGAACGCCTATCCATTCCAGCAGACGTCGTGCTTTGAATCCGATATTACGTCCAAGAATAAAACTTGCGGTATACCCACAGTTAAAGCAGTGATAACTCCAACCCGGATCAGACAGTTTGATACCACCACGTCCGCGACGATCTGGTGTGTTGCCGGTGTGTACACAACAGGGTGCGTTGAAAGAAATCCATCCAGAACTAGACTGTTTTCTTTTGCCTGGTAAAAATGCCAACACGTCAATCATGCTACTATTGTAACACGTTTTGTGACACAATGCAACTTATTTTGGCTTAACGATACTTCAAGTTTACCACACGTCCAGTGGAAACAAGTACCTGTACTGACTGCATGGTAGGAGGAACAGGACGGTATCCAGAACCACCTGACACCAGTGTAATGCCACTGATTGATCCACCAGATATACTAGCAGTGGCCACAGCACCTGCGCCTTCGCCCACAAACTCAATCAACGGCGGAGCCAAATACCCAAACCCTGGGTTAGAAACAGTGACTCCTGTGACAATGCCATTGGCCACTGTGGCAGTGGCCTGACCGGGATTGCCCATTGCTTGACCGTTTGTGCCGGTGGTGTATATGCTGTTGTTGAAACACAACCGCAACAACGGATGCCATCCAATCACGTTCATGTAAATGGTGTCGGTTCTGTTTAGATACTGTGTGGATTCTGTAACATTGTACCAGATACTTTGGTAATTCTCCGCAGCCTGGGCCTTGATTGTACCTGTATAGCCAAGCAAGTCCATTTGTATTGTGGTTACCGCGCCCACTGGTTCTATAAAACTGCTGTAAAATTCAGTTGGCTGATACGGGCTGTAGTTGTTGATTGAGCTGCCAGCGTTTAGTGCCCAATCTGGATATACACTACTGCTGGATCCACCATAACTGACCTGAGCTGTGATTTCTGTTGTGGGGATGGTCAAGTTAGCACTGGAAACGTACTGAGGATACACACTGTCCACCACATCAAGCGGGGCACGGGCACCCGATTGTGCATCTGTGTACACTGCTTCTATCAGATTGCCACTGGCTCGCATGATGCTGTAGGCAGCAGGTTGTGCCAACACAGTATCAAGTTCTGTTGTGGTCAGCGTTACCTTGGCACGACCAAACTGTGCATTGATAACAACCATGTCCTTTTGAACCAACAGCGCGGCACCGTTCTGGCTGACCATTCTAAATGTCAGTGCGCTGCCGGTGATATTCACAGGTTTTTCGTCTTGATTGATGAACTCAAACAAGATTACGTTGTCGACGCCTTTGTTAACGGTTAGTTTTTTAGCATACACAGGATTGTACCTCAAATTGAAATAAGCACCACTGGTGTCGACTACAATAACTCGAGTTACTTGTTGGTAAAGGTAAGCAGTGGTTGAATACATATGGATGTATTTAGCGACAAAAGATAACCTTTAAATTTAGCCAAAAATGCACGGTATAAATACCACCGATGGCCAATGATATCTTTACAAAACTCAGCGAACAATACCCCTTTATTACACTGTGTGTGTATGCTTCCACGGAGTACGTGGGCATTGTACAGAATCAAGATGTGTCAGTTACCACCATATACGACTTTGGCAGCATACACGACCCTGTACTAAAGCAAAGGTTTCTAGAGCTGGCCAATGCTTGGTGGTGGGAAAGTAATAGAAGTATTCCCATCAACATCTTCCTGAAGAAAGACTGGGATGTATTCCGACCTTGTCTACGTACATTTGCCAATAAAGATTTGGAAATACTGCATGGCCCGGTGTGTAGCCTGGCTGATATTGCACTGAAAAAAGGCAAACGCAAAAGTATTACACTGGTGCGGCGGATGGACTGAGCAGGTTCATGTGTAATGCTACCAGGGCTGCGTAAGAGATTGCGTGGCTTTTCTTAAATGTGTAGCCTCGACTTTCATCACCGTCCCATACAGAGTCGAACACCACGTCCCAGGGCTGCCGTTGTAAGTGTGCTTTACCTGGACGTATAATACTGATAAACGCTGCCATGCGTGGAATACTATCTGGGCGCATTTCTTTTAACAAATCAGTGTAGTTGCCAATGTGTGCTAGTTGTTTTGCCCACTCAGGTTCTTGCCATAGCCGACTCCAAGTAGGCTCTGTGGCCACTGCTGTGGCATAGTGCTCTGGACTAGTAACCAACTGATAAACGCTCATGTTCAACAAGTCAATTTTAAAATAGCCCAACTGTTCCGCCTGTTCGTAATCTATGGCCGCGCACCGATGCACAGGATCCAGCGGAATATCTGTTACATACACTCCAGAGTTATGACGTCGTACTTGTCCCTGGATTGTTTGACGTGCAGGTGTATGCCAGATCAACTCCAGCAATTGACTACGGTCTGCAAAGTCTATGTCAATATCTGCGCTCATATTACCATCCTGCCTGTGTTAATATTTCTTTGGCGTACTCTTGGTCTGCGGTGTAGTCTCTAAACTTTTTCTGCCATACATCGCTGTCTATATAAGGCCACACCATAGCAATCTGACCAGCATCTAGTGTACTTAAAAATCGTTGCCCAGATTCTGAATTGTAAATTACCCAAGGACTGATGCGGCCTGTTGTAACTGCATACACAGTTGCATTAGTGCCGCCATACCGCAAACAATCCTGTGCAGGATTACCTGTTTTCTCTGCCCAGTCAATGCCGTATTCCATTGCACGGGCCAGTGCGTCGTTGATGTTTTCCACTTGCAAATAGAATAACAAATACTCTGTATACACTGCGTCTCGACACCAGTGATCAATCTTTTTGTTTTGTTTCAGCACCCATTCCATAAAACGTGCAGGATTGATAGCACGTATGGCCACACAATAACGACCAAACTTGACAAATGCTCGGTAGTAGGGCGAATCAGCAAAGTCATCAAATGACTTTAGCTTGGCACTGCCCTGTGTCATTTCATAAAACTTAATGTAGGCTTGAAAGCCCAGTTCTACTCCACGTTCAGCACGTTCCTGTCTACGACGACGTGGTTCACAACTATGCACAGTGAGACTTGTTTCTTTAACAAAATCTTTCCGACAGTACTGGCAAGTATAACTCATTTTTTAATGTCTTTGCCTGATAACTTCAAGTGCTCGTCAATTTCTTTTTTGGTAGTAATTGATGCCAGCACTGCAATGTCATCGTCTTTGAGATGTGGATACAGTTCTGCCAACTGTTTCCGTATGCCACTGGCACCAGGTTCTTTTTTCTTAGGAGCAATCCAGGTATGTCTCGGTGTACCCATATCCGGACTCACTGTTGTGGCGCACAGCCATTGCAGTCCTGGATGTTTACTCAGTGTAAAGAAGTGTTTGTTGAAGCGTTCATTCAGTGCAATAACATAAAACTCCTGCAGTTCTCTTGACCCTTCTACTGCACTACCCCATCGCAACATTAAAAAGTTTGAGAATTTCTTGCGTTCTTCATCTGACAGCTCATTGTAAAAGTCTCGATTCTTACGATCAAACTGTCGCATCTCATTGGCAATGTTTAGTTTATCGCTCATTACCAGGCCTTGTCGTAGTCCACAATTTCGCAATTACGACTAATGTCTTTGACAAAATACACACAGTCTGGCTTGGGATCATCACTCAATGGAATACACAACATCTGTCCATTCTTTAACTTGGGTGCATACCAGGCCACTTCGTGATACACATCCACAATTTCAATGGTTGGAAAACTCGGACGGAAGCTAGATAGTGGATTAAACTGGAACACTTTAAACCCACGATCGTTGATACTGGTCAATGGCAGCACTTCTAAGTCGCCCACTTCGGGTTCGCCAATCAGCACCTGCCAGTCCATGGGCATGCGTATTTTATGTTCGCCAATTTGTAGTACTAACGCAGGTGCATTAAAACTTTCAAGAAAGATAAGTGGAATATAATGATAGTCGGGATCTTTGGGATCACTGTTGTCAAATATAGCAAACCTCATGTCTTCGACTTCCTCTGGAAGATGGTCGAGGTCATAGGCTCTGTTTTGGTCAAGTGTTAGTATTCTCATATGTGTATATTACAGTATAGCAGGCGAAATGTCAAGAGATTTAACAGTTATTTCCATTCTAACTTTTCTTGAGAGAATGGATAGTTTGCATCTCGATAAAATACTTTGCGTTTGGTCAAGTGTCGTTTGGCAAATTTACAAGTGCTGGTTATGTCCCAGATCTCTACGTGATCTTTGTCTTCCGCTTTTCTAATGCCGCGCCCAATTGACTGTATAACACGGACAAAGCTCTTTCCGGGTTCAAGAAGAACCAGATTAAAAATCCTTGGAATATTAATACCCACAGCGGCCACACCGTAAGTCGCCACAATAATCTTGCCAGTGCTGGTGGCCACTTCGTCGTATTCATCTTGTCTTGCTCCTGCTTTGGTTGCACCTGACACAAACACTGCTCGATCGCCCAGGCGTTCAATCAAAGCATGACCGGCTGCTACACGGTCTACTAACACTAGTGTATTGCCTGTGTCGTTCACATGCGACACCAAGTTGGCAATGGCAGTGAGTCTATCGGGCTCTTCCAATAAGAACTTCAACTCACTTTGATAATTACTGAACTCTGCATGGTCTACCAACTGCACAATGTTCACATGACATTGTGCCAACACACCACGATCCTGTAGCTCGCTGGCACTGAGTTGGCTAATAACAGGACCAAGACTGCATTTTAATGCTTGAAATTCAAATGGTTCTTTGGGCACAGTTCCGGTCAGGCCCCATCGAATTGGCACTCTAGCCATGATGCCGGTCAACAAGGATTTAAGTGCGTCTGCCTTGGCCATGTGTACTTCGTCTACCATCACACATACCACGTCCTCGATGAAGTCTTGTATGGTGACATCTGCTACACTGTTCTTTGTGTTCTTCATCAACACATTTAAACTTTGCCAAGTGCATATAGTGTGCGTCCGACCATGTTCTTTACGATCACCAAAGTAAACACCAACATCCAGGCCCAAGTTCTTGTAGTCTGCTTCTGTCTGTGTGACCAAACTCTTGTTGGGCACAATAACGATACTGCGCCCGTAGGGTTCTATGCTTAAACTTAGCGCGGCAGTGATCAGCGTCTTGCCTGCGCCTGTGGCCACTTCTTGTATGCATTGCGGATTGCCCAGGAAGTTGTTGATGATCTCAACTTGGTAGTCACGCAACACCACAGGTTGCCCGGTCATTGGATGTGTTTTAGGCCAGACCTTGTGCGCAAAAGAATCTTCTCGGATCTGGGTAAAGTCAAACACAGTAGAGTACTCACGTTGATCGTCTAGTTCAATGTCATAATTAAACTTTTCTAATATTGGAATAATCTCAGGTAACAAGTTTACATAAGTGCTGCCACCCAGTTGGAAGTAACTGACCTTACCGTCCCACCTACCTAGTCTCACAGCAGGCAAATACCGTGCACCGGGCACATCATACTTAAATGCATTTACCAACGCACGACGAGCATCCAGATCGAGTCCTTCAACTTTGATGTTTACTTCATCTCGTATTACAATTGTTGCTTGTTTCATATGTATGGTGCTAATTCTGGGAACGTTGTGGCAAAATCTGTGTGTCTATATTGGTCGTGCTTGTGTATATACTGCTGGAATTGCGTAAACAGCTTGCTGTCATCAGTGTTTTGCATCAAATTAGCCCACGCACGTACATCGTCAATTATACTTGATTGTAGTTTTTTTACAATGGCTAACTTGGCCAATTCAGGCCATACCGAAGGTCTTAGATGTATCGGAGTATGCAATTTACCCATCCAAGGTTTTGGCAATCCTTTTTGCTGAGTCCATTGAATAAACTCTTCAAGATAAAATATATTAAACGCACTAACTGTATGCGCAACACTAAGTCTAACATTTGGTATGTAGTGTTGTAGTTCAATATAGCGTTCAACATTGTCTGTTACTTCGTTCCAATCGGCTGGATATCTCAAATATTCAAACTGCTGTCCTATACCGTCAATGCTTAATTGCAAGTCAATTTCGGCAAAATGACTCCATCTTTTTATCCAGCATGGGTCAGGAAATATTGTGGCATTTGTAGTGTAGTGTATGGAAATATTTTTTGCTTGATGTGTTTGTATGTAGTGATCTAATAGTGCTTGATGCTGTTCTGTATTTGATAGCAACGGCTCGCCGCCATGCATATCTATATGTACTAAATTTGGCGCAATGGTAGTTAGATTTTTTATTAAGTCTTGCCGTACTGGTTCAATGCTAGGAACATTAATTCCATATACGTCTTTGTATTCTTTGGCCCACTTACTCGATGCATACGGACTACAAATAATACACTTTAAATTACAAGTATTGCCTAACGCTAAGCTCACAGTCAATAGTGTATTACTGTCTAAATCATAACTGTCGTAGTGCTCTTGCCAACGATTATAATCAAGCTGTCGTTTACTTTCAATACCGTTTTCTTCTTCAATCCTGCAACGTTCGCATCCAGCAGGCCATGTTCCTTGTGTAAACTCTTGCTTGATATCCAACAACATTTTGCTTTGCCGATAGTCGTTGATTGTATTTTGTGCAATATTAAAAGTCTGCGGATAATAACTGCTTTGGAATTTGCAACAGGGCAATATTTTACCTTGTGGTAAAATTTCCACATTGCTCCAGGGAGCATAACAAAATGTCATATTATGAACGTACCGTTTTGCAAGTCCATCCAATTGCGATAGACGTTTTTGTTGGCCAATTTTAATACTGGATTGTCTAAAGCAGTTCCTGTACGTATAGATTCCAATGACACAATGCGGTCTGTGTGTTGTCTGACAAGATTAGAAAAATCAATCATCATTTGTGCATACCCTTCCACAGTATCAGCGCCACAAGCAGTGACCATTTCTTCCCATACGTGAGCACGATGTAATTGCTTGAATCGTTTTGCGGCCCATAACGCTACTGTTTTGTCTTGTACAGTAATACCTATAAAATCATGTTTCTTACGAACATGATAATCCAAATCATGACTGGGAATTGATTGGTATTTTTTTTCTACTTCAATTAAATACTGATCTTTTTCCAAGTCTGATTGAAACAAATGCGGCTTTTTTAAACGTGTTCTATACACGTCGTCAATTATCATTGCTGTATGGTTAAACCGTGTGCCGGTGGGATCAAGTGCAGCCGAAATTATATCTCCGCAGGTGCCGCCAGTGTAACAAACGATATTCATTTTAATATGTCCCATGACTGGCCTTTATACACAAACCAAAACTTCAAGTTGCCATTGGTAGTGTCTGGGTTTTCAAGTTGATCATAGTATCCGTTTTGATCAGGCACTTTGCGGGTAAAGTCAATATTATTCCATACCAATTCAAGTCCAATGCTGGTTAATGATTGTGCCCAATCTAAAAAGTATTTTTCCATATCTGTGGTCAATCTATTTACCCCAACAATTTGGGTGTCACGAAAACTGTAAAAAAATCTGCAACCTTTGTTCATTGCTTGAGTGTAATATTTACAGTACTCGGTCACATTCTCAAGTTCAGTCCAGATATCACCGCGGTTGTTTACCACAGCAAAGTTATCTACTTTCCAAGGCAGTATATTGCTCAGTTGAGACCGATCCTGACAAATGTATAGGTTGCCAGGATAAAATGTTTTTACCACTGGGTGCATTTCAACTACTTCAATCTCAGACCAGATATCTTTGAGATAGTATCCGGCACTGGCAAAAAATACCGTTCGACCTGACTGACAGTTCTTCAAGATTGAATAGTCGTATTCATCTACTAGAGCCCGACTAGGGTTTTTTCTATTCCACAGCCAGTATTGGTGCTTGAGCCGACCAAGACGATATCTAATGTATTGTGTTTTCCAGTCAGTCTTGATGCTACTATGATTAAACCATTCAACAACTTTTGGCATTAACATTCTCAATAAAAAAATGACGATCTGGCACTGCCCATGTGAAGTTTTGGCCGTAGTCTCTGTGGTTGAGACTTAGATCTATTACATTAAAATTAGACAGGTTTTTTCTTAACCACTGAGCAATAGCAACAGGAAAGTCTGTGCTCAAATTTAGGTCGTGATAACTGTTGTCAATGTTGATGTAATGTCTATTTAGACACAAATACAATCGCGGACACTTGCTCAGTTGTTCCTGTATCTTTTCAATTATAAAAGGGCACGGGTATCTGCTGAATTTCTGATCAGTTATTACAACTATATCAGCATCCGCACTATGTGCAACAAATTCAACTTGATCAAAGTTTTGAAACAAGTCTGTGTCAATTTTAAGTCGAACTCGTTGGAATCCGTTGAGCACAATAAAATCTTCTATTTGTTTTTCCCGGCGAAGTTTTATATCTTCAACAAAGAACTGACGTTGCAGTCGATTAAAGATTCGAGACCATTTGTACAGCGCCCGGGTAGGTTTGATTACTATTTCTTTGTGAGTATTGTTAAGATTCATGTACTATTTAAACACATTATTGCAAAGAAGTCAAAAAGACAGGCACCTTTTTTAAGGGTGTCTGTCATAAAACCCGGGACGGAGCCAACCTGCTCCCGGGAAAAAGGAGAAAAAATGAATTAACCAACTACCACACGAAAACCCTGCTCACGCTGTTCGTCTGCTTCGTGCAGGGTATCCACAGCAAACAAAAACAACTCACCATCATAAATCTTGTACATTTTGGCACTCCTGTTAATAAACTTCTTTTACCACATCGTATTGATCTGCAGGCCACTTGGCTCGGAACTCTTCTGACTTGACATAATCGTTGTAGGCCTTGGCATCAAAAAATACCTTGCGGAACACAGATGTAAACTGGCCTTTGGGTGTCACTGTTAGATACACGGACTTTGCTTTTCCAGACATATCAGGCACTCTTCATACATGTGGTCTCGCTCATGCGTTTCCAGTTGCCGGGAAAGCTCTTACGCAGGTCTGCAATCTTCAGAGCCATGCGCAAACTCACCTCACGCAAACGATCTTTATTAGTATGCATAAAGTCAATAATGTCATCCGACGCATACTCGTCAAAGTCGTAGTCTGCAAACAACACGCCGTCTTTGGCAATCTGTTTGATACGCAACAATTTGTCACGCATGGTGTCCAGGGTCAAGTCCAGATAGTGACAACGACTTTGCAGTGCATCCAAATGATCCCTCAACTTCTGGCTCTTCATCTTGTCAAACTTTAAGTTAGTGATAAAGATAACACTGCCTTTGAATTCAAAACGTTCTGGAATGCCTTCTCTGCGCAAAGCACTGGATTCTGATAACCAGGAGATCACACGTTTCTTACCAGAGTCCAAGGCACCTTTGAGCAGGTTAAGTGCAACGTCATCCAACAAGATGCTGTCACAGTCGTCAAACACAATGACACTGTTGGCGTCACTGTATTTGTACAGGGTTTGATACAGGCCAATTGGAGTGGCACTGCCTTTGACTACCTCTGCACGGAGTCGCTTGCCAGCCAACTTATCAAACAAGCAGGCCTTGTCAATCTCTTGCTCTACGCCAAAGCTCTTGCCCACACCAGGAGGACCACTCACAATCATAGCACGAATGTCACCTGTCACAGTGGCCTTTGTCATTTCGTGCAGGATGTCAAAACGCTCACGGATACGATCCATGGCTTCGTCATCTGTTTCAGACACCACTGGTGCAGGGGTTTCAATCTCGGCGTTAAGTGTACTCACAGAATCTCCATTTACATATTCAATATCTCGGATGGAATTTACCCGGACACGTATTGTGTCAGGGCAATCGGGAAAGGTACCGTTGTTTTTTACGGTTACATAATTACCCTTGGCGCCGGATGTAAAACCCGACACAAGAGTAAAAGCAGTGTTACGGACGGGGTTCTTGCGATACTCACCGTTGACAATACGAATGGCACTCATAGTTGGCTCCTTTTTGTGCGTTAAAATTGTATTATAGCAGATGTAGAATTAAGTGTCAACTGGGGCAAACATCTTGCTACCCGATTCCATCACTGCACGATATGCTTCCATGGTTTTTTGTGTCTGGGCAAGTGGACTCTTTTGGATAAACTGCATCATTTCTAAAAATCCCATACCCAAAAATTCTGCATCTTTTTGTATAACTTTAATTGCTGTGGCTGTCTGCATTTTGGATCCTTTTTGTTACTGTATGCTATATTATAGCAAATTAGGAATATTCGGTCAACCACTTGAATTGTGGCATTTTTACAACAAAAACTGCTTATTTTTTAAGCAATTCGTACAGTCTGTTGTTGATTATATCCATCTCTGCATGTTCTACATAAAAATCTGTAGTGGGGTCGTAGTAGGCGCCTTGTTTGTTGTCATAATACAACACCTGTCCGGAGAAATTAAAAGGTCCTTCAAGTCCCTTGCGAGAACCGTATTTTTGACGCATTTGGTCCGTAGTGTCGACTACCTTGTAACCCATCTTGTGTTCCTTTTTACTTACTATACCACTATTATAGCAAATTGGGAATATTCAGTCAACCATAAAAAAACCCTACATAATGCAGGGTTTTATTGTGAAAACACGTTATAAATTACGTAGGTGTTGGCGGAAATACACTCGAAAACACAATTGTTGTGAATGAAAGAACGGATCCGGCCGGGCATGGAATATAAAGGTGCCCGTCCGCTTCTGGGAGTGCAACCCCATTTAGCACTTCTGCTGTTCGGTTATCGTAACACATCTCCGTGGCCAACCCGTATGCAAACGCAGTCTCATCATGAATATACCAGCCGCCTTTGGCTCGAACATCTAATTTGATTGCGTCCGGGGCATCTGCTGTGGTACCTGAAGTAACATACGCAAGTTCTTCTGGTGTTAATGCAGGATTAACAATCGGTACATAATTATATTTAAACATGCCAACGTGTGCTGTGCCAGTGGCAACTGTTACTACCACTGGCAACTGAGTATCTGTGCCGGCTGAGTCGTCAAATGTGTATGCAAATTCGCACAAAAAACCATCAGGTTCGCCAACAGCGCCCTGGCTAAATGTTCCGTTGAATACTTCAGTGCCATTCACTGTCACTGTGCCTGTTGACGGTAGGGTTGTAAGATTGCCTTTTAATTTGAATAATCTTTGAGTCATTTGATGTTTCTCCTGTTAGTGTTATTTATCATTGCCAATGATCTAGCACTGCCTGATCTGAGATTTCATGTGGTTTTGGCGTGCCGTGAAACACCAAAATACTGGTATTCTCATCTACTACACTGCCAGTGTTGGGGGCCAGGTACTTGCGTTTTGAAAAATTAAAGCCGCCATCTAAACACTGCCACCGCCAACTTTTGACCCAGTCTGTGTTAAAAAATCTACGATTCCCCACAGGTATTATTGCCGAAATCAAATCTTGATCGCCTCTGTATCTGCTGGTAAATTGCCCAATATCTTGGCTGACTATTTCTTTCCAAACATACTGGTAATGTTCGGTGTTCCACCACATCACGCTGGTGTTTGAAACTGTGCAGGTATTTTTCCACAGATATCTAAAATCTCTTACTGCCCAGAAATGTCGCTGTGGTAATTGCCAAATCCAATCGATATTTTTTGTAATCACTGTGTCTAGATCAAAGTACAGTAACGGACCCGAATAATGTTCTGTATTGAACAACTGTAGTTTATACCACCAGGATTTTTTAGGACCTGCAAAGCCCCAATCAACCAGAGCATGTTTGATCATATGGTCTGGAACTGTTCTGTCTGCTTCCGTATAAACGTGTAATCTTACTAGACGACTTAGATTCCTACACAACATACTGTGCAGTCGTTCTACATAGTCCCAGGTATATCCGTCGCCGTGTATCACACAGGCACAGTCTAACGGTTCATTACTAAGCATCATTTGATATTTATCGTTATGTACACACATAAATATCTTTATGAAAATTGTACTTGTAACAGGCGGGTTTGATCCCATACACTCCGGACACATATCCTATCTCAATCATGCTAACCATTTGGGCGATCATGTGGTTGTGGGACTAAACTCAGATGCGTGGCTCACACGCAAAAAAGGTCGTCCGTTTATGCCTTGGCGTGAACGCATGATTGTGTTGGACAATCTACACATGGTCAGCGAAGTAATTGAGTTTGACGATAATGACGGCACAGCCTGTGATGCTATACGCAAAGTCAAGGAAAAATATCCCAACGATGAAATCATCTTTGCCAACGGCGGCGATCGCACGTCAGAGAATATACCCGAACAGGTGTTTGATGATGTGGAGTTTGTATTTGGAGTTGGCGGCGACAACAAGGCCAATTCTAGTTCATGGATATTAGAGGAGTGGAAAACTCCCAAGACCAATAGAGCCTGGGGTTACTATCGTGTGTTACACGAAGTTGGTACTAATACCAAACTAAAAGAACTCACAGTGGCTGCCAAAACATGTTTAAGCATGCAACGTCATGATCGGCGTGCAGAGTTCTGGTTTGTGGCCGAAGGCGAAGCCGCAGTGTATACCCTGGACAATTCTAGCGATCACGACCTAATAGGACATTACGGAGTGCATGACTACATTTGGATCGAGAAAAATCAATGGCACATGCTGTGCAACGAAACTGATCAACCTCTGAAACTAATCGAAATTCAATACGGCGAAGACTGTGTGGAAACGGATATCGAGCGCCAATGAAAGCTATACCAGTTTATGTTGGATACGATCCAAGAGAAGCCATTGCTTTTCACACCTGTGCCAACTCAATCATACGGCATGCATCAAAGCCGGTGGCTATTATTCCTGTGGCCTTGAACTTGTTTCGCGACTACGAAGAAACGCACACAGACGGAAGCAATCACTTTATCTACACACGATTTCTTGTGCCACACCTGCAAGAATACACAGGATGGGCAATATTTATTGATGGTGATATGATTGTGCGAGGAGACATTTCTGAACTTTGGGAGTTACGAAATTCCTACATGGATGTACAAGTAGTCAAACATGACTACAAAACAAAGATGCCTGTAAAATACCTAGGGGCAAAGAATGAAGACTATCCTCGAAAAAATTGGAGTAGTGTTATCCTGTGGAACTGTAATAGCTTTCCTAACAGGAGACTTACTCCCGAGTTCATCCAAAAATCCACAGGCAGTGAGCTCCATCGTTTCTCGTGGTTAGATGATAGTCGCATTGGAGAATTACCCCCTGAGTGGAACTGGCTGCCCGATGAGTACGGTATTAATAAGGATGCTAAACTGTTACACTACACGCTGGGTGCACCTTGCTTTCAAGAGTTCGCTGACACGCCACAAGGTGATGAGTGGCACAGAGAACGCATACTTACAGAGTATTGCCAGCAAAGGAACCTGCTATGATTTTACCAGTGGCCTTGGTGGACCGTTGGCCGGAAGAGCATTACAAAGAACAGTATGCTACCAAAGAAGAGGCACTGCGAGCCAACACACGAGATGCAGCACTGATATGGCACGAAATTGAATTAATCAAAGATAATTTTAAACACAACAATGATCATCGTCCATCAAAAATACACGATAAAAATCTGGATCCTTATCTTAGAACCAAGCATGACCAATTAAGCATACTCACCAAATATTCTGATTTTTGTGCGTTGACCATGGCTTCTTACAGTGGAGCACAATTGTTGTCTAAAGATCGATTTTGGGATGAAGAGCCTACCATTAAGTCTCCAGTTTTGATACGAGGAATTGCCAGTGCCCCAATTGGCGATCATATGCTGAAAAGAGGTATAGATTATTATTTTATTGAAACGGGTTACTTTGGAAACTATCCTTGCAAGAACAATGATGGCGGTCGTAAGCTATATCATCGTATAGTAAGAAATGGCATGCAACATTTAAATGTGATGGATGTGCCCGATGATCGCTGGCAGGATTTAGTAAAATTTAATCATAAATTGCAGTATCAAGGTTGGAAAAAAAATCCTGGCAGTAAAATTTTATTGGTTGTGCCCAGCAATAAACCTTGCAAATATTACGGAATTGATCAAGATTCCTGGATCATTGAAACCATAGAACAGATTAAACAGCACACCGATAGAGAAATTGTAGTAAGACACAAAGACCCACGATGGGCTCGCAGTCAAAATTCAATCTACGATGCATTAGATAATGATGTTTGGGCAACTGTAACTTATAACTCTATTGCCGCAACAGAAAGTGTACATTGTGGGGTTCCTGCGTTTGCACTGGCTCCTAATGCCGCAGATCCAGTGTGTTCAAAAGATCTAAGTCAACTTGAAACCCCATACAAGCCCAATGAAGAACTTGTTTACAGATGGTTGTGTTCGTTGGCCTATGGTCAGTTTCATATGTATGAATTGTTAAATGGAACTGCTTGGAAAATAGTATTAGATAATAGTTTTCGAAGTATAATTATAACAGAAAATTCTGCACCTAAAGTTTTTAGTAAGAATCTTGATGATGAAAGTGATGTTGGCCATGATTGTTAAAAGTTATCTCAGAAGCTTGCCCAGACATATCAACGGCGACGAAAAAATCAATGCATTGACTTATTTTGCAGAGGGTGCAGCCAAATGCGGAGACTCAGCATCAGTCACCAACTCTGACAGATACGAAACGTGTGATGTTGGTGCCATTATTGGCAATGCATTTGATGCAAATCCCAGTAAGGTTAGACTTCCGCATTATCAAGTTCGCAAAATGGTAATGGACACACAACACAGTCTTCATCGTTACTGGTTGAGCATAGACAGCAACGTATTCATTTACAAAAATGCTGCCAATCCACACAAGTATCTACGCTACAGTTTCAATGGTGTGTTTCCTGCCACAGGCATATACTGTAACGAAACACCCGGTGAAGAAAACTGGAACAACATGCGACGTGACTATAATATGGATTTAAAACCTTGGCGATCCACTGGCAATCACATATTGATCTGCTTGCAACGACCGTTGGGGTGGAGTATGCGTGGTGTAGATTTAATGAAATGGCTTAAAAGAACACTCAGCAGAATTAGAGAAAACAGTGACCGTCCAATTTTAATAAGATGGCATCCAGGTGACTGGAAGGCATTTCCCAATTATAAATCCACGCTAGTTAAGTTTGGCGTTACTGTGAGCCCACAAAATCGGCACATAACTGAAGACTTGGTCAATTGCTGGGCGGTAGTATGCCATAATTCAACTCCAAGTGCAGTTGCGCCAATTGAAGGAATTCCGGCATTTGTCACAGATGATCCT